>Ga0335069_10000470_pt1 | contig 68153 bp, 70 predicted proteins | sample Lox_Sample_11_FD_206714 | JGI IMG/M metagenome (GOLD analysis project Ga0335069, IMG submission 206714) | Soil microbial communities from Loxahatchee National Wildlife Refuge, Florida, United States - Lox_Sample_1.1 | ecosystem: Environmental > Terrestrial > Soil > Wetlands | place: USA...
AACGACTTTTTTGCGCTGTGGCTCGACCGGCAGCGCGTCTATTCGTGCGCCTACTTTCGCCGCGCCGATGACAGCCTCGACCTTGCGCAGCAGCAGAAGATCGATCACATCTGCCGCAAGTTGCAACTGCAGCCTGGCGATCGCCTGCTCGACATCGGCTGCGGCTGGGGCGCGCTGATCTTTCGCGCCGTCGAACACTATGGCGTGCGCGCAATCGGCATCACGCTGAGCCAGAACCAGTACGACTATGTCCGGCAGCAGGTCGCCGAGCGCGGGCTTGACGACCGCTGTGAAGTGCGGCTGCTCGATTACCGCGATATGCCGGAGCACGAGCCGTTCGACAAGATCGTCAGTGTCGGCATGTTCGAGCACGTCGGCAAGAAGATGCTGCCGGCCTATTTTGGCAAGGTCGGCCGACTGCTGCGCTCCGGCGGACTGGTGATGAACCATGGACTGACCTCGGCCGGGCTGCATGCGGGCGGCATGAGCCGCGACGTCAGCGACTTCATTGACCGCTATGTGTTTCCGGGCGGCGAGATTCCGCATCTGTCGAAGGAGGTCGAATTGCTGGCGCGCAGCGGTCTCGAGTGCGCCGACATCGAATGCCTGCGTCCGCATTACGCGAAGACGCTGTGGCACTGGGTAGACCGCCTCGAGGCGCGACGCGATGAGGCGCGCGCGCTGGTCGGCGAAAAGAAATACCGTATCTGGCGCATCTACATGGCCGGCTACGCGCTCGCTTTCCAGCGCGGCTGGGTGTCGGTCTATCAGGCGCTGGCCGGCAAGCCGCTGGCGAATGGCGCGCTGGCGCTGCCGCTGACGCGCGAACATATCTATCGCGACCTGCCGTAAGGATCGGCCGCCGGCGGCGACTGAATCGGCATGACGCTCTGGATTCTCGCCTATCTGGCCGGCGCGCTGACCATACTGAGCCCGTGCATATTGCCGGTGCTGCCGTTCGTTTTTGCCAGATCCGACGAGCCGTTCGGCCGCAGCGGGCTGCCGTTGCTGGCCGGCATGGCGGTGACTTTCGCCGGCGTGGCGACGATTGCGGTGGCCGGTGGTGCGTGGGCGGCGCAGGCCAACCAGTACGGGCGCATCGTGGCGCTGGCGCTGCTCGCGCTGTTCGCGCTGACGCTGTTGTCGCCGCGGTTCGCGGAAAAACTGCTGCATCCGTTTGCGGCACTGGGCGGACGGCTGGCGCAGACCTCCGGAGCGGCCGGCCCGGGCCGTTCGTTTCTGCTCGGCGTCGCGACCGGCCTGCTGTGGGCGCCGTGCGCCGGACCGATCCTCGGCCTGGTGCTGACCGGCGCGGCACTGAGCGGCGCCAGTGCTAAAACCTCGGTACTGCTGCTGGTTTATGCGCTGGGCGCAGCGACCTCGCTGGCGCTGGCGCTGGCCGCCGGCGGACGGCTGCTCGGCACGCTGAAACGCTATCTGGGCGCGGATGTCTGGGTGCGGCGCGGGCTCGGCATTGCCGTGCTGTGCGGTGTCGCCGTCATCGCGTTCGGCTGGGATCGCAGCCTGCTGACGCGCATCTCTGCCGCCAGCACCGCCACGCTCGAACAGCGGTTGATCAATATGCTGCACGCGCCAGCGCTGGCGACCACCAAAGAACAGGCGATGCTCGCCGATGAGGGGCCGCTGCCGGCGCTCGACGGCGCGGTGGCGTGGCTTAACTCGCCGCCGCTGACGCGCGAGGCGTTGCGCGGCAGGGTGGTGCTGATCGATTTCTGGACTTATTCATGCATCAACTGCCTGCGCACGCTGCCGTACGTGAAAGCGTGGGCCGAAAAATACAGGGACGCCGGCCTGGTGGCGATCGGCGTGCATGCGCCGGAATTCGCATTCGAGAAGGATCTGGGCAACGTCACCAACGCGGTGCGCGAACTCGGCATCGCCTACCCGGTCGCGCTCGACAACAATTACGCGATCTGGAACGCGTTCGGCAACCACTACTGGCCGGCGCATTACTTCATTGACGCCGAAGGACGCATCCGCCACCATCATTTCGGCGAAGGGGAATATGCAGAATCGGAGCGCGTGATCCAGCAATTGCTGCGCGAACGCGGCAGCAGCCTCCTGCCGACGCAGCCGGCTGCGGTTAACGCCGGCGGTGCGCTGGCAGCGGCGGATCAGGAAGACCGTGCTTCGCCGGAGACCTATCTCGGCTACGCCCGCGCGCGCGGTTTCGCTTCGCCGGGGGGGGGTGCCGCGGATGGTATCGGCCGCTATCGGTTGCCGGGGCAGTTGAAACTCAATCAATGGGGGCTGACCGGGAGCTGGAACGTCGGCGCGGAACACGCGACGTTGACGGCGGCGCCGGGAAGCATCGCCTTCCGTTTCCATGCGCGCGATTTGCATCTGGTGCTGGGGCCGGCCGCCGCCGGCCGGCCACTGCGGTTTGAAGTGACGCTTGATGGCGCGCCGCCCGGCGCTGATCACGGCATGGACAGCGATGCGCAGGGGCGCGGCGTGGTCAGCGATCACCGTCTTTATCAGTTGATCCGGCAGCAGGGCGGGGTCAGGGACCGCACATTCGAAATCCGGTTTCTCGATCCCGGCGTGCAGGCGTTTGCGTTCACCTTCGGCTGATCACGGAGCAGCCGCGAACGGAAACGCACCGCGGTGTTCCGGACGGGAGCGTCAGATCAGCACCAGATTGTCGCGGTGGATCAGCTCCGGCTCGTCGATATAGCCGAGCCTGGCTTCGATCTCCGCAGTCGGCGCGCGCAGAATGCGGCGCGTTTCGGCCGCGCTGTAATTGACCAGCCCGCGCGCGATTTCCCGTCCCTGCTCGTCGCAGCAGCCGACGACCTCGCCGCGTTCGAACTCGCCGCTGACTTCGTGCACGCCGATCGGCAGCAGGCTCTTGCCGTCCTCGGACAGCGCCCTGACCGCGCCGGCGTCGAGCGTCAGCCGGCCGCGCACCTGCAACTGGTCGGCCAGCCACTGCTTGCGCGCTGCCAGCGTCTGGGTCTGCGCGGTCAGCAGCGTGCCGACGCGTTCGCCGTGCGCGAGGCGCACCAGCACGTCGGGTTCGAAGCCGGAGGCGATCACGGTATGCGCGCCGCTGCGCGCCGCGCGCTGCGCCGCGCGCACCTTGGTCAGCATGCCGCCGGTGCCGACCGCGCCGCTGGCGCCGCCCGCAATTTTCTCGAGATCGGAATCGTCGGCGCGCGCCTGCGGGATCAGCGTCGCCGCGCGGTCCTTGCGCGGATCGGTCGAGTAAAGGCCGTCCTGGTCGGTCAGGATCATCAACGCGTCGGCCTCGATCAGGTTGGTGACCAGCGCGGCCAGCGTGTCGTTGTCGCCGAAGCGTATCTCGTCGGTCGCGACGGTGTCGTTTTCGTTGATGATCGGGATCACGCCGAAGCCGAGCAGCGTGCGCAGCGTCGAGCGCGCGTTCAGGTAGCGCCTGCGGTCGGTCAGGTCTTCGTGCGTCAGCAGGATCTGCGAGGTCAGCAGGCCGTGCCGGCGGAAGCACGATTCGTAGACCTCGATCAGCCCCATCTGGCCGACCGCGGCGGCGGCCTGCAGTTCATGCAACGCGCGCGGACGTTTTTTCCAGCCCAGCCGCTGCACGCCTTCGGCGATTGCGCCGCTCGACACCAGCACCACTTCGCGTTCGAGCCTGCGCAGTTCGGCGACCTGTTCCGCCCAGCGCGCGAGCGCGGCGGCGTCGATGCCGCGGCCGTGGTCGGTGACCAGGCTGCTGCCGACCTTGACGACGAGGCGGCGCGCGTGGACGAGTTCGGAAATCGTGGCGGAAGAGGTCATTGCGTCTGATCTTGTGGTGTATCGTCCGCGACGTGCTGTTCCAGATATTCCATCACCGCGTAGGTCAGCTCCCGGCAGCCTTCACCGGTCAGCGCCGAGATGATAAAGCTTTTGCCCTGCCAGCCCAACTCCCGGACGAATCGCGCGGCCAGCGCACTGCGGTCTTGTTCCGCCAGCAGATCGACCTTGTTCAGCACCAGCCAGCGCGGTTTTGCGTAAAGCGCCGGATCGTATTTTTTCAGCTCATTGACGAGCGCCCGCGCCTCGGCGACCGGGTCGGCGGCGGGATCGAACGGCGCGAGATCGACGATGTGCAGCAGCAGCCGCGTGCGCGCGAGGTGGCGCAGGAACTGATGGCCGAGTCCGGCGCCTTCGGCGGCGCCTTCAATCAGTCCCGGAATGTCGGCGATTACGAAGCTGCGGTCATGGTCGACGCGCACCACACCGAGGCTCGGGTGCAGCGTCGTGAACGGATAGTCGGCGACCTTCGGCCGCGCCGCCGACACTGCGCGGATCAGCGTCGATTTACCGGCGTTCGGCATGCCGAGTAGCCCGACGTCGGCGAGCACCTTGAGTTCGAATCTGAGCCGGCGCGATTCGCCGGCCGCGCCGCGCGTGAACTGGCGCGGCGCGCGGTTGGTGCTCGATTTGAAATTGAGATTGCCGAGGCCGCCGGCACCGCCCTGCGCCAGCAGCGCGCGCTGTTCGTGCGCGGCGAGGTCGGCGACGATTTCCCCGCTGTCGGCATCGCTGATCACGGTGCCGACCGGCACCCGCAGCATGACGTCGTCGGCACCGCGGCCGTTGCAGTCGGCGCCGCGGCCGGACTCGCCGTTGCCGGCGCGGTGGATGCGCGCGTAGCGGTAATCCACCAGCGTGTTGATGTTGCGGTCGGCGATCGCGTAGATGCTGCCGCCGCGGCCGCCGTCGCCGCCGTCGGGTCCGCCGCGCGGCACGAACTTTTCGCGACGGAACGAGCACGCGCCGTCGCCGCCGTCGCCGGCGTGCGCTTCGATGATCGCTTCGTCGATGAATTTCATGCCCGGGCTTTCGTAAACAAAAAAGCCCTGTCGGACTGCGACAGGGCTTTTCGTCGGTTCGGATGAAAAGGGCTACGCAGGGACGACGTTGACGGTTTTCCTGTTGCCCGGCCCCTTGGCGGTGAACTCAACGCGGCCTGCGGCAAGCGCGAACAGCGTGTGGTCGCGACCGATGCCGACGTTGACGCCGGGACGCACCTGGGTGCCGCGCTGGCGCACGATGATGCTGCCGGCGGCGACGGTTTCGCCGCCGAACGTCTTGACGCCGAGCCGCTTGGCCTGGGAATCGCGGCCGTTGCGCGAACTGCCGCCTGCTTTTTTATGCGCCATGGTTGCCGCTCCTTAGTGCCTGATGCCGAGAATTTCGATCTCGGTGAAGTTTTGGCGGTGCCCCTGCGACTTGCGGTAATGCTTGCGGCGCCGCATCTTGAAAATCTGCACCTTGTCGCCGCGGCCGTGCGCGACGACCCTCGCCGTGACCGCGGCGCCGGCGACCAGCGGCGTGCCGAGCGCGACCTGCTCGCCGTCGGCGATCATCAATACCTGGTCGAGCACGATTTCGCTGCCGACTGCGGCCGCCATCTGCTCAACCCTGAGCTTTTCGCCAGCGGTGACGCGGTATTGCTTGCCGCCGGAGCTGATCACTGCATACATGGTGAAATTCGGAACCGGATTGCGAAAGGCGCGCATTATACCGAAGCTTTCGGGGCGAGGCAAAGTAGTACAATGTGCGCGTTGTCGCCCGCAGGCCGTTCCGATGCCGATCCCCGTTATCCGAGAATTCATTGCCGAAGACATGCGCGCTGTCGACGCGGTGATCCGCGACCGGCTGACATCCGACGTCGCTCTGGTGCGCCAGGTCGCCGAGTACATCGTCGGCAGCGGCGGCAAGCGGCTGCGGCCGATGCTGGTGCTGCTGTCGGCCGGCGCTTTCGGCTACCGCGGCGCGCATCACTATCCGCTCGCGGCAGTGGTCGAATTCATCCATACCGCGACGCTGCTGCACGACGACGTCGTCGATGAATCCGGTCTGCGGCGCGGCCACGCCACCGCGAACGCGCTGTTCGGCAACGCGGCGAGCGTGCTGGTCGGCGATTTCGTCTATTCACGCGCGTTCCAGATCATGGTCGAGATCGACAACATGCGCGTGATGCAGGTACTGGCCGACGCGACTAACGTGATCGCCGAGGGCGAAGTGCTGCAACTGATGAATTGTCACAACCCCGATATCGACGAACACAGCTATCTGCGGGTGATCCGCTACAAGACCGCCAAGTTGTTCGAGGCGGCGGCCCGGCTCGGCGCGATCATCGGCGGTGCGACGCGCGAACAGGAGGAGGCGATGGCCGCTTACGGCAGCCATCTCGGCACGGCGTTCCAGTTGATCGACGACGTGCTCGACTATTCGGGCGACCTTGCCTCGACCGGCAAAAACGTCGGCGACGATCTGGCCGAAGGCAAGCCGACGCTGCCGTTGATTTACGCGATCAAGCACGGCAGCGGGGAAGAGGCGGCGCTGGTGCGCGATGCGATCCGCGACGGCGGGCTGGGCGAATTGCAGCGGGTGGTGGCGGCCATCCGGCGCACCGGCGCGCTCGACTACACGCGGCGTCAGGCCGAGACTGAAGCCGGCGTCGCGCGCGATGCGCTGGTCGCGCTGCCGAATTCAAAGCAGCGGGATTGTTTGCTACAATTGGCCGCCTTTGCAGTGACGCGGGATCACTGATGCTGCCAGCCCGCGGCCGCGCGGTCCGGCCACGCGGTTCTTCTGACGAATCGCAAAACTCGAATTTCGGGGTGTAGCTTAGCCTGGTAGAGCGCTACGTTCGGGACGTAGAGGCCGGAGGTTCGAATCCTCTCACCCCGACCATCCGGTCCCGTCGCGAAAGCCATACCCAAAAATAACGCCGTTTTGCCCCCGAATTCGGAGTCTCGTCGCGGGCAAAACTGGTGTTTCATGGCGTCGGGAAACAGGCGCCATGCCGAAAAAGGCTTTTATTATTCTATTCGCGCTGACGGGCTGCGCATCCGGCACCAGCCATGTCGAGGCGCTGACGCGGGAATTCCATCCTCTCGACGTCACTGCCGTCGCCGCCACCGGGTTCCTCCTTTACACCAATGATGTCATCCGTCCGTGGAACGTCGATGTCTCCCGAGTGACCGGCACCACCTACCGCCTGACGCTGAAGCGCACACTGTTTGCGGACGGCGACGACGGCAGTTCGGAACTGGCGTTTCGTCAGCAGGCGGAGAAAATCGCATCCACGCAATCATGCGGCAGCTACCGCGTTCTCAGTTATGAAGAGCGCCTTGAGAATATCGCGGTCGGCGCCCGCCGCATTGTCGAAGGCGTGATCGAGTGTATCAAGGGCTGAGGAACGACTCCGGCCAAAAGCGCGGAAAGCGCGGGAAAGCCGGCTCTTTTCGGACTTATTCCGCACTGGAGCCGGGCGTAATAATCGGTCCCGGCAGAATCCGTACGACCTGATTTCCGATGACCAAAACCGCATCCAGACGGCCCGATATGTCGCTTGCCTCCGACACCGGCGCGAATGATGCGCACGGCCGCAGGCCGATCGACCTGCGCATCATCAAGGAAGCGGTGCAACGCGCCGAGGCGGAAGCAAGGGCCGAACTCGCAGCCAGTGCACGCGCCGATCGTGAGTCGCGCGCGCGCAGCGTAGCCGAGGAGCGCGCGCGGCTCGAACGCGAGGCGGCGAATGCCGTCGCCGAAAAAATCCGTATGGACGAAGAGGTTTGCCGGCTGGCGCAGGCGCGCGTCAACGCCGAGCAGTCGGTGCTTGCCGAATCGGAAAAGCGCCGCGCCGCCGAGGCAGCCGCACTGGAGCAGACGCAACGCCGGCTGGCCGTGGATCAGGAAGCGGCCCGGCTGGCGCAGCAGCACGAAGTGGCCGACCGGCACGCCGCGGACGAAGCCGGCGAGCGCGCTGCGCGGTTGAAGGTGGCGACCGAGAAACTCGCCGCCGCTGCGGCTCAGCGTGCGCACGAGGAATCCCGTGCCGAGGCGCTGGCGCGGGCGCGCCGCATCGCCGAACAGCGTGCGGTTGAGGAAGCCGCGGTGCGTACTGCGGCGGAGACGGAAGCAGAAGCCGCCGCACGCGAACGTCTGGAAGCGGAAAGCCGCGGCCGCCGTGCGGCCGAACAGCGCCGCACCGCGGAGGCGGAACTCAAACTGATAATCGAGGCACAGCGCGAAGCGGATGCGGCAGCAACGGCTGAGGCCGAAGCACGGCTGTGCGCGGAGCAGGGCGCGGCGGCAGAAATCCGGGCGCGTGTCGTCCATGAAACGCAGGCGCGTGCCGCCGCCGGGGCGCGCTTGAAAATTGAACAGGAGTTGACCGCGCTCGAACGCGCCAAGGCCGAACATGAAGCGCGACTGCTTGAGGAAAGCGAGGCGCGCCGCGCCGCCGAGGCCGAATGCATCGTCCAGCTGGAGGCGCGTCGTCGCGCCGAGGCGATGCAGCGCGACATGGCGGAAGCACGTGCACGCGCCGAGGCCGAATTCGCGCACGCCGCAAAACAGCGTGAGGAAACGGAGTTGCAGGCGCGGGAGGAGATGGAGGCGCGTGTGCAGGCTGAAACCCGCGTGCTGCAGGAAACGCGCGCACGCGCGCAGGTCGACGCCAGGGCGCGTACTGCCGTCGAGGCGCGCGCCCAGGAGGAGCGGGAAGCGATCGCGCTGGCCGAGGCCAAGGCCGAACTCGAACGCGTTACCGCCGAGGTTACGCGCGCGCGCAACAATGCCGAGCGCGAAGCGCAGCAATTGGCACGGTGCCGGCTGGACGCCGAAGCGCAGGCGCGCGGTGACGCCGAAGCGCGTGTTGCAGCAGAGGCCGAAGGCGGGCGCCTGGCCCAGCTGGCCGCGGTTGCCGAACGCGGGGTACGCGAACAGGCCGAGCGCCGGCAATGCGCCGAGACCGAGGCGTGCGAATGCGCGCGCGCACGGCTTGTCGCCGAAGAACGGGCCACCGCGGCGGCATTGGCGCGTGCGGCGGCGGAGGCTGAACTGGCGCGTGAAGCCGAGGCGCGGGCGGCAGCCGAAGCCGAAATTCATGCGCAGCAGCAGGCGCGGCTCAACACCGAACGCGCGCTGGCCATGGCGGCGGCGGAGAAAATCGAAACTGAACGCGCCGCGGCGGCCGCGGCCGCGGCGCGCGCAACAGCGGAGCAGATGGCGTTGCAACAGGCGCAGCAGTTTGCCGCCGCCGAACAACAGGCGGCAGCGGCGGCGCAGGAGCGTCATGAAAAAGAGCGGCACGCGGTACGCGCGGCGGTGCTGCGCGAACGGGTCGAACGCGAGGCGGCGGTGGCGGCGATGCAGCGCGCAAATGCCGAGCTGAAGCTGATCAAGGAAACGCGCGCCCGGCAGCGCGCCGAACGCGAAGCCGTGGCCGCAGCGACCGCGCGCATCGAGGCGGAGACCGCGTTGCGCACCGCCGCCGAGGAGCGGATCGCGGCCGAACGTGCTGCGCAGGAAGCGACGTGCGAACAAACGCGCGGTGAAGCCGAACGCGCGGCCGCGTTGGCGGCGGCGCGCGAAGCGGGACATCGCGCCGCGCAGATGCAGCAGAAACGCAGCGCCGCCGCGCGGGAACGTCAGCGCATCCAGGAGGAACGACTTGTGCTGGCGGCGACACGGGCCGAAGCCGAACAGCAGCAGCTTGCCGCCGAGCAGGAAATGCTCGCAGTGGAAGCCGAGGCGCAGGCGGCAGTTGAGCGCGCCCGGCTCGCGAATCAGGCAAGGACTGCGGCCGCGCATGCGCACATTGCCGAAGCGGAACAGCAGATTGCCGATTGCGTGCCGCCCGTTGCCGACGACGGCGCTGAAGCGGAGATTGACGCGGTCGCGATCCACCTCGTCAGCGATGATCGGGCAAAAACGGATGCGCAGTCGGAATCGCCGTTGTCGCTGCCTTTATCCGCAGCGGCCGACGCAACGACGGTTGAACACAAGCCGCTGGCCGGCGTTGCGCACGATCCCGGACCACGCCGCCGGACAGGGCCGCTGATATCGATGACGATCGCATTTGCCTGCGGTGCGCTGGCGGCGCTGGTAATTACCGGCCGGCCGGTCGTGACGGCGAATCCCGTGACGCCAGGCACCGTGCTTCAGTCGGCTGCGCCGGTGACTGCGCTCAAGCAGCCGGGTTGTCTGTGCCTGAAGGCGGCGACCGCGCTGGAAGATATTCCGCAGCGTCAGTCCCGGTGACCGATCACATTTTCCGCTGCCGCCATCGCGCGGGACGGAGAGCGCACGCGATTTTTTGCACTGCGGTATCCGCCACTCGTTCCGTCCGGGAGCGGATCCGGAAAATCGCGGACATCATCACGGCGGACGGTTTTGCCGCACTGTAGGAAGAATTCCGACACGCTGCGCGGCGTTCCGGCGTACCGCAAAATCAGAACCCCTCCGGTTTTATCCCCTTGCAATTTTCAGAACAATGCAGTTGTGCCGGGAACCAGCGCGATGCCCGGATCAAAATGACAGGGAGACTGAAAATGAAATCGGCTCAGTTACTGGAAGAGATTCTCGAAACCAATCTGACTTACCTGATGCTCGCGCAACGCATGCTGCGTGAAGACCGCCCGGCGGCGATGTATCGTCTCGGCATCAGCAGGGATGTCGCCGACATTATCGAGCAACTGACGCCGGGCCAGGTTTCCCGGATGGCAGCGACCAATACGCTGCTGTGCCGCTTCCGCTGCGACGACCGCGCGATATTGAGCCTGCTTTCCGGCTATCGTGCCGAAAAGCCGATGCCGGCGGCACACGGTTCGATCCTGCTGGCGGGGCAGCCTGCCGCCGCTGTTGCCTGAACGTTGGACACCAGCGCGGAGGAGGCCGACGATGGGATTGAAGAGTGTGGTTTCGGAGGGACGGCAAATCGAGCTGGCGATCGAACTGATCCGGCTGGGCGCGCGGCTGCAGGTGCTGGAGTCGGAGACGTCGTTGAGCCGGGAACGGCTGCTGCGGCTGTATAAGGAAGTCAAAGGCGCGTCCCCTCCCAAGGGCATGCTGCCGTTCTCGACCGACTGGTTCATCACCTGGCAGCCCAATATCCACGCTTCTCTGTTCATGGAAATCCACCGCTATGTCGTCGTCCACGGCGACCTGGGCGGAATCCGGGCCACGATTTCCGCCTATCGCCTCTATCTCGAACACGCGCGTCTCCAGCAACTCGAAGCGTTGATGAGCTTTACCCGCGCCTGGACCTTGGTGCGGTTTTTCGATTCGAAGCTGCTGACCAGCGCGCCGTGCACCAGCTGCGGCGGCAATTTCGTAGTCCATGCGCTCGATCTCAACAAGGACTATGTGTGCGGCCTCTGTGTGCCGCCGTCGCGCGCCGGAAAAAGTCTCAAGTGGCAGCGCGCCGCCGCGTGAGCGCGGCGCAAAGACGCGCACCGGCAGCCGGCCTGCCGCGCGCCTGATTTTTATTCTTCAATCCATCTCTTACGCAGCATAGCGCTTTCTTCGGATTCAAGTTTTGCCGCGGCTTGCCGATGTATTGACGGTCGGTTCCCGGAACTGAGGACATCAACCCGTGCGCGGAACCGGGCATCGAGAGGATCTCGCGCATGCTGGTTTTCATCGGCTACATCATCGTTCTCGCTTCGGTATTCGGCGGTTTTGCGCTCGCCGGCGGTCATCTCGCCGCGCTGTTCCAGCCGGTCGAACTGCTGATGATCGGCGGCGCGGCGGCCGGCGCTTTTATCGTCGGCAATTCAGCCAAGGGCATCAAGGGCACGCTGAAAGCACTGCCTTCGGTGCTGAAGGGATCCAAGTACAGCAAAGCCGAATACATGGAGCTGATGGCGCTGCTCTACGAGTTGCTGTCCAAAGTCCGCAGGGAAGGGCTGATGGCGATCGAAAACGACGTCGAGCATCCCCACGAAAGCGCACTGTTCGCGAGGTATCCGCGGATACTCGCCGATCACCACGTGGTCGAATTTCTCACCGATTACCTGCGCCTGATGGTCAGTGGCAGTCTGAACTCGTTCGAAATCGAATCGCTGATGGACAGCGAACTGGAGACCCATCACCGCGAAGGCGAAGAGCCGGTGCACACCGTCCAGCGGGCGGGGGACGCGATGCCGGCGTTCGGTATCGTTGCCGCGGTGATGGGGGTGGTGCATACGATGGAATCGATCGGCGTGCCGCCCAAGGAACTGGGCGTGCTGGTCGCCCACGCGCTGGTCGGAACCTTTCTCGGCATCCTGCTCGCCTACGGTTTCGTCGGCCCGCTGGCCGGCGTGCTGGAGCAGAAACTCAACGAGTCGTCGAAGATGCTGGAATGCATTAAGGTCACGCTGCTGGCGAGCCTGAACGGCTACGCTCCGGCGCTGGCGGTCGAATTCGGGCGCAAGGTGCTGTTCTCGACCGAACGCCCGAAATTCAGCGAGCTCGAAGAGCACGTGAAGCAGGCCAGACATCGCTAGACTTCCCGCTTCATGGCCGAGGAATCCAAGCAGCCGATCATCGTCCGCCGCCGCAAGCGCGCCGGCGGCGGCCACCACGGCGGCTCGTGGAAAATCGCCTACGCGGACTTCGTCACTGCGATGATGGCGTTTTTCCTGCTGCTGTGGCTGCTGGGTTCGACCAGCAAGGCGGAACTGAGCGGCATCCAGGAATATTTCCAGACGCCGTTGCTGACGGCGCTGGCCGGCGGTTCCGGCGCCGGCGACAGCCGCAACATCATCAAGATCGGCGGCGGCACCGACCTGACCAAGGCGGAGGGGCAGATCCGCAGGGTCGAAGAGGTCGAGAAGACGAAACCGCTGAATCTCCAGGAAGCCGAGCAGGATCTTGAACGCCAGGAACAGATACGGCTGCAGGCACTCAAGGACAGGCTCGAATCGCTGATCGAGGCGACGCCGTCGTTGCGGTCGTTCAAGAACCAGTTGCTGATCGATATTACCAGCGAGGGATTGCGGATACAGATCGTCGACGAACAGAACCGGCCGATGTTCGAAATGGGCAGGGCCGAATTGAAACCCTATACCCGCGACATCCTGCACCAGCTCGGCACGGTGCTGAACGAAGTGCCCAACCGCATCAGTCTGGCCGGACATACCGACGCGACGCCGTACGCCGGCGGCGAGCGCGGCTACAGCAACTGGGAACTGTCGGCGGACCGGGCCAATGCGTCGCGCCGGGAACTGATCGTCGGCAGCCTGGCCGAGGGCAAGGTGCTGCGCACCGTGGGACTGAGTTCGGCGGTGCCGTTCAACAAGGCCGACCCCTACGATCCGGTCAACCGCCGCATCAGCATCATCGTGCTCAATAAAAAGACCGAGGAGGCCATCCTCAGCGAGGGGCGGCGCACCATCGACGTCGGTCCCGCCGCCGCGACCGCGCCGCAGATCGAGCGCGCCGTCGCCCCCGGCGGGGAAATCGGGCCGCCGCCGGCTGCTCAATGATTGCCATGATTTGCCGTAATAACCATCGATAACGATAAACGACGGCGCTGCTGCTGGAGTATCCGCATGTCCGACAAAAATCTGAAATTTCTGGTGGTGGACGATTTTTCCACGATGCGCCGCATCGTGCGCAATCTGCTCAAGGAACTGGGCTACACCAACGTCGAAGAGGCTGAGGACGGCGCGGTTGCGCTGCAAAAACTGAAACACGGCGGGGGCTTCGGCTTCGTGATTTCGGACTGGAACATGCCGAATATGGACGGGTTGACGCTGCTGAAATCGATCCGGGCCGACGACAGTCTGAAATCGCTGCCGGTGCTGATGGTGACCGCCGAAGCCAAAAAAGAAAACATCATTGCGGCGGCCCAGGCCGGCGCCAGCGGTTACGTGGTCAAGCCGTTCACCGCTTCCACTCTCGATGAAAAAATCGGCAAGATCTTCCAGAATCTTGCCTGCAAGACATGATGGCCGCTGTTTCCGCTGCCCGTCGGAGGCGGCTGTGATATCGCGCCCCGCGACGGCGCCGTGCGGGGACGGGCGCGAGGAGGGCCGGGGGACGTCGTCGGGCGTCACTGCGGGCGGCGATCCGGAGTCGTCATCCGCCGCAGCGCAGCCGGCGGCACATCCGGAACAGATGCTGGCGCGCATCGGGCAGTTGACGCGACTGCTGCACGACAATCTGCGCGAACTGGGTTACGACCGCCAGATCGAGACCGCCGCGTCGTCGATACCCGATGCGCGCGACCGCCTGACCTATATCGCGACGCTGACCGAACAGGCGGCGCAGCGCGCACTGAATGCGATCGAAACCGCCCGACCGATCCAGCAGGCGCTTGCCGCGGAGGCGACGCGGCTGAACGCGCAATGGGAAAGCGTGCTGCGGCGCGAGGCCGGCGTCGACGATTTCAGGGCGCTGCTGAGCGCGACGCGCGACTTTCTGGCGTCGGTTTCCGCGCGCAGCGAAGCCACCAACGCGCAGCTGCTCGAAATACTGATGGCGCAGGATTTTCAGGACCTGACCGGCCAGGTGATAAAGAAAATCACCGAGATCATCCAGATGGTCGAAACCCAGTTGCTCGCACTGCTGGTCGAAAGCCTGCCGCCCGCTCGCCGCAGCGAGGAAGCCAACTTGTTGCTGAACGGCCCGGTGATCCAGGCCGCGGGGCGCAGCGATGTCGTCACCAGCCAGGCGCAGGTCGACGATCTACTCGAAAGCCTCGGTTTTTAAGGGACGGTCGCCCGCCCGCTGCTTGCAGCATAGCTTTCAAATAAGCATCCAAAGCCCGTCTTTTTCCCGGATGCGGGCGGCGATGCCGCCCCGATAATGCCGCCATGGTCTGAGGGCCACCATGGCAGACAACAGCGAACTTGAACGCACACAGCCCGCATCGTCCCGGCGTCTTGAACAGGCGCGCGAAGAGGGGCAGGTCGCGCGCTCGCAGGAACTCGGCACTTTCGGCGTGATTGCCGCCGGTGCCGGTGCGCTGTGGCTGACCGGCGGTACCCTCGTCGACGGGCTGGCCGGCGTGATGCGCGCCGGCCTGAGCATTCCGACGGCGCTGGCGACCGATCCAGCGCTGCTGGTGCCGCAGCTCGGCGCGCTCGGTGTCGAAGCGCTGCGGGTGACGGCGCCGCTGGCGGGACTGGTGTTTGTGGCGGCGCTGGCGGTGCCGCTGGCGCTGAGCGGCTGGGTCTTCAGTTCCCGCCTGCCGGCGCCGGATTTCTCGCGTCTCGATCCACTCGACGGAATCCGCCGCATATTCTCATCGCGCGGCGTCGCCGAACTCGGCAAGGCGCTGGCCAAGGCGCTGTTGGTCGGCGGCGTTGGCGGCTGGGTGGTGTGGCAGTACAGGGACAGCCTGCTCGGTCTTGCCGCGATGCCGTTCGCGTCCGCGGTTGCGACACTCGAACGCGTCGCGGGGCTGAGTCTGCTTGCCCTCGCCGGCGCGCTGCTGGCGATCGTCGCGATCGATGTTCCCTATCAGATCTGGCAGCACGCGCAGCGCCTGCGCATGACGCATGAGGAAGTGCGGCGCGAGAACAAGGAAACGGAAGGCGACCCGCAGATTCGGGCACGCGTGCGCAGCCTGCAGCGCGAAGCTGCGCGCAAACGCATGATGAGCGAGGTGCCGAAGGCAACCGTCGTTGTCACCAATCCGACGCATTACGCGGTTGCGCTGTTCTACCGGGAAAATTCGTCGGGCGCGCCGCGCGTGGTCGCCAAAGGCAGTCACCTGCTCGCGCAGCGGATACGCGACATCGCAGTCGAGCATCGCGTGCCGATTCTCGAAGCACCGCCGCTGGCGCGCGCGCTTTACCGGCACGTCGAACTCGGCGCCGAGATTCCGGAGCGGCTCTACAGTGTGGTCGCCGAAGTGCTGGTCTACGTGTTCCGGCTGCGTCACTACATGAACTACGGCGGTCTGGCGCCGCGCATGCCGCAGGCGCTGCCGGTTCCGGCCGACCTTGATGCGGAAGCGGAGCATCGATGAATTTCGCCGGCGCGCTGACGCTGCCCACTGTCAACCGCGCGCAATTGCTGCGCGCGCTGGCCGGTCCGATTCTGATCGTCATGATCATGGCGATGATGATTCTGCCGCTGCCGCCGTTCGTGCTCGACATATTGTTCACCTTCAATATCGCGCTGGCGGTGATCGTGATGCTGGTCGCGCTGTACACGCTGAAGCCGCTCGACTTCGCGGTATTCCCGACGGTGCTGCTGGTCACTACGCTGCTGCGGCTGTCGCTGAATGTGGCCTCGACGCGCGTGGTGCTGCTCGAAGGCCATACCGGCCCGGCGGCGGCCGGCAAGGTGATCGAGGCGTTCGGCCATTTCCTGGTCGGCGGCAATTACGCCGTCGGTCTGGTTGTGTTCGCGATCCTGGTCGTCATCAATTTCGTCGTCATTACCAAGGGTGCCGGGCGCATCGCCGAAGTCAGCGCCCGCTTCACGCTCGACGCGATGCCCGGCAAGCAAATGGCGATCGACGCCGACCTCAACGCCGGACTGATCGGCGAGGACGAAGCGCGCAAGCGCCGCCAGACCATCGCGCAGGAGGCCGATTTCTACGGCTCGATGGACGGTGCCAGCAAGTTCGTGCGCGGCGACGCGGTCGCCGGCATCCTGATCATGGTGATCAATATCATCGGCGGCCTGATCGTCGGCGTATTGCAGCACGACCTCGATATCGCCACCGCCGCGCGCAATTACACGCTGCTGACGATCGGCGACGGACTGGTCGCGCAGATTCCGGCGCTGGTCATTTCGACTGCCGCCGGCATCGTCGTCAGCCGCGTCGGCAGCGACGAGCATGTCGGCGAACAATTCGTGCGGCAGCTTTTCTCCAAACCGCAGGCGCTGGCGCTGACCGCCGGCATCCTGGGGCTGCTCGGCGTGGTGCCCGGCATGCCGCACTTCGCATTTCTGATGCTGGCGGTGATACTCGGCGCCGGCGCGCGCGCGCTGCAGCGCGACGATGAAACGATGCCGACGCCGACAGTGGCACCCGCCGTTGTGCCCGTCGTCGAACCGGCAGAAGCGAGCTGGAGCGACGTGGTGCCGGTCGACATCGTCGGTCTCGAGGTCGGTTACCGCCTGATTCCGCTGGTCGACAATCTGCAGGGCGGCGAACTGCTGCGCCGGATCAAGGGCATTCGCAAGAAATTCGCGCAGGAAATCGGCTTCCTGCCGCCGGCGGTGCATATCCGCGACAACCTCGAGCTGCGGCCCAATGCCTACCGCATCACGCTGAAGGGCGTCGAGATCGGACGCGGCGAAGCGTTCACCGGCATGTTTCTGGCGATCAATCCCGGCCGCGTGCTGGGCGAAGTCCCCGGCACACCGACCACCGATCCGGCATTCGGCCTGCCGGCGCTGTGGATCGAAACGCGGCTCAAGGAGCAGGCGCAGGCGCTTGGTTATACCGTCGCCGACGCCAGCACGGTGGTTGCGACCCATCTGAACCACCTGGTCTATACCCACGCCGCCGAACTGCTCGGCCGCCAGGAAGTGCAGGCGCTGCTCGATCATATGGCGAAGGAAATGCCGAAGCTGGCCGAAGACCTGGTGCCCAAGCTGCTGCCGCTGGCAACGCTGCAGAAAGTGCTCGCCAACCTGCTCGAGGAGGGCGTTTATATCCGCGACATCCACTCGATCGTGGAAACCCTTGCCGAGCATGCGCCGCGCGTGCAGGACGTCGGCGAATTGACCGCGCTGGTGCGGATCGCGCTCGGCCGCAGCATTGTCTACCAGATGTTCCCGGGCGGCGGCGAGATGCAGGTGATGGCGCTGGCGCCGGAGCTCGAGCGCCTGCTGCTGCAGGCGTCGGCGGCAGGCGGCGAGCCGACCGGCATCGAACCCGGCCTCACCCAGATGCTGGTGCGCGAAACAACTGCGGCCGCCCAGCAGCTTGAAAGCATGGGATTGCCGCCGGTGTTGCTGACGCCGCACAACCTGCGCGCCGGGCTGTCGCGGCTGTTGCGCCGCTCGCTGCCGCAATTGAAGGTCATCTCGCACGCCGAGGTGCCGGATTCCAAACGCATCAAAGTGACAATCGTCATCGGGAGCAAATAACACATGAATGCACGCAAATTCTTTGGAGCGAATTCAAGCGAAGCGCTGCGCGAGGTCAAGCGTGCGCTGGGTGCCGACGCCGTGGTGCTGGCCAACCGCCGCGTCGGCGGCCAGGTCGAAATCACCGCGCTGGCGCCGGAAGCGCTGGCCCGCCTGACGAGCGGCGCTTCTTCGTCCGCCGCTCCGCCCGAAGCTGCGCCCGCGGCGTTGCGCAAAAATCCGCGCGGCGGTACGCCGCCGGAGCGCCCTGCGCCGCCGCCATCGGCGGCATGCAGCGAGCCGTCGGTGGCGCACCTGATGTCCGAACTGAAGGCGCTAAGGGGAACCATGGAGAGCCAGCTCGCCGGCATCGCATGGAGCGATCTGCAGCGGCGCGAACCGCTGCGCGCGCGCCTGCTGCGCGAGATGCTCGGCAGCGGATTCACGCCGGCGCTGGCGCGCCTGCTGGCTGACGGCTCGCCGGCCGGCCGTGATTACGAGGATACGATCCAGTGGGCGCAGGCGGTGCTCGCGCGCAATCTGCTGGTCGCCGACGACGATGAAATCGTCGCGCGCGGCGGCGTCTACGCGCTGGTCGGCCCGACCGGCGTCGGCAAGACCACGACCACGGCCAAGCTCGCGGCGCGCTGCGTGGTACGCCACGGCGCGGAGCGGCTGGCGCTGCTGACCACCGACGGCTACCGCGTCGGCGCCCATGAGCAATTGCGCATCTACGGCAAGATTCTCGGCGTCGCAGTGCACGCGGTGCGCGACGCCGAGGATCTGCGCGTGCGACTGGCCGAACTCGGCGGCAAGCACCTGGTATTGATCGACACCATGGGCATGGGACAGCGCGACCGGCAGGTCGCGGAACAGACCGGTATGCTGACGGAATGCGGCGTGCGGCGTCTGCTGCTGCTGACGGCGACCGCCGGCGCCGAGCAACTGGAGGACGTGGCGCGTGCCTACCGCGGCGACGGCATTCATGGCGCGATCCTGACCAAGGCCGACGAGGCGGTCAGCATTGCCGGCGCGCTCGACGTCGCGCTGCGCTACAAGCTGACATTGCATTATGCGGCGAACGGCCAGCGCGTGCCGGAAGATCTGCATCCGGCGCGCTGCGAATATCTGGCGCACCGCGCGCTGCGGCCACGGCCGGCCGATACCGCCGGCGGCCTGACCGACGCCGAAGTGCCGTTCATGCTCGGCCGCCTGGCCGGCGCAGCGGCGCGGCCAACGGAGATGACATTTGCATAACGCGCGCGGCGATCAGGCGGCAGGCCTGCGGCGGCTGTGCGGTGGCCTGCCGCGGCAGGTGATCAACATCGCCGCCGCGAACCGCGGCGCGGGACGTACCACGTTCGTGATCGGCCTCGCGCTGGCGCTCGCCGCGCTGGGACGGCGCGTGCTGGTGATCGACGAAAACAGCGGCATTGGCAACATCAACGACAGGTTGGGACTCGGTCTGCGCTACGACTTGTGGCACGTGCTGTGTGACGGGCGGCGGTGGACGGAAGTGGCGCAGCCGGCGCATCCACGGATCAGCGTGCTGCCGGCGGCGCGTGCCGCACGGATGTGGCGCAGCGTGCCAAGCCGGTCCCGCGCCGCGGCGCTGGCGCAGATTGCCGCCGCCGCCGATGTCGTGCTGGTCGACGCCGCGCCTGGCAGTGCGGGTGGCGCGTGGGAAATCGCGGGCGAAGCGCGACACTGGGTGCTGCTGCCGACGGGCGCGGCGGCGGTGACCGCCGCTTACGCGCTGATCAAGCGCATCGCGCGGTCGGACGACCGCCGCATCGAGGTGGTGGTGGCGGGCGCGCGCAGCGCGGCCGAGGGCGCGGCGATCCACGCCAATCTCGCGGCGGTGGCGCGGCGCTATCTGAAACTGACACCGGCGCTGTCCGGCGTCTGGGCTGCAGACCATGCCGCGGCGGCGGCATTGTGCGCCGGCCGCGGCATTTCGATCGTTGATGCGGAACATCCGCTGGCTCGATGCGGCGCCGACTTCGCCAGCCGTCTGGTCGGCGTCACCGCGGAAAGCATGGCGACGGTCGTCGAGCCGTGGCTTACCGGAAGCAGGCCACCGAAACTGGCGGCCGCTGCATGGGGAATGCCGTGAGCAAGGGCATCAAGACTGCGGAACGGCGGGGTGCCGACGCCCCCATGCCGTACGACAGCGGACCGGTCCGCAACCGCGACAACTGGGTGCGCGAATACGCGCCTCTGGTAAAACGCATCGCGCATCATATGATGGCGCGCCTGCCGGCGAGCGTCGAGCTCGACGACATCATCCAGGCCGGCATGATGGGATTGCTCGATGCGATCAACCGCTTCGAAGAGAATCGCGGCGCACGCTTCGACACCTATGCCGCGCAGCGCATCCGCGGCGCGATTCTGGACGAGTTGCGCGAACACGACTGGCTGCCGCGCGGGGTGCGCAGGGACATGCGGCGTATCGAAAAGGCGATCCGCTCGCTGGAGCAGCGTCACGGACGCGCTGCGACCGAACCCGAAGTCGCGCGCGAACTGGAGATTTCGCTCGAACAATACCAGCAGCTGCTGCAGAATGCGCGCGGCTGCCAGATTTTCCATTTTGAGGATCTGGTCGACACCGACGACGGACAGTTTCTGGAACGGCAGACCGTCGAGCAGCCCGATCCGGGCCCGCTCGAACATCTGCTCAACGAAAACATGCGTGAACATCTGAGCGCCGCGATCGACAGGCTGCCCGAGCGTGAAAAGCTGGTGATGAGCATGTATTACGAGCGTGAACTGAATCTGCGCGAGATCGGCGCCGTGCTCGGCGTATCGGAGTCGCGCGTATGCCAATTGCATACCCAGGCGATCGCGCGGCTGCGCTCGCAAATACGAGAACAATGGGCCTGATGTGGCGCGCCTCGACCCCAGTACATTTGCCGGCCTCGGCCTCGCACTCGCCGGCATCATCGGCGGGCAGCTGCTGGAGGGCGGCAACCCCGCCTCGCTGGTGCAGGGCGCCGGCTTCTGCATCGTTTTTCTGGGCACCATCGGCGCCGTTCTCGCGCAGACGCGCCTGTCGACATTTGTCGATGGCGTGAAGCTTGGCTGGTGGACTTTGTCCGTGCCGGCGGTTGAACCGCAGCGCACGATGCGCGACGTCACGCGCTGGGCCGAAATCGTGCGCAAGGAAGGGTTGCTCAAACTGGAAGGCGAACTGCGGCCGACCGTCGAGCCGTTCACGCGGCGCGGACTTGAGTTGCTGATCGACGGCGGCAGCCCCGATGATCTGCGCGACATCATGGCGCTCGAGATCGCCGCCTACGAGGAGCGGCTGCGCCAGGCTGCACGGATCTGGGATGCGGCCGGCGGTTATGCGCCGACCATCGGCATCCTCGGCGCGGTGCTGGGGCTGATCCAGGTCATGCAGAACCTGTCCGACCCGTCGCGGCTCGGCGCCGGGATCGCCGTCGCGTTCGTGTCGACGATCTACGGTGTTGCTTTGGCCAATCTATTGTTCCTGCCGATCGCCAACAAAGTGCGCGCGCTGATTGCTGAACGGGTGCGGTTGCACGAGATGCTGGTGGAGGGGCTGGCGGCGATCGCCAACGGCGACCATCCACGCCTGATTACACGCCGGTTGCAGGGGTATTGCGGCTGATCCGGACATGGCGCGCCGACGCAAAACCTATGTCGACCGCCGCCAGTCCGATGGACACGAGCGGTGGCTGATCTCGTACGCGGACTTCATCACCCTGATGTTCGCGGTGTTCGTCGTGCTCTACGCGGTCTCCAGTCTGAGCGAAGCAAAATACAAACGGCTGTCACAGGCGATCGGCGAGGCATTCGGTGCGGCTGTGCCCTCTGTGGCGGGCGCTCCCGGCAGACAACCGGCAACAGTGCCAGGTGCGCACAAGGCGGCTGCCCCAGGTGGCAATGGCGGCGATGCCGCCGGCGGCGCGCTGCGCGAACTCGCGCAGCACCTGACCGAAGCGATGGCGCCGCTGGTCGCGAGCGGCGACGCGCGCGTGCTGACCAGCCCGGGCGGCATCAGGGTCGAACTGAACGCGGGATTATTGTTCAAGTCGGGCGAAGCGCAGCTGCAGGAGGATTCGAAACATCTGATGGAAACCGTCGCGATGGTGCTGGTGCGCAACGGCAGCCTGCCGGTGCAGGTCGAAGGGCACACCGACGACGTGCCGGTCGCCGGCGTGCAGTTTCCCTCGAACTGGGAATTGTCGTCGGCACGCGCCAGCAGCGTGGTGCGCGCGCTGGTTGACGGTGGCGTTGATCCGCGACGGCTGGTCGCGAAGGGATATGCGGAATATCAGCCGCTCGAATCGAACGCGACGACTGCCGGCCGCGCCCGCAATCGGCGCGTGGTGCTGAGCATACTGGCGGCGCCCGATTCCCCTGCGCCCCCTGCGTCGGCCGGGCCGGCGCAGCCGCCTGCAATCGTGTTGCCGCCGCCGGTGCCGCAGCGCTGACCGGAGGTCGTTGGTTGAAACGTTGAAAAGATTTTAAGCGGTCGCCAGACGGCGCGCGCCATGGGGCGCAGCGGGCTGTCCGGTGGCAGAATAAAGCGGCGCCGCGTGCGAGCCCTGACGCAGCACCGCCAGCGCCTGTTCGGTGGCGGCCAGCCGCCAGTTGATCAACTGTCCCACTGTGTGATTGAGACCCTGGGTGCGGGCGGCGCCGCGCCGCAGCCGCTGCCAGAGGCTGGTATTTTGCGGATGCTTGTCCAGAAACGATTCGATGCCCGCGCGCCCGGGAGCGAACCCGCCGGCGGTCAGCGCGCGGTTGCGTGCGTCGACCAGCGCGGCGATCCGATGGGTGGCTTCCGCCTTGCGCAGCGTGATGTGCTGCAACGTGTCGGCGTCCTGAGCCAGCAGCGCCGCGCGCTCTTCGGCGAGCAGCGCCGCAAACGATTCGACCGCTGTGCATTCGCATGCCAGATTGTGCACAACGGCAACCGCCGCGGCGGCGGTGCTATCGGCATGTTCAGCGGCGCTCGAAGTGATGGTCATGCTTTCGGTTGCAGCAGTTCGCGTGCAGTTTCGATCAGCTTGTCGGCGATCGCGCCGGGATCGATTTTAAGCCGACCTTCGCTGATCGCCTGCTTGATTTCCGCAACGCGCGCCGGGTCGAACGCCTCGGAGCCGCCCTGCAGTTCCTGGGACAACGTCTGCAATTGCGCCGCGAGCGGGCTCAGATGGACGTCCGTATTGCTGGTGTCGGCGGCAGACGTGGCGTTGCCGCCCGGCTTTTTTGGCGCCCCGGCTCCGGTCTTTATTTCGCCGCCGAGCGGCGAAGTCAACGACGGATCGATCTTCATGGAAAGCTCGTTTGACAATCCCTTGTTGTCTGCTTTACGGCATGCCGCGGGGAAACTTTAGCCGCGCTTTATCTCCCTGATTCCGGGGCGGGTTGCGGCCGGAGGCGCTGAGGAGTTGAGGAGCGGTATCAGTAACTTACTTCAACAAGACTGCCGGCGCGCGCGATTCCGCTCACCGTCTGGCCGGAGCCGGTCTGGACTCTGGCCAGTTGGCCTTCGGCCGCATTGTTGACGGCGCGTCCCTCGGAAGTGACCCGAAAGCCACGCCCGCTTGTCACCAGCTGCACGGTCTGCCCCTGCTGCACGGCGAGCGGCGTGCGCAGCATGTCCTGGCGCAGCGGCTGGCCGGCGGCGACGCTGACAGCAAGTGTCTTGCCGGCGGCCAGTTGCGGGCTGGTTACGATGCCGGCCGGCAGCTGGGTCAAGTCGCCGCTGAGCATCATGAGGTCTGTGACCGCGACTGTCTGCCCCTGTTGCAGCGGCCGCGCGGTTGCCACATAGCCGGCGGTGACGTGGACCGTTACCGGGACATAGACGGTCCATGCCGTCGCGCCGACACAGCGCACGCCGACGGTGGAGTTTCCCCACAGCCGCGCACCGGCGGGCAGAAAGGCCTCCGGTGCGGGGCAGGCGGCGAGCGCAATGCGGGTATCGGGCGCACGGACTGAATAACTGACAGTACCGGGCAGGCCGATGGTTTCGCGTTGCAGGAACTGCCTGACAACGGTGGTGAGCGCGGTGGAATCCAGCGCTGCGACAGGCTGCGCGCCGGCGCTCGCGGCGGCGCTGACGATCAGGGCCATCAGAATTTTCCGCACCGCCATGGACGTCCCCTGCGAAGAATTATCGGATGGCAGCATCAGACCACGTGCGCACGGCGCGTGATGTCCCGAATTGGGGGCAGGATTGGCCGCTTATCGGAGTTTGACCGAAGGCGGCGGGGGCTTAAGCTTCGATCGACTTCATTGACACGGATTGCCGCGGCAACGAGTGAAACGATGCAGAAAATCGACGGCATCTTCGATCTTCAGCAGCAGCTGTTGAGCCTGCGCGCGCAACGCCAGCAATTGCTGGCTTCCAATATCGCCAATGCCGATACGCCGAACTACAAGGCGCGCGACATCGATTTTGCGAAAGCACTGGCGCTGGCAACATCCGCCGCCGGCGCGGCTGGCGGGCCGGTCGAACTGGCGCGCACCAGCTCCACGCATCTCGCGGGTGCGACCGGCGAATCTGTCGGCGGCGTGCCGGTGCAATATCGCGTGCCGACCCAGCCCAGTGTTGACGGCAACACCGTCGAACCGGATTACGAACGCGCGCAATTCGTCGATAACGCGCTGCATTACGAAACCGACCTGACCGTGCTCAATGCCCAGATCAAAGCGGTGCTCACCGCGATCCAGGGATAGACGAAGGGAAACCCGCCATGTCACTCGATGCCGTGCTCGATATCGCCAGTTCCGCGCTGACCGCGCAATCGCAGCGCCTCAACGCGGTTGCCAGCAATCTTGCCAATGCCGACAGCGCGACCGGCCCGGACGGCCAGCCGTATCACGCCAAGCAGGTCGTGTTCGGTTCGGCGCTGGTATCGGCGCAGGGTGCGACCGGCGTGCGCGTGACCGGCGTAATCCAGGATCCGTCGCCGATGCGCGAGGTCTACGATCCCAAAAACCCGCTCGCCGACGACAAGGGCTACGTGACGATGCCGAACGTCGACGTGATCGGAGAAATGGTCAACATGATTTCAGCATCGCGCGCGTACGAAGAGAACGTCGATATGATGAATACCGCGAAGTCCCTGATGTCGAAAACGCTCACGCTCGGGCAATAAGGAGAAATGCCATGACAGCTTCCGTTCAGAACGATCTGACCAGCACGTCCGCAGCGGCCGCGCTGAATGCTTCCACGGCCAGTTCCGCGCAGGACCTGCAGAACCAGTTCCTGACGCTGCTTGTGACCCAGATGCAGAATCAGGATCCGCTCAATCCGATGGACAACTCCGAACTGACTTCACAGCTGGCACAGATCAGTACCGTCGGCGGCATCAATCAGCTGAACACCACGCTGCAGTCGCTCGCGTCAAATGTCGGCGCACAGCAGTCGCTGCAGGCGGCGGCGCTGGTCGGCCACGGCGTGATGGTGCAGGGAAACCAGCTATCGTTGTCGGGAGGCAATGCGGTGTTTGGCGTCAGCCTGCCGCAGGACGTCACCAGCATGGTGGTCACGATCAAGGACGGCGCCGGCAATGTCGTCGATCAGATGGATGTCGGCGCGCAAAGTGCGGGCACGGTATATCTGCAATGGGATGGTTCAACCAGCGCCGGCGGCACCGCGTCCGACGGCAACTACACTTTCAGCGTCACGGCCAGCGCAAACGGGACTTCCGTCACCGCGACGCCGTTGAGCTACGGCCTGGTCAACGGAGTCACGCCGGGATCAAACGGCACGGCGCTGACCGTCCAGGGCATAGGCAGCGTCCAATTGTCGAACATCAAGCAGATCATCTAGGAAGGAGAAACTTTCATGAGCTTTCAACAAGGCCTCAGCGGACTGGACGGCGCGAGCAAGGCGCTCGATGTCATCGGCAACAATGTCGCCAACGCGAATACCGTTGGCTTCAAATCCTCGGACGCCCACTTCGGGGACGTTTACGCCAATTCGCTGGGCGGCGCGGGCTCCAACCAGGTTGGTATCGGCACGTCGGTGGAGACGGTGATGCAGAATTTCACGCAGGGCAACATCACCACCACCAGCAATCCGCTCGACCTGGCGATCAACGGCCAGGGTTTTTTCCGGATGAGCGACAGCGGCGCGATTACCTACGCCCGCAACGGACAGTTCCATCTCGATGCCTCCGGTTACATCGTAGACGACAACGGCCGCAATCTGACCGGCTATCCGGTTGACGCCAATGGCAATATCGTGCAGGCGGCGCCGGTAGACCTTCAGGTGGTGACCAGCACACAGTCGCCCAAAACGACAACCCAGGCCACCGCCAATTTCAATCTTCCCGCAGGCGCGACGGCAATCACGGCGGCGTTCGATCCGACCGATCCGACCACATACACAAATTCGACGTCGTTTTCAGTTTATGACAGCCAGGGTTTCGCGCATACGGTGGCGCTCTATTTCGCGAAGACCGCGACGAGCAATGACTGGAATGCCTATGCGACCGTGGACGGGACGGCGACCAGCTACGTCAACCTCGGCGCCGGCGCCGGCAATCCTGCAGTCGTCGATTTCGGCGGCTCGGGAGCGATGACGACGGCGATGCCGCTCAACGTTTCGATCGACCTGGCCGGCATCACGACCGCGCTGGGCGGCGCCACTTCCGCGAACTCGCCGCTCGCATTCACGCTTGATTTCGGCGGCACCACGCAATTCGGTTCGCCGTTCAGCATCAATTCGCTGACGCAGGACGGCTACGGTTCCGGCCAGTTGACCAATATCTCAGTCAGCGTCGATGGTGTGATTCTCGGCAACTATTCAAACGGCCAGTCGACGTCGCTCGGACAGGTGGTGCTCGCTAATTTCAATAATCCGAACGGTCTGGCGCCGCTCGGCGGCAGCCAGTGGGCTGAGACCTCGGCCTCCGGGTTGCCACAAGTTGCGCCTCCCGGCACCAGCAATCTCGGCGTATTGCAGTCAGCTGCAGTCGAGGAATCGAACGTCGACCTGACTACTCAACTGGTTGACATGATAACGCTGCAGCGCGATTACCAGGCCAATGCGCAGAGCATCAAGACCCAGGACACCGTGCTGCAGTCGCTGGTCAATCTGCCGTAAGCCGGCACGAATCGGGAAATGTCGGTGGAGATTGTGGAGGTGCGATGGACAGGATGATTTATATCGCGATGACCGGTGCCGCGCACATGGCCGAACGGCAGGCGACGATCGCGCACAACCTCGCCAACGCCAGCACCACCGGTTACCGCGCCGATATCAGCGCGTTCCGCGCCGCCTATGTCAACGGCGCGGGTCTGACGACGCGCGCATTCGTCGTCGATTCAACGGCGGGCGCTGATCTGACGCCGGGCCCGATCCAGGAAACCGGGCGCAATCTGGATGTGGCAGTGGCGGGCGATGGCTGGATCGCAGTGCAGATGGAAGACGGTTCCGAGGCCTACACGCGTGACGGCAGCCTGCAGGTGGACGCCAGCGGCCTGTTGCAGACGCACGATGGACGCAACGTGCTGGGCGACGGCGGCCCGATCACGCTTCCGCAGGACACGCAGGCGGTAATCGGCCGCGACGGCACGGTATCTGCGGTGCCGAACGGCAATCAGCCGAACACGGTCAGCACCGTCGGAAGGATCAAGCTGGTCAATCCCGAGCCCGCGCAATTGACGAAGGGAAGCGACGGGCTGTTTCACCTTGCCGGCGGTGAACCGGCGGAGGCTGACGCCGGCGTGTCGCTGGTGACGGGAGCGCTCGAAGGCAGCAATGTCAACGTGGTTTCCGCGATGGTCGACATGATCGAGTCCGCGCGCCAGTACGAAATGAACATGAGCCTGTTGCAGAACGCCGACCAGAACGAACGCGCTGCGGCACAGACGCTGTTGATCAACAGCTGACGAACGGAGTTAAAGGAGAACCCGATGATCCGATCGCTGTGGATCGCCAAAACCGGAATGGACGCCCAGCAGACCCAGCTCGACGTCATTTCCAACAATCTTGCCAACGTCAGCACCAACGGTTTCAAGCGCGCGCGCGCGGTGTTCGAAGACCTGCTGTACCAGACGATCCGCCAGCCTGGCGCGCAGTCGTCGCAGCAGACGCAGATTCCGTCCGGGCTGCAGATCGGCACCGGCGTCGAGCCGGTCGCGACCGAACGCATTTTTACGCAGGGCAATCTGCAACAGACCGGCAATTCGCTCGATATCGCGATCAACGGCCAAGGTTTTTTCCAGGTGCTGCTGCCGGACGGCACCACCGCCTATACGCGCGACGGCTCGTTTCAGCTCAACAGCCAGGGGCAGGTAGTGACCGCGAGCGGCTATCCGCTACAGCCGCAGGTGACGATCCCGAATAACGCGCAGACCATTACCATCGGCAAGGACGGCACGGTGTCGGTGCTGCAGGCGGGACAGGCCACGCCGACCCAGGTCGGCACGATCCAGCTCGCCAATTTCATCAATCCCGCCGGGCTTCAGGGCATGGGCGAAAACCTGTATCTGGAAACCGCGTCGTCGGGCACGCCGACCGTCGGCCAACCCGCCGCCAACGGGCTCGGCTCGCTGAGCCAGGGTTATGTCGAGACCTCCAACGTCAACGTCGTGGAGGAACTGGTCAACATGATCCAGACCCAGCGCGCCTACGAGATCAACTCCAAGGCGGTGCAGACCGCAGACCAGATGCTGGAACGGTTGAGCCAGATCTGACGGTACAGCCGCGATGAGCCGCCGCACGGTTTTTTTTACTCTGGCTTTTTCCGCCGTCGCGGCGGGCTGCGCGACTGCGCCGTCCACGATCGTGCACCAGCCGCTGACGGCGCGTCCGGCGCCGGCGGCGAATGCGTCCGCAAACGGTGCGATCTATCAGGCGGGCAACACCTACCATCCACTGTTCGAAGATCACCACGCGCGCTATGTCGGCGACACCCTGATCATCCAGATCGCCGAAAAGATGCAGGCCGACAAAAATTCGGAAACCCAGTATTCGAAGACGGGGTCGACCAAGTACGGGGTCAATACACTGACCGGCCTGCCGGGCACCAGCCTGCTCAATTCGTCGGTTGACGCCAGCTCTGCTCACGCGTTCGACGGCAAGGGGCAGGCGACGGCCAACAATGATTTTACCGGGACCATCGCGGTCACCGTCACCGATGTCTATCCGAACGGCAATCTGGTGGTGTCGGGAGAGAAGCAGATCGCGATGGCGCAGGGCACCGAATACATCCGGTTTTCGGGCGTCGTCGATCCGCATTTCGTCGATTCCACCAATACTATCAACTCGACCCAGGTCGCCGACGCGCGCATCGAGTACAAGGCCAACGGCGTGATCGACGAAGCGCAGGTTGCGGGCTGGCTGGCGCGTTTCTTCCTGAGCTTCCTGCCATTCTGAGGGCCGCATGAGGTGTTCTGACCGTAGACGTGGTGCGATCGGACTGCGCATCGTGGCATTGCTCGCCGGCGCCCTGATACTGGCGATGACAGCGCATGCCGAGCGCATCAAGGACCTGGTGTCGATACAGGGCATGCGCGACAACCAGCTGATCGGGTACGGCCTGGTGGTCGGGCTCGACAACAGCGGCGACCAGACCACGCAGACGCCGTTCACGGTGCAGAGTGTGATCAGCATGCTGTCGCAGCTCGGCGTCAATGTGCCGGCCAGCGTCGGCAGCACGATGCAGCTGAAGAATGTCGCCGCAGTGATGGTCACGGCGGCGCTGCCGGCATTTGCGGCCACCGGCCAGACCATCGACGTCACGGTATCGTCGCTCGGCAACGCAAAGAGCCTGCGCGGCGGCACGCTGCTGATGACGCCGCTGAAGGGCGCCGATGGTCAGGTTTATGCGATGGCGCAGGGCAGTGTCGCGGTCGGCGGCGCCGGCGCCTCCGCCAACGGCAGCAAGGTGCAGATCAATTCGCTGTCCACCGGCCGCATCCCGGCCGGCGCCACTGTCGAACGCGCCGTCAGTTCGCCGCTGGGGCAGGGCCAGTACATTGAACTCGAATCCAACGATACCGATTTCACCACTGTCGCCAAAATCGTTGCCGCGATCAACGCCAAAATCGGCGCCGGCACCGCGGCGGCGGTCGACGGCCGCGTGGTGCGCGTCGTTGCGCCGGTCGATGCCAACGCGCGCGTTGCGTTTCTGGCCGACGTCGAGAATATCGAAGTTACGCCGGGCGCCGGCGCGGCCAAAATCATTCTCAACGCGCGCACCGGCTCGATCGTGATGAACCAGAACGTGACCGTCGATGCCTGCGCGGTTGCGCACGGCGGCCTTGCCGTGATCGTTGCGACCGAGCCGGTGATCAGCCAGCCGGGCCCGCTGTCGTCGGGGACGACGGTGCAGGCGGAGCGTTCCGATATCGTGGTACAGCAGGAAAAAGGCAGTCTGATCATGGTGCCGGCGGGAGTTTCGCTGGCAGAGGTCGTCAAGGCCTTGAATGCGCTGGGCGCGACGCCGCAGGACCTGGTCGCGATCCTGCAGGCGATGAAGGCGGCGGGCGCGTTGCACGCCGAACTGGAGATCATCTGAAATGGCGATCGACAGTGCGGCCGGCGCGTCAGCGGCGCTGTCGATCGATGCACACGCACTGGACGGCCTGAAGTTGCGCGCCCAGAACGATCCGCAGGGCGCGGTCAAGCAGGCCGCGCAGCAGTTCGAGGCGTTGTTTTTGCAGATGATGCTGAAGACGATGCGCGAAGCGGGCGGCACGCAGGACGGGCCGTTCGACGGCGAACAGACCCGCTTCTACACTTCGATGCTCGACCAGCAGATCGCGCAGGAGATGTCCAAGCGCGGCACGGGCCTTGCTGACGTGATCACGCGCCAACTGTCGCAGACGACGACCACGCCGGCGGCTGTCGGCAATCCAAATCCGGCACCGGCGTCAACATCGCCCGCCGGCGCACGCGCGCAGCAGTTTGTCAGCCAGATGTGGCCGTACGCGGCACAAGCCTCCCAGAGCACCGGCGTACCGCCTCAGTTCATCCTGGCACAGGCCGCGCTCGAAAGCGGCTGGGGGCAGGGCGAAATCAGATCCGCGGGCGGATCGAACACCTACAACCTGTTTGGGATCAAGGCCGACGCCGGATGGAGCGGCCCGACCGCCGAGGTGACGACGACCGAATATGTAAACGGCGCGCCGCAAAAAATCACCGCGCGTTTCCGCGTCTATGGCTCTTATGCCGAAGCATTCCAGGACTACGCGCAGCTGCTGACTTCGCAGCCGCGCTACAGCGAGACACTGGCGCAGGGAAGCGACGCCGCGGATTTCGCACGCGGCCTGCAGCAGGCCGGCTATGCGACTGATCCGATGTACGCGGACAAGCTGGTGCGCATCATCAACAGCAACGCGCTGCGCCAGGGCTTGGCGGGGTAACTGCCGGCGACGGAATAAATTTTTACCGCGCGCTGCCGTAAACGATGGACGACGCGGTGCAACCACAGGAATTTACGGTGACCACCAACATTCTCGGGATCGGACTGTCAGGGCTGAACGCCGCCCAGCTCGGTTTGGCCACGACCGGGCACAATATTTCCAACGCGAACACGCCCGGTTACAACCGCCAGGCCATCGAGCAGGCGACCGTGCTGCCGCTGTTCACCGGTTCGGGCTATATCGGACAGGGCACCCAGGTCGTCTCGATCCAGCGCGTCTACCAGCAGTACGTCGCCAACCAGGTCAATGAAGCGCAGACGCAAAGCTCGGCGCTCGACACTTACCAGACCTGGATTTCACAGGTCGATAACCTGTTCGGAGATGCGAACACCGGCCTGACTTCGTCGCTGCAGGATTTTTTCTCGAACGTGCACAACGTCGCCAACGATCCCACCGACAGCGCTGCACGCGCGTCGATGCTAGCGTCGGGGCAGACGCTGGCGCAGAAATTCCAGTCGCTGGGGCAGCAGTTGACGCAGACCAACAGCGACGTGAATTCACAGATCACCTCGACGGTCGCCCAGATCAACGCCTACGCGTCCCAGGTCGCCCAACTCAACAAGGCCATCATATCGGCCCAGGGAACGGCGAGCGGCCAGCCGCCAAATGACCTGCTCGACCAGCGCGACCAGCTGGTCAACCAACTGAACCAGCTGGTGCGCACGACGGTGGTGCAGGAATCGAACGGCAATTACGATCTGTTCATCGGCAGCGGACAGGCGTTGGTCGTCGGCATCCAGAACTATGCATTGTCCGCGGTCAACAGTCCCGACGATCCCGGCCGATTGACGGTTGCGCTCACCACTGCCGGCAACAATGTGCTGCTGCCGGAGAGCAGCCTGAACGGCGGCACACTGGGCGGACTGCTGACGTTCCGCGACCAGACGCTGGGGCCGGCGCAGAACCAGCTGGGCCGGATCGCGCTCGCGCTGGCGACCAGCTTCAACAACCAGCAACAACTGGGGCAGGATCTGAACGGCGCGCTCGGCAGCGCGTTCTTCAACGTGCCGGCTCCGCAGGTCATCCCGAACACGACCAACGCCGGCACCGCGCAGATCGCGAGCTCGATTGTCGACGGCGACGCGTTGACCGCCAGCGACTATGCACTCTCCTTCGACGGCACGAATTACACACTGACGCGCCTGTCGGACAACACTCAGCAGACGATCACGCCCGCCAGTCTTGCGGCTGGCGTTACCATCGACGGATTCAGTTTGCAGTTGACCGGCGGCACGCCGCAGGCTGGTGACAGTTTCCTGATCCAGCCGACGATCAACGGCGCGGCGCAGAGCGGCGTCGCGATCAGCAATCCTGCGCAAATCGCCGCTGCAGCACCGATACGCACACAGGCGAGTGCCGCGAATCTCGGCGACGCGACGATCAGCGCACCGACGGTCGATCCACCAGCGCCGCCGAATGCCAACCTGCAGCAGCCGGTGACGATCACGTTCACCGGCGCGGCGACTTTCGACGTCAGCGGCGCCGGCACCGGCAATCCGACCGGCGTTGCCTACACCTCGGGCGGTGCCATCAGCTACAACGGCTGGAGCGTCGCCATCAGCGGCACGCCCAAGGCGGGTGACACCTTCACCATCATGCCCAACATTGGCGGCAGCGGCGACAACAGCAATGCGCTGCTGCTGGCCGCGCTGCAGAACCAGAATGCGGTAAACAGCGGCACCCAGTCGTACCAGTCGGCCTATGCCAGCCTGGTCGCCGACATCGGCGTCCAGGCCAGCAGCGTCCAGAACAACCAGGCGACGCAGGCCGCGGCGCTGTCGCAGGCGACGCAGCTGCAGCAGTCGATTTCCGGCGTCAACCTCGACGAGGAAGCGGCGAAGCTGCTCAACTACCAGCAGGCCTACCAGGCGGCGGCCAAGCTGATTCAGATTTCGGACACCGTTTTCCAGTCGCTGCTCGATCTCGGCAGCAGTTAGGAATAAATCCCCATGCGCATCAGCACCAATACGGTCTATGACCTCGGCCTTGCCCAGATCCAGAATCAGGAATCGCGGCTGCTGAACACACAGCAGCAGATCTCGAGCGGCAAGCGCATCCTGACCCCCGCCGACGATCCGATCGCCGCCGCGCAGGCGCTCGAAGTGCAGCAGTCGATCGCGGTCAACAGCCAGTATCAGACCAACCAGCAGGTCGCGACCAATACGCTGGCGCTGACCAACAGCGCGCTGACCGGCGTTACCAACCTGATCCAGAGCGTGCGCGAAACCGCGGTCTCCGCCGGCAACGGAGTATTGTCCGATTCCGACAAGGCGACGCTGGCGCAGCAGTTGCAGCAGGACTATCAGCAACTGCTGACGCTCGCCAACAGCGACGACGGCCAGGGACATTATCTGTTCGCGGGCTTCCAGTCGGGCGTGCAGCCGTTCGCACAGACTCCGGCGGGGGTCGCCTATCTCGGCGACGCCGGCCAGCGCCTGATCCAGACCAATGCCGCAAGCCGCATCGCGGCCAATCTGCCGGGCTCGGACGTGTTCATGAACATCCGCAACGGCAACGGCACCTTCATCGCGCAGCCCGCCGCCGCCAACGCCGGCAGCGGCGTCATCACGCAGGGCACGGTGGCCGATCCGACCGCGCTGACCGGCGACAGCTACCAGATCAACTTCACGGTCACCACCACCGGCAGCGCCACGACGACCACTTACGATGTCGTCGATGCCACGACCGGCACCACGCTGGCGACCGCACAGCCGTACACCAGCGGCAACGCGATCAGCTTCGACGGCATGCAGGTCAACATCACCGGCGATCCGGCCGACGGCGACCAGTTCACCGTAACACCGAGCGCCAACCAGAGTATTTTCCAGACCATCTCGGACCTGATCGGAGCGCTGCAGGCGCCCGCTTCGGGGACGGCCGCCGATGCCCGGTTTGCGAACAGCCTCGGCCTCGCGCTCTCGAACCTCGACCAGGCGCTGACCAGCCTCAACGGGCAGTCGGGCGCGGTCGGCGCACGCCTCACCGAGATCAGCGACCTGACCGGCGCCAGCCAGAGCCTCGACACCCAGTACCAGCAGACGCTGTCGCAATTGCAGGACGTCGATTATGCGAAGGCCGCGACCGATCTGGCGAAATACCAGACCACGCTGCAGGCCGCGCAGCAGTCGTTCCAGTACGTGGCCGGCAATTCGCTGTTCGATTATCTTTGATTTGATTCCACGGTCCCGACCGCATTGAGCGGATCGCCCCGTATTTGGGGTCAGCCGCTCTGCTCATGGAACAGCGCGGCTGCGAAATCAAGGAGCTGTCCGAACATTCCGGCCAGCGCGTCGCCCAGATAAGGCATTACCAGCGTCAGCACGGCGATTCCTGCCAGCAGCGTCAGCGGGAATCCCACCGAGAACAGGTTGAGTTGCGGCGCGGCGCGCGTCAGCACGCCCAGCGCGAGGTTGATGATCAACAGTGCGCCGATGACCGGCAGTGCGAGCATGAAACCGCTCACAAAAATCCGTCCGCCGGACTCGACCAGATCGAGCATGATGCCGGCATGCAGATGCGGCGCCGCGATCGGCACCAGTTCGAAGCTGCCGGCGAGTGCCGACAGCAACAGCAGATGGCCGTTCAGGCTCAGGAACAACAGTGTCGCGACCATGCCCAGGAATTGCGCGATGACCGGCACGTCGCTGGCGCTGAGCGGATCGAAAAAGCTGGCGAAGCCGAGTCCCATCTGCAGTCCCGCGACTTCGCCGGCGAGGTCGACGACCGCGAAGGCGATCTGGATCGCGAATCCCATCATCGAACCGATAATGAACTGGGTCGCGAGCACGATGATGCCCGGCGCCGACCACGGCTCGATGTCGGGCACTTTGATCTGCGGCGTCAGCAGCAAAGTGACGGCGAGTGCGAGGCCGATCCGGACGCGCACCGGCACCGACGCGCTGCCGAGCAGCGGTGCCGCCGCGATCAGTCCCAGGATGCGCGTCAGTGGCCACAGAAAGCCGGCCAGCAGCGTTTGCCACTGCGCGTCGCTGAAGGAGATCACCGCCGGCCCCGCTCAGCCGATCATGCCGGGCAGTCCCTCGAACAGGCGGCGCATGTAATCGAGCATCACGTTCAGCATCCACGGGCCGACTACGATCAGGGTCACGAACAGCGCGATCAGTTTGGGGATGAAGGAAAGCGTCATCTCGTTGATCTGGGTCGCCGCCTGGAAAATGCTGACCAGCAGACCGACCGCGAGCGCGGCCAGCAGCAGGGGCGCGGAAAGCAGCAGCGTGACCTGCAGCGCCTCCTGGCCGAGGGTCATCACGGATTCGGGCGTCATCGGGATCGGGTACTTTCCGCAGGGCGCCGGTTCAGGTGTTGAAACTCTGGATCAGGGAGCCGACCAGCAGGTGCCAGCCGTCGACCAGCACGAACAGCATCAGTTTGAACGGCAGCGAGATCATCACCGGCGACAGCATCATCATCCCCATCGACATCAGCACGCTCGCGACCACGATGTCGATGATCATGAACGGAATGAAAACCAGGAACGCGATCTGAAAAGCGGTTTTCAGTTCGCTCGTCACATAAGCCGGGATCAGCACGCGCAACGGCACATCCTGCGGTTCCCTGACCGCGGGGCTATTGGACGCTTTGAGAAACAGCGCGAGATCGGCTTCCCGTGTCTGTTTCAGCATGAAGCTCTTGAGCGGGGCGGACGCGCGCTGCAGTGCTTCATCGCCACCGATCCTGTTTTCGGAGTACGGGAGATAGGCGTCACTGTAGATACGGTCGATCACCGGCGACATCACAAAAAATGTCAGGAACAGCGCGAGCCCGACCAGCACCTGATTCGGCGGCGACGTCGTGGTGCCGAGTGCGTGGCGCAGCATCGACAGCACGATGATGATGCGCGTGAATCCGGTCATCATCAGCACCGCCGCCGGCAGCAGCGTCAGACTGGTCAGCAGGATCAGGGTTTGCAGCGACAGGCTGTAGGTCTGACCGCCACCCGGTGCCGGCGTGCTGGTGATCGCCGGCAGCAGCGGCGCCGTCGCCGCGGCAGCGGCCGGAGCGGCGCCGAGCGCGAGCGCCAGGATCGCGGTCCACCACAGGCCCCGTTCAGCCATGCGGGCGGCGCTCCAATATTTGCCGCAGTTGCGACGCGAAGCCGGCGGGCGCGGGTGCTGCCTCGCCGTGCGGGAGGCGCGGCAGCGTGTGCAGCGCGGCGATATGGCCCGGCGCGATGCCGACGACCAGCCAGGTATCCTGAATTTCGAGCACGACGACCCGTTCCCGCGTTCCAATTGCGATGCCGCCGACCATCCGCAGCACCTGACTGCCTGCGCGGGGCAGCGCGTTGAGCCGCTTCATCAGCCACGCCGCGCCACCGAAAATGGCGAGGACAAAAACCAGGCCGAACGCGACCTGCAGCATGCTGGCGGCCGACAGCGGATTCGGGGCGACAGCCTGTGCTGCCTGCGCTGGACATGACATCGCCCACAGCCACAGCGCCGGGTGTGCAGGCGATTTCACCATCGATTGAGTTTCCGGATCCGTTCGGAAGGCGTGATGATATCGGTCAGGCGGATGCCGAACTTGTCATTGACGACGACCACCTCGCCCTGTGCGATCAGACAGCCGTTGACCAGCACGTCCATCGGTTCGCCGGCCATGCCGTCGAGTTCGACTACCGAGCCTTGGGCGAGCTGCAGCAGATTCTTGATCGCAATCTTGGTGCGCCCGAGCTCGACCGTCAGCTGCACCGGGATATCGAGGATCATGTCGATATCGTGCTGTGCTTCTTTCCCGCCGCTGTCCGGCGCGAATTGCTGGAACACCGGCGCGGCGACGGGCGCCGCAGCCCGGGATTGTTCGCTCAGCGCCGCCGACCAGTCGTCGGCGGCGTTCTGTTCCTGGGTGGTCGTGGGATCGGACATGACAGGGGTCTCCGGTGGGCGGTCGATAGAGATCAGACAGTAGCCACGGCGGTGGAAGCAGGATTGTTTTCAGCCGGGGCATGGCTCAACAGACGCTCGACTCTGAGTGCGTACTTTCCGTTGGAAACGCCATAACGGCACTCCATCACCGGAATGCCGTCGACTTCGGCGGTTACTGTTTGCGGCAGTTCCAGCGTCAGAACGTCGCCGACCTTCATCTGCAGCAATCTGCCGAACGTCGATTCTATCTGAGCGAGGTTGACCACCAGTTGAATCTCGGCCGCCTGCACCTGCTGGGCGAGCCGCGCCACCCAGCGCTTGTCACTTTCCATCTGTTCGCCCTGCAGGCTGCTGCACAGGGCGTCGCGGATCGGTTCGAGCATGCTGTAGGGCATGCAGATATGCATATCGGCGCTGACGTCAGTCGCGATTTCGATGCTGAATGTGGTGGTGACGACGACCTCGCTCGGTGTCGCGATGTTGGCAAACTGCGTGTTCATTTCGGAACGCAGGTATTCGAACTTGACCGAGCACACTGACTGCCAGGATTTCTCATAGCCTTCGAACACGGTGTCGAGCAGATGGTGGATGATGCGCATTTCGGTCTGCGTGAATTCGCGGCCTTCGACCCGCAGGTGGAAGCGGCCGTCGCCGCCGAACAGGTTGTCGACGACCAGGAACACCAGGTTGGGGTCGAAAATGAACAGCGCGGTGCCGCGCAGCGGCTTCATCTGCACCAGATTGAGATTGGTCGGCACCACCAGATTGCGGATGAACTCGCTGTATTTGACGACCTTGACCGGACCGACCGAGATATTGCAGGTGCGGCGCATCAGATTGAACAGCCCGATGCGCAGCAGCCGCGCGAAGCGTTCATTGATGATTTCGAGCGTCGGCATCCGCCCGCGCACAATGCGCTCCTGCTTGGCGATGTTGTAGGGACGTATGCCATGCGGATCCTGCTCGGCCTTTTTTTCCTCGGCCTCGCCGGTTTCGCCGCGCAGCAGCGCGTCGACTTCGTCCTGACTCAGAAATTCCTTGCTCATTTCAGTCGATGATGAAAGCGGTGAACAGCACGCCGCGCACCGGTCCCGGAGCATTCACGCCACCCGCGGTAGTCGCAGAAGACCGGGGAGCGGTGGCCGGCGGAGCGGCGGTTTGAGGTGGGGTAGCCTCGGGAGCGGCAGCCGGCAAAGCGGCGACCGGGGGAGTGGCCGGCGCAGCGACGGCCGGAGGAGCGGCAACCGGGCCCGGTTGAGATGAAGACAAGGTGGTGTTCACCGTGGCCAGTACTTCGTCGGCCAGTTTTTTCTTGCCGTCGGTGGTCAGCAGCTCCGCGCTGGTCTTGCTTGAAAGCAGCAGCAGTATCGCATTGCGTATCGCCGGCTCGCGCTGTTTCAGATCCTGTTCGACTTCCGGACTGCCGAGTTCGAGCGTGATATTGGTCTGCAGGTGATGGTTTTGGCCGTCGTCAGACAGCAGATTTACCGTGAAGGTATCGAGTGCCGCATATACCGGCACCACCGGCTGTGCCTTGACTTCAGGTTTTGTCGTTTCCCTGGATTTCAGTACGTACCATGCCGCGGCTCCGCCGCCGGCGACGATCACCAGCGCGAGAATCGATACCAGCAATTTTTTGCCGCCTTTGCGGGGCGCCGCCGCAGGGGCATCCGGCGCGGTTTCGGTTTTTTCCATCACGCGTTTCGAAGGATTTGTTGGTCAGCCGATTATCGGCGACCAGGCGCGCATGCCAAGCCGGGAATAACAGCGGTTTCCCGGTTTTTCTTTGCTGTTTCAGGCGAAGGTATCGACCAGAGCCGAATTGCCGGTACCCGCCGCCAGCGTCGTCACTGTTGCCGGCGCGGCGCGGCGCGACGAGGTGCCGTCGGCTGCATCGGGCTGTTGCGTTGTGGAGGAATCATCGTATCGCGGCTGGCCGCCGACGCTGGCGTTGCCGAGAGCGATGCCGGCGTCGGCCAGCATGTCGCGTAGCCGCGGCAGCGCGGCTTCCAGCGCGTCGCGCGTCGCCGCGTGCGGCGCGATGAATTGCACCGCCGCCTGATCGTGCTGGTCCCCGGTCAGGGAAACGCGGATTTCGACCGGACCGAGGTCGGGCGGATTGACTTTCAATTCGGCGCTGTGCGCATGCTCGTTCACCATCCAGACGACCGTCGCGCCGACCTGTGTTTGCCACGCCGACGATCCGACCATGTCGTTGACCGTCACTGTCGAATGCGCCGCCGGAACCCCGGCCGTCGGTGCCGGCTGAGGCATGATGGCCGCCGTCGTTGCCGAAGCTGCGATATCCGCTGCCGTTGCCTTCGACGCTGGCGCGGTTGCGGCATGCGCCGCCCCATCATCAATCGGGGCGGACGGAGCAGCAACGGTTGCCGCCTGTCCGGAAGCAAGCTGCGGCCCCGGTTTGCCATCGGTCGGCTGCGTCTGATCCGCGGCGGTCGCGGTGCGAGCCGCTTGATGGGCGGTGCCGGGACGTACTGTTCCGGAAGACGGGACGGAAATGGCTGTGGTGGTCGGTGCGCTGCGCGCAGCAGCGGGCGCCGGCGCGATGGTTGATGGCGTCGCTGCCGCGGTGACCGCGATGTTGGGCAGCGCAAGCGCCGCCAACGCCGCACCAGGGTCGGGCGGCGGCGCAGCCCCTGCGTCCGCAGCAGTGTCTGTTGCAGTGTCGTCAAAGGCGCCTGATGTCGTTTTGCCGGCGGTGACTCGGCCGGAGGATTCGATGGCAGCGATGCCGGCGCTGAACGCCTGCTGAAATCCCGGAGCAGCAGCACCGTTGCCGGTGTCGGCGGTCACCGCGGCGGCGGGCGTCGCGGCGAGGGTTGCTGTAACCAGGATAGTCATCGCGCGTTCCTCAAATTGAGTCGGGTGTCTTGCGCCGCTGCAGTGTGTTCGTCCTGCTCCGACTGCTCGCGGCGCGCGCGCTGGCGCTTTTCGCGCACGGCTTCGCGCCGGTTCAGCGCATCGAACGATTTGAGCTTGCGCTGGGCGTTTTGCCACTCGGTACGCGAACTTTCGAGCTGCTGGCGGCAGGCCGTCAACTGCTTGCGCTGCTGCTCGATCGCGGCATCGAGCTTGTTCAGAAACTCGTGATAGTTGCGCAGCGCGCCAGAGGTCAGGCTGCTGCGCGCATCCTTGCCGAGCTGGGTCTGATAATCGCGCCGGTACTGTTCGAGCAGCGCGAGCTTGTCTTCTTCGGCGCGCGCGCGAGAGTGGGAATCGCCCAGATTGCGCGTTGCGGCGTCGGTGTGACGCCGGCCGAGTTCGATCAACTGGGACAGCTGATTTTTGTCCATGACGCCCTTTGTTTCAATGATAGCGCATCGCGGCCGTCGTTTCCTGGGCGCTGAACAATGCGGCGAGATCGGCAATGCTGTCGGCATGGGAAACCCGTTCGAACATGTCCTGGCGCAGAAACGCTTCCAGCCTGGGATAGCATTCGATCGCGCGGTCGAGATCCGGGTCCGCGCCGCTGCTGTAGGCGCCCACCGTGATCAGGTCGCGGCTGCGCTGATAGCGCGCGTACATCGCCTTGAAGCTGCGCACCCGCTCCAGCTGGTCAGTTCCGGCCAGCGCGGTGATCGCACGGCTGACCGAGGCTTCGATATCGATCGCAGGATAGTGCCCCTGGTCGGCAAGCGGGCGCGACAGCACGATATGGCCGTCGAGGATCGCGCGCGCGGCGTCGGCGATCGGATCCTGCGGATCGTCGCCCTCGGTCAGCACCGTGTAAAACGCGGTGATCGAGCCGCCGCCGGCCGGGCCGTTGCCGGCGCGCTCGACCAGTTGCGGCAGGCGTGCGAACACCGACGGCGGATAACCCTTGGTCGCCGGCGGCTCGCCGATCGCGAGAGCGATTTCGCGGCTCGCCATCGCGTAACGCGTCAGCGAGTCCATGATCAGCAGCACGTGCCGGCCCTGGTCGCGGAAATATTCGGCGATCGCGGTCGCGTAGGCGGCGCCCTGCAGCCGCATCAGCGGCGAAGTATCGGAAGGCGCGGCGACCACCACCGCGCGCGCCATGCCTTCGGTGCCGAGGATGTTCTCGATGAATTCCTTGACCTCGCGGCCGCGCTCGCCGATCAGGCCGACCACCGTGATGTCGGCGCCGGTATAGCGCGCCATCATGCCGAGCAGCACGCTCTTGCCGACGCCGGAGCCGGCGAACACGCCCATGCGCTGACCGCGGCCGACAGTGAGCAGCGCGTTGATCGCGCGCACGCCGGTGTCGAGCACCTCGTTGATCGGCACCCGCTCGAGCGGATTGTAGGGTCGGCTGTACAAAGGCACCGCGGACTCCGCGAACACCGGACCGAGCCGGTCGAGCGGGCGGCCGGCGGCATCGAGCACGCGGCCGAGCAGCGCCGGGCCGACCGCTATCCGTTTGGCACGATCGGCGGCGCGCCGGCGCGGCGCCGGCGACGCGCCGGGACGCGGCGGCAGCGCGGCCGGTTCATGCGGAATCACGCGCGCGCCGGGAGCGAGGCCATAGGCGTCGCCGGTCGGCATCAGGAACAGGCGCTGGCCGGAAAAGCCGACCACCTCGGCTTCAACCTGATTGCCGTCGGCGAGCAGGATCAGACACGAGCTGCCGACCGGCAACTGCAGGCCGACCGCTTCCATCACCAGCCCGGCGACGCGCGTCAGATAGCCGCTGACCAGAAACGGCGAGGTCGCGGCGACGGTCTGCGTGCAGTCTGCGAGCAGCGTGTACAGTCGTTGCGGGGCGGTCATGGCGGCATTCATCGATGGACCGTCTTGGTAGCGAGGTCGACGACATCGGCGTCGGTCGCGACCTCGTCGCGCGCGAGCCACGCCAGGTCGCTGCCGAGCGCGGCGGCGACCTGGCGCCAGCGCTGCTGCAGCGTGGCGTCGATCTCGGCGGCGCCCTGCGCCAAGCGGCAGTCACCGCGTACCAGTGCACCGTCCTCGATGATCTGCCAGCCGTGCGTGTCGAGAATTTCGCCGAGATGACGGCGCACCAGCAGCGCGTCATCGGGGTGCAGCGTCAGCCGCGCCGGACGCGTGAAGGCGGGAAGTTCATTCAGTGCGTCGCGCACCACGGCGACGATGGTTTCCGGATGGACGCGCAACTGCTGGCGCACGATGGCCTGGGCCACCGCCAGCGCCAGCGCCACTACCTGTTCGGCCAGACGTTCTTCGCAGCCGTTCCATTCGCGGGTGACGGCGACGGTGACGGCGCGCAGTTGTTCGACTTCCCTCCGGATTTCATCGCGCGCCTGTTGATGGCCGGAGGCGTAACCCTCCTGCTGCGCCGCCTGCTGCAGCTGTTCGATCTGCGCGGCCGTCGGCAGCTTGATTGCGGACGGCGGGGTTCCGGGGCCGGCCTCGAATCTGTCCGGTTCCCAGCGCCGGTAGTCGTCGGCGGAGGGTTTGGGAGAAGGCGGATTAGACATAGGCTTCTTCGCCCTTGCCGCCGATCGTCAACTGCCCCTCGTCCGCCAGCCGGCGCACCAGCTTCAGGATTTCCTTCTGCTGCGTCTCAACTTCGGCCACCTTGGTCGGTCCTCTCGATTCGAGATCCTCGCGCAGCATTTCGGCGGCGCGCTGCGACATGTTCTTCAGCACTTTTTCGCGCAGCTCGGGAGTCGCGCCCTTGAGCGCGATCACCAGCACCTCCGACTGTACTTCGCGCAGCACCAGCTGAATGCCGCGATCGTCGATGTCGAGCAGGTCCTCGAACACGAACATTTCGTCGAGAATCTTCTGTGCAAGATCGCCGTCGTACTCGCGCACTGCGTCGACGACCGAGGTCTCGGTCGCCGAACCCAGCATGTTGAGGATTTCGGCCGCCGTCCGCACTCCGCCCATCTGGCTTTTCTTCAGCACGTTGTTGCCGGCGAGCAATCTGGTCAGCACGTCGTTCAGTTCCTTCAGCGCCGTCGGTTGCACGCCGTCGAGCGTCGCGATCCGCAGCACTGCGTCGTTGCGCAGCCGTTCCGGGAAGCAGCCCAGGATTTCCGCCGCCTGGTCGCGGTCGAGATGCACCAGGATGGTGGCGATGATCTGCGGGTGTTCGTTCCTGATCAGTTCGGCGACTTCGCGCGACGCCATCCATTTAAGACTCTCGATGCCGCTGGAATCCCCTCCGCCCTGAAGAATGCGGTTCAGCAGCGGCGCCGCCTTGTCGCTGCCGAGCGCCTTGACCAGCACGTTGCGCACATATTCGTCGGTCGCCACGCCCACGCTCGTCCGTTGTCCCGCCGCCTGATGGAAGTTTTTGACGACCGCGGTGATCTGATCGCGCGTGACGTTGCTGAGATTGGCCATCGACTGCCCGAGTTTCTGCACCTCGCGCGGGGTCAGGTGCTTGAACACTTCCGCGGCGATTTCCTCGCCCAGCGACATCAGCAGGATCGCGCTGTTCTGCAGACCTTCGTCGTTCATGATCCGACCCACTGTTTGACGACGTTGGCGACTGCCCGCGGTTCCTCGCGCGCGAGCTGGCGCGTGTGGTCCAGCGCCTGCTCGTAGGAATCAGCGCCCGCAGTCACCGCGGGCAGCGCGTGTGACGGCGCCGACGCAGTGGACGCGCGTTCCGCGGCGAGCCGGCGCATCATCGGTTTCAGCACGCCGAAAATCAGGTAGAACGCAACGCCGGCCGCCAGCAGGTAACGCCCGATCTCCTTGGCGAGATCGAGGGTTTCCGGCTGTTTCCACAGCGGCAGTTCGGCGACGGTCTCCTTTTCCGGAGTGGTAAACGACGCATTGGCGACGCTGACCGTATCGCCGCGCGCGCTGTCGAAGCCGGTCGCCTCCTTGACCAGATTCGTGATCTGGGTCATTTCTTCCTGCGACAGCGGCTTCAGGGTGGTCTTGCCGTCGGCGCCGGTTTCCCTGCGATAATTGACGACGACCGCGACCGACAGACGCCGCAGGTTACCGGCCAGCTGGCGCACGTGCCGGATGGTGCGGTCGACTTCGTAATTGGTCGTCGCCTCTTTCCGCAGATTCATCGGCGCCGACGGTGGAGTCGGGCTGGCGCCGGTCGCGCCGGGTTTGGATGTCGATCCGGCCGGCGTGGGGCCTGCCGCGATGGGCGCGCTGGCCGGAGCCGGCGGCTGGTTCGACAGCGCGCCGGGCACGCCGCCCGCAATGTTGTCCGCGCCGCTGGTCGATTCGCTGGTCTGCTGGCTGCGGATCGCCGCCTGCGCCTGGTCCTGGTTGGGTTTGTAGGTTTCTTCGGCGTGTTCGGTCTGCGAGAAATCGATGTCGGCGGCGACCTGGGCCTGCAGGTTTTCGGCGCCGACGATCGGGGTCAATATCGTTTCGATGCGTTTGACGTAGCTGTTCTCCAGTTCGGCCACGTATTTGAGCTGGTTCGGGTCGAGCTCGCCGTTCGGGTTCTGGCCGTCGGCACTCAGCAGGTTGCCATTCTGGTCGACCACGGTGACGTTTTGCGTGGGAAGGTCGGGCACGCTCGCCGCCACCAGATGCATGATCGCGCTGACTTGGGAAGGCTGCAGCGTGCGCCCTGGATAAAGATTGACGAGAACCGAGGCGCTCGGCTTCTGCTGTTCGCGCACGAACACCGACGGTTTGGTCAATGCCAGATGCACGCGCGCAGCCTGCACTTCGGACAGCGACTGTATCGAACGCGCCAGTTCGCCTTCGAGCGCGCGCTGGTAGTTGACCTGTTCGAGAAACTGGCTGGACCCCAGCTTCTCGTTTTCCATCAGTTCGAAGCCGACCAGGCTTCCCTTGGGCAGGCCCTGGCTCGCGAGTTTCAGCCGCAGTTCAGGCACCTGCTCAGCGGGAACCAGGATCGTGCCGCCTTCCGCGGAAACCCGGTACGGCACATTCATCTGCTGCAGCGCTGTAATGATCGCGCCGCCGTCGCGTTCCGCGACGTTCGCGTACAACACGCGATAGTCGGGCGCTTGCGCCCACAGCCAGGCGCCCACCGCGATCGCGACCATGGCCACCGCGGTCAGCGTCATGCCGAGGCGCTGCGGAGAAAACAACTGCGTCAGCACAGCCATCGCCGTCCCGGAACGGCCGGCTCCTTCATAGGAGCCCGGTAGCGGGGGCCTGCTGGCGGATGGCGCAACCTCGGTCGACATGTCCGGCAATATTCTTGATGGTATTCACGGTTATCTGCTGATGTGCGCTCATTATCGGCAAGGCCGGGCGGGCGGATGGGCGGAAAAAGGGGGCTTTCACCGGGCTATTCGCCGTTCGCTGTCGTGCATGGCGGGGATAGATTGGCGGGCAATGGGACGGTGCGCCGTCCTGCCATACGCCACGGAGGTTCAAAATGGAAGTCAAGGCGCTTGACGATGTGCTGGCCCAGTTGCAAGCCGCTTCCACGCTGGCCCAAGGCACGCCTCTGCCTGCATCCAGCGCGAATGCGGGCGGCGTGGATTTTGCGGCAGCCTTGCGCAGCGCGCTGGATGGCGTCAACGCGACCCAGAACCAGGCGCTGACGCTGGCGCAGGACTTCGAGCGCGGCGCGCCGAATGTCGAGCTGCACAATGTCGCCATCGGGTTGCAGAAAGCCAATCTCGAATTCCAGGCCACGGTGCAGATCCGCAACAAACTGGTCACCGCCTACAACGACATCATGAACATGCAGATCTGATTTCATGGCGGTCACCGTGCGGACATTTCAGCGTCCGCCAAAACGAGGATTGCGGTCGCGCTCGAGCTGCATGATGTAGCGCTGGATCATCCCGGCCATGGCTGGCGTCACATTCAGAAAACGGCACCCCGATCGCCTGGATACGGTATTGTTTTTCAGCGTAATCTCGAAGGAGTCACATACCACGAGATCGCTGACGATCATGCCGACGCCGGGCAGATCGATTTCACAGCCCCGGAATTGTGCCGCCTTCTCGAAGCTGACCTGCGGTTGATTGTCGAGGAGGGCGATGCCGCCGCAGCTGATATCCAGCACCACGACTTCCACGCGCGACGCCTTGTTGTCGACAGTCGCCGGCACCCGGCATTTGATCGACTCTCCGAGCGGGCAGGCGGCGCGATAAAACTCGCGCCGTTGCATGCGCAGCAGACTGTCCGGAAGCGGCGCTGCCAGTGCCGCCGACCCCTGGTGCGAGTGCAGCTTCAGGCCGGCCACCGGAAACTTGATCCCGACGCCGTCCTCGCTGGCGACACACATCGCATGCTGTGCCCGCAGTATTTTTTGCAGATCTTCCTTTTGTTGCGGAGCGTCGAGGATGACCCGGCTGTTACGGTCGTCCGCTGCGAGTACCGAGGTCAGCACAAAGTCGCTGCTGCCGTTGAAATAAGCGGTGACCAGCGTGCTCTTGCGCATCATTGTGCGCAGGACATGGGAGATTTCACCCGCGTTGTTGATGATGTAACGCGCTTCCTCGTCGCTGAAGACGTTGCGGAAAGGGGGCTGAGGATCGGATGTCATGTCGGCATGTCGCCCGGCGGCAGCGGCGACGCGGCGGCGACCGGACGCCAGCCGTGTTCCAGCCGGTAGACCCACGCCAGTAGTTCAGCGACCGCGATATACAACGCGGGCGGAATATGCTGATCGAGGTCAACCTGCATCAGCAGCGACACCAGCTCGCGCGATTCGTGCACATAGACGCCGTGTTCGCGGGCGGCGGCGATGATACGCTCGGCGAGCTCGCCGCGCCCCTTGGCAACGACGCGCGGCGCGAGATCCTGGTTGCGGTATTGCAGCGCGACTGCTGCCCGCCGCGCGTCACCGGGCATCATGTTCCCCTACTTCGATCGCGTTCACCGCGATACCGGCGCTGTCCAGCGCAGCCCGCAGCGCCGGCAGCGCCTGTGCGAACGTTCGCATCTGATCCGGGTCAGCGGCGAGACCCAGGTCGAGCCGATCCTGGTTCCAGACCAGATGCGCCTCGATGGTTCCGAGATGCGGCAGTTCGAGGCGGAGCTTTGTGCGCCAGGTGTAACGGGGGGCGTCATCCGTTGCACGGGGAGGCTGTCCGCTGATTTCCCATTCCATTTTTTGTCCCGGCCAGACCAGCCCCGACCAGACCAGCTGCTGCGACTCGAGCAGGTTCAGCTGCTCACGCACCAGATCGCGCGCGGCCGGCGGCAGCGCAGTGGAATCCTGCTGCTGCAGGACTTCATGGGCGGAGGAAGAAGTGGCTTGCCGCGCCGTCGCATCGCCGTCGGCCGGCGCGGGTGCGGGTGCGGGCCGTGCAGGGGTGTCGGAATTCGCGGGCGAGGACGCCGCCGCGGCTGCTGCAAAGCGGGCCTGCGGTTCGAGCCCGACCGCCGGCAGCGTGTGCTCGCCGGCGACCCACGCGGCGAGATGGGATTCATAAAACAGGCCGCTGGTCGTGACCGCCGCGCGCAGCGCCTGCGCCAGACGCACCAGCGGATCGCCGCCGGGGTCGTCGATCAGCGGCAGCGGGCCGCCGGCGATGGATGCAGGTCTGGTGGCGGGAGCCGCGGGTTCCGCCAGTTCTGCGACGAGGCGACCAGCCGCACTCAGACGCGACTGCGAACCCGCCGCTTCCGCTTCGGACGCGGAGCGCGGTGTGACCAGGCGCACTTCGACGCCGTTGCGCGTTGCGGTGAGCTCGAGGGTATCGCCCTGTCGCATATTGGGCGGCAGACGCAATAGGAACGTGCGGTCGCCAACCTGCAATTGCTGGCGGCCGTCAGGGAGCGGTCCACCGATGGTGGCGCGCACCGGTTCGCCCTGACCGACCGGCAGGACTTCGCGCAGTGCGGACAATGCTTCAACCAGCAGCGAATCAGGCGCCAGGCGCAACTGGAGACGGCCCAGCGGTTCGAGCGGCAGCATGTCAGCGTGGTGTCGGTCGGATGATGAACGCGCCCATTCCGGATTTACGGGTTGGGCGTCGTCGCACCGTACGCCCGCTTGAGCAGGCGCTGGTTGCCGATCACCTCGAGCATCGCCTCCAGGTTGGCGAGCCGCGGCTCGGCCAGTCGCCGGATTTCCGCGTCGTAATCCAGAATCTCCCGGATCAGGGCGGCCTTGCGGCGGTTGGCGACGGCATCGGCGGCCGGCGGCGGTTGATGGGCTGTCAGGCGGTCAACCTGCTGCCGGCATTCGTGTTCAAGCGCGATCACGGTGTCCCACTCATCCCGCCGTGCCGCTGCTGCCATGCGTTCCACGATACCGTGGATCTTCTGGTACGCCTCGAGCGTCTGCTGTTCGTTCATGAAACCGCCTTTTCCGTCTGTCGGATCTGTGTCCAGGCGTCACGCAGCCCCGTCAGCAATTGGGTTACCTCGTCGAAGGCCTGCGGATCGTCGTGCGCATTGGCCTCGACCATACGACGCACGATGTAGTCATAAAGCGTGCCAAGACGCTGCGCGAGATCGCCGCCTCTGCGATAGTCGAGGCTTGCCTTCAGCCCCAAGTCGATGATCGCAATCGCCTTGGCGACAGCCTCGCATTTGATCGCGCGCTGTTCGATGGCAAGATTGGCGCGCGCGATTCCGATCGAAACCAGCGCGCCGTCGAACAGCATCAGAATCAGTTCGTACGGGCTGGCGCCGGTGACGCCGGTTTCGATCGCGATCCGGCGATAGGCCCCGCTTCCGTTGCGGAAGGAATTAACGAACATGAAGTTTTCCTAGCCCTGGGTCTGTTTCTGCAGGGCGGTGAACTGCTGGGTCAGGTAATTGCTCGTGCTCTGCATGCTGCTGATCAGGCTGTCCAGCGCGCTGAACTGCGCCTGGTAACGCGCCTGCAGCTGATTCAGCTGATCCTGAGTCTGTGTTTCACGCGCCTGTAGACTCGAAATCGAATTGTTGACGCCGGTGATGCGGGCGTCGAGCGGCCCGTCGGTTGTGATGTAGTCGCCGGCCGCCGAGTCGAGGGAGGCGGCGAGCTGCGCCACGAATGCGCCGGCATCGGTGAAATTCGAATTGAGCGCCGCCTGCAGCTTGCCGCTGTCGATGCTGAGGTTGCCGTCGTCGTCGAACGAGCCGCCGATCTGGAACAGCTGGCTGTAGGCCCCGCTCCCGCTTTGCGGCGCGTCCAGTGTCAGCCGCATCCGGCGCACCGAGTTGCTGGTCGCGTAGTCGCCCTGCAGCACCGCCTGCGTCGCGGTGTCGGTGGCCACCGTCGAATTCAGGCTGTTGTAGGCCGACACTAGATCATTAACCGCCGACACCAGCCCCGAGCTGTCGCGCTGGATGGTGAACGCGGTGGTCGCCGGTGCGTTGACCGAGTTCAGCGTCAGGCTCACGCCCGTCAGCGCGTCGGTTACGGTGTTGGAGGATTTGGTGATCGCGAGGCCGTCGAGCGTGAATTTGGCATCCTGGGCGGCCTGGGTCTGCGCCAGATTCTGGGTGCCGGTCGGGTCATCGGATAGCAGCGCCGAGAGCGTCGCGTCACCGCTTACCGAAACGCGCAGGCTGTTGGCGGTACCGCTGTCGTCTGAGGTCAGCACCAGGCGGTACGGGCTGGCACTGCCGTCGTTGACGATGCTGGCAGTGACGCCGGCATCGGCGGCATTGATCGCATCGGCGATGCCCTGCAGCGTATTGTTGCCGCTGTCGATCGTGATCGACAGCGGCGGCTTTGCGCTGTTGGCGGTGAAGGTGGCGCCGCTATAGGTACCGCTACCGGAGTCGAAACTGCCGCCGCTGATGGCGCCGAAGTCGATGGTGACCGTGGTCGCGCCGCCGCTGCCGATCGCAGCAGTGCTGCTGGTCTGGCCGGTGGCGACCAGAATCTGCGATTGCGCGAGCTGACTGACGCTGATCGTATGCGTTCCGGCAACGGCGTTTTGCGACGCAGTCGCGGACAGCACGCTCGAATCGCCGACGCTGGCGGTCCACGCCGGCGTCTGGGCCGCGGTCTGCAGCGCGGCAGCGGCGCTTTGCACGCTGGCCACCGCGCTTTTTACCTGGCCTAACGCGGATAACTGCGTCTGATAGCTCGCTTCCTGTTGCTGGAGCAGCGTCAGTGGCTGCTGGGCTACCGACATCAACTGGGTGATGATGCTGCTGACGTCGAGGCCGGAACCGATGCCGACCGACGATAGCACCGCGGAGGAAATGCCGGATGTCGACGTCGTCGCGCTGGTGGTAGCCATTCAAACCTCGTAACAAACAAACAATGGACGGTGCGTGGAGGCCAGCTCCACATCCCCGCTATTTTAATTACGACGAACGGCCGGCGAATCTTTAAGAAAGCGTTCTAACCCTGGCCCATTTCAGACCCTGGCGCGCAGCAGCAGTCCCTGCAGTTTGTCCAGACTCTGGTCCAGCGCCAGCACTTCTGCCGACGGAATCTGTCGCAATACCTGGCCGGTATCGGCGTCGCGGACGGTGACGACGACGCGGTCGCTGGCGCTGTCGATGCTGAAATCGAGGCGCTGATTCTGGGTGCGCAGTGTGTCGCTCAGGCGCTGCACCACCTGTTGCAGGCTGGCCCGGGGAGCAGACGACGCAGGCGCCGGATTACCGCCGCTGGTGTCGACCGGGACTTGCGCCGGGGCGACCGTGGCCGCGCCTACTGCATCGATAGTGGATGTCGGCATTGCACGCCTCCCACCGGAAAAACGCCCGACCGGGATTCACCCGGTCGGGGAATGTCACGATGCTTCGGTGGCGCCGTCTCAGCCCTTGAGCAGCGCCAGCACATTGTTCGGCAGCGCGTTCGCCTGCGCGAGCACCGCGACGCCGGCCTGCTGCAGAATCTCCGCCCGCGTCAGATTGGCGGTCTCGGACGCGAAGTCCGCGTCCTGCACGCCGCTGCGCGCGGAGGTCAGATTCTGCTGCGTGGTCTGCAGGCTCGAGATCGTGCTGCTGAAGCGGTTCTGAATCGCACCCAGTTGCGCGCCCAGCGTGTTGACCGTCTGCAGCGCCGAATCGATTACGGAAATCGCGCTGTTGGCCCCGCCGACCGTGCTGATGTCGATCGAGGAGACCGCCGACAGCGTGCCGGCATTCGGCGTGGTCGCGGCGAACAACGTATTCGCAGTGTTCGTCGTCACGGTGTAGCCGGCAGGCGAACTGAACGTGACGCGGCCGCCCACCGTGCTCGAATCGGTGCTGGCGGCGGCGCCCAGTGTTGCCGCGCTGCCGACCGCCGTGAACGAGGAGTCGGCGCCGGTCAGGTTGATCGTACCGCTGGCGCCGGCCGAATTGCTGAAGTTCTCGATCTTGATGTCGTAGCCGTCGGTGCTGGTAAGCTGAACCGTGCCGCCGCTGGCCGCCGCTGTGATGCCGGTGGTCGCGCTCTGGGCGTTGATCGCCTGCGCCAGGGATGACAGATCGGTCGTCGAGCCGATGGTCGCGCTGATCGAGGCCGGGCTGCTGTTGGAACCGTACAGATTGAACGTGACGGTGCCGGCGGCTCCCAGACTGCCCAGCGTGGCGTAGGTGGCGGCATCAGCGGTGACGCCCGTCGAGGCGCTGACTGCGTTGATATTGGCGGCGATTTTCTGCGCGCTGTCGCCCGCCGCAACGGCCACGGTTTTCGAAGTGCCACCGCCCGCCACCGTGAGAGTCTGTGCGGCGACGCGGTTGTTGGCTGCAGCCGCCGCGGCGGCTGTCGCCTCGACGCTGGTACCGGCTGCGGCGGCGGTGCTCAGACCGTAGTCGCCGATGCTGCTGCCGCGCACGTCACCGATGCCGAAGCTGATGGTCTGGTTCGCATTGGCGCCGACCTGGAACTGGGTCGACGACAGCGAGCCGTCGAGCAGGTTGAGGCCGTTGAATTGCGTGGTGTTGGCGATCCGGTTGATTTCCGTTTCGTCCTGCGCGACTTCGGCCTGCAACGCCTGACGGTCGGCCGAGCTGTTGGTGCCGTTGGCCGACTGCACCGCGAGTTCGCGGATCCGCTGCAGCAGATCGCTGATCGTGCTGAGACCGCCGCCGGCGGTCTGCGCCAGCGAGATGCCATCGTTGGCATTCTGCGCGGCCTGATTGAGACCGTTGATCTGCGCGGTGAAGCCCTGCACGATCGCATAACCGGCCGCATCGTCCTTCGCGCTGTTGATGCGCAGGCCCGAAGACAGGCGTTGCAGCGCGGTGTTCAGCTGGCTCTGGGACGCATTCAGGTTGTTCTGCGCCACCAGGGAAGCGATATTGGTGTTGATGATTTGAGGCATGTCGCGTCTCCTTTATAAGATCCATGAGCCGGCCTGTCTCGCGGCTGGCCGGGTACTCCGGTCTCTCGCGACCTCTTTCGCGAGGAGGCCGCTGACCGTCGTTGGATCTGATATCGGATGCGCGCCGGGAAAGCTTTAATGGCTTTGGCGTTTCAGTCGCGTCGAGCGGACGCGGCGGTCGTTGCTAGGGCGCGATGTGAACCTGGTTTTTGCCGCCGCGCTTGGCGGTATAGAGCGCGCTGTCGGCGCGCGCGAGCAGGGTATCGAATGTTTGATCGCCGATACAGGCGGCGATGCCGGCGCTGAAGGCGAGATCCAGTTTGCGGCCGTTGGATTCCAGCGGGGCGGCGACCAGCGCCTCGCGTGCGCGGTTGATCGCGGCGCGCGCCGCTTCCGGTGATGTTTCCGGCAGCAGCACGACGAATTCCTCGCCGCCGTAGCGCGCGATCGTGTCCTGCGGCCGCAGCGCGGTCCGCAGTATGTTGGCGACGTGCACCAGCGCGCGGTCGCCGGCCGCGTGCCCGAGGCGGTCGTTGAGCTGCTTGAAATCGTCCAGGTCGAGCATGCCCAATGCCAGCGGCCGGCCGCTGCGGTCGGCGCGCGCTGCTTCGCGCAGATAGGCGTCGTTGAGCCCGCGCCTGTTCAGCGCGCCGGTCAGGTGATCGAGGTAGAGCAGGCTGCTGGTGGTTTCGACTTCCCGCTTCAGTTCGTCGATGCGCGCTTCCGCCGCCGCCACCTGGCGGTGGGCGGCGGCCAGCGCGGCGACTTCGTGCAGCGCGCGCGTTTCACCGAGGGCGCGGTCGAGGAGACGGACGATCTCGCCCAGTTCAGTGGTGCCGCGTATGCGCTGCGCGTAGTCGAGAATCCGCCCGTAATAAGCGGCGGCGGCCTCGTTGTCCCCCGCGAAAAAAACATGTGGCACGGTTCCTTCGTCGTCGACGGCAACTACTTGCAGCGGCTGCCGGTGTGCAACCCGGGATCTGGCCATGTCAATATGCTTTGGAGTAACGAGACGCACACCACAGTAGCGCGCCGCGCGCACGGGGCATCCGCGGAATAAACGGGCATTCCGCCCGCAATTTCCGGGTTCCGCCTTTCAATCGCTGAGGCAGACGCGGTTTTTGCCCAGCTTCTTGGCCTTGTAAAGCGCCTGATCGGTGCGCTTGGCGACAGCCTCGTAGGATTCGCCGGCCTGCCACAGCGTGACGCCGGCACTGAAGGTGATCAGGATGCGCTCGTTGTCGTGCAGGAAGAAACACCGCGTCAGTTCGCGCTGCAGGCGCACCAGGATCTGGCAGGCATCATCCGCCGAGGTCTGCGGCAGCAGCAGCGCGAACTCCTCGCCGCCGTAGCGGCATACGATGTCGCTCGGGCGCAGCGTGTCGCGGATCATCCGCACCAGGTGCTGCAGCGCGCGGTCGCCGGCCAGATGGCCGAGGTTGTCGTTGAGATGCTTGAAATTGTCGATATCGAGCAGCGCGACTGCAAGTGGATAACGATGGCGTTGCGCGCGTGCCGTTTCGCGCGCATAGGCCTCCTCGAACCCGCGGCGGTTGAGGGTGCCGGTCAACTGATCCTCGCGCACTTTTGCGCTGACCGTGGCGAGTTCGGCTTCCAGCGCGCGCACGCGCTGGTCCGCCGCCGCGGCGCGCGCGCGCGCCGCGATCAGCTCGACGCGCGAGGCTTCGGTGACGTCCCTCATGCGCCGGGTGTCGGCCAGCACGTCGTCGAGCAGGGCGCCGAGTTCCGCGGCATCGCCGATATGTTCGAGGCGTTGTGTATAGTTTTCAATGCGCGATTGATATTCACCGGTATCGTCGGCCAGCATGCCGAGGCGGTTGATCAGCGTTTCGACCATCGATTTCAGGGAATTCCTCGCCTCCACCAGGCTGGTGCGCAGGCTGCCCTGGCGGCCGAGCATTTCGCGAATGCAGGATTCCGCTTCCTGCAGTGCCTGCAGGCTGTCGGACGTTGACAGCAGGACGCGGATTGCGTCGAGCTGGCCCCTGATCCAGCTGTCGTCGATCACCAGTTCGGCCAGGTTGTCCACCAGCAGACGCAGCAGGCGCAGCAGCCCGGCGTGCATCTCGCCGGCGCATTCGCCCCGAATTTCGAGCCGTTTGATGAATTGCTGCAGCGATTCGGCCAACGCGGAATCGCCGTCATCGGTAGCAGTGCGGACGCGGCCAGCGAGCACGTGCGCTTCGTCGCGCAGCTCGTCGTAAAAACCGAGCCGGCTCACCGTTTCGAGCAGTTGCGCCAGCAGGTCGCGCAGCGGCGGCGCGGCGGCATTTTGCCGAGCAGAGGCCGACGAAGCGTGCCTCAGTGCGTGTTCGGAGAAATCGATCAGCGCGCGGGAACTGGCGTCCCAGGTTTTATCTTCTACCGCTGCCGCCAGCGCGGCCGCAATTTGGCGCAGCTCGTCGACAGGGTGCGTGCGGAGGCGCTCGATCAGGCCGGCCAGCAGAAAATGGTCGCCGGCCTCTTCCTGCTCTGCCCCGTTGTTCCTGGCGATTTCGAAGTACGTGGAACGATAGTTGTCCGGTGTCGGGGCCACTTGCCGCGCCGCTAACTGGCGCAGGGTTTCCCGCGCGATACTTGTTATTTTCGTTGTCGCCATAGCTGTGAGCGCCCGGATACTCAGCGGTCACCGCTGCCTCAACCAAGCGCAACGGCCCGCCTGTCCCGGGTTCCTGTCGGTTTTCGCTGCCTATATCGGCATGCGATGGAGGGAGGTTTAACCGGGACCGGGGCGGCGTCAGGAGGTGGGAATGCGGTCGTCGTGCCAGCCGACGAGGCGGTTCTGCATCGCGTAACGCATCAATTCCGCGTTGTTGCGCAGTTTGAGCTTTTCGAGCAGACGTGCCCGATAGACGCTGACGGTTTTGGGACTCAATGACAGCGTGGCCGCGATTTCCGACAGACTCTTGCCGGCGGCGATCAACCGCAGGGTCTGGAATTCGCGGTCGGACAGCGTTTCATGCGGCGGGGTCTCGAGATCATCGCCGATGCGCTGGGCGATTTCCTCGGCCAGCGTGGCGGTCAGGTACTTGCGGCCGCCGGCCACCTGCCGGATTGCCTTGACCAGCTGGCCGTGCGCGCTGTCCTTGGTCAGATAGCCGGAAGCGCCGGCCTTCAGTGCGCGCACTCCGAACTCGTCTTCGGCGTGCATCGTCAGCATCAGCACCGGCAGCTTGCCGTATTCGCGACGGATCTGTTTCAGCACGTCGATTCCGTTGCGATCCGGCATCGTGATATCGAGCAGCACGACGTCGATGGCATGGGTGCGCAGCAGGCGCATCGCCTCGGTGCCGCTCGCCGCCTCGGCGACGACCTCGATGTCGCCAGTATTGGTCAGGATTTGCCGCAATCCGTGGCGGATCAGCGGATGGTCATCTACGATCAGCAGTCTCAGCATCGTTTCTCCGTCACTGGAACAGATCGGCCTGCAGCGCGTGCAGCGCAATATGCTGCTGGAACGGTCCCTTGATCCATACCTGCACCTGCGTGCCGCCTTCCGGCCGCGCGGCGATTTCGGCGTCGCCGCCGAAATAGCGCGCCCGTTCGAACATGTTTTGCAGGCCGAAGGAGCCGGGCTTGTGCAGATCGCTGTCCGCGACGCCACGGCCGTCGTCGGCGACGTTGAGCACCACGCGGTCGGCTTCTTCGTAGAGGGAGATCCAGACATTCTCGGCCTGCGCGTGTTTGGCGACGTTGGTCAGTGTTTCCTGCAGGATGCGGAACAGCGTAGTGGAGGTCTCCGACGGCAGTTGCAGATCCTCGTTGCTGCACGAAAAATGGCAGTGGATGCCGACCCGCTGGCCGAAGTCGCGCGCCTGCCATTCGATCGCCGCCGCGATGCCGTGGTCGAGCACGCCGGGACGCAGCCGCCGCGCGATGCGCCGCGTGATGTCGGTGGCCTGGTCGAGCAGCACCTCGATGGACCCCGCCTTCGCCATCAGGTCGAGCGCGCCTTCCGGCAGTTGCTGCACGAGGTTGAGCAGATCGATCTTGGCCGCCGTCAGCGTACCGCCCAGATCGTCGTGGATTTCACGCGCGACGTGCTTGCGTTCCTCCTCCTTGATGCGATGGATGTGGGACGACAGGTCGCGCATCGCTTCACGTGAGCTTACCAGCTCGAGCTCGGTCTGTTTGCTGTGCGTGATGTTGCTGATGACTCCCTCGGACACGGTTTCACCCGACGGCAGCTTGCGCGCGCTGGCGCGCAGGTTGATCCATTTGACCTGTTCCTGGTCGGGCAGCCGGATCCGTCCTTCCCAGTTCTGGGGGCGGTAATTCCGGCACGATCGCAGCCGCGAACGATGGAAACGCCAGCGGTCCTCGGCGACGATCATGTCCAGAAACCGCGTCGGCTGTTTCATCATCTGCTCCGCCGACAGCCCGCACAATGCCTTGCATCCCTCGCTGACGTAAATCGTCTTGATCCGGTCGTCTGCGGTGAATATCACCTGAAACACGACCCCGGGCAGATTGGCGGTGATGGCGCGAAAGCGCGCCTCGCTTTCCCACAGCGCCCTGACCGTCAGGGAATGCTGGCGCTCGGCCTCGATTTCACGCAGCGCGCGTTCGATGACCGGGCCCAGGCGCCGCAGGTTGTTCTTGGCGACAAAGTCGGTTGCTCCCGCCTTGATCAGTTCCACCGCGGTTTCGTCCCCGACCGAACCGGATACCACGATGAACGGGGTGCCGCAACCGCTCTCCCGCAGCATGGCAAGTGCCTGGTCGGCGCCGAACCCGGGGAGACTGTAATCGGACAATACGGCATCCCATGGCCCGTCGCGCAGCGCGAGGTCCATTTGTTCCGCGGTCGCGACACGTTTCATTTGCGGATCGAAGTCTTCGGCATGCAGCGCGTCGAGCACGAGCTTTGCATCGTCGTCCGACTCTTCGATCAGCAACAGACGCAGGGGCGGGCGCATTTTCAACCCGCGAACGATGGTGATGACGGCGCGCCGGCGGAAAATTTTCGGCGGACGCTGACCCTCAGGCGCTTGTCATATACAACGCCATCTATCATGCCACGATTCATAACAAGCAGTCTGGGGCGGGCGCGTCAATGGCGACCGAAGCCGCGCTGGCGCCATGGAGTCTTTTCCGTGCCCCCTGTTGCCTTTCTTTTTTCGGTTTGATCTATAACCGGAAGCATTATCCCGAATGAATGCCGGCTTGTCATCTCTGCGGCGGTGCGTCGCACGGTTTCCCGATGTGGCGATCGCGCGCATCCATCGGCGCGGCGGCCTTGAGGCATCGACGACGCCCCCTCAAGAAAACCGTGCGGCCTGCCGTTATCGGCAACGATGGCCCGGCGAAGATGCGGGCCACGCTGCATTGAACAGGCCATGGACAACATTTATCTGGGGCGCCAGCCCATTCTCGATCGCCGCAGCGCCGTGGTTGCGTACGAACTGCTGTTCCGCAGCAGCCAGCACCAGGACGCCGCCGACATCATCGATTACAGCGCAGCGACCGCGGAGGTCATCGTCAACAGTTTCTGCGAACTGGGCCTGCAGACGGTGCTGGGGGAGCAGCGCGGTTACATCAACGTCAATCCTGCGATCCTGGCCTCCGACGTCATCAATCTGCTGCCGAAAAATCAGGTCGTGCTCGAACTGGAGCAGGGTGCGCTCCAGGACGAAGCCGTGGTCGGGCGATGCAATGAACTGAAGCAGCAGGGATTCCGGATAGCGCTGGAGGGCGTGCATCAGCTGTCCCCTGCGGTGACGAAGGCGCTGGCGACCGCCGACGTCATCAAGGTCGACATGACCCGGGTCGATCCCGCGGCGCTCGGCGGGCTGGCGGGCGCATTGCGCGCGCTGCCGTGCCTGAAGCTCGCCAGCAAGATTGAAACCGTGGCCCAGGCCGAGCAATGCATGAAACTCGGTTTCGATCTGTTCCAGGGATATTACTTCGCGCGGCCGGAAATCCTGGCCGGCAAGCGCGCCGACACCTCGAAGCTGGCGTTGCTGAAATTGCTGTCGCTGGTGACCGGCGACGCGGAGATGCACGCGCTTGAAGAAGAATTCAAGCGTCACCCGAAACTTTCCTACAACCTGATGCGGATGGTCAATTCCGCCGCCACCGGGCTCACGCGCAAGATCGCTTCTCTGCGGCAGGGGATCGTGATCCTCGGCCAGCAGGCGATTGCGCGCTGGATTCAGCTGCTGCTCTATACCACTGCGGCGCGCGATGGCGCCGAGGCCAATCCGCTGCTGCTGCTGGTGGCGACGCGGGCCAGGACCATGGAGGCCATCGCATTGCACATTCATCCGAATTACCGCGACTACGCGGACCGCGCATTCATGGTCGGACTGATGTCGTTGCTCGACACCCTGCTGCAGATGGAAATGTCGGAAATCATCGCGCAGTTGAGCCTGCCGGACGACGTCAGGGGCGCGCTGCTGACGCGCAGTGGGCCGCTGGGACTGCTGCTACGGCTGATGGAAGAGAAGGAAAAGAACAACGTGGATGAAGTGTCGCAACTGCTGGCCCAACTGCCGGCGCTGGCGCTGGCCGACCTGGTCAGGTACGAATTGGAAGCGGCCGGTTGGGCCAACAGCATCGACAGCAGGGCTGCCGCCTGAGTTGTCATGGAGCCGGCGGACTTTCATCGGGCGGTTCTTCATCGCAAGGTGGCCGTCCGGCCTGCTGCTGCCGGTGCCCGGCTGGCCGGAGACAATCGATGACGGGGCAGAAATCCGGGACAGGCTTGCCGGAAATCGCGGTCGAACAGCTGACGGCGGCGCGCGCGGATCTGGAGCAGATGCGCGCGATCCTCGCCAGTGCGATCGAGGGGCTGGTGACGAGTTTCACCAACATCGCGCTGCTTTCGAATGGCCCCGACCCGGCGGGGGGCGCCCGTCCGTCCGCCGACTGGTCGGCGAACCTGCTTGATGAGACGCGGCGTGCCATGACATGCCTGCAGTTCCAGGACATGCTGGATCAGCTGCTGACGCAGGCGTGCGATCGGCTCGACCTGGCCACCGATGCGCTGAGCTCCGAAAGCGGCAGCGGGTCCGCGTCCGGCGGCGCCCGCCACCGGATCGTCCAGCGCACGATGGATCCCGGCGATGTCGATCTGTTTTGAGGTTTTGAGAATTTTGCGGCTGGAAGGAGCTGACCGATGAGCAAGAAAATTTTGGCCGTCGACGATTCGCGCTCGCTGCGGCAAATGGTGTCCTTCACGCTGCGCGGCGCCGGCTATGAAGTGGTCGAGGCCGAGAACGGCGCGGACGCACTGGAAAAAGCCCGGCACGAAACCTTCAACCTGGTGCTGACCGATCAGAACATGCCGAACATGGATGGCCTGACCCTGGTGCGTTCGCTGCGCGCGCTGCCGAACTACCGCACTGCGCCGATCCTGATGCTGACCACCGAGTCGAGCGAAGAGATCAAGCAGCAGGGCCGGGCGGCGGGCGCGACCGGCTGGCTGGTGAAACCCTTCAATCCGGCGCGGCTGGTCGAAATCGTCGGCAAGGTCACCGGCTAGGCGCGGTATATGCGATGCGTGCGGAATACGGGTGAACCTTGCCGCTTTTCGTGGGCTGAGTGCGGTCGCCGTTACACGATAATTTCAGCGGATTCGGAAGAGGTGTGAAATGGCTGTCGACATGAGCGAGTTTTATCAGGTGTTTTTCGAGGAAGCGGGGGAACTGCTCGCCGAGATGGAGACGCTGCTGCTCGACCTCGACATCGCGGCGCCCGACACCGAGCACCTGAACGCCATCTTTCGCGCCGCCCATTCGATCAAGGGCGGCGCCAGCACCTTCGGTTTCGGCGACATGACCGAAGTCACCCACATCCTCGAGTCGCTGCTTGACCAGATCCGCAAGGGCGAAAAAGCGCTGCGTCCGGAAATGGTCGATACCTTTCTTGCCGCGGGGGACGTGCTGAAGAAACAGCTGGCCGGTCACCGCGGTGACGGCGAGGCCGACCCGGCCGAAGCCGCTGCCGTCTGTTCCCGGCTCAAGCAGTTTGCGCAGGAACAGGCCGGCGTTGCCGCGCCACCGCCGTCGGCCGCGGCGCCGTCTCCTGCCGAGTCCACCGCACCGGCGCCGGCGGCGGCGGGTGGGGGCGCCGGCAATCGCTATCACATCGAATTTGTGGCCGACAGCCAGAACGTCCAGTTGCTCGACCGGTTGTTCAACAGCCTTGAGCAGCTGGGCCGCGTCGAATTACTGGCCGGCCGGCGCACCGGCGGCGCACCGGCGGAACATTTCGCGGTGGGACTGGCAACCGCCGCGCCGGAAGAGGATGTGTGGGAATTGCTGGCGTTTCTGGTCGATCCTGCGCAGATCAAGATCACGCCGGCCGTTGCGGCACCGGCCGAAGACCATGGTTTTTTCGATACGCTGTATCAGGCGGTCGCGCCGGCCCCGGTGGCGACGCCGGTTGTTATGCCCGAGGCCGCGGTGCTGCCGGTGGCACCGACATCACCACCGGCGCCGGTCAAAGCGCGCCCAGACACGGCGCAGCCCGCCGCCGCAACCGACAAGCCGGCGGCGCGCGGCGGCGACAAGACGCCGGCAACGCACGGCGCGGCCGGAACGGATGCCGCGTCAATCCGCGTCAACATCGAAAAAGTCGACCGCCTGATCAATCTGGCCGGCGAACTGGTGATTGCACAGGCGATGCTCGCGCAGACCGCGTCGCGGGTCGATCCGGTGACCGGCGAGGCGCTGACGCAGGGCATGGGGCAGCTCGAACGCAACGTGCGCGACCTGCAGGAAGCGGTGATGTCGATCCGGATGATGCCGATCGGTTTCGTATTCAGCCGTTTTCCGCGTGTGGTGCACGATCTGGCCGCCAAGCTCAACAAGCAGGTCGAACTGAAAACGTTCGGTGAAACGACCGAACTCGACAAGGGGCTGATCGAGAAAATCGCGGATCCGCTGACGCACCTGGTGCGCAACAGTCTCGATCACGGCATCGAGACTCCGGATCGACGCACGGCGGCCGGCAAGCCGCCAAAGGGAACGGTCACACTGCGCGCCTTCCACCAGGGCGGCAGCATCGTGATCGAGGTCGGTGACGACGGCGCAGGACTGAATCGCGAGCGGATTCTGGCCAAGGCCGTGGAGCGCGGCCTGGCGACGGGCACCGCGATGTCCGATCAGGAAATCTGGCAGTTGATTTTCGAGCCGGGCTTCTCGACTGCGGAGGTCGTTACCGATGTTTCGGGGCGCGGCGTCGGCATGGATGTCGTCAAGCGCAACATCCTGGCGCTCGGCGGCTCGGTGGAGATCGATTCCGCGCTCGGCGTCGGCACCCGGATGTCGATCCGGTTGCCGCTGACGCTGGCGATCCTCGACGGCATGTCGGTCGCGGTCGGCGACCAGGTGTTCATCGTGCCGCTGACCGCGATCGTCGAATCGCTGCAGATCGCGCCGAAGGACGTCAAGACAGTGCAGGGCTGCGGCCGCGTGGTGCAGGTGCGCGGCGAATACCTGCCGGTGATTCCGCTCTACGAGGTGTTCGGCATCACGCCGCGCGCCGCCGAGATGGACGAGGGGATCATGATGATTCTCGAATGCGACGGTGCGAAGAAGGCGATTTTCGTCGACGAACTGCTCGGCCAGCACCAGGTCGTGATCAAGAGCCTGGAGAGCAACTACCGCAAGCAGCCCGGCATCTCCGGCGCGACCATCATGGGCGACGGGCGCGTGGCGTTGATCCTCGACGTGGCAGCGATTGTCCGTGTCAACGGCGTGCGGCTGCAGCGCGCGGCGTGAGCGCCTCAAGGCCATCCGTGATCGTGCCGTAAACCCTGACGAGAGCTTTCGCACAAAGGACGGACATGATGCAGACCGCGGCGACATCCGCGACCGCCGCTTCCGGCGCGGCGGCTGTCAGGGCCGGCACCGCCTCTTCCAACGAGTTTCTGACGTTTACGCTCGGGGCGGAAGAGTACGGGGTCGAGATCCTGAAGGTCCAGGAGATCCGCGGATGGGAACCGCCGACCACGATCGCCAACGCCCCGGCCTTCATCAAAGGGGTCATCAACCTGCGCGGCGTGATCGTGCCGATCGTCGACATGCGCATCAAGTTCCGGTTGGGCAAGGCGGATTACGATCAGTTTACGGTGGTGATCATCCTCAATGTCGCGGGCCGCGTGGTGGGGATGGTGGTCGACAGCGTATCCGACGTGATCAACCTGAGCGTGGAACAGATCCGGCCGACGCCGGAGTTCGGCGCCGGACTGGACACCAAGTACATCATCGGGCTCGGCGCGGTCGACGAGCGCATGCTGATCCTGATGGACATCGAGAAACTGATGACCAGCAAGGATATGGCGCTGGTCGATCACGATCTCCATTAAACCGCGTTGCAGGAATCGGTGCGAGCGGACTGAAATGCGGTACGAGATGACGAGGGAGGAGTGGACATGAAATTCGGGATCATGAACAGGTGGGCTTCCAAGAGCGTGAAATTCAAACTTCTGTCCCTGATGTTGGGCGCGCTAAGTGTTGTTCTGGCGATGGCGCTGGGCGGTCTGGCAATGCTATGGGGCACGATGAAGGACATCAATGCGATCGGCGAACGCAGTGACGAGCATATCCAGGCGGTCGTCAATATCGAGCTGGGGTTCAAGGAGCAGGTGCAGAGCTGGTCATACATGCTGCTGCGCGGCAAGGTGGACGAGGATCACGACGCCAGCTGGAAGGCGTTTCTGGATCACGAGGCCGAGGTCGAGACGGCGGGAGACAAGCTGATGCAGGACAAGACGCTGAGCGACGAGACGAAACGTCTGCTGAAGCAGTTCCTCGACGCGCACCAGGATATGAGCAATACCTATCGCCAGGGCATCGCCTCGTTCGAGGGTGCCGAGCGCGATCCACGTTCGGGCGATGCGGTGACGCGCGGGGTCGATAAGGACGCGCGCGACATGCTGGAACGCGTCGTCACCCAGATCAAACAGGAGACCAATGCGGAGCAAAAGGCCGGTTTCGATCACGCGGTGCATGTCATTTTCTACTGCTGTATCAGCATGCTGATGGCTTTCGCTTGCATGGTTGCGTTGATGTTGCGCTTCATCCGCAGCGGCGTCTGCGCACCGCTGCAGGAAGTCACACTGGCGATCGATGACTTAGCGCAGGGCAAGCCTATCCGTGAGATCAATGTAATTTCCAAGGATGAAATCGGTCGCATTGGCCAAGCAACCCAGCACCTGAGTGAAATGCTCCAACGCTTTACCCGGGCTTCGACTGAAGCGGTCCGGGTAAAGAATGCGCTGGACAATTCCTCAAACAACGTAATGATTGCTGACAACGATGGACAGATTGTGTACCTGAATGAATCTCTGTCAAAAATGCTTGCGGGTGTCGAGGCCGACCTGCGCAAGGCGCTGCCGAATTTTGATGCCAAAAAACTGATAGGGGTGAATTTTGATCAGTTCCACAGGAATCCGTCGCATCAAAGGAATCTACTGGCGAATCTGAAGGGGGCCTATCGTACACAGATCGAGGTGAGTGGGCACACCTTTACACTGACCGCCAATCCCATTCTGAACGAGCGCGGCGAGCGTTTAGGTTCGGTCGTGGAGTGGAAGGACCGCACGGCGGAAGTAGCGGTGGAAAAAGAGGTTAACGCGATCGTCGAAGCAGCGGTGGCTGGTGACTTCACCAAGCGCATCGAGGTTGGCAGCAAGACCGGCTTCGTTAAGCAGCTGTCGGAAGGCATCAACCATCTGATGGAAGTCAGCTCGAGCGGGCTTAACGAGGTGGTGCGCGTGCTGGGAGCGCTGGCCAAGGGCGATCTGACCGAGAAGATCGAGGGAGACTACCGGGGCACCTTCAGTCAGTTGAAGGACGATTCCAACCGTACCGTGGAGCAACTGACGTCGATTGTCGATCAGATTCGGGAGGCGACCGAGGCGATCAACGTGGCATCGCGCGAGATTGCGTCGGGAAACACCGATCTGTCGAGCCGCACGGAAGAGCAGGCGTCGAGCCTGGAGGAGACCGCCTCGTCGATGGAAGAGCTGACCGGCACCGTCAAGCAGAACGCGGAGAACGCGAAGCAGGCCAACCAGCTGGCGGCGGGTGCCTCCGGCGTGGCGGTCAAGGGCGGCGACGTGGTCAAGCGGGTGGTGGTGACGATGAACGGCATCTCCGAATCGTCGAAGAAGATCGCCGACATCATCGGCGTGATCGACGGCATTGCGTTCCAGACCAACATTCTGGCGCTGAATGCGGCGGTGGAAGCGGCGCGCGCCGGCGAACAGGGGCGCGGCTTCGCGGTAGTGGCGAGCGAAGTGAGGAACCTCGCGCAGCGGAGCGCGACCGCGGCCAAGGAAATCAAGGCGCTGATCGAAGACTCGGTGGGCAAGGTCGATACCGGAGCGAAGCTGGTCGACGAAGCGGGCAAGACGATGGAAGAGATCGTGACCTCGATCAAACGCGTGACCGACATCATGGCCGAGATCACGGCGGCGAGCCAGGAGCAGTCGCACGGAATCGAGCAGGTGAATGCGGCGATCACGCAGATGGACGAAGTGACGCAGCAGAATGCGGCGCTGGTGGAAGAAGCAGCGGCGGCGGCCGAGAGCCTGGAAGAGCAGGCGAAGAATCTGGCGCAGGCGGTGAGCGCGTTCAAGCTGGCGCAGGCGGCGGGTGCGGCACGGGCGGTGATGGACAAGGACGCCAAGGTCAAGCCGATGGCGGCGGCGCGGGCGAAGCCGAAGCGCGAGGCGGTGGCGGCGCGCAAGCCGGCGGCGCTGGCGGTGGCCGGCGGCGGCAGCGACGACGAGTGGACCGAGTTCTGAGGTCTGAGCTTTCCACTCGATGGACGGCCGCCCGAAGGGGCCGGATATCCAATGGTAAATGCGACCAATGCGACCGCTTTCGCCGCCGATGTCGGGTTCGAATTCAGCGACGCCGATTTCGAGCGCATTCGCCAGCTGATCTATCGCCACGCCGGGATCGCGCTCTCCGACAATAAACGCCAGCTTGCCTACAGCCGGGTCGGGCGGCGCCTGCGCGCGCGCGGGCTGACGCGGTTTGCCGACTACCTCGATATAGTCGAGGCCGGCGACGCTGCCGAAATGGAGGCGTTCACCAACGCGCTGACGACCAATCTGACCGCATTTTTCCGCGAAGCCCATCATTTTCCGATCCTTGCCGAGCACGCCAGGCGCATCGGCGCGCGGCGCGAAGTGACGCTGTGGTGCGCGGCGTGCTCGACCGGCGAAGAGCCGTACTCGATGGCGATGACGCTGGTGGAAACGCTGGGGACGAACCCGCCGGCGCGGATACTGGCGTCCGATGTCGACACCAACGTGCTGGCCAAGGCGCAGCGCGGGGTCTATCCGCTGGCGGCGCTGGAAAAGGTGCCCGAGCAACAGGCCAGGAAATTCTTTTTGAAAGGGACCGGCGCGAAGGATGGCGCGGTGCGCGTGCGCCCGGAACTGCAGGCGCTGATCACCTATCGCCAGATCAATCTGCTGCACGACCGATGGCCGGTACGCGGGCCGTTCGACGCGATTTTCTGCCGGAACGTGATGATCTATTTCGACAAGGCGACGCAGCGCCGGATTCTTGAAAGATTTGCGCCGCTGCTGGCGCCGGACGGGCTGCTGTTCGCCGGGCATTCCGAAAACTTCCATCATGCGGCCGACCTGTTCCGACCGCGCGGCAAGACCGTTTACCAGCCGGCGGGCGCCCGGAAACCAGCCCATGCCTGAATCCCATGTCGGTGAATTCGCTCAAAATGAATACTTCGACCGCACGCTCGACATGCGGGCAGTCAAGCTGCTGCCCGGCGAATATCACGTTTCGAAGGAGGACATCGTCGAGGTCACGGTGCTCGGCTCATGCGTGTCGGCGTGCATCCGTGACCGGTTGCTGGGGATCGGCGGCATGAACCACTTCATGTTGCCTGATGGCGGGGCCGGCGGTCGCGGACGTTTCGGTGTGTCGTCGCGCTACGGCGTTCACGCGATGGAGGTGCTGATCAACAGTCTGCTCAAGCTCGGCGCGCGGCGCGAGAACTTCGAGGCCAAGGTGTTCGGCGGCGGCAACGTGCTGCGCAGCCTCAATGTCGCCAACATCGGGCAGCGCAACGCCGACTTCGTGCTCGATTTCCTGAAGACCGAGCGGATCCGGGTGATCGCCCAAGACCTGGTCGGCATCTTCCCACGCAAAATTTATCATTTAGTCCGCAGCGGCGTGGTGCGCGTCAAGATGCTCAAGGTGCTGCACAACAACACCATCTTCGAGCGCGAGGACGACTACCGAGGCAATCTGCAGGTCGTGGATCAGGGGGGTGAAATTGAACTCTTCAGCTGAACGTGTGGCCGGCGCTGCGCCGGCGACGCCGCCGATCAAGGTGCTGGTCGTCGACGACTCGGCGCTGGTCCGCAAGCTGCTGACCGAAATCCTCGGCCGCGCGCCGGACATGACGGTGGTCGGCGCCGCGCCGAATCCGCTGGTCGCGCGCGAAATGATCCGCAGCCTCGACCCCGATGTGCTGACGCTCGATGTCGAGATGCCGCAGATGGACGGCCTCGATTTTCTGGAGCGACTGATGCGGCTGCATCCGATGCCGGTGGTGATGGTATCGACGCTGACCGAGCGCGGTTCCGAAGTCACGCTGCGCGCGCTCGAACTCGGCGCGGTCGATTTCGTGACCAAGCCCAGGCTCGACGTCACCAAGGGCATCGAGGACTATGCAGCGGTCATCACCGACAAGGTGCGCGCCGCCGCGCGCGCGCGCATCCGTTCGCCGCGCGCGGCGCCGGCGCCGGGACTGCCGGCGCTGGGCAACCGGCTGCTGTCGACCGAGAAGCTGATCATCGTCGGCGCGTCGACCGGCGGCACCGAGGCGATCAAAGAGGTGCTGTTGCAGTTTCCGCCGGATGCGCCGGCGGTGCTGATCGCGCAGCACATGCCGGAAGGTTTCACGCGCTCGTTCGCGACGCGGCTCGACCAGCTGTGCCGCATCACGGTGAAGGAGGCGGCGCACGCCGAGCGCGTGCTGCCGGGCCACGCCTATATTGCGCCGGGGCATTCGCATCTGCTGCTCAGACGCAGCGGCGCCAATTACCTGACGGAACTCAGCCAGAGCGCGCCGGTGAACCGCCACCGGCCGTCGGTCGACGTGCTGTTCCGTTCCGCTGCCGGGAGCGCAGGGCCGAACGCGGTCGGCGTTCTGCTGACCGGCATGGGCAAGGACGGTGCGCAGGGGCTGCTCGAAATGCGTCAGAGCGGCGCGCACACCGTTGCACAGGACGAGGCGAGCTGCGTCGTGTTCGGCATGCCGCGCGAGGCGATCGCGCTCGACGCGGCCGAGACGGTGGCGCCGATCGACCGGGTCGCCGCCACGATCTTTTCCTTTTTCCGCGGCGACACGCCGGCCGGCGTACGGTGACGCAAGGCCGCATCCTCGACGGCGGATGCGGATTGCGGCACACTAGCGCACATTCCATTTAACGGGCATCCGCTTGGGAAAACTGCTGCTGCTTGCGCTGGTGATTGCCGTGCTGTGGTGGATCATCCGGGGATCCGGCAGGCCATCCGCCGGCCCGCGCCGGGCGCCGGCGGCGGAGGACATGGTGCGCTGCGCGCAGTGCGGCGTGCATCTGCCGCGCAGCGAGAGCTACGCCCGCGGTAGCGAATTCTTCTGCAGCGAGGAACATCTGCGGCTGCATCGCTGAGCTTTTCGCCGATGTCATCCACGTTCTCTGCGCTGTCCCCGGAATCGCGGTCCTCGGTTATCGATCTGCTGGCGCCGCCGGTCGAGCAGCCGGATCTGTACTGGCGCTCGCTCAGGATATTCAGTTACGCGCGCATCGTGGTCGCGCTGCTGCTGGCGGTCGGCGGCGCTTTTTTCAAGGGCGTATTGCCGTTCGGCTCGATGAATCCGGGGCTGTTCGAATACAGCAGCCTCGCCTATCTCGCGTCCAGCATTGCCTGGCTGCCGGCGCTGGCTTCGC
>Ga0335069_10000471_pt1 | contig 68122 bp, 63 predicted proteins | sample Lox_Sample_11_FD_206714 | JGI IMG/M metagenome (GOLD analysis project Ga0335069, IMG submission 206714) | Soil microbial communities from Loxahatchee National Wildlife Refuge, Florida, United States - Lox_Sample_1.1 | ecosystem: Environmental > Terrestrial > Soil > Wetlands | place: USA...
CTCATGAGCCAGGCGCTCCGGAAGCTCACCGGCGCGGTGAGCAAGAGCGGGACGGTCATCTTCTTCATCAACCAGATCCGGATGAAGATCGGCGTCGTCTTCGGCAATCCGGAGACAACCACTGGCGGGAACGCGCTCAAGTTCTATTCGTCGGTGCGGCTGGAGATCCGCCGGCTCGGGAACCTCAAGGACGGAGACTCGGTCATCGGGACGCGCACGCGGGTGAAGGTGGTGAAGAACAAGGTCGCTCCGCCCTTCCAGGACACCGAGTTCGACGTTCTCTACGGCCAGGGCATCAGCCGGGCCGGTGAGGCGCTGGACCTGGCGGTCGCGCTCGGGCTCGCGGAGAAGTCCGGGAGCCACTACCTGCTCGACGGCGAGCGAATCGGTCAGGGACGGGAGCGGGCAGTCGAGTGGCTCCGCGAGCGGCCGGAGGCGCTCGAGGCGCTGGTCGCCCGCATCGGGTCGGCGGAGGCCAGGCCGGCCACGCCCCCGAGCGTGGCCGAGCCGGTCGCCGCCTGAGCGGGCACCGGCGCAGGCAAACGCCGGGAGGACGAGGCAGACCCAGATGGGGCGAGCCATCGGGCCGGCCCTCACCGGACACGGTGCTGTTCCCCGGGCCGCGCAGCTCCCCGGGCACGCCCCCGGCGGGTCGCCCGGGTCAGCGCTCGGCTAGAGTCGACCCATGGCCGACGCTCCGACCCTCGATGCCGTACGTGCGGCGCGCGCACGGCTCGGCAATCTCGTCGAGACGACGCCGGTGCGGCGGCTCGCCTCACCCCTCGTCGAGCGCCGGCTCGGGAAGACGGAGGTGGTGCTCAAGGAGGAGCTCTTCCAGCGGACCGGGAGCTTCAAGCCGCGCGGCGCCCTCTGCGTCATGCTCGATCTGGAACCCGCCGCCCTGGCCCGCGGGGTCACCTGTGTCTCGGCCGGGAACCACGCGATGGCCACGGCCTACGCCGCGCGCGTGCTCGGGACCACCGCCAAGGTGGTGATGCCGCGGAGCGCGAACCCGTTCCGGGTCGCCGGCTGCCGGGAGCTCGGCGCCCAGGTGGTGCTGGTGGAGAACGTCCACGAGGCGTTTCCCCGGGTGCACCAGATCGAGGCCACGGAGGGCCGGACCTTCGTTCACCCCTTCGAGGGGCCGAAGACGGCGCTGGGCACGGCGACGGTCGGCCTCGAGCTGGTCGAGCAGGCCGGCACGCTGGACGCGGTCATCATCCCCATCGGCGGCGGCGGTCTGGCCGCCGGGATGGCCTGCGCGGTGAAGCAGCTCCTGCCGCGCTGTCAGGTGTTCGGCGTCGAGCCCACCGGAGCCGACTCGATGCACCGGAGCTTCGCCGCCGGGTCGCCGCAGTCCATCGATGCGGTCCGGACGATTGCCGACAGTCTGGGCGCGCCCCACGCGTCCCCGTACAGCTTCGAGCTTTGCCGCCGGTTCCTCGACGAGCTGGTCCTGGTGGACGACGACCAGCTGCGCGACGCGATGCTCTTGCTCTTCGCCTCGGCAAAGCTCGCGGTGGAGCCGGCGGGTGCGGCGGCGACGGCAGCGCTGCTCGGGCCGCTCCGCGAGCGTCTCGCGGGACGCCGGGTGGCGATCATCATCTGCGGGGGGAACATCGACCCGGCAACGTTCTCCAAGCACCTCGCCGACGCGGTGGCCGCTGGCTCCTGACGGGGCCTCCCCGCTCCTCAGCGGAGCGACGAGGGATCGATCGTCACCGGGACTCGGCCCTTCGGGAGCAGGAGCGCCCATCCAGACCCCTCCGGCACCAGCAGCTGCCCGAGCGCGAACTGCGCGTCGCGGGAGAAGCGCGCCTCGGCGAGGCCGCCCTTCACCCTGGCGGTGAGCACGCCGTCGTCGCCGAGTCGCAACGTCGACGGGTCCAGCGCCTCGCCCGTCCGGTCACTCAGCCGGAGGTAGACCCGGGACTCGTCGGTGTCGATGGCGTTCACCCGGTAGGCCGCGCCCTCGACCACCACAGTCGCCCAGTCATTTCCGATCCGGAGCTGGAACCGACCATCGTCGGTGGGCACGAGCCCCACGTTGAAGGCCTCGATGATCTTCGGATGGGTGATGCGCTCGCCGTCGTGGAACCAGTTCAGCTCGCGGTCGAGGAGCAGCCCGCTGTCCTCGCGGGTGTGCCAGCGCTTCGGAAGTCCAATCTCCGCCACCGGCCTTCGATGCGGCCGACCGGCGCCGAAGTCAACCTCGCCCGCGCTCCCGGGCTCACATCCGCCGCACGAGCTCGGTGTACCCCCGGAAGGCGAGCGCGCCCCAGGTGTTCACCACCACCGCCGCCCCGACGAGCACCTGGACCACCGGCCTTCGAAACGACCAGCCCGACAGCCCGAGCAGCAAGACCAGATGGGGGGTGTAGTCGAGGCTGAACCGGAAGCCGAACTGCATGTACCCGGTGTTCTGGTAGAAGAGCCCGGGCAGCGCGCAGACCCCCACCGTCAGCCACACCGGCCAGTGGAGCCGCGGCCGCGTCCTCGGGAACAGCAGCAGCACCAGCCAGGGCATCGTCACCAGCAGGGACAGGCCCCGCGGGTCGTATCCGATCCGGAACGGCGACCACTGCACCCGTGGCAGCATCAGGAACGCCGCCTCGAAATTCCGTGCCAGGTACACCGGGCTGAAGAGGCCGTGGGTGTCGATGTCCAGGTTCACCCGGTTGTCGTAGAGGAACCGGTGGCCGAACTCGCCGGCGCTCCCGAACCGGGCCCAGTTGAACGCCATCGCCAGGAGCGCCAGCGGCGCTGCGCCCGCGGCGAAGAGGAGCACCGGCTTCAGCCAGGTTCTCGGTTGACGCAGCGCCTGCCGGAGCTGCTGGACTCTCCCGGTCGGCCCGGGCGTCAGCACCTCGAGGAGGAAGAACAGCCCGGTGAAGACCAGCGGCGTCCGGGTGAGCGTCGCCATCGACCAGAGCGCGCCGGCCAGCGCCGGCTGCCTCCCACCCACCGCCGCGGGGAGATACAGACAGGTGAGCACCACCCCCAGCACCTCGGCCAGGAACCACACCTCTCCACGGATGGCGCAGCTGAAGAGCAGCGTGCCGAAGCCGAGCACCCCGGCAAGGAGCAGCGCCTCCTGCTCGGTCCGGTGCAGCTCGCCCCTCAGCGCGAGGGCCCGGGCCAGCCAGTAGAAGAGCGTGATGGCCAGCGCCCCGAGGATGACGCCGAAGCTGGTGTCGTTGAACTGGTAGCCGTTCACCGCGACGAACGGCAGCATCACCACCGCCGGAAACGCGGGGAAGCTCACGTACCAGCGGTCGCTGGGGAGCGCCGGCCCGGTGCAACGGCGCTTCACCCCGCCCACCTCGCGCACACAGGCCCAGTCCTCGAGGTTGGGCAAGGTCTCGGAGTCGAGGTCCAGCCGCCCGTCGAGGAAGGCCTGGGCCTGGTAGACGAAGTGCGGGGCCGCGCTCTGCCTCAGGAACCGTGGACCGCTGAAGCAGGCCAGGGTGAACAGGCTGCAGACGAAGATCAGCAGCTCGGTCCGGTAGGCCCGAATCCACGCCCTGGCCGCCACCTCGGGCGCGGACTTCGGACGGGCGGGCACGGTCACCGCCCGGCGCCTCGCGTGCGGAGCCGCAGCCAGTCGAGAGCGGCGTAGGCGCTCGCGGTGCGGATCAGCTCGCGGCCGCCGTGGAACCGGTGGGCCCGGACCTCGGTGCCCTCGGGGCCATCGAGGGCGATGAACACCGTGCCCACCGGCTTCTCCGCGGTCCCGCCGTCGGGCCCGGCGATGCCGGTCACCGAGAGCGCCCAGGTGCTCCCCGCCGAAGCGCGGGCCCCGCGCGCCATCTCCCGCGCCACCGGCTCGGAGACCGCCCCGTTCGCCAGCAGTGTCGCGTGGGACACGCCCACCCAGCGCTCCTTGAGCTCGTTGGCGTACGAGACCGCGCTGCCGAGGAAGTACGCGCTCGCTCCCGGCGACTCGGTCAGCATGTCGGCGATGCGTCCGCCGGTGCAGCTCTCGGCCAGGGCCAGAGTCTCGCGGCGGGCCAGGAGCTGCCGCCCCACCACCCCGGCCATCGTCTCGCCGTCCACCCCGAAGAGGTGGTCGCCCAGGAGCGGCCGCGACGCCGCATCCGCAGCCTCGAGCGCCTGGAGCGCCTCCTCCCGGGTCCGCCCCTCGGCCATCAGCTTCAGGTGGTTCTCCGGGAAGTGCGTCCGGAAGCCGAACTTCACGTTCGCATGGGCCGCGACCAGCGGGCGCACCCGCGCGTCCAGGTGCGACTCGGGGAGGAACACCGTCTTCAACAGCCGCAGCGCCCGGAACCCCGTCTCGCCCCGCTCGGACCGGAGCACGTCGATGCGCGGGAGCACGGCGGTCTCCACCAGCGCCCGGTACTCGCGGGGCACGCCGGGGACGAAGAACAGCACCGCGCTCCCCAGCCGCAGGGCGAACATCGGGGCGCTGCCCACGGGGTTGAGCACCACCTCGGCGCCCGCGGGCACCTGGACCTGCTTGAGGTTGTTCTCGGTGACGGTCAGGCCTCGCCTGGCGAAGCGTTCCTTCAGCGCGGCAAGCGCCCCCAGGTGGAGCACCAGGGGCACGCCCGCCGCCTCGGCGGCGACCTCGGCGGTGAGGTCGTCGGCCGTCGGGCCGAGCCCGCCCGAGACCAGCACCACGTCGGCCCGGGCGGACAGCGTCCGGAGCGCCTCGAGGATCTCCTCGCGAACGTCGCCGACCACCGTGGTGCGGGCCACCTGCTCGCCATGGGCCAGCAGCTGCTCCTGGAACCAGGTGCTGTTGGTGTCCGTCGTCACGCCGGTGAGCAGCTCGTCACCGGTACAGAGTGCCTCGATGCGCATGTCTCGATGTCCGGGACGCCGGACTTACAGGAAATCCTGCTCGTCCACCTCGTCCTCGAGCACGCCCTCGGCGGGCATCGGCTCGCCGGCCTCGCGCCGCGCCGAGAGGTGACGCCCGAGCAGCAGTCCGGACTCCACGAACCCGAGCAGCAGGTACGCGCCGAAGTACACCACCAGCACGTAGGAGGGGTGGATGCGGGTGGCCACCAGCACCCCGGCGAGGCACACCAGCATGAAGATGCTCAACGTCCGGCGGTTGAGCCGCACGTCCTTGAAGGTCCGGTATCGGAGGGTGGAGACCATCAGGAGCGACAGCACCGCCACCACGATGGCGATGGGCACCCGCGCGCCCATGCCCAGCGCATCTCCACCCCGCATCCCGTGGTGGGCGATGACCATCGAGACGATCATCCCGGCGGCGAGCGGGATGGGCAGGCCGACGAAGAAGCGGCTGCTGCCGGCGTGGTCGCTGGAGTGGGCCAGCACGTTGAAGCGCGCCAGGCGGAGCGCCCCGCAGGCGGTGAACATGAAAGACACCAGCAGCCCCACCAGGCCGAGCGAGGCCAGCGCCCACTTGTACACCAGCATCGCCGGGGCCACCCCGAAGGAGATGACGTCGGCCAGGCTGTCCAGCTCCACGCCGAACTGGCTCTGGGTCCGGGTGAGGCGCGCCACCCGCCCGTCGAACCCGTCGAAGAACATGGCGAAGAAGATGGCCAGCGCGGCCTGGTAGAGCTGGGATGGGCTCGCCTCGCCGGCACAGAGCGTCAGGGCATAGAAACCGCAGAAGATCGATGTGATGGTGAACAGGTTGGGCAGGACGAACTTGAGCTTGTGCAGCTTCATCGGTCTCCGGCCCCTGCGACGGCCAGGAGCCTGTCCGGGCCCCGGCCGCCGGGTCGGGGGACTCTAGCACCATGGACCCGCAGCGGGCCGCCGCCGCGGTGGGGCTCCTGGTCCTGGCCACGGGGGCTTACCTGCTCGCCGTGCGCGCATACTACCGGCTGCGCAGCCCCCGTCCGGAGCTGGAATGGGCGGCCACCCCGGACGGGACCCGCATCGCCGTTCACCACCGCCGCCCGGCGGTCCGCCGCTTCGTCGAGCCGGTGCTGCTCTGTCATGGCCTGGCCGCCAACTACGTCAACTTCGACTTCGATCCGCCCTACTCACTGGCCCACGCCTTTGCCGCGGCGGGCTTCGAGGTCTTCAGCGTGGACTGGCGCGGGGCCGGCGCATCCCGGGCCCCCCGCGTCTGGCAGCGCTTCCTCTACGACGCCGACGACCTCATCGCCCAGGACGGACCGGCGCTCCTCGCCCACGCGCTCGAGCGCACCGGGGCACCGCGGGCGTTCTGGGTGGGCCACTCGCTCGGCGCGCTCGTGGGGTACGGGGTGCTCGGTGGCCCTCACGGCGGTCGCATCGGGGGGTTGTGCGCGCTCGGGGCACCGGTCTTCTTTCGCTACACCCGCTGGGTGGTCCGGCTCTCCAGACTCGCGCTGTGGCTGGCCTGGCCGCTGGCCTTTCGCCAGCGCTGGCTCAGCATCGGGCTCGCCCCGTTCCTGGGACGGGTGACGCTGCCCCTCACCGAGGTGCTCCTCAACCCGAAGGCCATCGCCCCGCCCGTGCTGAGGAAGATGTCCTGCAACCTCGTCTCCTCGATGGGCTACCGCCTGCTCCGCCAGCTGGACGACTGGAGCCGGCACGACGCGTTCAGAAGCCGTGACGGACGGATCGACTACCGGGCCCGGCTTCGCGGGGTGACCACGCCGGTGCTGGTCCTGGGCGGGATCCAGGACGCGCTCGCCACGCCGCAGGCGGTGCTGGGCCAGGCGGAGCTGCTGGGCTCGGAGGACAAGACGGTGAGGCTCTTCGGGCGCGAGAACGGAGACACGCTCGACTACGGACACGGCGACCTCCTCTTCGGCGAGCACGCCCCGATGGAGGTCTACCCGCGCATCGTCTGCTGGGTGGCGGACCGGGCCTCCCCGGTGCCGGAGCCCGCGCCCCGGCCCGTCAGCGTCGCGGGGTGACGGCCCAGGCGCCGTGCACGCAAGGGGAGGCCATGGGCGCCACGTCCCCTGTCCACCCATCGATCTCCACGTCCACGCCCTGGCTGCACTCGGCCCACACTGCACCGTCGCGGTTGGAGCGGGCGGTCGTCGCCCGGAGCTGCGCGGTGCCGTGGTCGGTGACCAGGACTGCCGGCCCCTGGGTCCGCTCGATGGACACGTCGGTGCTGGTGAGGCGCGCCTCCGTCTCGGCGGAGACCCCGGCGACGCCCGCGCCACTGATGGTCGAACGGGCCAGCGTCACGGTCGCGCCCTCGGCGGCGAGCACCCCGATGCCGCTGCAGCCCTGGACGCGGAGTCCGCCGAGCGCCGCGCGACCCCCGCGGATCTGGACCGCGTCTCCCTCCGCCGGGTCTGCGCTGCGCGGGCCGGTGACCGCACCTCCTTCGACCGTGACCTGGGCGTCGCGCGCCACGAGGCCGGAGGAGAGGCCGCCCTGCACCTCGAGCCCGCGGATTCGGACCTCGGACGAGATGAGCTGCACGCCGCCCATCGACCCGGCGGACTCGACGTGGACGTCGTCCAGCACCGCCTTGCTGCGAACGACGGCGACACCCGCCCGCTCCGCTCCAGTGGAACGCAGGCCGCGGCCGTCGACCCGCGCGGCGTCGCCGGTGAGCAACCCGTATTCCTGGCCGCTGACTCGGACGTCGCGGAGCTGGAGCGTCCCGCCGGCGACGTAGAGCCCGGGGCCGCGGCCCCCCCGGACCTCGATCGACTCGACCGTCGCCGCACCGCCGGACAGCCAGAGGCCGGTCACCGCGTCCTGGATCTCGAGACCCGACAGCCGGAGCAGCGCCGGACGGGTCGCCTCCACCGCGCGCTGGAAGGGTCCCTGGAACCGCACCTGCCGCAGCTCCGCCTTTCCACCCGGGAGCACCCGCACCCCGGGCAGCCCCGAGACCGAGGCCTGGAGCGTGGACCCGGTGAGGAGCAGCTCGGCTCCGGCGGCGACCTCGAGGGCGGCTCCCCGCTGGCCGCTGAAGGCCACCGAGGCGAGCGTGGTCCGCCCGCGCTCCACCACCAGGCCGCCGGACCCGCCCTGGATCTGCACGCTCTCGAGCCGGACCGTGCCCCGCGCCCGCACGCAGGGCCCGGACGCGGACGCGGCCAGCACCACCGCCGCGCCTCCGACGAGCTCCACCTCCTCGAGGACCACGCCGCCGGGGTACACGCCCGCGGCCAGGCGAAGGCGTCCGGGGCCTGCCGTGTCGGCGAGGGCGCGGAACGGCCGCGCCCGGCTCCCGTCACCGCCCGGGGGCGCCGAGGCGTCGACGAACACCTCGGCCCCCACGCCCGCGTCGACGGCGCTGAGGGCGGCGGGTGGACGCGGCGCGGTGTCCTGCGGCGGGACGACGGCGGAGCACGCGGCCGAGACCAGCGCGCCCAGGGCGAGGGGAAGGCGGCCCGGCGCGTTCAGGCGCCCGGACCCTCGGGCTTGCGCGCCGCGGCCGTCTTCGGCCGCTTGGGCGGATGGGTGAGGACCACCGGCTTGCGCCCGTCGTCGCCCACCAGCCTGGCGAACTCCCTGAGCGGGTCGCGCGCGACGTCGTCCTTCCAGTACTCGAAGTGGAGGTGCACGCCCGTGGCGGTGCCGGTCCTCCCCGCCAGCCCGAGGGGCATCCCCTTCACCACCTGCGTGCCCTCGAGCACCAGGGTGCGGGCGAGGTGGCTGTAGCGCGTCACCCGGCCGTTGCCGTGGTCGATGGTGACCTCGTAGCCGTAGCCGTGCATCCAGCCGGCGCGCACCACGATGCCGGCACCGGCGGCCATCACCGGCTGGTTCCGCTCGGCGGCCAGATCGATTCCCGAGTGCATCTTGTCGCGGTGGGCGATGGGGTGGAACCGGCGGCCGAAGCGGCTGGTCACCCGCAGCTCGTCGAGCGGCCACTGGAACCGCGGCCCTGGCGGAGGGCCCATCCGTGCGTCGAGGCCGGCGAGCCGCTCCTCGACCGACCGGACCAGCCCGGGGGGAACCCCACCGTACGCCTGCCCGTCCCGGTCGAGCGCCGCGCGGAGCGAGCCTCGGGCAATCTGCACGTCCTCCGCCTCGCCGTCACCCGCAGGCTGGGCCAGGAAGCGGTCGACGTCGACCTGGATGCGTTCCCATGCAGCGAGCTCGGAGTCGGGAATCGCAGAGCCTGGCTCGACCTCGCTCCGCTTGGCCTCGGCCTCCAGGACGAAGGCCACCAGCCGGGCCCGGAGCAGGCTGGAGGTCATCGGCTCGTCGGGGGGTGCGGGGACGGCGGCGGGACGGGGCGCCGGCTCCGGCTTCACCCGCTCACCGGTCAGCGGAAGCCGGGCCAGCTCGATGGGGTCCGGCGTCAGCGCACCCGGGACGCGTGCCGTGGCACAGCCAACGAGGCTCACGGCGGCCAGGGCTGTGACCAGGGCGTTGCGGGTCATCGTCCGTGCGCTGCCGGCCGCGACGCCGTGTCAGCCTCGACACCCTGACCCACAAGGCCTGGGGACGTCCAGACAAAAGGGACCGGCCCCACAGCCGCCTACCTGCCTCCCAGCGAGGCACGCAGGATGTCCGCCGCCCGCTCGCATCCGGCCCGGTCCACGTCGAGGTGGCACACCAGGCGAAGTGCATGGGGTCCCACGGAGTTCACCAGGAGCCCGGCCGCGCGGAGGCGGGCGACGAGGGGCACCGCCTCGACCGGGACCTCGGCGTAGACCATGTTGGTCTCGACGCGATCGAGCTCCACCCGCACCCCGGGCACGTCCGCCAGCCGGCGCGCCAGCACCCGGGCGTTCTCGTGGTCCTCGGCGAGCCGGGCGACGTGGTGGTCCAGCGCGTAGAGGCAGGCCGCGGCGAGGATGCCGGCCTGGCGCATGCCTCCTCCCAGCCGCTTCCGGAGCCGCCGCGCCTCGGCGAGGAAGGCCTTGCTCCCTGCGAGCACCGAGCCCACCGGCGCCCCGAGCCCCTTGCTGAAGCACACGGTGGTCGAGTCGGTCAGCCTTCCCCAGGTGCTCGCCGGCACGCCCGCGGCGACCTCGGCGTTGAACAGCCGAGCACCATCGAGGTGCACCAGCAGCCCCGCGGTGCGCGCAGCGGCCACGGCGTCGGCGAAGGCCCCCGGCTTCCACACCGTCCCCCCGCCCCGGTTGTGGGTGTTCTCCAGGATCAACAGGCGGGAGCGCGGGAGGTGATCATCGTTCCCGCGGGAGGCGGCCTGGATCTGCGCCGGGGTGAGCAGGCCGCGCTGGCCGACGACCGTGCGCGGCTGGACCCCCCACAGCGCAGCGATGGCGCCGTTCTCATAGTGGAACGGGTGGCTGCCCTCCTCGAGGATGACCTCCTCGCCGGGGCGGGTGTGGACGCCGATCGCCACCTGGTTCCCTTGCGTGCCCGAGGGGACGAGGAGCGCGGCCTCGAGGCCCAGGCGCTCGGCGACGCGGAGCTCGAGCGCGCGGACGGTGGGGTCCTCGCCGTAGACGTCGTCTCCGACCTCGGCCTCGGCCATGGCTCGGCGCATGCCTGGCGTCGGGCGGGTGACGGTGTCGGAGCGGAGGTCGATCGGTGCGGTGGCCACGGCGGGGTCCGTACTACAACCCAGGCATGCCTCGCGAGACCGTGGCCGAGCGGAAAGTGCGCGCGGTGAAAGTGATCGAGCGGCTGGGGGAGGCGATGCCCGACGCCCGCATCGAGCTGGATTACCGGACGCCGCTGCAGCTGGTGACCGCGGTCATTCTCGCCGCCCAGTGCACCGACAAGCGGGTGAACATGGTGACGCCCGCGCTGTTCGCTCGTTACCCCGACGCGCGCTCTCTCGCCGGCGCCGACACGGAGGAGCTGGAGAAGATGATCCACAGCTGCGGCTTCTTCCGGGCGAAGGCGAAGGCGCTGAAAGGGATGGCCGCCGCCGTCGCCGAGCAGCACTCAGGCGAGGTGCCCACCGCCCGGGCCGAGCTCGCCGCGCTCCCCGGGGTGGGCCCCAAGACCGCCGGGGTGGTGACGGTCCACCTCGGCGGCGAGCCCGCGTTCCCGGTGGACACGCACGTGAAGCGCCTCTCGCGGCGCCTCGGCTTCACCCGTCAGGAGGACCCCAGCCGCATCGAGGAGGACCTCCAGGCGCTCGTTCCCCGCGAGCTGTGGGCCAAGGGCCACCAGCTGCTGGTGTGGCACGGACGGCGGACGTGCTTCGCCCGCTCGCCGGCCTGCGAGCGCTGCGTGGTGCGCGACCTCTGCCCGCGCATCGGCGTCGCGAAGGCGAAGTCCACGGTGGTGAAGGGCGCGCGCCCGCCCCGGAGCGCAGCGGTGGTCCCGAGGCCACCGGGTGGACGGCGGAAGGCCAAGGGACGGCCGCGCCGGACCGTCGCTCCGCGCCGAGGTGCTCCAGCTCCGCCGGGATAGCCGGCTGGCCGTGGTGTGCAATCGATTGCGCAAGGGCGCCACGAGCTTCACGGTGGTGAGGGCTCGACCGTCGGATCCGATGGCCCGGTCCCCCGCGTCGCGACCGGGTCGCATCCGGCACGCGTCTGGCACCTCGCCCCGTGCGCTTTGATACCGTTGCTCCTCGCTCGAGCAAGGGGGGATCCATGCCTGGGACGCCGCGCAGTCGTTGGCTCATCGAGGTGTTCAGCCCGGCGTTGCTGGCCTGTCTCGTGGTGGCTTGCGGTGACTCGCCGACACGACCCGTCGCTGGGTCGCGGACGGTGGTCTTCTGGTCCGACACCGGGAAGAGCGTGCCGCTGCCGAGCGCCGACACCCGGGCCCCCAGCACCGTGGTGGCGCGAACGCTCGACGGGAAGAACCTGGTGACTGCGTCCTTCGACGCGAACGGGTCTTTCCAGCTCCAGGGGGCCCCCGTGGGCCCATACATCCTGGAGCTCAATTCGGGAAGCGGTGCCCGCCACTTCTTCCGCACCGAGGCTGCGGTGGTCGACCTCGGTGCCGACCTGCTCGGGAGGAGCAATGTCCAGACGACCACCCAGCCGACGCAGGTCACCTTCGAGCTCTCGGGCCTGGCTGCGGCAGATCCCCAGGACCTCGTGGAGATCACCTGCTCCAACGCAGCGGTCTGGGACCGCCTCGCCCCCCAGGGAACGCTGGCCGGCGGCGTCACCTCGGCTTCGGTCCCGTTCGCCTGGGCCGCTCGCCCCACTCCGCTGGTCAGCGGCTCATCGGGCGACGTGCTCTACGTCCACCAGCTCTCGACACGGGTCGACCCAGGGAGCGGACTCGCTTACCAGGCCGCCCAGACCTGGGCGGCTGACCCTGGCCTGACGGTGACCGCCGGCCTGGACCAGACGACCCCGGTGTCACTCGCCCCGGTGAGCTCGAGCGGACGGCTCACGGTGTCCTGGCGTCCTTCGATGTTCGAGGCCGCTCTGACGGACTGGCCGGCCGGCACCCTGATCCGGCAGCACTCCCTCTTCGTCGAGGGCATCGCCTGGGCCCTCGACCTCGGGCCCGCCCCGCGTACGGGAAATCCCGATCTCCTGATGATCCAGGCAGGACCAGGCACGCCGGACGCCACGCTCGACCTGCCGTACGGGCGATTCCTCCCGGCGCTCTGGAAGGAGCGGCTGCAGACGTACGTCACGGTGCGCGAGCGGTTCCCGTACCAGGGGGGGACCATCTTCTACTCGGTCAGGATGGCGATGCAGGCCTCGATGGACGCGCTGCCGGCCGAGCTCGCTCCGACGATCTCGCCTCCGAGAAGCCTCAAGGTCGGTGGCCTGGATGCGACCCAGGTCCGGTCCGGGATGGGAACCGGTCCGGTGGTCTCCTGGACTGCGCCGCGAAACGGCACCGCCGACTACTACGCCGTCGACCTCGAGAAGCTCACCATCAGCGGCACGCAGGTCACCTTCTCTTCCGTCGCCACCTTCCACACCACCGAGACCAGCGCGCAGTTCCCGGAGGGGACGCTCACCAGCGGAACGCAGGTGGTCGCCTACGTCACGGCGGTCCGCGAGCCGACGAGCCACTACGCCACGGCGCCGGCACCATACCGGCGTCACTTCCCGCAGGACATCGCCCAGGCGGCGACCGCGCCCTTCTCACCGTGAAGCCGGGACCGGCGTCGCGGCGCGAGCCACCTGGGAGCCCCCGCGGTCAGAGGGCGGTCGAGGCGCCCTGGTCCACAGCCTCGGCGCGCTCCAGCTTCCTCCGCTTCGCGCGGCGCCGCATCGACAGACGCTGGAGCACGGGCAGGAAGTCCACGTAGAGCCGACCATCGAGGTGGTCGATCTCGTGCTGCGCCGCGGTGGCCAGGAGGCCCTCGCAGCGAAGCCGACGCAGCTGACCCTCGACGTCGAGGAACTCGACGGTGACCACCGCCGGGCGCTCGACCTCCTCGGCCTCGCCGGGGATCGACAGGCAGCCCTCGCGGTAGACCGACACTCCGCCCTCGCTCGCGACGATGCGCGGGTTGATCATCGCCACCGGCTGGACCTCGGGCTGGCGCGGACGGGTGTCGAGCACCAGCACCCGCTGCAGCACACCGATCTGCGGCGCGGCGAGCCCCACGCCGGGCGCGGCGTACATGGTCTCGAACATGTCGTCGACCAGCATACGGACGGACGGATCCACCGCCTCGACCGGGAGGGCACGGCGGCGAAGGACGGGATCGGGCCAGAGGCGAATCGCTCGGATCATCGACGTCTCGGTCATAATCGGCCCGGTCCGGCCGGCGCAATCGGCAGGCCAGGGCACCGCTGGTCAACGCATCCATGAAACGGGGCTGCCAGAGGCCCTCACTCCCCCAGCGAGCGCGCGTAGGCACTGCGGAGCCCGTCGTCGGACAGCGCGCGCGCCGCCTCCGAGAGCAAGGCCTGCATCCGCTCGGCCCGCGCCTGCACCCGCGGGTCCGGATGCCCCGACCAGCGCAGCGGGTCGTACTCCGCCGACAGCCGCGCGAAGGCCCGCGTCACCTCGTCGGTCCCGGCGTTGCGGGGCAGCCCGAGCACGGTGAAGTAATCGGCGTCCTCCACCTGGGCCCACCGGGCGTCGAGGCGGGCCGCGGCGACCTCCACCGTCTCCGCCTGCGCCTCCTCCTGCGAGGGAGGCTGGAGCTCGATCCACCCCAGCGCCACGGAGACCGCCAGGACCTTCCGCCCCGCATCACGCGAGACCCCGAGCGCCAGCAACAGCTGCTGCACGGTGCGCTGGCCGTCGACGGCCTCGAGCAGCCGACGCTCGCGCTCGCCCAGCCCGAGCCCCTGCGCGTCCACCCGGCGGAGCAGCCTGGGCACCGCGCGGAGCGACGGAACCAGCCGGTCCACCTCGTCGGCGGGAAGCCCGCGCCCCACGCCCTCGGCCGCGAGCGCCGACAGAGGGCGCACCGCGGCCCGCCTCCCCTCGGGCGGCGGCGTGTCGGCGCTCAGCCGGTAGAAGGACACCGGCTCGGAGAACGCCTCCAGCGCCCGTGCCTCGGTCAACCGCTGCAGGAACGGCACCAGCTCGGCGTCGGTGACCAGCTTCCGGCGGACCAGCTCCTCGGTCAGCTCGGACTCGCCCAGTCGGAGGATGCGCAGCTCTCGCTCCGCGGCCCGGTCCACGAGCCCGTCCCGCACCGCGTGGTCCAGGAGCGACTCGGTGGACACAGTGCTCGCCGCCGCGGCCAGCGCTCCCTCCTCGAGCCAGAGCACGCGGAGCGCGTCGGCGGCGCGGAGCTCCACCCGCGCGGTGGCCCGGCCACCCTCGAGCCGGAAGAGGAGCGCCGCCAGCTCCTCCAGCGTGACCCGGCCCGCATCGGCCACCGCCCACCGGGCCCGCTCCGCGGCCCGGCGCGCAGCTTCCGCCGCCTCCGCCTCGGCCTGGGCACGCGCGGTGGCGATCCGGCGCTCCTCGTCGGCGCGAGCGCGGTTCTCGGCGTCCTGGCGTACCTGCTCGGTCTCGGCCCGCGCGCGCGCGAGCTCCTCGCCGGCCCGAGCTGCCTCCTCCGCCGCGGTGCGCGCGGCCTCCTCGGCCTCCGCCCGCGCCGCCGACTGCTGTGCGACGCGGATCTCCGCCTCGGCCATGCGCTCTCGGCCCTGCTCCAGCTCCTCGCGCAGCCGGCGGAGCTCCATCTTCACCTCGAGCAACTCCCGGCGAAGCGCATCCGCCTGCTCGCGCTCGGTCTGCAACCACGCCTCGGCCTGACGACGTGCCTCGGCGGATGCCCGCTCCTCCGCCGCCAGCCGCTCGGCCAGCTCGGCTGCCTCTCGCTCCAGTGACTGATTCGCCTCGGACAGCGCGCCGTTGGTCGCCGTCGCCTCGGAGACGGCGGAGCGGAGCTGCTCCAGCTCGGCCGCGTGCGCCTGCAACTCACGGCCGAGCCGGTCGAGCTCCGCCTGGGAACGGGCCTCCAGCGCGAGTCGGGCGTTGGTCTCGGCCTCGGCGCGCGTCTCCGCGTCGCGCAGGGTCGTGGCCAGCAGCTCGGCCTCCGCGGCGCCGGAGGCCTGGGCGTCGGACGAGCGCCGCCGCTCCTCCTCCACGATCCGCTCCAGCTCGGACCGCGCCGACTCCTCCGCAGCGTGCGCCGTCCTGGCGACCTCGGCGTCCGCACGGGCCGCCTCGGCGTCGGCGCGCGCCGCCTCCGCCTGCGCCCTGGCCTCCTCGGCGTCGACGCGCGCGGCCAGCGCCGCCGCCGAGGCCTCACGCGCCTCGCGGGCCCGCGCCTCGGCGAGGGCCTCGACCTCCGCCCGGAGCCGCTGCGCCTCCTCCAGGGCCGCGTGCGCGGCTCGCGCCTCTTCCTCGCGGGCACGGGCCTCGGAGGCGATGTCCTCGAGCAGCGCCGACGCGCTCGATCCGCCCCTGCCGAGCGGCGCCAGCCGGTCGTCGGTGGCGGCGCTCCAGGCCCCGGCAGCAACGGCGAGCATCGGCGCGGTGTGCTCGAGGTCCGGGTGGATTCCCGGGACGAGCGGCGCGGGCTCGTCGGCGGCCTGGAGCATCTCGTCGTCGCCGGTCACCTCCGGCTCGGCGTCCGGTTCGCCCTCGAGCAGCGGACCAGCGTCGAAGGCCTCGAGATGATCAGGCGCGGGCTCGGCCACCGGGAGGGGACCGGACGGCGACTCCCAGTCGAGCTCCAGCGTCTCGGGAACGGCGTCGAGCGGGATGGACCCGGCCGCCCCGAAGACGTCGGTCACCGGCTCGTCGGCGGCCGGATCGGCCGCCAGCGCCTCGTCCACCGCCCGGAGCAGGGTCTCGGACCGGAACGGAGTGGGGAGGACCGGACCCTGGTGGCCGTCCACCATCCGCCCGAGCAGGAGGACGCGGAGCCGGGCGGTCTCCGGCCTGGCGGCCAGCTCGTGGAGTAACGCCGCGCCACGGCCGCTCTCCACGCCCGGCGCCAGGAGCACCAGCGCCGGCTGCAACGTGGCGGCGGCGGTGAACGCGTCGGCGGTGGACGTGGCGAGCTCCACCGCGTGCCCGGCGCGGACCAGCGTCCGGCGCACGAGCGCGATGGTGGCGAGGTCGTCGTGGACCAGGAGGAGCGGGGACGCCACGGTCTGTCCGGAGGATGAGCCTACAGCATTGCCCCGGGGTCCACGTCGAGGACGACCCGGACGGCGGCGGGCAGCACCTCCAGGTCCCGCTCCAGCTGGTCCAGCACCGGCCCCAGCAGCGCCTGCCGCGGCGCCTTGAGTAGCAGCTGCCACCGGCTCTTCCCGCGGAGCCGGGGCAGCGGCGCGGGCGCGGGCCCCAGCAACCGGACCCCCGTCTCGGGCCCCGGGAGAAGCATCGCCACCCGGTCGCCCAGCTTCCGGGCCACCGCAGCGGTCTTCCCGGCGTCCTCCCCCTCGACGCGCACGGCGACCAGCCGGCTGAACGGAGGCCAGGCCAGCGCCTCGCGCCAGGCGAGCTCGTGCGCAGCGAAGCCGTCGTAGTCGTGCGCCGGCACCCGGGCGACCGCGTCGGCCTCGGGGTTCCAGGTCTGGACGAGCACCCGCCCCGGCTCCTGGCCACGGCCCGCCCGCCCCGAGACCTGCGTCACCAGCTGGAACGTGCGCTCGGCGGCCCGAAAGTCCGGGAGGAGGAGACCGGTGTCGGCCGAGACGACGCAGACCAGCGTCACCCCGGGGAAGTCGTGTCCCTTGGCCACCATCTGCGTGCCCACCAGCACGTCGAGCTCGCCGCGGGCGAAGCGCGAGAGGAGGTCCGTCAGCCGCTCGGCGGTGGTGGCCGCGTCCCGGTCGAGCCGGGCCACCCGCGCGCCCGGGAAGCGCTCGGCGACCTCGGCCTCGATGCGTTCGGTCCCCGCGCCCACCGGGACGAGCGGCCCGCCGCAGGCAGGACACCGGTCCGGAACGGGCCGGCTCTCGCCGCAGTAGTGGCACTGGAGGTTCCGCGCGCGGAGGTGGACGGTGAGTGAGACGTCGCAACGGCTGCAGGGCACGCCCTGCCCGCAGGCCTCGCACACCAGTGCCGTCGAGTGTCCGCGGCGATTCAGGAAGAGGATGGCCTGCTGCCCGCGGCCCAGCGCCTCGCCGAGCGCGTCGACCATCGGTGGCGAGAGCGCGGGCGCCTCTTCCGGAAGCCCGGTGGAGCGCGGGCGGACGCGGCGGAGGTCCACCAGCTCCACCCGCGGCATCGGCCGGTCGTCCACGCGCGTCGGGAGGCGGAGGTGGCGGTAGCGTCCGCGCCGTGCGTTCTCCACCGTCTCCAGCGAGGGGGTGGCCGACCCGAGCACAACCGTGGCGCCGGCCTGCTTGGCGCGGACGACGGCCAGGTCGCGCGCCTGGTAGCGAAGCTTCTCGTCCTGCTTGAACGAGGGGTCGTGCTCCTCGTCGACCACGATGAGCGCCAAGTCTCGAACGGGGGCGAACACCGCCGAACGCACGCCCACGGCGAGCCTCACCGCGCCCGAGCGGAGCCCCTTCCAGTGGAGGAGGCGCTCGCGATCGCGCAGCCCGCTGTGCAGCACCGCCACCGCGCTGCCGAAGCGGCTCCGGAAGCGGCCGACCAGCTGTGGGGTCAGGGCGATCTCCGGCACCAGCACCAGCGCGCCACCCCCGCGGGCGAGCGCGTGCTCGGCGGAACGCAGGTAGACCTCGGTCTTCCCGCTCCCGGTCACCCCCTGGAGGAGGAAGGGCTGGAAGCCGCCCCGGTCCAGCGCACCCTCCAGCTCGGCCAGCGCCGCCGCCTGCGCGCCGGTGAGCCGGTCCGGCCGCACCTGGCCCAGCCCCTCGGCGACGGTGGGCTCGACGGTGCGCTCCTCCACCCGGACCCAGCCGCGCTCGACCAGCCGCTGCACCGCCGCCCGGGCGCCTGGAACGGCGCGGCCCAGCTCGTCCAGCTCCGCGCGGCCACCCACCGCGAGGAGGTACCCGAGCGTCGCCGCCTGCGCCGGCGCGCGCTTCAACGCGTCGACCGACGGCGCGCCTCGCACCACCACGGTACGCACCAGGTCGGGGCTCGGCTCCGGTCCCTCCGCGGGGTCCGCCAGGCCCGGCGGGAGCGCGGCCCGTAGCGCCTCCCCGAGCGGATGGCGGTAGTAGGTGGCCGCGAACTCGACCAGCGCCAGGACGTCGTCGGGGAGCGCCGGGCTGTCCTCGAGCAGCGCGGAGACGGGCTTGAGCAGCCCCCCTCCATCGGGCAGCCGTCCGGGGCCAAGGTAGAAGCCCAGCGCCCGCCCACGGCCAAAGGGAACCAGGAGCCGCTGTCCCCGCTGCAGCCGTCCCTCCAGCTCCGGGGGGACCAGGTAAGTGAAGGGACCCTTCACCGGACGCCCCACCGCCACCGAGGCGAGCTGCTCCATGCGCGGGCGCCCCGGCCTAGAAGAGGCGGTCCGGGACGTTCGCCCTCGGGTCGCCGGAGAGGGTGGTGAAGCGGACCTGCCGCTCCCCGTCGCGCGACACCTCGATCGCGCGGGGGAACCAGTCGCCCGCCGGGGAGTTGTAGTCCACGAAGCGCACGTCCCAGCGGGTGCCACCCTCGGTCCAGCGGATGCGCGCCGGGAGCCAGCTGTCCTTAAAGACCCAGAACTGGGCGTCGGCGTCCTTGGAGCCGCCGACCACGTACGCCACGTGGCCGCCGAAGCGGGCCAGCCACGCGCTGCCGATGTCGACCCCACGCTTGTGGAGGTGCGCCTCCAGCTCCGCGCGCCCGTCCCCGGCGCTCCGCGCTCCGAACAGGGCGCACGCCTCGCCCAGGCCCACCCCGAGCGCGGAGACGGTCGGGCCCTCGGTCTTCAGCTGGCCGCCGGACTGGACGACGGCGAGCTTTCCGGTCTCCGACCCGCTCGCCTCGAGCCGGCAACGGCCGGGCAGGTGAAGGTAGACCCGCGCGTCGGACTGGAGCTCGCCCTGGCCGCCGACCTCGGTGGCGGCCGCGCCGGAGAGCACCAGCGTGCCCTCCACCCGGGCGGTGCTGATGCGCTGCTCGTCCCTGCCAATGAGCAGATGCCGGAAGATGGCGCCGGGGGCCGGGACGTAGGCCAGCGCGGTCCGGACGGCGACCAGGGCGAGCAGGAGGACGGGCAGGCGGAGGCGGCGCACGGGGGTCGAGGACTGTACACGAGCTGTCTGCGCGGGCTAGAGCCACCGGTGCCATGCCCACGCTCGCTCTCCTCGTCGGCGTCGTGCTGGTGGCGATCGGCCTCGGCACCTACGTCGGCACCGGTTCCCACGCCCCCACCGCGCTCATCCCCGCTGGCCTCGGCGTCCTCATCGCGGTGGCGGGCCTGGTGGCCCGGAACCCCCGCCTGCGGATGCACGCCATGCACGCCGCGGTCCTCGTCGCGCTGCTCGGCGTCCTGGGATGCATCCCCGGGGTCCTCCGCCTCCCCGCGCTCCTGGGCGGGACCGCCGAACGGCCGGTGGCGGTGGTCGCGCAGCTGGTCACCTTCGGGGTCTGCCTCGCCTTCGTGGTGAGCGCGGTCCGCTCCTTCATCGAGGCGCGCAAGAGCCGCGCGAGCACCGGCTAGGGAGAGACGTCCGATGGCACTGGCAGTCCGGCTGAGGAAGCAGGGAGGCCCCGAGGTGATGGCCCTGGAAGAGGTCCAGGTCCCGCCTCCGGGTCCGGGGGAGGCCACGCTGCGGCACACCGCGATCGGCCTGAACTTCATCGACGTCTACCAGCGCAGCGGCCACTACCCGCTCCAGCTCCCGAGTGGCCTCGGCCAGGAGGCGGCGGGCGTGGTCACCGCCGTCGGTCCCGGCGTGACGACCGTGCGGGTGGGTGAGCGGGTGGCGTACGCCGGCCCGCCGCTGGGGGCGTACGCGGAGGCGCGCAACTACCCGGCGGACCGGCTGGTGCCGGTGCCCGAGGGTGTCTCCGACGAGGCCGCGGCTGCCTCGCTCCTCAAGGGGCTTACCGCCTGGTACCTGGTGCGCCGCACCTACAAGGTCGAGCGCGGGCAGACGGTGCTGGTCCACGCCGCGGCGGGCGGGGTCGGCCTCATCCTCTGCCAGTGGCTCCGGTACCTCGGGGCCACGGTCATCGGCACCGTCGGCAGCGAAGCCAAGGCGCAGGTGGCGCGCGACGCCGGGTGCACCCACCCCCTGGTGCTCGACGGAAACAACCGGCGGGAGCTCCCGGCGAAGGTGAAGGAGCTCACCGGCGGCGCGAAGGTGCCGGTGGTGTACGACTCGATCGGCAAGGACACCTTCGACGTCTCGCTCGACTGCCTCGCGCCCCTCGGGCTGCTGGTGCTCTTCGGCGCCTCGAGCGGCCCGGTGCCCCCCTTCGACCTGCAGCGGCTCGCGGCCGGCGGCTCGCTCTACGTCACGCGCCCCACGCTCGCCACGTACGTCGCCCGGCGCGAAGACCTCCTGTCCGGCGCGCGCGAGCTGTTCGACCTGGTGGCGCGCGGGGTGATCACCATCCACGTGAACCAGCGGTACCCGCTGCGCGAGGTGGCGCGGGCACACCTGGACCTCGAGGCGAGGAAGACCACCGGCTCGACGGTCCTGTTGCCCTGAGGGCGTAGCCTTCGTGCCGCGAATGCCCCGTCTCCTTCTCCTCGCCTCGCTGCTGCTCGTGCGCCCGCTGCTCGGGGCCGCGCCTCCCCTGGACTTCGACGCCGCGCGCGGGGCCCGCGAGGTGGGCATGGGCGGCACCTTCCGCGAGCTGGGCATCGGCGCGAACGCGGCCGACGGCAACCCCGCGGCGATGGCGCTGTTCCAGGCGTACCAGCTGGAGTTCGCCGGCGGCTATGACTGGAAGTCGAAGGGCTGGTACGCGGCGGGGTGGGCGCGCGACAGCACCAACCCGGAGCTGTCCGGCGCCTACAGCCTCCACTACATCTCCAACGACTACGGCGGGGGCAACGTGGGGCAGTGGGCCCACTCGCTGTCCATCGGCACGCGGCTGGGCGACCGGGTGGCGTTCGGCCTCGGCGGGCGCTGGCTCATCCAGAGCACGCCGAAGATCAACGCCGCGAGCCTCAACCTCGGCCTCTCCGTTTTGGTCATCCCCCAGCTGACTCTGGGCGTCGCCGGATACAACCTCATCGACACCCACCACCCCGAGCTGTCGCGCAGCTTCGAGGTGGGGTTCGGGGTTCTTCTCGGTCCGGTGCGCCTGGCGACCGAGGTCCGGAGCGACATCGGGCGCGGGCCGCTGCAGCCCATCTGGAACAGCGGGGTCGAGGTCTTCCTGGGCCGCAGCTTCGCCCTGCGCGGCGGCTGGGAGTGGCGCGAGCCGGTGCAGCAGAACTTCGTCACCGCGGGGCTGGGCTTCGTGTTCGACAACGCCGGGCTGGACATCGGCTGGCGGCACGGCCTCGCCGGCGCAGGCGACCTCATCGTCGGCGGGCTGCGGATCCAGCTGCAGTGAGCAGCTCGGGCGCGTCCTCCGGCGGGACGACGCCCAGGGCGGTGAACCAGGGCTCGAGGTCTGCCGGCAGTGGGGCCAGGAGCCGGAGCGGGGCCCCGGTGCGCGGGTGCGGAAGCACCAGGAGATGGGCGTGGAGCAACGAGCGGTCGACCTCCCGGCCCGGGAGGCGCGCCACCCCACCGTAGAGGCGATCGCCGGCGATCGGCGCCCCGAGCGCGGCGAGATGGACGCGGATCTGATGCGTGCGGCCGGTGCGCGGCCACACCGCGGCGAGCGCGAGCTCGGGCGTGCCTCCGAGCCGGCGGAAGCGCGTCTCGGCCTCCAGGCCGTCGCGGGCCCGGGCCATCCAGCGTCCGGGCCGCGTCCGGTCACGCGCCAGGCGCAGGGTGCACATGCCCTCCGGCGGAAGGTCCGGACCGGTGACCGCGAGATACTGCTTGCGCGCGGCGCCGGTGCGGAAGCTCGCGGCGAGCGCCGAGGTGGCGGCCTGCGACTTGCCGAACACCGTCACCCCGCTGGTGTCCCGGTCCAGGCGGTGAACGAGGCCGGCGGCGCGGCCGAGGTGGGTCGAGGCGAGGAGGAGGAGGCTCCTGACGCCACCCGGCGTGGGCTGCGCGGGCAGACCTGGCGGCTTGTCCACCGCGAGGAGATCCTGGTCCTCGTGGAGGATGCGCAGCGGGGCGGGGCCGGGTGGAGCGGCAGTGGAGGCCCGACCTGCTTCCTCGAGCACCACCAGGACCGGGCTGTCCGCGGGGACGGCCACCGCCGGATCGCGCTGACGGCGTCCGCGGACGTAGACCGCGCCGCGCTCGACGAGCGTGCGGGCCTCGTCCTCCGGGCACCCGAGCTCCGCCGCGACGCTCCGGACGAGCGGACCAGCCGCGGGGGTCTGGAATGCCCTCCGCTTCACGCCCGAGGGGTCCCGATGCTCGCCTTGACCGGTGAATCAACCTCCTGGCAGCGTGCCCGGCCATGACCACCTTGGCGAGGGCGGTGCAGAACCTCGGGCGCTCCGGGCCGGTGCTGCGTGAGGCCTCGGCGAGCGGGAACCTCCGGGTGCTGGCCTCGCTCCTCGGACCGGCGTACCGGGGGCTGGTAATGCAGGAGGCGCGTGGCGCCCGGAGCACCGCGATGCAGGCCGAGCACCGGGCCGTCTTCGACTGGAGCTACCTGCGCGATCGCCCTCAGCTGTCCCGGCTGTACGAGGCGGCGAAGAGCTCGCAGTGGAATGGCTCGACCGACCTCGACTGGTCCACCCCCGTCGATCCGCTGGATCCGGAACACCCGCTCATCCCCGAGGACTTCCATCCGGTGTCCACCACCCCTGCCTGGCGGACGCTCGGGCCCGAGGAGCGGATGAAGCAGCAGCATGATCTCCTGGCGTGGCTCCTCAGCCAGTCGCTCCACGGAGAGCAGGGCGCGCTCTTCGCCGCGTGCCAGGTGACCGAGGCGGTGCCGTGGCTCGACGCCAAGCTCTACGGCAGCAGCCAGGTGGTGGACGAGGGTCGGCACGTCGAGGTGTTCCACGGCTACCTCACCCGGAAGCTGGAGAAGCTCTACGAGATCAACGACAACCTCTACACCATCGTCGACGCCCTGATGACCGACTCCCGCTGGGACATGAAGTTCCTCGGGATGCAGATCATGATCGAGGGGCTGGCGCTGGGGGCGTTTGGCACGTTCCGGCAGATCACCGGCGAGCCCTTGTTGAAGAGCCTCCTCACCTCCGTCATCACCGACGAGGCCCGGCACGTCCACTTCGGCGTGCTCGCGCTCCAGGAATGCTTCCAGCAGCTGAGCGACCGGGAACGGAAGGAGCGGGAGGACTGGGCCTTCGAGGTCTCGCTGCTGCTCCGGAACCGCTTCCTGGCCTGGGAGTTCTACGAGGAGCACTGGGCACACGCCTTCAAGCGCTCCGAGTGGGAGCGGCTGAGCGTCGCCAGCAGGCTGATGGGGGCCTTCCGGCAGACGATGTTCAAGCGCATCGTCCCCAATCTGAAACGCATCGGACTGCTCTCGGACCGCATCCGTCCCCGCTACCACGCCCTGGGCCTGCTGGCGTTCGAGACCGGTCGCGCTGCGCCCGAGCTCACCGCGACCGACCTCCTCGAGGACCGGTAGCAAGGCGAGACTGACCCGATGGCGTCACTGAACGGGCTGCGCGTCGAGGCCGAAGCGTGGCTCGAGGAGCTGGGCCGGGCCCGGGCGCAGGCCGCGCCGGGCGTGGCGCCGCTCGGGGCGGTGGACCAGGCCCACCGCGAGGTGGTCTCGCCGGACACGGCCCGCGCGGTCGGCGCGCTGCTCGCCTCGAGCCGGGTGCCGGAGCCGGAGCTGCCGCGGCTGAGGCTGCTGGCGCGGTTCCTCGAGGACGCCTCGCTCCAGGCCGCGGCGCGCGAGGGCCGGACGGCGCTCGAGGCCTCGCGCTGGCGCAGCGTGCCCGAAGCAGGGCTCGAGGCGCCGCTGGCGGAGGCCGAGGCCGAGCTCCCCGAGACCGACGAGCGCGCCGCGCGGCTGCAACGCGAGGCGGCGGTGAACCGGGGCTGGGAGGCGCTCCTGTCGAAGGCGCAGCGGGTGCAGGCCGAGCTGGCCGACGGGGCGAGCGCGCTCGGGGCGGTCAGCCTCCCGGCGCTGCTCGACGCGCGGCGGGACCCGGCCTGGAAGGTGCTCGACACCGACGGCTTCCTGCGCGCGACCGAGGACGCGTACCGCGACGTGCTGGGCTGGGCGCTGGGGAAGGTGGCGCCCCGGCTCCTTCCGCTGCCCCGCGGGGACCCGACCCTCGCCGACCTCGACCGGGTTCGGGCGCTGCCCGGTTACCCGGGGGCGCTCGCGGCGGCGGACGAGGCGCTCCGGGCATGGGCGGGCCGGCTGCCGGACTCCGCGGAGCGCGCGCGAAATCTCCGTACGAGGACGGTGCCCGCGGCTGCCGCCCGAGCCATCCCGGTCGACGTCCCGGAGCAGATCGAGCTGTTGCTTCCGGCGGAGAGGACCGACGCCGAGGCGCCGCGACGCTTGTTCTGGACCGGCTGCGCGCTGCACCTCGCGTCGGTGGAGTCGGAGGCTCCGGTGGAGCACCGCTGGATGGGCGACCGCGCAGTGGTGGCTGCCTCGGGGTGGGTGGTGCGCGGCCTGCTGTGGCACGAGCGCTGGCTGCGGGGCGCGCTCCAGGTCGGGCGGCCTGGGGCGCGCGAGGTGGCCCGGATGGAGGCGCTGGTGGCGCTGGCAACGCTCAGGGCCGAGGCGGCCCTCGACCCGCATCGCCGGGCGATGGCCAGCTCGGGACCGACACTGCAGCGACTTGCCGAGGCAGCCGAGGCGGTGTCTGCCGCCTTGCGGGTCCGCGTGGGACGGGGCCGCGCGCTGGGGATGGTGGCGGACCTCGACGTCACCCGGCGACAGCTTCGCGCGGCGGCGCTCGCGAGCTGCCTGTGGGCCGAGGCGGACCGGCGGTTCGACGCCGACGAGTTCCGGAACCCGGTCGCCGCCCGGTGGCTCGTCGCCATCTGGAGCCGGGGCGCACCCGAGGCACCGGAGCAGATGGCCCCGGCGTTGTGCGCGACCCCGCTCGGGCTCGAGCGGCTCGGGGCCGAGCTGGTGGCGGTGCTCGGCGCCTGAGCCAGCCTGCGGAGCGGCGAGGGCGTCGCCCGTCCTTCAGCGGCGGCCGCGAAGGGCGCGGACGATCTTCGACTTCGCCGGCGAGGGCATGCGCGGCACCCGGGCCCGGGCCTGGCGTGCGAGCTGGAGCTCCAGGACGAGCAGCTCGTCGGCAAGCTCGCTTCCCTCCGGCCCGATGCGGGCCAGCGGAGCGTCGGCGCGGACGCCGACGCCGTGGAGCATCCGGACGGCGCGCTCCTCCACCGGAGCCAGGTGGCGGTCCTGCGTGCGCAACGCCTCGGTGACGGCTCCGGCCTGCTTCTTCGGCGTGCGCTCCATGGCTTCCTCGTCCCGCTGTCCCACCTCTGAACGGGCGTCCAGAGGAGCCGCTCCAGAACCGCGGCCTTCCGACACCTTACGGGCCGGTCATGGGAGATCAACTTTTCGAGCGCGAGCGGCCCGGGGGGGCCGAAAACCCGAGCGGGACCGGGCCTATCCGGAGGTGTCCTCGTCCACCTCGGTGTCCACCCCGGCGTCGGCCGTGGCCTTTCGCTGGATGCCGAAGCGGTCGAGCGCGTCGGCGATGCCCTCGGGCTTGTCAGCGTCGGGGAGGTGCCCCTCCGGCGCCTGGATGGCAATGGGCTTTCCCACGTCCTTGATGCGCTCGTCGAGCAGCACGTGAAGCTGGGCCGGAGCGATGCCCTTCTCGCCTGGGACGGCGAGGGTCCCGTCGAGGTGGGCGCGGAGGACGACGGCGGTGGCCGAGTCGACCAGCACCTCGCCCGCGAGCTTCTTCGGCTGCCGCTGGTCCATGAAGCGCTGGCGGCGGGCGCTGTCCTCGTCGAGCCCTCCGCGGGCATAGGCGACCGGTGGCGGCGTTCCTCCCTTTGTGGCCTTGACCTGCGCCGGGGCGTCGGCGAGGCGGACGGTGTAGCGAACCGCGGGACGTCCCTCGACCGAGGTGGGCCCATCGAGCGCGAGCTCGAGCCGGCCCTGGAAGAGACCATCCAGCTCCCGGAGCGCGCCGGCGATCTCGTCGCGGGTGCGCTCGGCGATGCCGCGGTCGCGGAGGCGGAGGCGGTACTTCCCGTACTTGCTGCGGGCGAAGACCTGCCCCCGGGCACGAACGACCTCCAGTCCCTGGTCGCGGCTGTTGTCGATGCGGGCGTGGAAGTCGCCGGAGACGCCGCCGGCGGCCGACTCGAGGAGCCGGTTCTCGGTGAGCTTCACCGTGTCCTTCCCGGCGGTCCAGGTGAACGAGACCTCCGCGCTGAACCGCTGCGGCCCCACCCGCTCGGTCACCTCGGCGGGACCCATGTCCAGCACCCGGTGGGCGAGCTTGGGGTCCGAGCCGAGCTTCTGGGCGTCGAGGCTCTCCTTGGCCGAGGCGACCACCGCCGGCGGAGCTTCCGGCGAGAAGATGCGCTCCTTGGCTGCGCGGTCGACCGGGTCGGTGCAGGCAGCGAGCAGCGCCAGCCCGGCGGTGAGGAGACGGGAAGAGTGCGGCACGGAACGCGGCGACCCTAGCACGGGACTTCCGCCCGGAACCGGGACGTGGTGAGAAGCGTCCCGCCACCGTGCAGAACCTCCGCGACAAGCTCCTCAAGGCCGGTCTGGTCACGGCCGAGCAGGCAGAGAAGGCCACCGAACCGACTCCGCGTCCCGAGCGGCGTCGCGAGCGCCCGGACCGCCCCGCGCCGGCGTCCGGGAAGACGGGCGGCCCGTGGATGGTGGTGCGGCCGCAGCCGCTGTCCACCATCCCCAAGCTTCCCCCGCTCGCCGGGAGCAAGGCCTCGCAACGGCTGGAGGCCAGGCGCCAGCTGGAGCACGATCGTCAGCTCCGTGAGCGGGTGCTCGCCGCGCAGGTGGCGGTCGAGCCGGGCGAGCGGACGTTCCACTTCGTGACCCGGAAGAACCGGTTGCGCCGACTCGAGCTGTCCGACGCGCAGGCCGAGGCGCTCGAGCAAGGCCGGCTGGCAGTGGTGGAGCGGCCGGACCCGGCGCAGATCGAGCACGCGCTGGTGCCGGCCGAGCTCGCGCTGTCGCTGGTCGCGGAGTTCCCGAAGGCGGTGCGCTTCCTGAACGCGCCCGGCGCGCCGGTGGGCTTCCTCACCGACGAGGAGGTCAAGGCGCGCGCCGCGGCCGAGGCCGCCGAGACCCCCGAGGAGCGGGCCGCCGCCGACGCGCCCGAGAGCGAGGACCAGCGGGCCGAGGAGGCAGCCGACGCCTCCGAGGCGGTCGCGCCGGTCGAGGCGACCGCCGCCGGGCGGTCGGGCAGCGACGCGCCCTGAGCCCCGCGGTGGCCTCGAGGGGGCGGGCGCCGGGTCTTCAGGGCGTCACATCGAGCGCAGGATTCGACGCGCCATCCGGCGGCGACGATGACAGTTCGGTGCGCATGACCGGGAACGACTGGACAGCGGCACTCGAGGCGACCGGACACGGAGTCATTCGAGGGCTCCTCGAGCCGACCGAATGCGCCGCCACCGCCGCGCTGTACGACGAGCCCGGCCGCTTCCGCTCGAAGGTCGTGATGGCGAGGCACGGCTTCGGTCGAGGCGAGTACCAGTACTTTGCCCATCCGCTCCCCGAGCGCGTGTCGGCGCTCCGCCGGTCGCTGTACGAGGCGCTGGTCCCGGCGGCGAACCGCTGGGCGGAGGCGCTCGGCAAGGTGACCCGGTACCCGGACCGGCTCGAGGAGTACCTCGACCGCTGCCACGCCGCGGGCCAGACCCGGCCCACTCCCCTGCTGCTCCGCTACCTGCCGGGGGACTTCAACTGCCTGCACCAGGACCTCTACGGGCCGGCGGCGTTCCCTTTCCAGGTGGCGGCGCTCCTCAGCAGGCCCGAGGTGGACTTCACCGGCGGCGAGCTCGTGCTCACCCAGCAGCGTCCCCGGATGCAGTCGCGGGTGGACGTGGTGCCGCTCGCGCAGGGAGATGCCGTCGCATTCGCGGTCGACGAGCGGCCCGTCCAGGGGGCCCGCGGCCTGTACCGGGTGCGGATGCGGCACGGCGTCAGCGAGGTCCGCACCGGCCGCCGGCACACACTGGGGATCATCTTCCACGACGCGGAGTGAGCCGTCCGCGCAGGCTCATCGGCGAGGCGCGGCGATCGCTTCGACCTCGACGAGGAGGTCATCCCGGACGAGGGACTTCACCTCGACCAGCGTGCTCGCTGGACGGGGGCCATCACCGAGGAAGCGTTCGCGGGACCTCGCGGAAGACGGCAACTTGCGAGGCGTCGCGCACGTCCCAGTTGAGCTTGACGACGTCGGCGAAGGACGCCCCGGCCGACTCGAGCCCCGTCTGCAGATTCCGGAACACCTGCTCGGTCTGGGCTCGGACGCCACCCGGACCCACCACGTTGCCCTTCGCGTCGAAGGCGACCTGTCCGGCGACGTACACCATGCGCCCGGCAGGAACGTCAACCACGTGGGTGTAGCCTCGGGGAGGGGCGAGTCCGGGCGGATTGGAGAAGGTCGAAGCAGGCATGGTGGATCCTCCGGAGTGAGCGCAGGAGAGGGCGCCGGCGACGAGCAAGGCGGGGGTCAGGGGGAAGCGCTGCCCTGCGCCGCACGGGCGAGCTGCTCCGTTGAGTGACGTTGCCCCGGGAGGAGGGCGGGTTCCATCTCGGTGACGGTCCGGGCAGGGACCAGGCTGGCCTCGCCCCGGGCGTTCGCGGTTCATCACGGGAAACCCCGTCTTCCCCGGAGCGACGGCACGATCGGAACGCCAAGTTGCATCCCACGTCCCGAAACGGCCAGTCGCCCGGGAGCGGACCGGCGCGTGGTGGCTCCCGAGCGTTCCAAGAAGCTTCCCAAACCGCGTTGGCGAAGCCGTTTGGAATGCCCGACGACTGCCCGGCGGCCCCCCCCGTTCCTCGGAGATCGTTCGGGGACACCCGATTGCACTCCACGTTCCGAAAATGGTCCGGAGCGCCGGACATCGTCCATGCGCGCTGCCCAGAGCGCCCCGAGTGGCGCAGGCCCTCCGGAAGCGCACCGCGACCGAGCACCCTGCCTGGACGTCTTTCCCAGGGCCATTCCGGTGCTCAAGACCGGTCGACGACCGGGAAGTCGAACGAGACGAGCTCGCCGTACTTGAGCCCCGTGCCGGTGTTCATGAGGACGATCTGTTCCTCCCGATCGATCGCTCCGCTGGCCACGAGCTTCTTGATGCCGGCCCAGACCGCTCCACCCTCCGGCGCGGCGAAGACGCCCTCGCTGGAGGCGATCTCCCGCATCCCATCGAGCGCTTCGTCGTCGGTGACGGTCAGGGCCGTCCCACCCGAGCGGCGAATCAGGCCGAGCATGAGCGAGTCGGCGACGGCCGCCGGAACGCGAAGGCCACCGATCCGGGTGTGGGCGTCGGCCACTGCCGGCGCGTGGTCGAGCCCCTGCTGGAAGGCCCGGACGATGGGAGCGCAGCCTTCGGTCTGCACGGCGATCATCCGCGGACGCCGGGAACCGATCCAGCCGAGCTGCTCGAGCTCCTCGAGCGCCTTCCAGATGCCGACCAGCCCCGTGCCGCCACCGGTGGGATAGACGAGGATGTCCGGGACGCTCCAGCCGAGCTGCTCCACCAGCTCGAGGCCCATGGTCTTCTTCCCCTCGGCGCGGTAGGGCTCCTTGAGGGTCGAGAGGTCGAACCAGCCTTCCTCGGCGGCACGCCTCCGGACCCAGGCACCGCAGTCGTTGATCAGGCCCCGGACGAGGACCACCTCGGCGCCGCAGACGCCGCACTCCTTCTTGTTCAGCTCCGGTGCATCGACCGGCATGTAGACGTGGGCCTTCAGTCCCGCCCGGGCGGCGTAGGCGGCGAGCGCCCCGCCGGCGTTCCCGGCCGTCGGCAGGGCGAGGTCACACGCGCCGAGCTCGGCAGCACGGGACAAGGCGGCGGAGATGCCTCGCGCCTTGAAGGAGCCGGTCGGATTGCTGCCCTCGTCCTTGAGCAGAAGACGCTTCAGCCCGGCCCGGGCGCCGAGCCGGGGCACGGGAAGGAGCGGCGAGTCCCCCTCTCCCAGCGAGACGATGTGTCGCGTCTCCCGGACCGGCAGCAGCTCGCGCCAGCGCCACATGCCGCGGGGGCGCGCGGCGACCGACTCCTTGGTGAGGCTTCGCGCCGCCCGCTGGAGGTCATAGCGGGCAAGGAGCACCTTGCCACAATCGGGGCAGAGGTTCTGGAGACGGTTCGCGTCGTGCTCGCGCCCGCAGGCGCTGCACTGGAGGTGGGTGAGCGCGCTTCCGGTATAGAAGCTCGAGGTGGCCATCGACGGCACCGTAGCCGAGCAGCGCCCCAGCCGGTCCAGGGCTCGATTCACTGTCCTGGCGCCGGCCGGGTCCGACGCAGCGGAAGAGGAGCGTCCCGCTCGGCTCGGCCGCGAGCAGCATGAGCTCCATCGCCGTCAGCCGAAGGCGTCGATCCCGGTGATGGCCTTCCCCAGCACCAGCGTGTGCACTTCGTGCGTGCCCTCATAGGTCAGCACCGACTCGAGGTTCAGCGCGTGCCGGAGCGGCGGCAAGTCGTCGGTGATGCCGTTGGCCCCGAGGATGGTTCGCGCCGACCGCGCGATCTCCAGCGCCGACCGCACGTTTGCCCGCTTTGCCAGCGAGACCAGCACCGGGCTCGCCTGCCCCTGGTCCTTGAGCCGCAGCAACCGCAGCCCGAGCAGCTGCGCCTGCACGATGCGCTCCAGCATGTCCGCGAGCTTCTCCTGGGTGAGCTGGAACGACCCGATCGGCAGGTCGAACTGCCTCCGCTGCAGTGCGTAGTCCCGCGCCGCCTCGAAGCAGGCGATCGCCGCGCCCGTGACCGCGAAGGCGATGCCCGCCCGTGCGTTGTTCAGGCAGCTCAGTGGACCGCGCAGCCCCTGGACTCCCGGGAGCACGTTCCGCTCGGGGACCCGCACCTCGGTGAAGGACAGCTCGGCGGTCCACGACGCCCGGAGGGACAGCTTCCCGGGAATCTCCTTCGCCACGAAGCCCGGCATCCCCTTCTCCACCAGGAAGCCGCGCACCGACTCGGGGCCACCGTCGCCCGTCTTGGCCCACACCACTGCCACGTCGGCCACCGTGCCGTTGGTGATCCACGCCTTGCTGCCCTCGAGCACCCAACCCTCGCCGTCACGCACCGCCCGCGTGCGGAGGCTCGCCGGGTCCGAGCCCGCATCGGGCTCGGTCAGCCCGAAGCAGCCGATGGACGTCCCTCGTGCCATCGCCGGGAGGAAGCGCTGCTTCTGCTCCTCCGAGCCCCAGGAATGAATCGGGTACATCGCCAGCGAGCCCTGCACCGAGGCGAAGCTCCGGAGGCCCGAGTCGCCGCGCTCCAATTCTTGAAGTCCGAGCCCGTACGCCACGTTGCTCACCCCGGCGCAACCGTACCCGGACAGGTTCGCGCCCAGGACGCCGAGCTCGCCCAGCCGCGGGATGATCTGCGCGGGGAACGTCCCCTCGCGGAAGTGCCGCCCGATGACCGGAAGCACCTCCGCGTCCACCACCCGCGCCACCGCCTCCCGCACCGCCCGCTCGTCCGCTGACAGCGCGTCGTCCAGCCGGTACAGCGCCTCGACTCCGCTCCGCTCCACGTCGCCTCCTCGCACCCGGGTTGCCTAGAGCGGCAGCACGCCCTCGACCTGCTGGAGCAGCTGGAGCCGCCGGGCCATCACCGGGCTCGACCCGTCCTCGAGGGCGGCGGTCTCTTGCAGCACCCGCTCCAGCGGGAATCGCTTCACCGAGCCGTCGGGCGTCGAGACACCCCCGGGCAGGGGCGCATTCCAGGCCACCATCTCGTCGGTCACTCCCTCGAGCAGCCCCACCACCGCGGCGAACGCGAGCCGAGCCGACACCATCCGGTCGAGGAAGCTCGGGTGTCCGCCGCGCACCACGTGCCCGAGAACCACCGCCCGGACCTCCACCTGTCCGAGCAGCTCCTCCACCCGGCGGACCAGCCGGGTGCAGGGAATCTCCACCCCCTCGGCCTTGATCACCAGCACCCGCCGCTTCCCGCGGACGAATCCCTGCTGGATGACCGAGGCCACTGCGCGGACGATCGCCTCCTCGTCGCGCTGCTGCTCGCGGAACAGCACCGCGTCCGCCCCCACCGCCACCGCCGAGGCCATCGCCAGGTACCCGCAGGCCCGCCCCATCACCTCCACCACGAACGCCCGGTGGTGCGCCCGGGCGGTGTCGTCCACGTGGTCGCAGGCCTCGACGATGGTGTTCAGCGCGGTGTCGGTCCCGATGGCCAGGGCGGTGCATCCGATGTCGTTGTCGATCGACGCTGGGATGCCCATCACCCGGACGCCGTGCTCGCGGACCAGCGCGTGCGCCCCGGTGAGCGAGCCGTTCCCGCCGATGACCACCAGACTCTCGACGCCTGCCGAACGAAGCGCGTCCGCAGCGCGCGCCCGTCCTGCCGCCTCGCGGAAGCGCGCGCTCCGGGCCGAGCCGAGGATGGTGCCGCCCTGGCTCCCGAGCACGTCGAGTCCCGGCTCGCCGAGAAGCGCGCACGGGCCCGGCACCACCTCCACCATCCGCCCGTCGATGAGGCCCTCGTAGCCGTCTCTCACGCCGAGGAGCCGTACGCCCCGCGCCGCGCAGGTCTTCGCCGCCGCCCGGAGCGCCGCGTTCATCCCCGGGCTGTCCCCGCCCGAGGTGAGGAGCGCCAGCGTCCTCATCCGGGCGCTCCCTTCTGGGGGACGCGCCCGGGCCGGTGCGCGCGCCGGTGCAGCAGAAGCGCCGCCCCGAGCACGGCCGCCGACAGAAAGTAGGCGAACGGCAGGACGCGCTTCCCCAGGTGCATCTTCTCCAGTCCCTCGGCCACCAGCACCGTCATGCCCAGCAGCTCGGCAACGATCTCCGCCCCGGCGGGCTGGCCCCCGGGCTGCAGCCGCTCCCAGCCCGCGAGGCCGAGCAGCAGCACCGCCGCCACCCCGGCCAACCAGGGAAGCGCTCCGCCACCCTGCTCCTCGCTCAGGCCGAGGTAGACCAGGCCGAAGCCAGCGATGGCGTGGCTCATCGCCTGGAACCGCCGGATCCGCTTGCGCGCCTGGCTGTGCAGCATGGCTCGGCGGCGGACTCTGCCACGCTCCCGGAGCCGGTGCCGCTCCGGCTAGGGTGCCGCCCCATGGGGAGCGACTTCCAGCAACGAGGCGCCGTGGTCACCGGAGCGAACCGCGGGATCGGCAAGTCCATCGCCCTCGCCTTCCTCCGCGCCGGCTGGCCGGTGGTGGCGCTCGCCAGGACCGCCGAGAGCCTGGACGCGCTCCGGCAGGAGGCCGGCGACCTCGCCTCCCGCATCCGGCCGATGGCCTGCGACCTCTCGGACCCCGCCCAGCTCGAGGGCGCGGCGCAGGCGCTGTCCGACGCGGAGCCGGTCCCGGCGGTGCTGGTGAACAACGCCGGCATCTCCATCTCCGCGCCGCTCCAGAAGACGAGCACCGAGGAGCTCCAGCGCGTGCTGCAGGTCAACACCGTCGCGCCCTACCTCCTCTGCCGGGCGCTCATCCCGCGGATGGCGGAGGCGGGCGGCGGCCGGGTCATCAACATCGGCTCCATCGCCTCGTTGAAGGGCATCCGCTACACGTCGGCGTACTGCGCCAGCAAGCACGCGCTCCTCGGCCTCACCCGCGCGCTCGCCGTCGAGTGGGGGAAGAAGTCCATCACCGTGAACGCGGTCTGCCCGGGATGGACCGAGACCGACATGTTCAGCCGGGCGCTCGAGGCGGTCGTCCACAAGACCGGCCGCAGCCCGGAACAGGCCCGTGAAGCCGTCCTGGCGAGCAACCCCATGGGCCGCCCGGTGCAGCCGGACGAGGTCGCCGCGCTCGTTCTGTATCTCTCATCCCCGGCAGCAGCCGGCCTCACGGGAGCCGCACTTCCGGTGGACTGTGGTGAGGCGGCTTGAGTGAGTTCTTAGGGTCGCTTGCGCCAAGGACCCGTCGGCGCTAATACCATGCGTCTTTCTCATGAGGGTGCCTCATGCAACTCGAGTCGCTCAAGATGTTCTGCGACGTCGTCGAGACCGGCTCCTTCTCGCGCGCCGCCCAGCTGAACCATGTCACCCAGTCCGCCGTGAGCCAGCAGATCCGCGCCCTGGAGAACCGCTACGAGCAGAAGCTCCTCAGCCGCAGCGCCCGGCAGGTCACCCCCACGCCGGCGGGTGAGCGGCTCTTCCGGGGCTGCAAGGAGATCCTCGCCCGCTTCGGCGAGGTGGAGCAGGAGATCCGCGAGCAGTCGACCGAGGTCGCCGGCACCTGCACCGTGTCCACCATCTACTCGGTGGGCCTTCACGAGTTGCAGAACATCCAGAAGGGGCTGCTCAAGACCCACCCCAAGGTGAACATGCGGCTCATCTACCGCCGCAGCGATCAGGTCTATGACGACGTCATCCTCGGCGCGGCGGAGATCGGCGTCGTGGCCTACCCCCAGCCGCGGGCCGGGGTGGACGTCATCCCCTTCCGCGACGACAAGCTCGCGGTGGTCTGCGCGCCGAGCCACCCCCTGGCCAGCAAGGCGAAGATCTCCCTGACCGCCCTGGCCGACACCCCGTTCATCGCCTACGACCGCGAGGCCCCCACCCGGAAGGCGCTGGACCGGCTCTTCCGGGAGAAGGGCGTGGAGATCGAGCCGGTGATGGAGATGGACAACGTGGAGACCATCAAGCGCGCCGTGGAGATGGGTGTGGGGGTGTCCATCCTCCCCTCGGCCACGGTGCAGCACGAGGTGGCGCAGGGCACGCTGGTCGCCCGGCCTTTTGCGGAAGGGAACTTCACCCGACCCATCGGCCTGCTGGTGCGGAAGGGCAAGTACCTCGACCGGGCCTCGCAGGCAGTGCTGGACGCCTTCAAGGAAGCGGCCGCCGCCGAGGAGTAGGCACTGGCCGCCGGGGCGATGCGCGCCTAGCGGAGTCTACTTCCCGCCTCCGTGCTGCTTCATCATCTCCTCGACCTTCTGGCGCTGCTCGGGCGTGAGCCGCTGCATCATCTGGTCGCGCATCTGCTGCTGCTGCTCGGGGGTCATCGAGCCGCCGTAGCCCTTGCTCTCGGTGTAGCCGGACGGGACCTTGAAGGCCGAGTCCGGGACCGACTGTGACTTCACCGAGGTCGCCTCCCAGGTCACCGTCTGCTCGCCCTTCTCGTTCTTGGCCAGGACCTTGAGGGGAATGCCGGCCACGCCCTCCTTCCTCAGGGCCTCCCACCAGCCGCCCTCGCGACGATCGCTGGAGGCGAAGGCCTTCTCCAGATCTCCGGCGGAGACCAGGTTCTTGTCGATCCACACCTCCATCACATCCCCCCGCCCCTCGTGCGAGACCTGGACGTGCTCGGTGCTCCGGCCGGCGACCGTGTCCCTGCCCAGCTTCTTCACCGTCCACTTGCTGGCCCCGGAGTCGTCCTGATCTCCCTTCTCCGCGGTGATCTTCGAGTAGGTCTTGGTGGCCTCGTGAACGATGTAGGTGATGTTCGGCTGGTCGGCGCGGTGGATGATCACCTGCTTCGAGGGACCGGTCGCGCCCGGCAGGGTCATCTGCTGCTCCATCCGGCTGTTCAGCCCCTTCACGCTGATGGTGCCGCTGCCGGTGAATGACTGAGGTGTTCCCGACGCGTCCGCCTTGCTCGAGTGGATGGTCATCTTCGTCTCGATGACGCCCTCGAAGGCGAGCGCAGGAACGGCGGCGAGGCACAGCGCAGCGACGAGCGCGCGGGTCATGGGCTTCTCCTTGAAAGGGCCGGCATTGTGCCGACTCCGGCCGTCGTGGGGGCATGAAAAAATCACGCCGCCTCACGCCAGCCGACGGAGCCGCGCGGCGTAGAAGCCGTCCATTCCATCCGGCCCCGGCAGGGTCCGGAGCGCTCCCTGGGCCAGGGGCCAGCCGAGCCGCTCGGCGACCGGGGGTGTCTCCAGCGTGAAGTCGGGATGACTCCGGAGGAAGAGGTCCACCTGGTCCTGTCCCTCCTCCGGCTCGGTGCTGCAGACCGCGTAGACCAGCAGGCCACCGGGCGGCACCACCTCCTGGCAGCGCTCCAGGATCCGGCGCTGGAGCGTGGCGAGGCGCGGCAGGTCCGGCTCCTCGCGCCGCCAGCGCAGCTCCGGGTGTCGCCGCAGCGTGCCCAGCCCGGTGCACGGGGCGTCGAGCAGCACCGCGTCGACCGGACCGATGGACTCGGGGAACGGTTCCGTCGCGTCGTGCGCCAGCACCTCGATGCGATCGTCCAGCCGGAGCCGCCGTGCCTCGGAGCGGATCTTCTCCAGCTTTGCCGGGTAGAGGTCCACCGCCAGCACCGGGTGGCTCTCGGCCAGGTGGCAGGCCTTGCCCCCGGGGGCGGCGCAGGCGTCGAGCACCCGCGCGCCCTCGGGGATGGCGGCATACAGGCCGACCAGCTGTGCCGCCTCGTCCTGCACCTGGAACCGCCCCTCGGCGTACCCCACCAGCTCCTCCAGCCGTCCAGGAGAGGTCAGCCGGAAGCCGACCGGGGACCGCAGGGTGCGCGTCGCCTGGAGCCCCGCCTCGGCGAACAGCGCCCCGAGCGCCTCGGGCGTCCCCGCGCGGCTGTTGGTCCGGACCGTCACTGGCGGGGACTCGTTGTTCGCCACCAGCATCGCCTCGGCGCCCTCTCGCCCGTAGCGGCGCAACCACCGCTCGACCAGCCAGCGCGGATGGCTCTCGCGGACCGAGAGGTGCTCGGCGAGGTCGGCGATGGGCGGCAGGGGGATGGACTCGACCCCGGCGACCTTGCGCAGCACGGCGTTGACGAAGCCCGAGGCGCGCGACAGGCCGATCTGCTTCAGCCCCTCCACCGTCTCGGACACCGCCGCCCGGCGCGGCACGCGGGAGAAGAAGATCTGGTAGCTGCCGATGCGGAGCGCGGCGAGGACCCGGTCCTCGAGAGCGGCGAGCTTCCGGTCCGAGAACCCGGCGATGACCCGGTCCAGGCTGAGCCGCCGCCGGCTCGCGCCGTAGCAGAGCTCGGTGACCAGCGCCGCATCGCGCGGGTCCCGGAGAGGCGTCTCGGTCAGTCGCTGGTCGAGCACCACGTTCAGGTAGGCATCGGTGGCCTCGACGCGGGCCAGCACGTCGATCGCCACCGCCCGGGCATTCATTCCAGCGCCGCCATCCACTCCACCAGCTGGTGGTCGCTGAGCGCTCCCTTCGGCTGCACCGCGAGGAACAGCGCCTGCAGCACCTCCTCCAGCTGGTCGCGCTGTCCAGCCTCCACCGCCGCGCCGCGCTGGAGCGCCACCCACTCGCCCCGGGCCCAGGTGGCCAGACCCGAGGGGCTGAGGCGACCGGCGAGGCGGTCCGCGATGCGTGAGCGCACCTCGGCGCGGGTGAGGCCTGCGCCAGGACGCCGGGTCCCGGCCGCGGGCTCGGTCCCGGCCCGACCGAGCGACTTCCCGGTGGCCGGCACCGGCGCCGGTCCCCCCCCCGGGGCGCGCGGCCTGGCGCCCGGAGCGCCCCCGCCACTGGCCGGCGACCGGCCGGGAGCCTCGCGCGTCGTCGCCGGCCCGAGCGTCTTGGCCGGACGCGCGGACACCGCCGGCTCGGTGGGAGCCGCCGGGGGCGTGGGCCTGGTGACTTCGCGCGCGGCGGACGCAGCAGCGGAGGGGGCGGCAGCCGGCCGACCCGCCGCATCGGTCGAAGCCCTTCCGGACCGCGTCCGCGCCGCCTCGGGCGCCCGGCCGAGCGTCTTGGTGGTCCTGGCCGCGATGGCCCGGCTCGCTGCCCGCGACAGCCGCTCCAGCGCCTCGAGGTACGCCTCGGCACCGGTGCCGGCCACCTGCGCCGCGCACACGTCCTTGAGGAGCGACCGGCGCTGGGCGGCGGACCGGCCCTTTGCCGGGGCAAGCAGCACCTCCACCACCGGCATCCGCGAGGCGGACACCGCCGCCCGCAGCACGTGCGAGCCGGGCGCCAGCGGGCCGGGGTTGAGCACCACACCCTCGGCCCAGGCGCGCTGCTCCCAGAGCGCGTCCACCAGCGCGCCCTCGTGGTTGCTCTGCACCGTCCGGAGCACGTGCCCCACCGCTCGGGCCTTCGCCGCCAGGCGGCGGTCCACCTCGGCCAGGGTGAGCCCCGGGGGATCTCCCTCGCGCTGGCCAAGGAACTGGAGCGTCGGTCCGTGGAGCACGAGCACGTTCATGGCACGCCTCCTTCGAAGGGACGCTCGCCCTCGCGCAGGCGATGTCCGCTCAGGAACTCGGCGGCGGTCATCCGCCGCTTGCCCTCGGGCTGCACCTCGACCAGCCGCAGCGCCCCCTGGCCACAGGCCACGTCGAGCGTCCCGTGCGCGGCGAGCACGGTGCCGGGGGGGCCGGAGCCGGGCACCGCCTCGGCCCGCCACACCTTGAGGAGCTGCTGCCCGAGCTGCGTCCAGCCACCGGGCCACGGCACGAACGCCCGCACCCGCCGCTCGAGCTCGACCGCGGGCCTCGTCCAGTCGAGCCGCCCGTCCTCCTTCTCCACCAGCCGGGCAATGGTGACACCCTCGGCCGGCTGGGGGCAGGGCGTCAGCATCCCGGCGAGGAAGCGGGGCAGCTCCTCGCGCAGCAGCGCGCCGCCGAGCTCGGAGAGCCGGGCGTGCAGCGACTCCGACGTGTCCCCGGCGAGGATGGGCGTCCTGCGCAGCGCGAGCACGGGTCCGGTGTCCAGCCCCGCCTCCATCTGCATCAGGCACACCCCGGTCTCCGGGTCCCCGGAGGCGATGGCCCACTGGATGGGGGCGGCGCCGCGCCAGCGCGGCAGCAGCGAGGCATGCACGTTCAGGCACCCGAGCCGCGGCGCGGAGAGGACCTCCGCCGGGAGGATGCGCCCGTACGCCGCCACCACCGCCGCGTCGAGCTGCATCGCCCGGAGCCGTTCGCCGAAGTCCGTCCCCTTCAGCTTCGGAGGCTGGAGCACCGGGACCCCGGCCTTCTCGGCCTCGGCCTTCACCGCCGACGGCGTGACATGCTGGCCCCGCCCACGCGGCCGATCGGGCTGGGTCACCACCGCCACCACGGTGCCCACCGCCTGGCAGGCGCGGAGGGCCGGCACGGCGAAGGGGGGCGTACCGAAGAAGGCGATGCGCGCGGCGCCTCCTTGCTCAGCCCCCCGCACCAGGGGGACGCCGTCGGAGCCGCGCAGGGGCGCGGCGCGTCCTTGCTCAGCCATCGTCGGGTCCGTCCAGCCGGGCGCGCTTCTCCGCGACCAGGGAGGTCAGCGTCGCCCGCCCGTCTCCGGCGCTTCCCGTGGCCAGCGCGGACTCGAGCGCCAAGAGCTCCTCGTGCTCGCGCCTGCGGAGCGCGTCCACCGTGGCGTGGAACTCGGCGAAGACGTCGCGCAGCTCGTCGTGGCTCCGGAGCGGGCGCCAGCGGGGGAAGCCGCCTTCGGCCAGCCGCCGGAGCTGGCCGCTGAGCACCCGCATCGGTCCCGCCACCCGGTGGGTCACCAGGAGCCCCACCAGCGACAGCACCAGCGACATGACCAGCGCCATGAAACCGGTGAGCACCAGCACCGTCGTCTCGGTGCCCTGGAGCGTCGCCTGCGACTCGGGCCCCAGCGTCTCGCGGGCCTGGTGCAGCGCCAGCCACACCGCGCCGCCGAAGGCCGCGCAGAGCGACGCGCCGCCCAGCGCCAGCCCCACCGCGTACTTCAGCTGGAAACGGCGGTCGACCAGGACCTGGCGTCGGGTGTAGGCCTCGGGGCTCACGGAAGGGTCGGCCGCACTCTACCCTCGCTCGCGCCCGGACCATGCCGTGCCCGCTGGACATCGCGCTGGATTGGAAAGCAGCCGGGCGGTTGGCGTAAAACCCCGGGGACTTTTCTAGGGACAGCACCCCCGGAGGGGACGGATGGGACGCACCGCAGCTGCGGTCGCACTGGCGCTCTCGTTGGGCCTCCTCGCCGTCGGTTGCAGCAAGGATCCGAGCACACCCGGGTACTGGGAGGACCAGCTCGACGCCGCCCAGCGGCCCAGTGAGAAGGTCCGGGTGCTGGAGACGCTCCGCTCCAGCAAGCGTCTCGACAAGCGCTTCGCGCCCATGCTCAACGCACGCCTGGCCTCGGAGAAGAGCCCCGAGACCCGCGCGGTCATCGCCCGCGCGCTGGGCGAGCTGAAGGACCCGTCCAGCGTCGAACCCCTGGCCGCCGCGCTCGACGTGAACACCGCCGACGGCGCCACCTCGCGGATGAACGCCGCCATCGCCCAGGCCCTGGGGGACATCAAGGACCCGCGGGGGGCCACGGCCCTCATCTCGCTGCTCCGGAGCCGCGACGACTACGTTCGCCAGGACGCGATCGCCGCGCTCGGCGAGCTCCGGTCGCAGGCGGCGGTCCCGACCCTGGTGGAGCTGGCCCTCGACGACAAGAGCCCGCCGGCGGTGAACCGGCGGGCCATCGTGGCGCTGGGCGAGGTGGGTGACCCCCGCGCCATCCCCACGCTCCTCAAGGCGATGTTCAAGCAGCGCGGGAACACCGTCTTCGCGCAGGAGGCGAGCTTCTCGCTCTTTCAGATCGGCAAGCCCGCCGCCGACGCGCTCACCGGGGTGCTCGAAGGGAAGGACCGCGACCTCTCCTCCTGGGCCCGCGCCAACGACGTGGTGGAGGCAGTGGTGCTGGTGCGCGCCGCGGAGTCTTTGGGCGACTTCCGCTCCACCGGCGCCGAGCCCGCGCTGGTGAAGCAGCTCTCGTACCGGACCTCCGCCCCGGAGCAGACCCTCTACGCTCGCATGGCCGCGGCGAGCACCCTGGGGAAGATGCGCTCCCCCGAGGGCCGCAGGACGCTGGAGACGATGCTCGAGGAGCCCGAGCCGCTCGCCCGGGCCGAGTACGCCCGGGCACTGGTGCTGATCGGCGGCCGGGAGGCGGTGCCTGCCCTGCAGCGCTCGGCGGCCCACGGCCCGTGGGAGGCCCGCCAGTACGCCATCGGCGCGCTGGGGATGCTCGGCGACGAGCGCGACCAGCCCGCAATGGACCGCGTCGCGGCCGACGAGCCCAAGGCCACCGCCGCCGACTGCAAGCGGTACGGCTGCAACCTCCCGGTCGAGGAGGTGGCGGCGAACCGGCTCAAGACGGTGAAGGTCTTCCAGGGCCCGCTGCGAGCCGCGGCGCAGTGCAAGGCCGCGATGGACTGCTGGGCCAGCAAGCTCGGCGACGCCGAGGGCCCGGTGCGCCAGCGGGCGGCGCTGGAGCTCGGCCGGATGGGCAAGTCCGAGGTGGTGAAGCCTCTCAGCGAGCACCTCGCGGACAAGGAGCCCGAGACTCGCGCCGCGGTGCTCCAGGCGCTCATGTGGCTGGTGCAGGGCGACACGGCCGCCGCCCGGCTGCTGGTGCCGCTGCTGCCCAAACTGGAGCAGCAGGTCTCGGGGGACCGCGGCCGGCAGGACTACGCGGCGACCAACGAGCAGCTCCGCCGCCTCATCACCGAGGTGCGTCGCCGGGGGGAGCAAGCCTGACCGTCGCGTCGGCCGGGCCCACCTCTGCCGGCAGCACGGGGCGCCGGGGCCCCTGAAACGCGCTCGGCAGAATGCTGAACGGGAGCACCTTGGCCAGCGCCGCCAGCAGCAGGAGGCCCCCGGGCGCGGCGAAGATGGCCAGCGCCGGGATGGCCTTGGCCAGGTCGATGAGCTCCAGCCGCATCCTGCGGCGCTCGTCGGGGGTGAGCGACTGGCCGATGGCCAGCTTGCCGAGGAACACCCCCAGCTCGCCCATCATCCGCGCCTCGAGCAGCAGCGCCCGGACGTTCTCGTCGAGCGAGCGCTGCATGCTGCTCACCCACTCCTCGCCCAGCGAGGCGGCGTTGTCGGTCACCCTGAAGACGTCCAGCACCTGGCGGTGCTCGGCGTAGAACTCGGCCACCTCGCCCTCGATCTCCCTGAGCGCGTCCAGAGAGATGCGCAGCGCCCGCGCCAGCGCGCGGAGAAAGGCGAGCTCGGCGGGTGACCGCCGCCCCTCCACCAGCGAGGCGAGCACCGTCTGCTGGAGGATGAAGCGCCGGAGGGCGAGGCTCCGCACCGGGCGCACCAGGACGTCCAGGTCCGGCCGCTCGCGGAAGACCTGCTTCACCCGGGCCCGGAGCATGGGGCCGACCGGCTTGGGGAGCCCCAGCGAGTCGACCTGGCGGAGGATGGCCCGGCGGGCGGAGGGGGTGGGCGGTCGCTCGGCGCAGGCCAGCGCGGTCAGCACCTCGACCAGCAGCGCCTTCTGCCTCGCCGCCACCGCGAGCCGGCGGCGGGCCTGGTCCAGGGCGAGCGCGGTGCGGAGCCAGGCGGCGAGCGCGAGGTGGGCGAAGAGCTGCGCGTCGACGTACGCCGCGCCATTGTGAAGGAGGAGCCCGTAGACGGGGTCCGCCCCGAGCGACATCGCCCGGTCCTCGAGCAGCTCCTCCAGCCGGGCGACGCTCCGCCGCGGCAGCGCCCCGGTGCCGCGGAGCGCCGTCTGGAGCGTCTCGGCCAGCCGGAGGTGCCCGCTCCAGGCGGCGAAGAGGATGGTGAGCCGCTCGACTCGGCGCTCGGGCCCGAGGCCGCCGATGTCCGCCAGATCCAGCGCCAGCCGTACCAGGGTGCGCAGCACGGCGAGCGACAGCTGCTCCTCGCGCGTCATCTCCCCGGGGTGCTCGACCTGCTCCGGCGTGCCGTAGAGGAGGCCGCTGTCGTGGAGCACCATCCGGACGTGCGCCCGGGCGCGGGCGCGGGGGCTGGTTCCGGGGGCGCGCGCATCGACCAGCGGCTGATGCTGCGCCAGCTCCTGCTCCAGGAGCGCTGTGAACCAGCCCGACTGACCGAAGCTCATGACTCCGTGCGCCCGCCCCTGGAGTGTTGCTCTAACTCCCGGCAGCCGAACAGTTCAAGCGAACGCGAGGGGAGCACGCCCCCTGCGGCGCAGCCGGACGGTCAGCGCCCGGGCGTCACTTCACCGCCTTGACGCGGGCGCGCTTCTCGTCCGCCTCGTCCGGGACTGCCTGCACCGGGGATGGCTTCAGCACGCCCACCTTCTCCAGGAGCTTCCGTTCCACCGAGGCGGCGAGCTCGGGGTGGTCGCGCAGGTAGTCCTTGGCGTTCTCCCGGCCCTGCCCGATGCGCTCGCCGCCGTAGGCGTACCAGGCGCCGCTCTTCTCGACGATGTTCTCCGTGGCGGCGAAGTCCAGCAGGTCTCCCTCCCGGGAGATGCCAGTGCCGTACATGATGTCGAACTCGACCTCCTTGAACGGGGGGGCCATCTTGTTCTTCACCACCTTCACCCGGGTCCTGTTCCCCACCACCTGCTCGCCGTTCTTGATCGCCCCGATGCGGCGGATGTCGAGACGCTGGCTGGCGTAGAACTTCAGCGCGTTGCCGCCGGTGGTCGTCTCTGGATTTCCAAACATCACGCCGATCTTCATCCGGATCTGGTTGATGAAGATGACGCAGGTCTGGCTCTTGGAGATGGTGCCGGTGAGCTTCCGGAGCGCCTGGCTCATGAGCCGGGCCTGGACGCCCATGTGCGCATCGCCCATCTCGCCCTCGAGCTCGGCCTTGGGGACGAGCGCCGCCACCGAGTCCACCACCAGCACGTCGATGGCGCCGGAGCGGACCAGCATCTCGGCGATCTCCAGCCCCTGCTCTCCGGTGTCCGGCTGGGAGAGGAGCAGGTCGTCGGTGCGGACCCCGAGCTTGCGCGCGTAACCCACGTCCATGGCGTGCTCGGCGTCGATGTAGCCGCAGATGCCGCCCTTCTTCTGGGCCTCGGCCACGATGTGGAGGCTGAGCGTCGTCTTGCCGGAGGACTCTGGTCCGTAGATCTCCACGATCCGGCCCCGAGGCACGCCGCCGACGCCGAGCGCGATGTCCAGCGAGATGGAACCGGTGGAGATGACCTGGATGTCACGGATGAGCGGCTCGTCCTTGCCGAGCCGCATGATGGAGCCCTTGCCGAACTGGCGCTCCACCGCGCCCATCGCCAGCTCGATCGCCTTTTCCTTCTCTGGATTCAACGACATGGGGTGCCTGGACCTCGCTCGCGGGGGCCTGAACGCTGTTTCAGTATGGCCGACGCCGATCTCCTAGTCGACCCCCCTGACACCCCTCGGCCAGATGAAGCGTGCGGTGAGCAGCCCCGCCACCCCCGGAAGCAAGGTCGCGACCCCGTACCGGAACCCCAGCACGCAGGCGAGCACGCCCAGGGCGAACACCGCCCTGCGCGCCCAGCGCCGGAGCGAGGGGCGCACGGCGCCGGCGACCGTCACCCCCTCGAGCGCGAGCACCGCGGCGAGCCCCAGGTCGGTGGGGGGCTCGGACAGGCCCCAGAGCGAGAGGCACACCGCCACCGTCATCACCAGCACCGCCAGGCCGCGGCCGTCGGTCGCCTCGGAAGGGCGTTCCGCACGCCAGTGCGCCAGGTCCTCCGGGGACACCTCGAGGGCGTACGGGTAGCCGAGCGCGAGCAGCCGCTCCACGGCCACCGCACGCGCCGAGGTCCCGTCGGAGGCCCGGAACGTCGCGAGCTCCCCTGAGGCCAGCAACTGGAGCAGCCGGTCCGCGGTGGCCCGGGGGCTCCCCAGGTCGAGCCGGGCCAGCCCGTCCACGAGGGCGCGGCGCGTGCCCTGGTCCGCGCCAGGGGCCTGTGCGGTGGCCAGCGCGTGCTCGAGCGGGTCCTGCGCCACCTCCGGCTCGACCTCCCCGAGCGGACCGGAGGTGATGTGTGCCTGTTGCCGTTCCACAGCGACCCGTCCTCCTTACCAGGGGGCCCGCGCGGGGGCCACGCGGCCTTTCCCCCGCACCAGGGGATGCCTGCGGGACCGGCGCAGGGGCGCGCCGGCGCCGTCCAGGCTCAGCCCCGCAACCGCCGGGCCTGCGCCCGTGTTCACATCCAGTGCCCGTGGACGAACAAACGGACGACGACGCGGCCCTGATGCTGCGGGTGGCGGCGGGTGACACCACCGCCTTCGCAGCGCTCTACGACCGGCACCACCGGTCGGTGGCCCGTTTCGCGCACCGCTTCGTCCAGGACGGCGGGAAGGCAGAGGAGCTGACGCAGGACATCTTCGTGAAGCTGTATCGACATGCGGGCCGCTACCGGCCCACCGGGCGCTTCAAGACCTTCCTCTTCCGGGTGGCGGCGAACCACTGCCTCAACGAGGTCCGGAAGGGCGAGTACCGGGTGACGCACGTGTCGGAGCAGGGCGAGGAGGGGCGTCCGGTGGAGACGCCCGCCCCCGAGGCCCACGGGCCGGACCGCGCGGCCGAGGGCCGCGAGCTCGAGGCGACGGTGGCGGCGGCGCTGCAGCGGCTGAGCGAGCGCGAGCGGACGGCGTTCGCGCTCTGCCGGTTCGAGGGAATGGCATACCGCGACATCGCCGAGGTGCTCTCGGCGAGCGAGGCCGCGGTGAAGAGTCTCATCCACCGCGCCACGCTCTCGGTCGCCCGGGCGGTGGAGGGGTGGCAGGCAGGGGCCCAGGGCCCCGCGAGGAGCGAGGCATGAGCTGCACCGTGGAAGACGAGTTGACCGCATTCCTGGACGGCGAGCTGTCCGCCGTCGAGGCGGCGCGGGTGCGGGGCCACCTGACCTCCTGCTCTGGCTGCCGGTCGACGGAGGCCCTGCTCCGTCGAACTCTGACCGAGCTGGCCACGCTTCCAGCCTTCGAGCCGTCGCCGGCGCTCCGTCGGCGGGTGCTGGCCAAGGTGGACGCGCTGCCCCGCCGGTGGCCCGAGCGCGTGCGCAGCTGGTTCCGGCCCGGGGTGCTCGCCCCGGTCGGGGTGGCGCTGGCGGCGGCGGCAGTGGTGGTGGTGGTCGTCGGCGAGCGCACGGTGGCGGAGCGGACCGAGCAGCGCACCGCGCTCGCGGTGGCCGAGCACTACGAGCTGCTCAGCGACTACGAGGTGGTGGGGCTCTCCCCGGACGACCTCGAGGTGGTGGAGCAGCTCGACCAGCTGCAGAAGGAGGGCCGGCCATGAGGACCTGGCTCCTGGCATTGGCGTTGCTCGGCGCGGGGCCCGCCTGGTCCCAGGCGGGAGACGCTCCGGACGATGCGGCGGCGCGGTTCGACCGGATGAGCGAGCAGGAGAAGGCGCAGCTCCGGGAACGGCTCCGGCAGTACAAGGCGCTGCCGCTGGATGAGCAGGCCCGCCTCCAGGCGAACGTCGCCCGCTGGCGCGCGCTCCCCCCCGAGGAGAAGGAGCGGGTGCGGCAGAACCTCCAGGCCTTCCAGCAGCTCTCGCCCGACGAGCGGCAGAAGCTCCTCGCCCAGTGGCGTGACTTCCAGAGCCTGACACCCGAGCAGCGCCAGCAGCTGCGGCAGCAGATGCGCGAGTACCTCCGGGCGAACCCCGAGCGCCGCCGGCAGATGCTGGAGAACCTCCGTGAGTGGAGGTCGATGTCGCGGGAGCAGCGGGAGCAGATGCGCGAGCGGCTTCGCGAGATGCGGGAGAAGCGCGGCCGGTGACAGGACTGCTGGCGATCCTGCTCCTGCTGTCCGTGGACGCTGGCACCCCCGGGACTCCGGACGGGGGTGTATGCGCACCACCGGCCCGGTCGCGGTCCGCCGAGGACCAGGAGATCATCGAGAACCTCGACGTGCTGGAGCACCTCGCCGAGAGCCGGGAGCTGGAGATGATCCTCGAGCTCGAGGCCGTCCGGAGCACGCCAGACCATTGACCCCGGGTGGTCAGCGCGGCCGCCGCTCAGGCGCGCGCGGCCCGAACGAGCAGGCTGCAGGGCGACGACATCCCGGGATGACGGGCACACCGTGGTCCCGGACTCTGAATCACCGTGCAGGACGGGCCGATGGCTCGAGCCCGGCGAGGATCTCCTCCGCCTTGCGTGCCCAGAGCAGCAGCCCCCGCGCCCTCGCATCCGCCGCGGTCGCTTCGAGGTGCGGCCGGGCCAGCGGGCGACCGGCGACGGCCTCGGCCCGTCCCCGGAGAACCTCGAGCCGGATCCTCACCCGGTTCTGGTGAATCGCCGCCGCCCGGGCGATGGCTGCCTCGAGCCGCGCCCAGCTCGCCGCATTCCGGGTGCTCGCCGCGTCGAGCGCGAGCCGTACGTCATACCCACCCTGCGACAGGAACAGTTCCGCCATCGACCCCGCTGAGCCGCGATCGAGCGCCTGACGGGCACCGGCCAGGTCACCGGACAGAAAGGAACAGCGGGCGTGGTTGTGCCTTCCGGCCAGCAGCTCCTCGGGAGTGAGCCCGGCGTAGCATCGTCGCGCGCCGTCGTCCCACCGCTGGAGGCAGGCGTAATAGCAGAGGTCGCTCCGGAAGTAGCTGCTCGACTGTGCCCCGGCCTTGGCCCGCAGCTCGCCCTCGACGACACCCCGGGCCTCGTCGAGCCGATCCTCCTCGAGGAGAATCTCCTTCTCCAGGCCGGCGAGGTGGTAGCGGATCATCTCCGGCTTCTCCTCGGAGTAGTTGTAGGGGATGTCGAAACCGATGATGAACAGCGCGGGAAAGGCCTCGTTTCGCACCCGCTCGATCTCCCGCCGGGCCTGGATCAGCTCGCCGGCGTTGAGCTGCGCATAGACCCGGTTGTAGCGGGTCATGAAGTTCGGCGGCTCCTTCGCCGCTGCGAGCTCCCCCTCTGCCTCGTCCAGCGTCCGGAGGGCGGTCGCCACGTCCCGCCCGCCGCTCACCATGTGCGAGGCGTAGTCGTTCAGCACGTACGCCAGGCGGACGCGGTCGCCGAGCTGGCGAAGCTCGCTCAGCGCCTTCTGATCCTGGACCAGCGCCTCCGGATGGTCCTCCAGCCACAGGGACCCGAGGTCGAGCCGGGTCAGGGCCGCCATCGCCCGGTCGCCGGACGCCTGGCTCAGATCGATGGAACGCCTGACCGCGGCGGCGGCCAGCGCGCGATCCTGGTTCGCGAGCGCGATGGCGACGGCGGACAGGTCCTCGACCGCCGCCAGCTCCCGCCGCGCCCCGAGCTGCTCGAGCTTGTGCCGCAGCTCCGGGAGGAGCGCCTCGGCCTCCGCCCTCCGGGTCGGAAGGAGGCAGTCGATCCGGCGAATGAGGATTCTCGGGTCGGCCGAGGAGGGCGGGGGAAGCTTGCCCAGGCGATCGGTGAGGGTGACGCACGCCGAGTCGGTGAGCCCGGTGGCCAGCTCGAGCCCGAGCTCGACGTCGTCCGGATGCTCGCGGAGGAGCGCACTGTAGACCCCGTTGGCCGCCTCCCGGTCCCGCCCGAGCCAGGCAACGCGGGCCTCGGCCCGGCGCCTGGTGGACGCGGAGAGTGAGCCCGCGGCCGCGTGGGCCGCCCGCGCCTCGGCCTGGGCCTCGGTGAAGAGCGCCAGCCGCTGCAGGACGAACGACCGGAGGGCGTGCGCGTCGTGGCTGCCAGGGTGCAGCGCGGTGGTGTCGCGGAGCCGGTCGGCCGCAGCCACCAGCTCGAACCGGGCGAATGCGGACATGGATTCCGAGAGTCCCTTCAGGAGCTCGACCTGGGCTGGACGTCGCGCCCGCAGCGATCTTCGCTGGGCGCGGTTCAGTTCCACCGAGAGCTGGCTCCGGGCCTGCTCGCCCAGCCGGGTTGCCGCGTCCAGCACCTGCGCGGGGCGAAATCGTTCGACGAGCAGAGCCTCCTTCCCCGGAAGGTGGACCCTGAGCACGCAGGTCGGGTCGCCGCCTGGCTCGCATCGAAGGTCCCCGGTCAGGAGCATTTCGGTTGCAAGGAGCTCTCGCAGTCGCCCTGCTTGCCCGTCGTCGAGCGCCTGGCCTTCACCGAGGTCGAGCGAGGCCCGGGCGCGCACGACCCTGTGCCAGGGGACGAGCCGGACGGAGCGCTCGGCCGCCTCGAGCTCCAGCTCGAGAAGGAAGGCGAGTCCTGGCCCGAGCCAGGCTGTTTCCGGCGGTCCCTGATAGCCCAGTCCAGCAACGGCCAGGGGTGGCCGGAACGGCGGCGGGCCGGGCGCGGCGTCCTCCCTCTCCCGCAGCGCCACGGTTCCCAGGGCCGCGAGGAGGAGCGCGCCCGCCGCGAACGCCCATCGTCTCGCCCGTCCACGTGGTGAGAGCGCATCGACCATGGCGCCCGCGCTGGGGAAGCGCCGTTCGGGAGCCGGCTGGAGGGCCCGCAGGATGGCGCGTCTCCAGGGGGCTGGGATGCCGTGCAGGTCGGCCCGGACGCCTCCCGCCCGCTGACTCGGTCCGGCGGACGTCGGCTCGGACCAGGGCTGCTCCTCGAAGGGAAACCGGCCGGTCACCGTCCGGCAGGCCAGGACGCCGAGCGCATAAATGTCGGTCGCCGGGCTGGCTCCGGCGGCGTCCCGCTGCTCCGGCGCCATGTAGTGGGGCGTTCCAATCGCCTGGTTTGTCCCGGTGAGCTCGTCGCCCGGGTCCGGAGTCCGCACCCCACGGGCCAGAGACCGGGCGATGCCGAAGTCGGTGACCACCGCCCGCGCCTCCGAAGCCTCGGCATCCCGGACGAGCATCACGTTGGCCGGCTTCAGGTCCCGGTGGACAACTCCCTCGCGATGCGCGGCGTCGAGCCCGTCGGCGATCTGACGGAGGATCGGCAACGCCCTCGCCGGCGGGAGCGGACCGTCGCGGCTCAGGCGCTCGGCGAGCGACTCGCCCTCGAGGAACTCCATGATCAGGAAGTGCAGGCGGGCTCCGCGGTGCTGGAGCGCGTACAGCTCGAACATCCGGCACACGTTGCGGTGCGAGACCTGCCGGCTGAGCAGCACCTCGCGCTGGAAGCGCTCGAGGATCTCCGGACTGTCCGCGAGCTCGGCGACGATGACCTTCAGGGCGACCCGGACCCCGAGCATGTTGTCCAGGGCCTCGTACACCTCGCCCATCCCGCCCCGGGCGATGAAGCGGAGCACGTTGAATCGGTCGGCCAGCATCTCGCCGGCCTCGAGCCGGAGGGGCACCGAGTCCGGCGAGCGGTCACGGACCTCGCGCGGCAGCGAGGCCGTCGGCTCGACGTCTCCCGCGCCGGAGGACTCCATCGGATTCACCCCCCGTCTTGCCGGAGGATGCCCCCGCTCCAGGGCGCCATTCAAAGGCGACACCCAAATGACACCGCGGTCGGGCGACCGGAAGGCCAGCGCGGCTCGGGCGTCGCGGGCCGAGGCAGGAGGTGGGTCCTGCTCGTACCCGCACGGCGTGATCTCTTCACCGTCGCGTCAACCGTCCGTCGTCCCAGTGTTTGTTGGCTGCGCCGATGCGCGCGGCGCATCGCCAGTAGAATTGAAGCCGAACGCAGGTCCGCCGCACCCCTGTTAGGATTGCTGCACTGTGTCAGACGCCCCCAACCCCTTCCGCGCCGAACCAGACCCGGAGTGGAGGACGCGCTGGGCGCGCCTTCTGACCACCCCCGAACAGGCGGTGCGGGCGCTCCGGCCAGGTCGCCGCATCCTCATCGGCTCCGGGGCCGCCGAGCCAACCCGACTGGTCCAGGCGATGGTGGATGCTGCCTGGCAGCTCTCGGACAACGAGCTGGTCCACCTCATGACGCTCGGGCCGGCGCCCTACACTGCGGCCGCCTGCGAGGGCCGGTTCCGAGCCAACGCCTTCTTCATCGGGGCCAACGTTCGTGAGGCGGTCCGGGACGGGCGCGCCGACTTCACCCCGGTCTTCCTCTCGGAGATTCCCCACCTCCTCAAGTCCAACCGGCTCCCGGTGGACGCCGCGCTCATCCAGGTGAGCCCGCCCGACGCCCACGGGATGGTGTCGCTCGGGGTGTCAGTGGACATCGTCCGGGCGGCGGTCGATTCGGCGCGGCTCATCCTGGCCGAGGTGAACCCGCGGATGCCGCGCACGCCCGGCGACACGCTGCTCGACATCCGGCGCTGCAAGCACATCGTCGCCGTGGACGCGCCGCTCCCCGAGCGCGAGCCGGTGGCGACCACCCCCGTGAGCCACGCCATCGGCGAGCTGGTGGCCGACCTGGTGCCCGACGCGGCGACCCTGCAGATCGGCATCGGCGAGGTGCCCAGCGCCGTGCTGTCCTCGCTAAAGAACCACCACGACCTCGGCATCCACACCGAGATGCTCTCCGACGGGATGATGGAGCTGTCGAAGCTCGGGGTGGTCAACGGGCTCCGGAAGACGCTCGCCCCGGGGAAGATGGTCGCCAGCTTCCTCATGGGCAGCCGGGCGCTGTACGAGTGGGCGCACGAGAACAGCGACCTCGAGCTCCGCGCGAGCGACTGGGTCAACGACCCTTACGTCATCTCCCAGAACGTGCGGATGGTCTCGATCAACACTGCGCTCGCAGTGGACCTCACCGGTCAGGTCGCGGCGGACACGCTCGACCGCGGTTTCTACTCGGGCATCGGCGGCCAGGTGGACTTCGTCCGCGGCGCCTCCCGCAGCTATGGCGGCCGCGCGCTCATCGTTCTGCCCTCGCTCGCCCGGGGCGGCACGGTGAGCCGCATCCAGCCCACCCTGCCCGGGGGCTCGGCGGTGGTGACCAGCCGCGGCGACGTGCGGTTCGTGGTCACCGAGTACGGGGTGGCGGACCTCTGGGGCAAGTCGGTGCGCGAGCGCGCTCTGGCCCTGACCGCCATCGCCCACCCGGACCACCGCGCCGAGCTGCTCGACGCCGCCAAGGAGCGCCGGTGGGTGTTCCAGGATCAGGCCGTGCCGAAGCCTCCGCTCGACGTCCGCCGCTGGGAGGAGAAGCTCCGCGACGGGCGGGAGATCCGCGTGCGCGCGGCCCGGCTCACCGACGAGGCCAAGGTCCAGGAGCTGCTGTACGGCCTGTCGCCCGAGTCGGTCTACTCGCGCTATCACCACCTCCGCACCCGCTACCCGCGCGACGAGATCCAGGCGCTGCTCGACGCCGACCCGCAGCGCGGCTGCGCCTTCGTGGCCGAGCTGCCCGAGGACGGCACGCTTATCGGGCTCACCCGCTACGACCTCGATCCGGTCAGTGGCATCGGCGAGCTGGGCATCGTCATCGCCGACGCCTGGCAGCGGAAGGGCGTGGGCACCGCGCTGATGCGACGGATGGTCGAGGTGGGCAAGGCGCACGGCCTGAAGGGGCTGCGGGCCGACGTGCTCGCGGTGAACTCGGCGATGATCGCCCTGCTCCGCGACGTCGGCGCCGACGAGGTGCCACCCCCGGACGGAGGGGTGGTGGACGTGGAGTTCCGGTTCAAGGACAGCCAGCCGCCGACGCCCGCTGCTCCCCCCGCTCCGGGCTCGCCAGAGCCGATCCCGGTCAGCGGGCGCCCGGTACAGCCGAAGCCGCAGCCGGTGACCTGACCCCAGCCGGGTCGGCCCACAGCCCGAGCAGCACCAGCACCGCCGTCTGGAGGATCCAGCTCACCGCCAGAGCCGGGACAGGCGGCGGCCGGGCGCCGGCGAGCTGGCTGAACGTCTGGAGGACCCCGAGCACTCCGAGCACCGTCAGCAGGCCGAGCCGGCGGCCGCGGGGAAGGCCCGGGCGGGACCGGAGGAACAGCGCCGCCCCGGCGACGAGCAGGACCCACTCGAGCGCCAGCGCCCAGCCCATCGCCCGCCACAGCCCGAGCCCGAGGTGCGGCGAGCCCTCGCCGAGCAGCGGAAGGCCGCGGACGTGCTCCACCATGTCGCAGACGAAGTGCGAGGACACCGCCGCCGCCGCGACCCACGCTGCCGGACCGCCCCGGCCGAGCAGGAGGACGCCGCTGCCCGCGAGGCCCGCCGCGAGCCCGGACCAGACGAGGCTCGCGACCAGCCCGTGCGAGTAGGGAAAGACGAACTCGAGGTAGTGCCCGGAGGCGAAGTCCGACGGGACGATGACCTGCTCCCAGCCCGCGAGGACGAACACCCCGAGCAGCACGTCGAGGAGCATCACCCCGCCGAGGAGCGGGGCCAGCCGGAACGCCCGGGAGCGGGAGGACAGCGCGAGCCCGACACCCAGGTGACCGACGAACATGGCGACCTTCCTCGGATGCCCGCGGGGGTTCCTGGCACGCCGAGGCCTCCCAGGACCGACGTTAGCCGTGGTCGTGCCATCCTGGAGCGGCTCCGACAGGGCGGGAGGACGGCTTGCCGGGGCGGCACGGTGTCAGAGCTCGGGCGCAGCGTCCTCCGAATCTCCCCGGGCCCTCGTCCGCCGGGGGAGGGGGGTGGACACCACAGGCGTCCGGCGCCAGATGCCGCTGCCGGAAGAGGCGTTGGGCAGCCGCTCAGGTGTGAATGCGGAGTGCTTCCCGCGCGTCCCCGAGTGGCGATCTACCCGCCTGTTGCTGCGGGGGGTGGCCCCGCTAGCCTAGGAGGCGCCGTGCGTTCCCTCGTCCTGCTCGCGCTCGTCTCGGCGTCCTCCCTCGCCGCTCCGCCGTTGTCCACCGAGTCAGCCGGGACGCTTGGACGTCCCGACCTCGCCTCCTCCAGCCGCGTCCACTCGCTGGTGCAGCTCGATGACCGGCACGTCATCGCCATCGACGCCGCGGGATTCGCGCGGCTCTGGGACGTGGCCGACTGGCAGCAGCTCGGCGTGGCCTCGCCCGGGACGCGGGCCCTCGTCGGTCCTGCCGGGCTCGGGCTCCCCCCCGATCGGAGCGCGGGGTGTCTCCTCGCGGCCCCGCTGGCGGCGACGCGGGACGGCCGGCTGGTCACCGCCGAGGGGCTCGCGCTCCGGGTCTGCGATCCCACCGGGCAGCGGCCGCCGCGCGACCTGCCGGTGCCCGGCGTGGATGGGACCACCGCACTGGCCACCGCGCCGGACGGCTCGGCGGCGTTCCGCGCGACGCCCGAGGGGGACGTGGAGCTCATCCCCTTCGAGGGCGGTCAGATGACGCGCTTCCACGCCCAGGACGGGCGCCTCCTGGCGATGCAGCCCACCCCCGACGGGCGGCTCCTCACCGTGGGGCAGGACGGCATCGTCCGTGGGTACGACCGGCAAGGCGGTAGCTTCCGGCTGGACGTGCTCCGCGGGCGGGGGCGTCCCTGCGAGGGAGAGTCGCTGCGCGCGCTCGCCTTCTCGGACGACGGGACGCTGGCCCTGGTCTCCGCGGTGACCGGCGGCGAGGAGTGCGACGACGCCCGGACGTCCGGCGCGCTCCGGCTCGTCGAGCTGCCCACCGGGCGCATTCGCTGGGAGATTCATCCGGTGCAGGTGACCGCCGCGCTCTTTGCCGCGGACGGCTCGGTGCTGGTGGCGGCCGCCGGCCAGGTGCGCGACCGGGTGGATCCCATCTCCACGACGCTGGTCCGGCTCGATGCCCGGAATGGAGCACCCGCCCCACCTCCACCCGGGCACCGCGCTCAGGTGACGGCGCTGCGGTTCTCGCCGGATGGCGCACGGATCGCCTCGGGCGATGCCGCCGGCGTCTGGACGGTGTGGGACGTGGGCACGCGGGCGCAGCAACTGTCGGGTTCCGTCCCCGGTGGGGCACTGGTGGACCTCCGCTTCACCCCGGGCTCGGAGACGCTGGTGTCGCAGCACGAGGACGACTCGGTGCGCACCTGGCGGGTGGCGGACGGCGCGGCCGGGCCGGTGCTGGTTCCGCCTCCGGCCCCTGACCCGGTGCGCTCGACGCCCGCCTGCGCGTCGGCCCAGGCCCAGGTCGCGGAGCTGATGCGCCCGGCGGGGGACAGCGTGCTCGGGGTGCGTGACCCGTCGGCGTGGACCGGGCTGCAGACGGTGCCCGAGCTGGTGCTCTCCTCCGACGGCGAGAACGTCCTGGCGCCGGTGGCCGAGGAGTCGTGCGTGAGCCTGCTCCGGAGCGGCTGCTCCATCGGCTGCAGCCGCCACTACCACCTCGAGCGGGTGGCGGTGCGCACCGGACGGAGGGTCCAGACGCTGCCTCTCGACCAGGAGCTGCTCGGGGGCTGCATCCCGCCGGGGGGTGCCTTCGTCACCCGCGCCGAGCGCGGAGGTATCCTGCTCCGCGACGCCGAGGGCGAGCCGGTCGCGCGGGCGGGGAGCAAGCTGGGCAAGGTGATGTCCTGCGAGGCCACGCCGGACGGCAAGCGGATGCTGCTTGCCTCCTCCAAGCTGCTCGGGTTCTGGGAGGTGGGCCGGCCGACGATGCGCGACGGGGTACCGCGCCGGGCGCGGACCGGTGGACCGGTGGCGCTGTCACCCCGCGGCGACGTGAGCGTGGACGCGGACGGCCCGGAGCTCCGGCTGCGTGCCTGGCCGTCGGGCGCGGTGGCGGGTCGGCTCACCCTCGCGCTCCAGGACGACTTCCCCACCTCGGCCACGTTCTCGCCGGACGGGCACCTGCTCGCGGTGGGGACCGCGCGCGGGGTGATTCACCTCATCCGCATCGGCGGGCCGACGGCGACCGCCAGCCGGCACTGAGCCCCCGGCAGCTCGCACGCCGGCCTTTGCTCGTCACGAGCCTCACTCCACCGTGACGCTCTTGGCGAGATTCCGCGGCTGGTCCACGTCCGTCCCGCGCAGGTCGGCCACGTGGTACGCGAGCAGCTGGAGCGGCACGGCAGTCACGATGGGCGCCAGCAGCGCCGAGCTGGCCGGGAGCCGGATGACGTCGTCGGCGAGCGAGGCCACCGCGGTGTCGTCCTCGTCCACCACGGCGATCACCTTCCCCCCGCGCGCCCGGACCTCCTCCACGTTGCCGACGATCTTCTCGTAGGGCACGTGTGGCTCGCGCGGGGCGAGCACCACCACCGGCAGCTTCTCGTCGATCAGCGCGATGGGCCCGTGCTTCATCTCGCCCCCGGCGTAGCCCTCGGCGTGGATGTACGAGATCTCCTTCAGCTTCAGCGCCCCCTCGAGCGCCACCGGGTACATCGGCCCGCGGCCGAGGAAGAGGAAGTCCTGCGCGTTCTGGTACCTCCGGGCGATCTGCTTCACCGCGGCCTCGCAGTGCAGAGCCTCCTCCAGCCGCTTGGGGATCTCGGTCAGGTGGGTGAGCAGCTCCTGGGCCCGCGCCACGTCCAGCGTCCCGCGCAACCGCCCCAGCTTCACCGCCAGGAGATAGAGCGCCGCCAGCTGGGTGGTGAACGCCTTGGTCGAGGCGACGCCGATCTCCGGGCCGGCGTTGGTCAGCACCGTGAGGTCCGCCTCGCGGGTCATCGCGCTGCCCACCACGTTGCACAGCGCGATGGTGCGGGCGCCCCGGGCCTTCGCCTCGCGCAGCGCGCAGAGCGTGTCCAGCGTCTCGCCGGACTGGCTGATGGCGATGGCCAGCTGCCCGGGCTCGATCAGCGGGTCGCGGTAGCGGAACTCGGAGGCCAGCTCCACCTCCACCGGGATGCGGGCCAGCGACTCGATCATCGCCCGCCCCGCGAGCCCCGCGTGCCAGGACGTCCCGCAGGCCAGGAGCGTGATGCGCGACAGCGCCTTCACCTCCTCCGGGCCGAGCGTCCAGCCCTCGAAGAAGACGTCGCCCTCGGAGAGGAGCACCCGCCCACGCAGCGTGTCCGCCAGCGCCCGGGGCTGCTCCCAGATCTCCTTGTGCATGAAGTGCTTGTGGCCGCCCTTCTCCGCCATCATCGGCGTCCAGTCGATGCGGCGGGTCGGGCGGTTCACCGCCCGGCCCTCGCGGTCGAACACGTCGACCCGGGTGCGGCTCAGGACTGCCAGGTCACCCTCCTCGAGGAACACCATGTCGCGGGTGTGCTCGAGCAGCGCCGGCACGTCGGAGGCGACGAAGTTCTGGCCCTCGGACAGGCCGACGACCATCGGCGAGCTGTCCTTGGTGGCGACGATGCGGTCCGGATCCTTCGCCCACACCACCGCCAGGCCGTAGGTCCCCTTCACCTGGGCCACCGCCCCGCGCACCGCCTCTGGCAGGTCCTTGCCACCCTTGAGCTCGGCGGCGATCAGGTGCGCGAACACCTCGGTGTCCGTCTCGCTGGCGAACACGTGCCCGCGCTGCTTGAGCATCGCCTTCAGCTCGAGGTGGTTCTCGATGATGCCGTTGTGCACCACCGCCACCCCGTCGTAGGCGTGCGGATGGGCATTCTCGTCGGTGGGGCGCCCGTGGGTCGCCCAGCGGGTGTGGCCGATGCCCAGCGTTCCGGTCGGCGGCTCGGCGCCGATGCGCGCCTCGAGGTTCTTCAGCTTCCCGGTGGCCCGGACCACGTTCAGCGTCCCGCCGTTCACCACCGCCAGCCCGGCCGAGTCGTACCCGCGGTACTCCAGCTTCTTCAGGCCCGAGACCAGGATCGGTGCGGACTGCTGCTCCCCGATGTAGCCGACGATGCCGCACATGGGTTCGTTCGTTCCTCCGGCCCTTCAGCGCCATGAAACACTATCGCCGTCCCGGGGACTTGGCGCGACGGCGACTGGGCCAGCCCTGCTTCTCGATTCGAGGAGCACGGGAGAAGACCAGGGTGTCAGGTGGGACATCCTCGGTGAGGGTGGTGCCGGCCCCGAGGTAGCTCCCCTCGCCCACCTTCACCGGAGCCACCAGCTGGCTGTCCGAGCCGATGAAGGCGCGATCGCCGATCTCGGTGACATGCTTGCTGAACCCGTCGTAGTTGCAGGTGATCGTCCCCGCGCCGACGTTCACCTTCGCTCCGACGACGCTGTCCCCGAGGTAGCAGTGATGGTGCGCCTTGGTGCCCGGGCCGATGTGGACCTTCTTGGTCTCGGCGAAGTTGCCGAGCTCGACCTCCTCGGCCAGCTCGGTGCCGGGGCGCATCCGGGCGAAGGGACCGATGAGGCAGCGCGGGCCGACCTTCGCCTCGTTGCCCACCGAGTACGGCAGCACCGTCGTCCCGTCACCCACCTCGCTCGAGGTGAAGACCGAGCCCTGCCCGAGCGTCACTCCCCGGCCGATGCGCGTCTTGCCGCGGAGGGAGACGTTGGGCTCGATGACCGAGTCCGGCCCGATGGTGACCTCGGGCTCGATGGTGACCGTGGCCGGGTCGTGCATGGTGACGCCCGCGCGCATGTGCTCGAGGTTGATGCGCTCCCGGAGCACCCGGGCGCAGGCGGCGAGGTCGGCGCGGTCGTTCACCCCGGCGGTGTCCTGGAAGTCGGCGCTCACCGAGCCGACCTCTCCGCGCTGGGCCGCGATCGCGACGAGGTCGGTGAGGTAGTACTCGCCCTGCGCGTTCGCCGGCTTCAGCTGGGCCAGCCCCTCCCGGAGGAATGCCGCGTCGATGGCGTAGACACCGGCATTCACCTCGCGGATGGGGCGCTGGTCCGCCGTGCAGTCCTTCTCCTCGACGATGCCGGTGATCCGCCCCGAGACGCGGAGCACGCGGCCGTAGCCGTTCGGCTCGGGCGCCACGGTGCTCACCAGCGCAAGCGGCGCGGTCCCCCGGCGAAAGGTGTCGACCAGCGCGCGGAGTGTCGCTTCTCGAAGGAGCGGCGTGTCGCCGTAGAGCACCAGCAGCAGCCCGCTGACGCCGTCGAGCGCCCCGAGCGCCGCCCGCACCGCGTCCGCCGTTCCCCGCTGCTCGGTCTGCGTCGCGAAGCGGAGCGCCTGGCCGGGGAAGCGCGCCGCGAGCGCGGTGTGCACCTGCTCCCCCTGGTGACCCACCACCGCCACCACTGGGTTGCATCCGAGCGCCAGCGCGCGGCCCACCGGCCACGCTGCCAGTGGCTGACCGAGCACGGGGTGCAGCACCTTCGCCGTCTCGGACTTCATGCGGGTCCCCTTGCCCGCGCACAGCACCACTGCCGCCAGAGGTTCGTTCATCGTGGCCAGGCACATTGCAAGGCGGCTGCCGCAGGCGTCAAACGCAGGGCGCTCCTGGAAGCGCGGGGATGACGTTCGGCCTCGCCCGGACAGGCTCAGCGCGGGGGACGTGCTCCGCGAACCAGGATCCGGGCCGCACGGAAGGCCTGGCGCGCGTCGGACTCACGACGGGCATCCCGGAGCAGGCGCGCCCGCTTCCGCAGCACGCACGCCAGCGGCAGCTTGAGCTCGCGCGGGAGCCCGGCGAGCGGCGCCTCGCCGAACAGGCACAGCGCTCCGGCGTCCATCCCGGTGAGCCGTCCGGTGATCGCGTCGACCTGCTTCAGCGCCTCGTCGCGCCGCCCCTCCCGCCGTAGCCGCATCAGCGCAGCCAGCAGCTCGGCCAGCTGGCGCACGAGGCGCATGATGACGTCACGTTCGGTCAGCATCGGCTTGACTCCATAGCGGGGTGCCCATAACGAGGTGTCTGGCACCTCCAAGTCAAGTCCACTTGACAGAGGCTCCTCGCGGCGTCGACGCTGGGGTCGATGGCTGCACGCGTCGCGAGCGTACTGCGTGAACGTCGGCTGCTGCGGGGCTGGTCGCAGGACCAGCTGGCCCGGACGGCGGGGGTGAGCCGTCAGGCGCTCAACGCGCTCGAGCGTGGGCACGCCCAGCCGTCGGTCGAGACCGCGCTCGCGCTCGCCAGACTCCTCGGGGCGAGCGTCGAGCAGCTCTTCGGGAGCGGCGGGAACCCACGGCTCACCCTCCCCGCGCGCGCCGGCCCGGCGGGCACACGCCTCCTGCTGGCCGAGGTGGCGGGACGGGTGCACGGCCATGCGCTCGACCCGAGCTCGGGAGAGCCCGCCGACGCGCTGGTCGAGGACCCGCGCCATCCGCCGACCCTGCTCGAGCCCGAGCGCTGGCGACGCACGCTCCTCCTCGCCGGCTGCGACCCGGCGCTCCGGATGCTCGCCGTTCGCTCGGGGAACGCGCGCTGGCTGAACGCCGGCACCGGGCGGGCCGTGGACCTCCTCGTCCGCCGTCAGGTGCACCTGGTCGGCGTGCACTCGCTCACCGAGAGGGACCGCCGTCGCGTGCGCGGCGCGCTGCTGATTCACCTCGCCACCTGGCCGCTGGGTCTCGCCCTCCAGCGCGGGAACCCGCGGGGCATCCGCGGCATCGTCGACCTCGGTCGTCCCGATGTCCGGCTCGTCAACCGCGAGCGCGGCGCCTCGGCCCGCGTCCTCCTCGACCGCCTTCTCGCCGACGTGGGGCTGCCGTCCGCGGCGGTGCGCGGGTACGGCGACGAGGTGCACGGGCACGAGGCGGTCGCCCAGGCGGTGGCGCTCGGAGCCGCCGACGTCGGGCTCAGCACGCAGGCCGCCGCCACCGCGCACGGGCTCGAGCTCCGACAGCTCTCCGAGGAGAGCTTCAACCTGGTCGTCAGGCCCGACGAGCTGGCCCGCCCCGAGGTGCAGGGCCTCCTGGTCACCGCCCGCACCCCCGCATTCCGCCGCGACGTGGGCGCCCTCCCGGGCTACGGGACCGCGCGCTCCGGACAGCCGGTGGGCCTGACGTGAGCGGGCTTGGGGAGACCAGGATGCTCCGGGTCCTCCCGGTGGTCGCGGCGCTGCTGATGATCGCGGTGCTGGCCACCCCGCTCCTCGCGCTGGTGCTCTCCACCGCGCCGGGTGAGCTGGTGGACGGGCTACGGCACCCGCTCGCGCTTTCCGCGCTGCGGCTCAGCCTCTTCACCACGTCGACCAGCCTCGGGTTGACGCTCCTCCTCGGAACGCCGCTGGCCTGGTGGATGGCCCGACACCCGGGACCCGCGGAGCGCGCCGCCTCCACCCTGGTGCAGCTGCCCATCGTCGTGCCCCCGGCAGTGTCCGGCCTCGCCCTTCTGCTCGCGTTCGGACGTCGGGGCCTGCTCGGGCCACTGCTGGACCGCGCCGGCTGGACGCTCCCCTTCACCACCGCCGCCGTGGTGCTGGCCGAGCTCTTCGTCTCCGCTCCCTTCTACGTCCAGTCTGCGGCGGCGGCGTTCCGGAGGCTCGACGAGGACCTCCTGTGGGTTGCCCGGAGCCTCGGAGCCGGTCCGGCGCGGCGCTTCTTCCGGGTGGCGCTTCCGCTGAGCCGCCACGGGGTGGTCACCGGTGCGGCCCTGAGCTGGGCGCGCGCGCTGGGCGAGTTCGGGGCCACCCTGATGTTCGCCGGCAACCTCCAGGGCCGGACACAGACGTTGCCGCTCGCGATCTACACCGCGCTGGAGACCGACCTCCGCCCGGCGAAGGCGCTGAGCGTGGTGATGGTGGCGGTCGCCCTCGCGGTGCTGCTCTTGCTCGGCCGCGGCACGGTGCTGGAGGCGGTCCGTGCTCGACCTTGAGCTGGAGGTCGTGCGCGACGGCTTCGTCCTCGAGGTGAGCCTGTCGTTCTCCGTCGGGCCCACCGCGCTCGTCGGGCCCAACGGCGCGGGGAAGAGCACCCTGCTCCGGGCCATCCTCGGCGCGGTCCCGGTCCGGCGCGGACACATCGTGCTCGACGGCCGAACGCTCCTCGACACCAGGCGCGGCATGTCGGTTCCCGGCGAGGAGCGGTGCGTCGGCTGGGTCCCGCAAGAGTACGCGCTGTTCCCCCACCTCTCGGTGCTGGAGAACACCTGCTTTGGTCGCGCCGGCGCGGCCGGACGCGCCCGGGCCGGCGCCGTGCTCGACCAGCTCGGTCTCGCATCCCTGGCCTCGAGGCGTCCGGGAGCGCTGTCCGGCGGTGAACGCCAGAAGGTCGCGCTCGCCCGGGCCCTGGCCGCCGAGCCGCGAGCGCTGCTCCTCGACGAGCCGCTCGCCGCGCTGGATGCGGACACCCGGGAGACGACCCGCGGGCTCCTCGTCGACACACTTCGCCGTCTGGCGATCCCCTCGCTGGTGGTCACCCACGAGATGCGCGACGTGCTCGCGCTCGGCGGACCGGTGGTGCTGCTCGAGGCGGGCCGGGTGCGCTCCACCGCCTCCCCGGAGGGCTTCTGCGCGTCCCCTCCGAGTGAGTTCGCGCGAGCCCTGGTGAAGGGCTATGTCCAGTTGACTTGACATGGGTCCGACCTCGTCGTGAGGTTCCGGCCGTGCGCGCGCGTGGCCTGGTCCTCTTCTCCCTGGCAGGACTCCTCCTCGTCGGCTGGCCCGCGCAGGGTGGCGACGGAGTGCGGCCGGAGGAGACGGCGCTCACCGTGTTCGCCGCTGCCTCGCTCCGGGACGCCTTCGGGGCGCTCGGGACCGCGTTCGAGCGGGCGCACCCCGGCGTTCAGGTGCGGTTCAACTTCGGCGGGAGTCAGGAGCTCCGCACGCAGATCGAGCAGGGCGCACCGGCGGACGTCTTCGCCTCGGCGGACAACCGGCACATGGACGCCGCGCGCGCCGAGGGGCTGGTCGAGGCGCCGACGCTCCTCGCCACCAACACGCCGGTCATGGTCGTTCCTTCGGACAACCCCGGCAAGGTGAGGGGGCTCGCCGACCTGCCGAGGGCGAAGCGGGTGGTCATCGGCGCGCCCGAGGTACCGATCGGCGCCTACACCCTGCAGATCCTCGAGCGCGCCCGTGCCCGCCTCGGCGCCGACTTCCCGGAACGGGTGCTGGCGAGGGTGGTGAGCCGGGAGCTGAACGTCCGCCAGGTGCTGACCAAGGTCGTCCTCGGCGAGGCCGATGCCGGGCTCGTCTACCGGACCGACGCCCGGAGCGCCGGGGACCGGGTGGGGGTGGTGGAGATTCCTTCCGAGGTCAACGTGGTGGCCCAATATCCGATCGCGGTGGTGACCCGGGCACCACACCCGGAGCTGGCGCGGCAGTGGATCGCGCTGGTGACCGGCGCCGAGGGCCAAGCCGTGCTCGCGCGGGCCGGCTTCGGGTCGCGGGCGACCGCCTCGCGGAAGTGAGCGCGGCAGAGCCCGAGCGGGTCCGGGCGAGACGGTGAACCATCAGCGGGGCCCGTGGCCTGACTTCCGCTTGCGCGGCCGGGGGCGCACGGCGATGAAGAGGGCGCGCCGATGAAGATCCGAGCCCTCGTCCTCCTGCTGCTCGTCCTTCTCGCCGCTCCCGCCCGGGCGGCCCGGCCGTACCGCGGTGGGGTCGTCACCAGCGCGTACCCACAGGCCGCGGAGGCCGCGCTGCAGATGCTCGACCGCGGTGGAAACGCGGTGGATGCCGCCGTCGCCGCTGCCTTCGCCGCGGGAGTGGTGGGGCCGTACCACAACGGCCTCGCTGGCGGCGGGTTCGCCCTGCTCGCGCTCCAGGGCAAGGACACGATGGCGCTCGACTTCCGCGAGGTCGCCCCGGCAGCGGCCACCCGCGACATGTACCTCCGCGATGGGAAGCCCGTCCCGGCGCTGTCCATCGACGGGGCGCTGGCGGTCGCCGTCCCCAACGCGGTCAACGGATACCTGGCTCTCCTGGAGAAGGCCGGATCGCTTCCACGCTCGGTCGTCCTCAACCCGGCCATCCGCCTCGCCCGGGAGGGGTTCCTGGTCACCCCCAAGTACCACCAGCTGGCGGGACCGCGCCTCGACTGCCTGCGAGGGGATGCCGAGGCCGCGCGGATCTTCCTCCGCCCGGGCTCCGACAGACGCCCCGACCTCCCGCCGCTCGGAACGCGCATCCGGCAGCCCGAGCTCGCCCGCACCCTCGAGCGCATCTCGGCCAGCGGCACCTCCGCCGTCCGGAGCGGCCCCGTCGCGCAGGCCATCGTGCGGACGGTCCACGGCGCCGGCGGCATCCTCACCGAGGAGGACCTCGCGCGGATCAGACCACGGTGGCGAGCCCCGCTCTGGGGCTCCTACCGCGGCCACCGCATCGCCACCTTCCCTCCCCCGAGCGGGGGCGGCGTCATCCTCCTCCAGACACTCGGTCTGCTCGAGCGGTTGCGACCCCATGGCTTCGAGCGCCGCCGCGCGGAGGACGTGCATCTCTACATCGAGGCGCTCCGCCGGGCGTACGCCGACCGGGCCAGGTTCGTCGCCGATCCGGACCAGGTGGATGTTCCGCTTGCCCTCCTCCTTTCGCCCGAGCACCTGGCCGAGCTTGCAGGGAGCATCGAGCCGCGACGCGCCACGCCATCGTCCTCGCTGGGGAGTCTCGCTGCGCCCGGTGGCACCGCCTCCCCGCCCTCCGAGGCGAAGCACACCACCGAGATCTCCGTGCTCGACCGCGCGGGGAACGCCGTGGCGCTCACCACCACCCTCAACAACGCATTCGGGAGCTGCCTGGTGGCCCGGGGCACGGGCCTGCTCCTGAACGACCAGATGGACGACTTCTCCGCCCAGCCCGGCGCCCCAAACATCTATGGCCTGGTGTACGGCGACTCCAACGCCATCGCCCCGGGCAGGATCCCGGTCTCGTCGATGACCCCGACCCTGGTCTTCCAGAAGGGGCGCCCGGGGCGGGTGCTGCTGGCGATCGGTGCCGCCGGGGGCGGGTTCATCCCCACCGGCGTCGTCCAGGTCCTCACCAACGTCCTCGACGCCCGGATGAACCTTCCGATGGCGGTGGCGGCCGGCCGCGTCCACCACCAGTGGCTCCCCGACGTGGTCACCATCAACCCCGACTCGCTCGACCCCGCGACGCGGAAGGCGCTCGAGGAGATGGGCCACACCTTCAAGGTGACCGACTCTCCGCTCGCGGACGTCGAGGCGGTGATGGAGGACCCGGACTCCGGGCTGCGCACCGCCGCCTCGGATCCCCGGAACGAGGGCAGCCCGCTCGGACAGCCCTAGCCGGACGCGCCGGGGAGGAGCGCCGGCCCCGAGTGCGCCAGGGCCATCCGCCACCCGGTTCCGGTCCGCACGCAGACGTCGGTGAAGAAGGCCACGTCGTCCACCTCGATCCCCGACGCCAGCCGCACCCGCGCCCGCTGCAGGCCGGTGAGCACGCCGACGCCACCCACCACCCGCGCCCGGAGGTGCAGCACCGAGAGCTCGAGGATCTCCCCCGGCATCTCCACCGCAGCCCGGAGGAAGGCTTCGCGCCGGGTCTCGCTCCCGTCCGAGGCGAGCAGAAGGAAACTCTCGGTCACCAGCGCGCCCAGCGCCGAGGAATCGCGGCGGCGAATGGCGTCGATCACCGCGTCCTCCAGCATGAGCAGGGCGCGCTCGTCGGGGGTCAGCGAGGCCCGGGGGTGCTCCATGGGGTCAGGCCTTCTTCCGGGAGTAGAGGCCCTCGAAGAGCAGCGTCCAGTTGCGCCCGTCGTCCGACGACTGCTCCCAGCGCTGCCGGATCCGGTCTCCATCCAGCTTCTGCCACACGATGCGGTTCAGCATGCTGCTCCCCCGCGAGGCCGAGCGCCGCCCGCTGAGGATCATCTTCCCGTCGCGGAGCTCTCCGTCCAGCACCAGCACCATCCCCAGGTCGTCCACGAAGGTCTGGGTCCACCGGCCGGCCGCGGCGTCGTAGCCGGTGAGCGAGCTGCCGTGGCTCCCGTCGGCGGCGGTCCAGCTCTCGCGGATCGCGCAGCCGTCGAGGATCTTCTCCACCTTGTTCTCGCCGGCCGGCGTTCCCTTCGGCGTCTGCACCTCCCACTCGCCCACCCAGAAGTCGAACTGACGGTACGCCGCGCCGGAGCAGGGCGGTCCCTTGGGCCCCGCCGCGGCGAAGGCGCGCTTCTTCTGGGCGGAGGCGGACAGGGGCACGAGGACGGCGAGCAGCATGAGCAGGACCCGCATCACCCGGACCTCCTTCCGCTCGCAGAATAGGCATCGCCAGGCCACACTGTCTCGCCAGCGCCCGTGCTCTTCGACGCCCATCTCCACCCCGAGACACTGTCGGATCTGGACCTCGAGTCGCTCCGTGCGTTCGGCGTCGAGCGCGCAGTGGCGCTCGGACATCACTTCCCCGAGCCCACCTCCCGCGGCCTGCGCGCGCACTTCCGCGACCTCCTGGAAGTGCAGCTGCCGCGGCTGGAGCGCGCCGGCATCCGCGGATACGTCGCCCTCGGCGTCCATCCGAGGGCCATTCCCCACCGCGGTCTGCACGACGTGCTCGCCGCCCTTCCCGCGCTGTTCCGCGGCGGTCGGGTGGTGGCGCTCGGGGAGATCGGCTTCCACCGGGGTGGACCGGACGAGGAGGAGGCCGTCGTCGAGCAGCTCGAGCTCGCGCGCCGGCTCTCGCTGCGGGTGGTCCTCCACACCCCCGCGCTGGACAAGGAGCGGTGGACGCGGCGGCTGCTGACCCTGGTGCACGAGCACGGGCCGGACCCGGGTCGGGTGCTGGTGGAGCACGCCAGCGCGCGCACCGTGCCGCTGATCCACGCCCGGGGCCACTGGGCTGGCCTGACGGTCAACGTGGGCGAGCTGACCGCGGACCGGGCGGTGCAACTGGTGCGCAGGTTCGGGAGCCGCCGGCTCACCCTGGGCAGCGACGCCGGGGACCGGCCGGGAGACCTGCTCGGGCTCCCACGCGCGGTGCATCTCCTCGAGCGCGCCGGACTCGGCAAGGCCCTCGTCTCGAGCCTGGCGTTCACGAACGCGCGACGATTCTTTGGCGTGGAGTAGGCGCCGCCAGCCGAGGCGGTTCGATCAGTGGACCGACGCGACGACCTCACTCGGTGCGCCGGCGTCGGCGAGCGCGAGGCGGGGCCGCTCGGGCGACTCGTCCAGCTCGAGCGCGCTGCGGAACTCGGCCGCGTCGAGGAGCCGCTGGGTGCGATCGTCGAGCTCGACCGCGACGAGGATCGAGAGGCCGGTGCCGCTCACCTCGCACTGCTGGTAGCGCGCCCAGCGACCATCGCCCAGCTTCACCAGCTCCCCGATGTCGGCCAAGGGGCACCTCCGGACCGTGTCTGGAGGCACTGTAAGCAGTGCCCCCGACCCCCGGCAAGCCCAGCTGGTAAACCTCACGCAAGTTGCTGGATTCACTGGTGAGCGAGGGAGGCTTGGACCGGCGCGTGCGGCGCGCATCGCAGCCCCTGAGGTCAACCTGTCAACGGTTCCCTCTGTGAAGCCGTGCATGCCGGGGCGTCCCTCTGACGCGACTGGACGACCCGGGATGACGCGTCAGGACTTGGGGCGGATCTCGATCCCGACGAGCTGCTCGAAGACGGTGATGACCGCGCCGATGTCCTGCTCGCCCTTCCCGGCGGCGCGCGCGAGCTCGTAGCACTGCCGGACGGCGGCGGTGGCCGGCGTGGGAACGCGAAGGGCGGCGGCGCTGTCGAGGAAGAGGCCGAGGTCTTTGTCCATGAGGTCGATCGCGAAGTGGGTCTCGAAGTCGCGGCGCAGGAGGGCGTTGCCCTTGAACTCGAAGTAGGGCGAGCGGTAGCCGGACGCCTGGATCACCTCGAGGACCTTGGCCGGGTCCACGCCGGCGCGGGTGGAGAGCAGCAGGCCCTCGCCGAGGCTCTGCAGCATCGCGGCGATGAGGGCGTTGCCGGCGAGCTTCACCTGGCTCCCCGCGCCCACCGGCCCGCAGTGGATCCACTTCTCGCCCACCGCGCGGAACACCGGCTCGGCGCGTGCGAGGGCTGCAGGTGTCGCCCCGGCCATGATGAGCAGCGTGCCCTTCTCCGCGCCGTTCTTGCTGCCGGTGACCGGCGCCTCGACGAAGTCCACGCCCAGGGCGCCGGCGCGCTGCTCGAGGCTCCGAGCCTGGTCGGGACCGATGGTGCTGAAGTCGATCAGCAGCTGGCCGCGACGGGCCGCGGAGAGGAGGCCGCCCTTCCCCGCCATCACCTCCTCGAGGGCGGCCGGTGTCGCCACGCAGGTACACGCCACGTCCACCCCCGCCATCAGCTGCGCCGGCGTGTCGGCCACCGTCGCTCCAAGGGGCTCGAGCGCAGCGGCCCGCGCCCGGGAGCGGTTCCACACCGTGACCTGGAAGCCCTTGGTGGCGAGGTTCTTCGCCATCCCCCGCCCCATCAGCCCCAGACCGAGAAACCCGACCCGTTGCCCACTGGCCATTGTTCACCCCTCTTTCGCGGAAACAACGGGGATGTGATTAAGGTGATTCCTGTGAAGTTTCCAAGCCTCCTGCGGCCGATGCGCGAGCGACTCTTGGCCCCGCTCGGGCACGCGGACCAGGCCGAGCGCTTGCTGGTCGAGACCTTCCGCACCCTGGGCTCGCTCTGCACCCGCCTGGCGGACATGGTCGAGTCCCAGCGGCTGTCCCGCGCCGGGTACCACGAGCAGGGGCGCTTCCTCGAGCGGCTCGACCACACCCCCCCTCCGAAGCCGGAGTGAACGGGCGTCCCGGTCCCGCCGGGCCCTGACCGACCACCCCGCCCGGGGAAGATTTCCTGGCTCCCCCGACTCCTGTTCACCGTTGGCCGATGCACGGCCTTCGGCGTCTGGGGGCGAGTGGAACCGATGGGGCCTGGGCTCGAGGAACGGAGCGTGGCGGACGCCCGCATCCGCCGTGCAGCGCGCGAGGGCGACGTGGACACGGCGCTGCGGGTGCTGATGGATGCG
>Ga0335069_10000472_pt1 | contig 67996 bp, 54 predicted proteins | sample Lox_Sample_11_FD_206714 | JGI IMG/M metagenome (GOLD analysis project Ga0335069, IMG submission 206714) | Soil microbial communities from Loxahatchee National Wildlife Refuge, Florida, United States - Lox_Sample_1.1 | ecosystem: Environmental > Terrestrial > Soil > Wetlands | place: USA...
TGCTGCACAAGGCGGCCATGCGGCTGCGCACGCACGGGCTGTGGGCTTCGACCATCGGGCTCGCCGTGGGCTTCTCCGCTCCGCGAAGCGAAGGACAAAACGTTCCGGTCAGCACCTTCGGCGTTCCTGCGCGCGGGTGGCACGGCGAACTGAAAGTGACCGAATGCCAGGACAATCAGGTGCTCATCGCGGCGTTGGCCCGCCTGTGGGAGAGCATCCCCAAAGGAAACGGATATCAGCACCCGTACTTCATCGGCGTCCACCTTGGCCAGCTCGTGCCCGATCGGTTGCATACGCTGAATCTCTTTGACGCCCTCGAGAGCAATCAAAGCCGGGCCCGGCTGCTGGCCACGATGGACAGCCTGAATCAAAAATACGGAATGAGCACGATTGCGCCCGCCACCATGCTGACGGCATACAAGGCGGCGCCAACGCGGATCGCGTTCCACAGCATTCCGGACTTGTTCTGAGCAGCGGCCGCATCTTCCATGAAAGCTCTGTCGAGAGGGAACGCCGGAGGGCGCTCCCTCTCTTGTCAGTGCGGTCAGCGAGGCAGAACCAGGAGGCCGGCTTCGAGAAGCAGTTCGGTCAGGCGGTCGAGCGCGTGGCAGAGTCTGTAGGCAACGCCGCGCACGCTCATGCCGAGAAGCGCCGCGACCTCAGCCTGGGTATATTCCTGCAGGACGATCCGAACCATGATCTCCCGGTCGGACGAGCTCAGGCGCTTCAAGCAGGTCTCGATATCCAGGACGAAGATGACCGCGTCTTCGAACGTGCGAATGGGGCGGCTGGACGCCCATCCGCGCGAAACCGGCTCTCCCAGCACCGAGGGAGCCCGGCCAATCTGCATCGACGCGTAAAGATAACGCCGCAGCAGGCTCTGCGTGTGGTTGCGGTAAAACGCAAGGCTGACAGGGGGCGGAGGCTGGCGAACCTCGGGTCCGATGGCATGACTCTGACCGGTCTCGCTTGGCACGGACCGGTCTTCCCTGCAAAGCGGTTTCGCACAGGCGTTGGCCAGGACCGCTGGCAATTGGAGCGCTGCGCTCATTGCGCACCTCCGGCCTCTTCAACGGCTGCCAGGATATTTGGGCGGGTGTTCCGCCCGCCGCGCCCGGGCCGCCTGTGCCTTTCCGGTGAAGGAAAGTCCCTTAACCTGCTCTCGCAGATACGGCAATAAACGCCGCCGTTCGTTTGCAGGCGCAGCCAGAGACAGCCGCACCCTTCACACACCTTCAGGTGTACGCGCAATTCCATGACTTGTTCTCCCAATTGAGCGACTCTTCCCGGGGGGGTTGCAGCGATGTCGCGATTCCTCGGGGTATTGAGCGCCGAAGCCGGCTACGCAGGGTTCTTTTGCCCGGTCGGGGGACTGCCGTCGGCCAACTCACGTTGATTGTCATGTCGAAGTGCGCAGATCATGGAAGTCCATGGACTGGCGTGTGCCGTAACACCTCTGCCCAGCGTTGCGGCATCGGGAATGACGCTACAGGGAGGCCGGCCGGTGCATCCGCGTCCGGCAGGCAGACGAATGCCCGCCTAGAGCGGCGCCTCGCCTAACCCTTTCGTAATTGAATCTTTCCGAGAATGTTTCCCACAACCAGTGCAAGATTAAGTAAGACCAATCTATGTATCTATATCCTTAGGGTCAACCTCTTCCCGGGACTCTCCCCATTTGCGCTGTCAAATCGGCGGTCGATCGCGCCGCTTGCCCGCAAATTCACGCGATTGGATTTGCTTGAAGAAAAGAGGACCGGATGCCACGCATAGCTAGTGGCTAATTTTCCACAAATGAATTTCACCCAGATGCAGGAACGGCTGCGCCAGGAACTTCTGCGCAGGATACAAAGGGGAACTCTCAGCGCATCCCTCCTGTCCAGGCAGTCGGGCTTCGCACTCCCCCACGTTTCGAATTTCCTGCACAGAAAGCGTCAAATGTCCCTCGAGGCGCTGGATCGCGTTCTCCAATCGCAGCACCTCACCGTGTCCGACTTGCTGCCCTCCGCCGCACAATTCGCCGTGCTTGGGCCGATGGAGGAGGCAGCCATTCCGGTTGTCTCTCATGCGACGGCGATCTTCGAGCCGTACGTCAGAGCCGGTGCAGTCCAGTCCTTCGTTCATCCGCCCGCCGGTTTGCTTCAATCGCTCAAGAGTCGCGTCTCCGGTTCGCGGCGCGCCTGGCAGCGGTTTGTCGCGGTGCGCGTGAGGGCCGCCGATGTCACGGCCATGGAGCCTCTTCTCCTTGCCGACTCCACGGTGCTGCTCGATCGCCATTACACTTCGCATGTTTCCTATCGGGCGAACCGGCCGAATCTCTATGCGGTGCGGCAGGGTACATTCCTCTCCGTGCGATACGTCGAGTTCGTCGCCGGGCTGATGATCCTTCGTCCGCACAATGTTTCAGCGCCATTGGAGGTTGCCAATGTGGAGCCAGGCGGGACGCAAAACGACCTCCTCGCGGGCCGCGTTGCGCTGATCTTGAACGAGACCTGAAGCGGCTGCCTGTTCCGCGCGGCGGCGGGAGATACTCAGCGGTTTCGGCGCCGTTGACTTCGCCCGCGTGACCGGTTAGCGTTGTCTCCAGCGCTCGGGGCGCATCCGGTCCGCGGAAAGGGCAAAGCCCACCCTGCTGCAGTGGCCAATCCAAAATTCGCGAATCTCTTTTCTGCCTGCAGAGCGGACCCAGGCACACGATGAAAGGAGATTTGTATGAACCGGAAACTCCCGCCCCGTCCCAGCCTCGAACAACTGAAGAAGCAAGCCAAGGCCTTGTTGAAGGCACAACGCGCCGGCGATGCTGCGGCAATGGACCGCATTCGCGCGGCCGATCCCCATGCGAAAGGCAAGACCGATGCCGATCTCGCCGCCTCGCGGTTCACCCTGGTCAACGCGCAGCATGTTCTCGCCAAAGAGTACGGTTTTGCCACTTGGGCGAAGCTGAAGGCGCAGATCGAAGCCCTGCAACCGGCCCCCTCGGTGGCGGAGACCGTAGAAGCGCTGCGCGATGCGGCAGGCCGAGGCGATATCGAGCGGCTCGCCGCCCTGCTCGATGCGCACCCGGAATTGATCGACGAGCCCGGCGGGCTGGGTGTGAGGACGCCGCTGCACCAGGCGGTCTTCGCAAATAGCGAAGCGGCAGTCAGGCTGCTGCTCGAGCGCGGCGCAAATCCCAACATTCGCTGCGAAGGCGACAACGCGTATCCTCTGCACTTCGCCGTGGAGAAGCATCTGTTTCCCATCATCCGGCTGCTCGTCGATCACGGCGCGGACACGATCGGCGAAGGAGACTATCACGAGCTGGGCGTACTGGGCTGGGCGACAGCGTGGGATTACATCCAGCCCCATCCCGAGATCGTTGCGTACCTGCTGGCCCACGGCGCGAAACACAATATCTTTTCCGCAGTCGCGATGGGTGAAGCACAGGTGATTCCTCAGCTGATCGCGCGCGCCCCGGCCGATCTTGAGCGGCGGATGAACGGAATGAGGATGCGCCCCATGCCGCTGCATCTTGCCGTTATGAAGAATCAACCCGCGTCGCTGACGACGCTGCTCGATCTTGGTGCGAACACGGAGTCGCTGGACGAAGCCGGCTTTTCTGCGCTCGATCTGGCGGCGCTCCACGGCAGGCACGACCTGGCACAAGTGCTGCTCGACCGCGGAGCCAGGGTGCGTTTGCCGGCGGCCGTAGCGCTGCACAGGACGGCCGACGTCGAAACGCTGCTGCGAAGAGATCCCGGCACGCTGAAGCCCGGCGGACGATGGGGCAATCTGATCGTGCGCGCCAGCGAACGCGCGCCGGGCGACGTCATCGAGACCCTGATCCGCCACGGCGCGTCGGCAAACGTTCGCGACGATCCGAAGACTGCGATCGACTCGACGAGCGGATACACGCCGCTGCACGCGGCGGCGTGGTACGGGAACCTGAGCGCCATTGAGGCGCTGATGAAGCATGGCGCCGGCGTCCGCGCGCGCGAGGAGAAGTATCACGGCACGCCGGCGGGCTGGGCCGACTTCGCGGGCCACAAAGAAGCGCGGGACCGGATTTTGCGCGGCCCCATCGACATCATCGAGGCAATTCAATACGGATTGTCCGATCGGGTCAGCCCGATTCTCGATGAGGAGCCCGGCGCGCAGGATCGGCCGTTCAGCGAGTACGGGCTCTTTCCTCTCGACGCCGAAGGCTGGTATACCCCGCTGGCGTATGCGGTGACGCGCGGCCGAACCGAGATTGTGCGGTTGCTGCTCGAACGCGGCGCAGATACAACGGTGCGGTCACCGGACGGAACAATACTGCGCGAGATCGCGGCGAACGCCGGCCACGCCGAGATCGCAGGGATTCTTCCGCGACTCGTTTCTCCATCCGGATAACGATCAGAACTGGTGCCCCGAGTCCTGGTTGTCGAAGCGCGTGAATTGCGAGATGAAGTTGAGATAGACCGTGTCGGTGGGGCCGTTGCGCTGCTTGGCGATGATGATCTCGGATTTGGCCAGCTCTTCCTTCGTCATCTCGTCCTTGTTGCGGCTGTAGTAGGCGTCGCGATGGATGAAGGCCACCACGTCGGCGTCCTGCTCGATGGAACCCGACTCCCGCAGATCGCTCAGAAGCGGGCGCTTCTCATCGCCGCGGCGCTCGCTGGCGCGGGAGAGCTGCGACAGCGCGACCACCGGCACGTTGAGCTCTTTTGCCAGCGCCTTCAGGCCGCGCGAAATGGCCGAGACCTCCTGCGTGCGGTTCTCGTATCGCTTGCCGCCCTGTGAGGGCAGGGTGGCCGACATGAGCTGCAGGTAGTCGACCACCACAAGGTCGAGTCCGCCGTTGTTTTGTTTCAGGCGTCGCGCCTTGGCGCGCATCTCGGCAAGCGAAATGCCCGCCGTGTCGTCGATGAACAGGCGCGACTCGATCAGGGCTTCGAGCGCCTTCTGCAGCTTGGCGTGATCCTCGCGGCGGATGAACCCCGTCTGAAGCTGGCGCTGGTCGACCCACGCCTGCGAGGCGAGCATGCGCCGCAGCAGCGACTCCTTGCTCATTTCCAGGCTGAAGACGGCCACGACCGCCTTGCTGTTGACCGCCGCATTCTGCGCGATGTTGATGGCAAATGCCGTCTTTCCCATGGAGGGGCGCGCCGCGATGATGATCAGCTCCCCCTTCTGCAGGCCGCTCGTCAGGCGGTCGAATTCGGTGAAGTCGGTGGCCAGGCCGGTCACCTCGCGGCTCTGCTTGTACAAATTGTCGATCGTACCGAACGAGTTCTGGACGATCTGGTAAAGCGGCTGGAAGCCCTGGCCAACGCCCTTCTCGCTGACCTTGAGCAGGTCGGCTTCGGCGGCGCCGATGACCTCGAGCGCAGTCTCGCTCTGATCCGCGGCGCGGGCGATGGCCGCCGAGCAGATCAGCATGAGCTTGCGCAGCAGGCTCCGGTCCTTGACGATGCGGATGTACTCTTCGATGACCGGCCGCCGCGGCAATCCCTCGGTCAGCGAGGCCAGATAGGCCACGCCGCCAACCGCTTCCACTTCCTTGTTGCGCGAGAGTTCGTTGGCCAGGGTCACGATGTCGACCGCTCGCTCGGAGTCGATCAACTCGCTCATGCGCAGAAAGATGCGGCGATGCGAGTCGAGCGAGAAATCGTCCGCCTCCAGCTTTTCGGCGGCCTCGGCGTGGGCCGCATTGTCGAGCAGGATGGCGCCCAGGATGGTTTTCTCGGCGTCGACGTTCGCGGGCAGTCCGGCGTCGGTGGTCAGGTTGGGGATGGTGGCCATGGAAAAGCGGCGAGCCCAAGTGCGAACGCCGTATCCAGTGAGGATATTGGTGCGCCCAGGGGAACCCCAAATCCGCGAATCTAAGTTGACAACATTCAGATGGTTACGACGATCCCTCATGAAGATTTCGGAGTATTTCTGGCTGTGCACCAAAGCGCAGAAATTCGGAAATCTCGGAAATCGCGTCAGAAACTAACGCCGGATCTTCACATTTTCTTCTTATCGCAGACTCTCCTCGGCGAAGATGAGCCGGATCAGGCTGGCGGCCATCTGGTCGAACTCGGCGGCCATGTCCTTGTCGTCGCCAATGAAACGGGAACGGAATGGCGACAGATCGACTGAGTCTTTCACGTCGTCGAGTTTGAGGCCTACGGCCGGCCCCTTCTGGAGCAGAGCGGCGTTCATCTGGTCGACCGCGCTCTGCAACAGATCCCTGGTCAGTACCACTTTTGCCTTGTCGTGCAGTACCGGCCCATGACCAGGCACGATCGTGTCGGAATCGAGCGCCATCAGCCGGTCGAGCGTCTGAATCCACTCTTCGGGATAACCGTCGAAGGCGTACGGGATGGGCAGAACGACGAGATCTCCGGCGGCGACGATCTTCTCTCGCGGCAGGTAGACAACCGTATCGCCGGCTGTGTTTCCCCGCCCCAGAAACAGGACACGGACCTCGCGGTTCCCGAGGTCGAGGGTGAGGTCGTGTTCAAAAGTCAGGGTCGCGCCCTGGAATCTGACCTTCTTCAACTCGTCGATCACGGGTCCGCGCCGATCGAGCGCGTTCTTCACGTATGTCTTCTCGTCGGCCGTGAGGTCTCGTCCATCCGGCGCCTTGCCGGTGTCGAGCATCTTATGCAGGCGGTCGTTCCCCCGCTCCACTCGCGCCAGGGAGCCCGGGCCGAAGCGGCCCATGTCTTTGGCTGCCTCCGCCTGCGCGATGACGGTGAGGGCGGGAAACGCGTCCATATAGACCCGGTTGCCGAGGTTGTGATCGTTGTGGAAGTGCGTGTTGACCACGAATGCCACCGGCTTGTCGGTCCATTGGCGAATCTGGGCGATGTCCTCACGCGCGTCCGAGGGCAGAAAGCAGGAATCGACGACCAGGACCTGCCTTTCGCCTAGGACTACGGTCGTATTCCCGGCGGCGAAGCCGTCCTGGTTATCCCTGTGCTCGATCTCGTAGACACCTTCGGAAAGTTGCGTGACCTTTCGATCGGACTGTCCCAGAGCTGCGGCTGCCCCAATAAGACCGGTGACGGCGGCGCCAATCAGCCGATCGAGTATCCGTTCGCAGCGCATGCGCGCCTCCCTGAATCTGCATTCGTAACGTCGCAACATCCGGCCGAACGTTCTCGCACTCCAGATAGACTCATGGCTGTCCCATCGCAAGCCTTGTCTTCTTGATCGCGTAGTCGAGCCAGCCGGACTCTATGTAGTTTTCAGAGCGATCCTGCAGAACGCCGAGAGCTTTGAGGCGCGCGTCGAGCGCGGCGGCGTTGGCCGGGTCGGAGGCAAGAACCACATCGGTCAGGTGGAGCGTGTCGACCGGCCTGCCCTCTGACAGCCTCTGAAGAGCCAGATTCGTAATGGCGTCCGGGCCGCCGGCGAGCCGGACCAGATCCGGGTAGATGGAAGATGGCGGTAATTCGTACATTGTCGACGGATTGGTGTCGAACCAGCCCGCATATCCGTCGTAGATTCCGCGAACGGACCAACTGACCTTGCCGAAGGCCTCTGTCAGGTCATAGCTTGCAGGCAGCTTGATTTCCTGCATCAAAGTGTAGACATCCTTGCCGGCGTTCATGCCTTTTACGGTTTCGTCGTGCACATATTGGATGGCATCGCGAAAGCGCGTGAGGCGGCGCGTGATCTCGGCGTTGCCGAACATCGGCCCGCCATGGCCTGAGAGCACGATTTCGGGCTTCAACTCGATCACCTTGTCGATCGAACGGATCCAATCGAGTGCCCAGCGAGGCTCCGTGCCTCGCAGCGTGTAGAGATTGGGGAACGATTTGGGCTCCGGGAGTCCGGCGCCGTCGTAGTTGTCGCCGATGAAAGCGATTCTGTACTCGGGGATCCAGACTGTGAGATGGTCGGGGGTCTCTCCAGGCGTGCTGAAAAGCTGAAACGTGAGCCCGCCGAACGTGAACTTGTATTCCTGATCGAAGAGAATGGTCGGATCGATCTTGGCCCCGAAGTCGCCGGCCCAGGCGCCCACTTCTTTTTGCGGGCGACCGAATCCGGCGGCGTTGCGCGGAGCAAAGAAGGATTCGAGGCGTGTGGTGTAGTTCAGCAGCTCGACGTAGTTTCGCTGGGCAATGATCTGCGTGCCGGGCTCCTTCCATAGATCGATTCCGCCGATGTGGTCGGCATGGCCGTGGGTGAGGAGAATGTACTTCACCGGCGCATTGCTTTTCGCGACCAGAATCCTCCTCTCTTCAGCCGCCGCCTCCTGCCGGGCCGTATCGATCACCACGTTGCCGGCCGGCGTGGTGACCAGATAAACATTGCAACTGCCAGGAGCCATGTAGACGGAATCACGGATCTTGATGGCTTCGGCCCTGTCCTCCCCGGAGGCTTGGGCGACCCACCCGCAGACTGCGGCAATGAGGATGGCAATACCCGCAACGACATGGATCGGACTTCTCATCGGGACTTGCCAGCATCGTAGCCCGGAACCGCTTGAACCCAATACGCAATGTCATGAACAGGCAGACTGAAGGGACAAGCTGACCGCTCTCTAGCGTGTTGCGCCGACTTTGCGGACGAGAGCTTTGTATCGCGGATCGCTGCGCTGACCGTCGAAGAGCGGATCGACGGGAAGCCAGAGGAGCCATTCGGCCTGATCGTCGTAGCCTTTCTCGAGCCAGGCGTATTCGGAATCGGGATCGCCGAGCGCAAGGTGAACGAGTCCCACATAAGCCGGTGAGACGTAGGTGCGGCTCGACATCGACTTCAAAACGTCGAGCGCCTTGAGGGCCTCGGCCCGTTTGCCGGAGCGGGCGAAGCTCATGGCGATGCCGGCCTGCGAAAATGTGCTTTCCGGGTTCATGGCCAGGGCCTTGTTGTACTCGTCGAGAGCCTGCGCGTAGTTCGACAGCATGTAGTAGCACATCGCGATGGCCATATGCGGCAGCCAGAAATCGGGGAAGGTCTGCATGGCCATTCGCGACGAAAGTATGCAGCTCGAGTAGTTGCGCTCAAGGTAGTAGTCCCAGGCCAGAAACGAGTTGACCTCGGGCGAGAGCGGATCGATAGCGAGCGCCTTCTTCATGGTGGCGATTGCCTGGCCGGTCTGGCCCACGGAAGCCAGGTACTCCGAATAGGCAAAGTACGTGGAGACATTGCCGGGATTGAGTGCAAGAGCAGTATGGAACTCCTGGCTGGACTCGGGCAGGCGCCACTCATGGAGGAGCGCGTGAGCGAGCGCCTCGTGAGCCTCGGCAAGGTTGTTGTCGAATGCGAGCGCCTTGCGGGCGGCGGCTTCAGCCTTGGGCAGAGCCTCGCGCGGCGCGAGGAGCCAATCGGACTCGGTGGTGTAGGCATCGGCGAGACCGGCATACGCGAGAGCATAACCTGGGTCGCTCGAGATGGCGCGATTGAAGTACTCGATGGCCTTGTTCATGCCGTCGCGGGTGAAGGTGAACTCGGCGTAGCGGCCTTCGAGGTAGTTGCGATAGGCGTCGATGTTCTCGGTGTAGTGTCGCTGCAGCTGAAGCTTTTCCTGCTCGGCAAGGTTGAGAGAGAGAGCCTGAACCACCTGCTCCGAGATCGAGTCCTCCACGGCAAAGATGCCAGCGGTCTTCTCATCGAATGACTGCGCCCAGAGAGCACGTCCATCGCGAACGCGGACAAGCTGCACGGTGACGCGGATGCGGTCGCCGTCCTTTTGGATTCTGCCGGTAAGGACGGAGTCGACGCCCATCTCGCGGGCCGCCTGCAACGGATCGACCTTGGGATCGGCGTAGCGGATGGCAACCTCGGTCGGACGCACCGGAAGCTGGCGGAGATTGCTCAGTTTGGTGATGACCGCGTCCGCGACTCCGAGTCCGAGATGATCGTCGTCAGAGCCGGCGGCAAGCGGCTGGAAAGGAAGCACCGCGAGGGAGTGGATGGCTTCTTCGGCTTTTTGCGCTGGATGAGAGCGCTTCCAGAGGAAGACTCCAGCCACGGTCATTGCTGCGACGGCGAGCAAGGCGACAATCCAACGGACGGCGGCTGAATTAGGCTGCGGCGCCGTCAACGCCTGCGGCGATGAATCTGCAGCGCGGGAGCCGGCGGCTAGATCGTCTTCCTTTTCTTCAATCACTACAACCTGGGCGTGCGTATGGCGGGCCACGACAATCTCGTCGCCTCCCTCGGCGCCGGGGCTCACCTCGCCGACAAATCGATAGCCGCGGCCGGGGATGGTGGCAATGAACCGGTTCTCGCCTGGTGTTTCGCCGAGGGATTTTCTCAGGGCGGAGACATTCTGGGCGAGGTTGACTTCCTCGACAAAGCTGTCGGGCCACAGCGCCTTCATCAGCTCATCCTTGGTGAGGACACGGTCGCGGTTGCGCACCAGGACCAGCAAGGTCTCGAAGGCTTTTGAAGTGAGGGGAACGGTCTGATCGGCGCGAGAGAGGATGCGGCGCGCAGCGTCGAGCCGGAAATCGCCGAAATCGTATAACTCTCTGATTTCGTTCGACATAGATGCGCCTGAGGTGCAGGGCTGGAGGGAAGCTAAGAAATCCTAACAAATCCTAAGTGGCCTCTCAAGACTTTTATCCCCGCCTGCGCCGATCCTCACGAAAGTTGGGCAGGCACGGTAGCCGCTTCCCAGCGAATCGGCAATCGGATGCATACGCGAAGAGAGGAGCCGGGGTGAAACTGAGGCGCATCACCAAGATCTCGGTCGAGACGAATGAGGCATTCACATTGCGGACGGGATGCAACACGAGCGCTGCCCGGTGTCCTCAATGCGGATCGCCGGCGGCCACGCTGAGCCATGCCGAATCGGCCGCTCTCTTCTGGGCGGCGATACGGACCATTGGCGATCCGGTCATGCCGGAACGCATTCACGTGACGAAGAAAGAATCCGGAGCGATTGCAATCTGTCTTGATTCGCTGCGGAAGGCGGCGCCGGATCTCGCCGGCAAATCCATTCTCGAAATGAAAACCAACAAGGAGAGCACATTATGATCGGTCTCACGCAGGCAACGACAATCCAAACCGCAACCCGGCACAGGGCCGGAATCCAACAGATCCTCATCACGGCATTTCTGGCCTTCGGTGTGTCCATACCTCACGCGTCGGGGGCGTGCCTGAGCAAAGTACTTGCACAGCATAACGGCGCGCGGGCGGTGGCTACCCTTCATGCACCGGCGGGTGAGTTCGATGCGCCGCGCATGGACTCCCAATTTCCCACTTCGATCGTCGGCCTGTGGAAAGCGACCTTCTCCTCGGCCGGCAAAGTGGTGGATGTCGCGTTCGACGTCTGGCACGAAGATGGGACCGAGGTCCTGAACGACTACACCGACCCGATCGAAGGCAACGTGTGCCTCGGAGTGTGGGAGCAAACCGGCTTACACACCTATTCGCTGAAGCATCCGTCGTGGTCGTTCGATTCGACCGGCACACTGCAAGGAACGGTCGTGATCCACGAAGATGTCACTTTGAGCGAAGATGCGAGCAGCTATGCGGGTACTTACAAATACGATATCTACGACACGGCGGGGAAGTTCCTTGAGGAACTCACTGGCAAGGTGAAGGCAACGCGAATCACCCCCAACTGAGATACTCGGCATGCCATTGCGGGAGAGTGGATGCTCTCCCGCGCAGCTTCGCCGGGATCTCTTTGAACGCTCGATTTCGCCGGTGCAACTCTTTTCGATTCCGAGCAAGCCGCGTTCATCACCGCATCATGCGCTTGTACCCAACTGGCGCAGCACGGTGGCATGGTCGAAATAGACACGCTCGCAGACAAGGCCATCGTCCTCGAAGAGAAAGAAAAGGGCGGCAGCGACCTCCATCGGCTTTCCGGTTGGCGCGATACCCGCCCACACGCCTTGTTGCGTTCCGCCAAACACGCATTCGACGATGACGGTGTCCTCGGAATGGTAGTATTCGCCTTCGCGCAACCAGAAATCGGGAAACGCAGCCAGCAGCGCGTGGAGAAGGCCGTCCACGCCGGCCGCGCCATCGACAACGCCGCCGAGTGCGGGAACGTCGTAGCGTGGATGCCGAAAGGTGGCCATCGCGGCGGCCACGTCGTGGTCGATGGCCTCGGCGCGAATGTGTGCTTTGACAACGGCCTCGCGTCGCGCACGCAGGGTGCTCGTGTCGGTCGCGCTCATTGAAGTTTCTCCTCGAACCAGGGAATGCAGGCAAGGATATCGGGCGGGAGATTGATCCGCAAGCTTCGCCACACGGATTTTCTTGCCTTCAAAGCCAAGCCGGGTGGAGAATGCAGGAATCTGCTGCAATTGATTCGTCCTCCCCTGCTAATCAGGCGTCCCAAGGCTATCGTGGCCCTCCGGGTCCCTGTCTGAATACAGTGCTGCGATGAGCGTCTCCGCCCATGAGGTCTGCGCCATGTACCTTCGTATTGTCTCCCCGGAAAAACTCCGAATGATTCTGATCGGCGCCTTGCTGTTGCCGATGCCGCTTGGCCTTGCAGCTCAAGCCACCGCAACGTTTGTCAACGCGCAGGGGTCGCTCGGCTCCGGCTTCCAGCAGCCCACCGGCCTGGCCGTGGACGGCGACGACAACGTCTACGTTGTGGACAACGTCGGCAACCAGGTAGTGAGGATCGCGGCCGAGACCGGGGCGCAGAAGGTGATCGCCACCAACCTGAAGAATCCGACCGCCGTCACGCTCGACAACGCCGGCAACGTCTTCATCTCCGACGGCGGCAACAACCGCGTGGTCATGGTTCCTGCAGCTGGAGGACCGCCCATCACGGTCGGTGCGTCGGGTTTGGGAACGCCGATCCAGACGGCGATCGACGGCGCGGGGAACCTGTATATCGTCGACAACGCGAATCACCAGGTGGTGAAGATCTGGGCCAACGGGAATGCACCGAGCACGGTGGCGACGGGACTGCAAAATCCTCAGGGCGTGGCCGTGGACAACGCGGGCAACGTGTATATCTCGGAGCTCGGCGCCAACGACGTTCTGAAGATCGCGCCCAATAACTCGACAACCACAATCTCACTGAGCTTTGCGCCCACTCAGCTTGCGCTGGATGGCTCAGGCGGTGTGTACATCGGCGGCCAGCACGGGGTGGTGGACCTTCCCGCCGGGAGCACGACGCCGAACAGCGTGCTGACGGACATTGGATACGTCCAGGGCATCGCTTCGGACGCACCAGGGAGGCTCTTCGTTTCCATCGCCGGCAACGCGACTGTCAGCGAATACTTCTTTGGCTCAATCGATTTCGGCAGCCTGCCGATCTGCGGGCCAGGCCAGGCCGGCTCGGCGCAGTGCACCGAGACGCTGACCCTGAACTTCAATGTGTCGTCGCCATCGGATGTCGTTCTGGAAGGTCCGCTCACGGTGGGCGCACCGAATGCCGACTTCAGCCTGGCCCAGGGGTCCACCTGCGCGACTGCAACGTCCGGCGCCACCTGCACGGTGAATGTGAGCTTTTCGCCGGAATTCCCCGGTCTGCGTCTCGGCGCAGTGACGTTGGCCGATGAACAGTTGAACACGCTCGCTTCAGTCAACCTGGCGGGAAGGGGACTGGGACCGCTGGCGGGCTTCCTCTACGCCGGCGAGCAGCAGACCGCGGTCGCCTCACTGAACAAGCCGGCCAATGCAGTGCAGGATGGGCAGGGAAACATCTACATCGCCGACACATTCAACAACCAGGTCCTGAAAGTGACCTCGTCCGGCGTGAAGGTGCCGATCGGATCGGGGTGGAATATGCCCACCGGAGTCGCCCTCGACGGTGCGGGCAATCTCTACGTAACTCAACTGGCCGCAGGCAGCGTGACCGTGATCGACGGGGGAAATGGCGCGCAGACAACGATCGGAAGCGGCCTGTCTCAGGCAGCGGGTATCGTGGTCAGCGGCAACGGCGATGTGATCGTCGCCGACAGCGGCAACAACCGCGTGATTCGCTTTCCTGCCGACGGCGGTGCGCCGAAAACCATGGGTTCGGGACTGAACGGACCGACGGCCGTAGCGATCAACGGCACCGGACACCTCTATATCGCCGACACCGGAAACAACCGCGTTGTGCAGCTTTTCGGTGGCCAGTCGGTGGTGAGCAGCGATTTGAGCCATCCCCAGGGAGTGGCCGCGAACGCCGCTGGCGATGTCTTTATCTCCGACACGGGGAACAACCGCGTGGTTGTCGTGCCGCCCGGCAATTCGCAGTCGAAACTTACAGACGCTGTGAGCGGGCCGCTGGGGATTTCCATCAACTCGGCGGGGAATGTGCTGATCGCGGATACCGGGAACAACCGGATCGCCAGTCTGCCATTTACTCCTCCCACGTCGCTCCACTTTGCCTCGACGCTGGTGGGCGCCACCAGCACGGACAGCCCGCAGGTCGTCGGGCTGGCAAACCTTGGCAATCAGCCGCTCAACCTGGTGGAGATCGATTACCCGGCCGATTTTCCCGTGGATTTCGGATTGAACAACAACGAGTTCCTCTGCCTTGGAATGCTGGATGTTCCGCCCGGCGAAGCTTGCCAGCTCCCCATCGACTTCTCGCCGCTTGCCGTCCTCAAACAACCCGAACAGCTCAAGATCTTCGACGACTCGCTGAACAATCCGGGTGCCGCGCAAACGATCGCGCTGACCGGAACGGCGCTGATGCCGCAAACCATCGTCTTCCTGCTGCCGAAGAACGGCACGTTCTCTCCGTCGCCAATAAATCTCGCCAGCTATGCGGTGGCCTCGTCGGGATTGCCGGTGAGCTTCAAGATCGTCAGCGGACCGGCAAAGCTCCGCGGATCCGCGCTCACGCTGACGGGAGCCGGGCCGGTCGAGATCCAGGCCAGTCAGCCGGGCAACGCAACCTATGTCGCTGCCGCGCCGGTGACGCGAACGATCGCCATTGCGAAGGCGGTGCCTTCTCTCCTTTGGGCGACTCCGGCAGCGATCTCCTATGGGACCAGGCTCAGCGCCGTGCAATTGAATGCGACGGCCAGCGTAGCCGGAAAGCTCGTCTACACGCCGGCGCTCGGGACCGTGCTGCCGGCGGGCGCACAGACGCTGAACGTCACATTCACGCCGGCCAACACCGCGGGCTATGCGAGTGAAACCGCCAAGGTCAGGATCACCGTCAACAAGGCGCTGCTGACCGTGACGGCGAAAAGTCTCTCCATCAAGCAGGGCAGCAAGATACCGGCGCTGACGGCATCGTTTTCCGGGTTTGTGAACGGAGACACGCAGGCAAAGGCTCTCACGGGCGCGCCTGTGGTAACCACGACGGCGACCTCCACGTCGAAGGCCGGCGCATATCCCATCACGGTCAAGCAGGGGACGCTCGCCGCGAAAAACTACACGTTCACGTTCGTCAATGGAACGCTGACGATCACCGCATCGGCATTGTCAAGGCCGCCCGGCGGCATCACCGCGCCTCTTCCGCCGCGGGTGCTTCTACCGTCCGGCGGGCCTTCGCGGTAGTGATCACGGCCACGCTGACCAGCACGAGGAGCGTGCCGAGAACGGTGCGCGGACCCAGCGGCTCGCCGCCCAGAAAGTAGCCGACCGCCAACGCGACCACGGGGTTGACGTAGGCATACGTGCCGACCCTCGTCGGCGACTCATGATGAAGCAGCCAGACATAAGCCGTGAAGGCAACGACCGACCCGAAAACGATGAGGTAAGCCAGAGCCAGCCAGGCTCCGCGCGAAACCGCGCCCGGCTCGAAGCGATGGAATTCGCCGAGCGCGGCCGACGTAAACCCAAGCAGAACTCCGCCGGCGAGCATCTGCGCGCCGGAACTCATCGCCTTCGATTCGGGTAGCGGGAGCTTGCGCGAAAGCGCTGCGGCAACTGACCAGCTGATCGCGGCAACCAGCAACGCCGCGGCGCCGGCTGGGTCGATGGGCGCATCGCCCAGGTTGAGTGAACGGCCGGCCAGCACCGCGACCCCGCCGATGCCGATCAGGAGCGCCAGAGCCAGCCGCACCGTGAGCCTCTGCGTGCGCAGGATGGCGATCTCCGAGACCGCCATGAATGCGGGAATGGTTGCCAGCATGACGGCGGCGATGCCCGAGGGCACGCGCTGCTCGGCCCAGAAGAGCAGGCCGTAGTCGCCGACGAAGATCAGCGAAGCGAGCAGGGTCGCGGATGCCCACTGCCGCGGGGCGGGCATGCGGTCGCGTCGAATCGACGTCCAGCCAAACAGAATCGCTCCGGCTGCGGCAAAGCGCAGCGCAGCCAGCAGAAAGGGCGGAACCTCGCGCACGCCGATGCGAATGGCGAGGAACGTCGATCCCCAAACCAGGTAGATGATGGCGAAGGCCAGCAGCTTTTGCCATGCCGGAGGACGGGAAGCGGCCGCCATGAGTGATTTATACCAGTCGGCTTGCTGCGTTCTGCCGAAATCCGGTAGGGAAGCGGCTTGGTACAATTCCTGCCTGCACAGGCGGGCGCAGATTTGTGCGCCGGAAATCCCGGCTCAAGAGCAAATCGCAGTCTCGCAACTCACTCGCCGGCTGGCTTGCGGAGGAAATCGAATGGACACGAACAGGCCTATCAGCGGCGAGTTCGCCGCCTTGCTCCCGGCGCTTGCCGACACCATGCGATTTGCGGCTCAGGCCTTGGCGCAATCGAGCGCCGTTTATGAGGTCATGATCGCCAAGGGGCTTGCCACGCGCGAAGAGCTCGAGGCCGCGATGGGCTCGACAGAGAAGGTGCGTGAGAAACTGCTGCGCGCGCTGGACCAGGGCTGGCGCGAGAACTGAGGCGCCCCCTCAGGCACCGTAGGTCGCAACCTGCTCTTCGACGCGTTCGGCGAATTGGAGCGGAATCGTCATCGTGACCTGCACCCTGTCATCTCCCACTTCGCGCATCAGGAAAGATTGATCTGCTCCATAATGCAGCCGCAGCCGGGCTTTGACGTTGGCCAGGCCCAGGCCGGAGCCGGACGCCCCGTTGTACTCTGCGGAATTCAGGCCGACCCCGCTGTTCAGCACGGTCAGGCGGACCTGGTTGCCGGCCTTGCGTGCATCGATGCTGAGCACCCCGCCGGTGTCAAGCTTGGAAAGACCGTGCGTGTAGGCGTTCTCGACAACCGGCTGAAGAATCATGGCGGGCACAAGCGCGTCGTGCAGCTCGGGATCGACGTCGATGGACTGCTGCACCCGGTTGCCGAAACGGCTGCCCTGCATTCCCAGGTAAAGCTCGATGAAATCCAGCTCGTCCCGGAGGGGAATCAGCTGCGCGTCGCCGCGCTCCAGCGTAATGCGCAGCAGGCTGGCCAGTTGATCGAGCATGTTGTCGGCCGCGCTCACGTCGGTTTGCATCAGGCTTGAGATGCCGTGCATGGTGTTGAAGAGGAAGTGCGGATTCAGCTGCATGCGCAGCGCCGAGATCTGCGCGTTGGCCAGGCGCATCTCCAGCTCCTCTGCGGCGTGCTCCTTCTCGCGGAAACGCTGATAGTAGCCAATGCCGCGAAACAGGCCGAAGGCGCACCAGAAGATGACGATGTTGTTGAAGATCTCGTCGGAGAGCTCAAGTTCAAGGCGGCGCCAATAGGGCATGTGCGGCCGGTTCAACGGGATGTTGGGAAAACAAGCGACCCAGATCATCTCCTGCAGAACGCTTACCACGATGCTGAGCGGAAGAACCCGGGTGAGGATGGCAACGATGCCCGCCCGCTGCAGCGCGGGGCCCAGCCAACGCCAAATCAGCCAGCAGAGGATGCCCCACAGCATGTAGTAGACGCCCCACGCCTGCAAAAGGATGACCAGCGGCAGGCGATAGCTGCTCCACATGCGCAGACCCATCCACTCCTGCAAGGCGAAAAAGATGCCCAGCAGCACCGCGGAGCCGATGAAGATTGCCGGGTGCATAAAGCCCGGCTGAAAGCGCGCGTTCTTTCCCAGGAGTGGAGTCAGTGCATCGTCCTCGACTTTCAATTGCCGATTGCCGGCGCGCGTGGATTGCCCCTTGCCGGTGTGGGTACGGGCAGGGAGCGGAAGCTCCAGGCATCCGGCGTAGTCATTATCTCCGGAACGGCCCTCTGGCGAGTGGGAAATGCCTTCTCTTTTCTGCCGGTCGTGGAAATGAATTCAAGCTCGTCGGGGTGCTGCCGGTACGATTCGTCCGCCCTGGCTTTGAGCGCCGCCGGCCGCTCGGGGGGCAGTTTTTCGGCGAGAACCGGAAGATCGTGGGCCGTGAATTCCCGGGCCGGACCGCCGCCTTGCAGCGCGGCGAGGCAGAAGAGATAGTAGGCGGTTTCAGGGTCGGGCGCTGCATCGATTCCGTCGCGGGCAAGAATACCCAGCACTACGGTCGATCGCCACGACCCCGCCGCGGAGGCCCTTTCGAGCAGCGACCGGGCCTCGCTCGCCGAATGCGCAAGCTCCGGGTGCCGCAGAAGGAGCGATCCGAGCGAACTCATGCCCTTTACATATCCCGCATCCGCTGACTTGCGCAGCAAGGATGCCGCGCGGGAGACGTCGTGCGGATGATCCGCAACAGTCGACCAAAGCAATCCGAGATTGAATGCCGAGATGGGATCGTGCATCTTGACACCCGTTTTGAACCAGGCCTCCGCCACGGCCCGGTCCTGCTTCACTCCCCGCCCGAAGTAATAGAGGTTCCCCAGATTTCCGGCGGCGTATCCGTCGCCCTCCTTCGCCGCTTCCTGAAACAGCTTGGCGGCCAGGGGCTGATCCTGCGCAACGCCGGTGCCCCAGCTGTAGAGAACGGCAAGGTTTGTCTTGGCCCTTACAACGCCCGCTGCGGCCGCGAGCTGATACCAGTGGAACGCCCTGACGGGGTCCGCCTGAACACCCTGCCCGGTTTGATACAGGAATCCGATCTGGTTTTCGGCCAGCGGATCGCCGCTCTTGGCTGCCTTCTCGTACCAGTACGCGGCCATCTTCAAGTCCTGGGTCACGCCTTTGCCGTTCATATAGGCGGTAGCCAGCGCCAACTCCTCTGAAACCGAACCCCGGCTCGCGCCGGCCTGAAGGTGGGGAAGGTCATAGTCGGCCGCAAGCGCGGGTGAAGGGAACATCGCGCCGGCGCTTGAAACAACCAATACGCCGAAAGAAACCAGGAACATCGAAAGGGAAAACCGCCGAGCGATTGTCATAACGTTCCTCCGGGGAAAGTTGGAAGATTCGCTCTCGAATGCAAGAACGAGCCGAAGGGAGGGCTGCAATTTGCACTCCCTGGACTCCCCTCTACGCGCCACGTCATCACTGCGGTTCCCGTTTGAGGCGCCCTCCGGGCACGCCCCACTGGCATCGTGATCCGGTTCCTTTTCCACCCGTCAGCGTCCAAAAGCCGTTCGTCACAAATTCAAAATTCGGCGAAACCGGGGCCACTGACATTCCGTATTCGCTGGAGTCAAAGGACACAAAGCCGCGCCAAAAGTGTCCGAACTCGGACAGCGCCGAACAAATTCGGCCAGAAACGGTGGCCGGGGATCGCGGCCGAGGCATCTGTAAGCCTCATCCTTTCAGCGCTTGGCAACCAGGGCGCTTTGGCATCAGGGTTGCACGGTGGTTTACGCATCCGCCGGCAATTTCGGCGATTTCAGGAACAGACAGCGGCGAACTGCTTCCCGGTTCTTCGAATCAGCGCACAAAAACAAAAAAAATGGCGCAAAAACCGGAACTGCAATGGAGAAATCCAAAGTGATTCGCACGATTCTGGCTGACGACGAAGTGCTTGCACGGCACAAGCTGCGCGAGTTGTTGAGGGACGAGCCGGAGGTAGAAATCGCCGGCGAAGCCTCGACGGCCGCCGAGACGATTGACTTGGTGCGCGCCACGGCGCCCGACCTGCTGTTTCTCGATGTCCGCATGCCGGGGATGGACGGATTCGACATCGTGAACAGGCTCGCCACCTGCGAGGGCCTGAAAATGCCGCGGATCATCTTCACCACGGCCTACGACAGCTACGCGCTCCGCGCCTTCGATATCCACGCGCTCGACTACCTGCTCAAGCCGTTCGCGGCGCAGCGCTTCCGCGCGGCGGTGCAGCGCGCGCGCGAGCAGCTCAAGCATGCCTTGACCCATGCCATCGGGAACGGCAACGGCCACGCCAACGGACACCAAAACGGCCATGGCGCCGCGCAGGCCCGGAACGAAACCCCGCACAGCACGCGCATGGTGTTCAAGTCGCGCGGCCGCATCCTGTTCCTGCCGGTGAGCGAAATCCGCTGGATCGGCGCTGAGGAGAACTACGTCCGCATCTCCACCGGCACCGAGTCCCACCTGCTGCGCGAAACGATGGCGCGCATCGAGGAGAGGCTCGATCCGGGCATGTTCCTGCGCGTTCACCGCTCGGCGATCGTGAACCTGACCTACGTAAAGGAAGTCAGGACCAGCCCCCAGGGCGAGTTCACGGTGCTGCTGGTCAACGGCCAGAAGGTGCCGATGAGCCGCAGCTACCATGCGCGCATCGGAGAGTTGCTGGCGCACCGGTAAGCGCACCGCGCCGCTCCCGGACGCCGGCGCTGCAGGCTTCCAAGACTAACGGTCGGGCGTGTCGGGCGGCGCGGCATGCGCCGCTTTGGCGCGCCATTTCGCTGTCAACTGCGGGTCCGCCAGCGCCTTGATGAAGACGCCGCCCACGACGCTGCGCGCCTGGAATCCCATCTGCTTGCCGGTCTTCGTGTCGTACCAGTCGGTGAGCGGCACACGGTCGGGCGCTTCGCTCAGCCAGCGATAAATCGGATCGGCAAGCGCGTTGAACTGCTCGGGCTTCGACGCCAGCGTCGCGGTCCAGATACTCCAGTCAAGCTTCGTGTAGTCGGCGCGGACGTCCAGCGGCAGGCCGTAGCGGTTGATCTTGCCCATGTAGTAGGCCATCTCCGCTTCGCGCACCTTCGCGGGAAAGAGTTGATACCCGAGAATCCCGTCCCACACCAGGTTGTACTTCTGGCTCCATGTGCCGGGACTGTTGAAAGCCAGCTTGTAGTGGTCGCCTTCGGTAGCCATCGCAATCCACTTCTCCGCCATCGACTTTGCCGCCGACGAATATTCTTGAGCGATGCTCTCCTTGTTGAGCCGATGAGCCAGGTCGGCATAAGCCGCCAGTGCCTCGATGGCCTTGATGGAAAGATTCGCATTGTGCGCGACGTGCCCGGCAAAGTCGTCGGTCGTGAGCTGATTCTCCGGATCGAGGCCCTTCTCCTTCAGGAAGCCGGCCCAGCGGCTCAGCTGCGGCCAGAAGCGTTCGGCGAGCTGCGCGCTCTGCTCGGCCTGCGCGATGCCGTCGACGAGAATGAGCATGTTTCCGCTTTCTTCAACGGGCATCTGATCGTCCTCGGTCCTCTCTCCGCCGCCATAAACCTGGCCATTGGCCAGCGGATACTGGCCGAGATCGTGCGGCGCGAATGGAAAACGCCAGCGGCGCAAGGCGGAATACTCGAGCACGGGAAGGAGCTGCGCCTCGAGCAGCCTGGGCTGAAAGAAGAGAAAGAACGGAGCCGAGGGATACAACACGTCGACCGTTGCAATGCAGCCGTTGGAGAAGTTTTCCTTGGCGAAAAGCATCGCATCGCCGTTCGCGTCGGCGGCCAGCTTGTGTGCTGCGATCGTCTGGCGATAGGCCAGCACGGCCACCGCGGCGTAGTGCGCGCCGCCCGCACGGGTCAGATCGGCAGTGAGCTCCGCATCGAATGCGCTGCCTTGTCCATCGAGCGATTCATACTCGCGCGCGGCCGTGTCGAGCATCTCCTCGACCGGCAGATTGTCGCGCTGCCAATAGGGACGGAGATTACGCTCCAGGTATTGGATCGCGTAGCCCTCGGTGTAGCTGACGAGCAGATGGCGTGAGACTTGCTTCGACCCGACCGCTCCCAGATCGAGCACCGCGGCTAGATGCGGGCACTCCTCGCGGGCCGGCCCCGGCATGTCCATGCTGTCGCTCGGCGCCAGCGTGCCATGTGCGGCAAAGGCCGCAACCGCATGCGGCATGATTGCGGTCGACGCCGTCTCCTCCTTCGGCGCCGCAAGATGAAAGTAGCCCCAGTCGATGCGAAGGTTGTCGCCGGACCGGTTGAGAATGTTCTGATCGCGCGAGCCAACCGAAAGCACTTCGAGGCGAGCCGTGCGGTTGCGCGACTCGACCACGGACTCCCCGCGGTCGTTCACCGCGATCACCGGATCGACATCGAGCAGGACTTCCACCTCGTGGCTCGCCCCATCGGTCGAAACCGCGGTCCACGTCAGGTAGGTCACCGGGCGTGAGTAGACATCGAGATTCTCCGGCAGCGCGGGCGTAAAGAACACGAACGCGAGCGAAATACCGCCGGCGCTGAACTCGTAGCGCGTGTGCGTGGGCGCGATGGTGCGGCTGGTCTGCTGCATCGCGGGCACCTCTTCCGGATCGCGTCCCATGAAGCGAAATGCCTTGCCGTCGATGCGGGCCATGCCGGTGAGAGGCTGCTGCGAGCCGGTCCAGTGCGTCGTGTTCGAATCGGTCAGCTTGTCGGTCGTGGACCAGATGCTGAAGTAGGGGTCGTGAGCGATCAGAGGCGTGGCCGGCACGCGCTCCTGGCAGAAAGAATGGCTCTGAATCAAGCAGGCAAGAACGCAAAGAAACAACCGCGATCGAACATTCCGCATGGGTCCCCTCGTTGAGCGGCACAAACAAGCTGCTGTTTTTTCTACGCAGTGAAGTGTATCTCAGCGAGAAGGGGCCGGCCGCCGGACCCCGCAATGCGGAGGACGGTTCGTCGCACAATCCGGCCGGCCTGTCGCCCCGCCGGACCTCTCGTCGCGGTCGCTGCATCCGAGGGCCGCGGCCGGGCCTACTGTTCTTCCTGAGCAACCAAGCTCGGGAGAACGGCATGGAGAACCTGGTAAGCGTGGAAGGGGTAAGCCGGCGATTCCCTCTGGACCACAACGACGTCCTCGCGCTCGACAACGTGAGCCTGCAGGTCGGCGCGGGCGAGTTCCTGGCCATCGCCGGCCCCAGCGGCAGCGGGAAATCGACGCTGCTGAACCTGATCGGATGCATCGACAAACCGACCAGCGGAAGAATCCAGGTGGGCGGATCGGACACGGGCACGCTCAAACCGGATCGGCTCACGGCGCTGCGGCGGGAGAAGATCGGATTCGTCTTTCAGACCTTCAACCTGATACCGGTGTTCACCGCGGCCGAGAACGTCGAGTTTCCGCTCCTGGTTCAGGGGGTCGGCAGCGGGGAACGGCGAAGCCGCGTAGCCGCGGCGCTCGAGAGCGTTGGCCTGGCGGCGCGCGCCGCCCATAGGCCGGATCTGCTCTCCGGCGGCGAGCGGCAGCGGGTTGCGGTGGCCCGGGCCATCGTGCACCGGCCCTCGCTGGTGCTGGCCGACGAACCCACCGCGAACCTCGACACCAGCAACGCCACACAGTTGATCGATCTGATGCGCGAGCTGAATCGCAGCCTCGGCCTCACGTTCCTCTTCTCCACGCATGACCAGCGCCTGCTCGAGCACACGCCGCGTATCGTTCGCCTGTGCGACGGCCGGATTGTGAGCGATACGCATGCGCCGGATTCAGCCGGCGAGGATCGGGCCGGCCACGGTCCGCTTCAACCGGAATTGGCGCACTCAAGGAGTTGAGCGATGGGCAAGTTCCTGCTTCTGGCATTTCGCAACGTATTCCGCAATCGCCGGCGGACGGTGATGACGCTGCTGATGGTGGGGGGCGGCGTGGCCGGCCTCATGCTGGTCGGCGGCTTCTTCGCTTTCATGATGCGCGGGCTGCGCGAGAGCACCATCCGCAACGGGCTCGGGCACCTGCAGATCTTCACCGCCGAGCACTTCCGCCGCGATGAAGTGCATGTGCTCGACACCGGGATCGCGGACTGGCGGCAGGTTGCCGCTCAGGTGCATTCCGCGGAGCATGTCCGCGGCGTGGCCCCCCGCATCGAGTTCTACGGCATGCTGTCGAACGGCGTGAAGTCCGGCGTGTTCATGGGCAGCGCGGTCGATCCGGATATCGAGCGCAGCATGGGCTTCTCGCTGAATCTGGCCTCGGGCCGCGACTTGAGCGGCGCCTCCGCCGGCGAAGTGGAAGCGCTGATCGGCATCGGCGTCGCGCGGTCGATGAGCGTGAAAGTCGGCGACGGGCTCACCATTCTTGCCGTCACCTCTGACGGAGCTCTGAATGGCATCGACGTGCAAATCGTGGGCCTGGTCAACACCGGCTTCAAGGACATCGACGACCGCTATCTGCGGATCGCGCTCCCTTCGGCGCAGCGCCTGCTGCAGACCGGTCGCGTTACGAACCTCGTCGTCGGGCTGGACGCAACGTCGAACACCGACAAGGTCGCGGCCGTGCTTGCACCGCGGCTGAGCGGGTCCGGGCAGGAGATGGCGATGCGCAAATGGATCGATCTCGCCGCCTACTACAAACAGGTCCGCACCTTGTTCGACGGCATCTTCCTTTTCCTGGGCGTGATCGTGTTTTTCATGGTCCTGATGGCCAGCGTGAACACGATTCTGATGGCGATGTTCGAGCGCACCCGCGAGATCGGCACCATGCTGGCCATGGGCACGCCGCGCAATTGGATCATCGCCCTGTTCATGGTGGAGGCCACGCTCACTGGGCTGCTCGGAGCAGCCGTCGGGCTTGCCGTCGGCAACCTTCTCGGGGCCGCACTCAATGCATCGGGATTGCATATTCCCCCGCCGCCGGGCACGACCATCAACATGCAATTCCGCGTTCTGTTCGATCCGGCCCTCATGATCGCCTCGTCCGTGCTCGTGGTCGTCTCCCTGGCCCTGGCTTCGATTCTGCCCGCAGTCCGCGCCTCGCGGCTGCAGATCGTGGAGGCGTTGGCCCATGTGTAACTGGCGATTGATCCGCGCTATCTTCTTCCTTGCCCTCGTTGGCCTGCTCTTTGCGTGGTCCGTGAAGAGCCGGTCGCAGACGCCGAAGCTGGTCGACGCCGAAGCGCTGCTCAGGCGCTCCGACACCTTCCGCAACGGCTGGCCATCGTACGTGGTCCGCGTCAAGATCACGGACTACGACGCGGGCAAGTCGGACGAAGAGCATCTCTACGAGGTCTCGCAGAAAGGCTCCGATCGGACCTACGTCGAGTTCATGAGCCCGCGCGAAAAAGGACGCCACCTGCTCATGCTGGTCGACGACATGTGGATCTATCTGCCGGACACCAGCCGGCCGGTCCGCATCACGCCTCTCGAGCGGCTTACCGGCGACGCCTCGAACGGCGACGTGGCGCGCACCAACTATGCGATCGATTACACGCCGGTTTATTTGCGCAGCGAGAAGGTCGGCAGCGAGCAGTGCCATGTGCTGGAACTCACCGCCAAGCGCAAAGGCGCCACCTATCAGCGCATTCTCTACTGGCTCCGCGCCGAGGACGCGCGCCCGGTGAAGGCCGAGTTCTACCTGACTTCGGGCAAGTACATCAAGTCGGCCACGTTCGATGAATATGCGCTCTCCGGCGGCAGAATGCTGCTGCGCCGGCTCACGCTGTATGACGAGATCCGGCACAGCTCGCATTCCGTGCTCGAGTACTCCGGGGCAGTTCCGCGCGAGCTGCCCGACAAACTCTTCTACCAGGGCCGCGCGGACAGGTTCTAGCCATGAACGGCAGGGTTGCGATTTCGATTCTGGTCCTTGGCGCAGCATGCAGCGCGTGCGCGCAGGACGCAGGCTCCTCGCAAGAGCGGCGGTTCGCAACGCGCTACTCCGTGCAGGCGATCAACGACACGACTCTTTACGGCAACCGCAATCCGCGCATGCCGGCAACGCTGAACCAGCTTCTGCTCGAACCGGCATTCAGCGTGCGCTTTCGCAATCGATGGAGCTTCTCGTCGAGCCTGGTCGGGTCGACGGCGACTTCCAGCGATACCCGCTCGCGTGTGTTCGTCAAAGAAACCTATGCCGGCCTTTCCGCCGGGGATTTTGACTTCATGGCCGGACGCAAGATGGTGCGCTGGGGCACGGGCTATGCGTTTACCGCGGCCGGCGTGCTCGATCCGCCGCGCATGCCTGCCGATCCGACCGACCGGCTGAACCTGAACCAGGGCCGCGACATGGTCAAGGCCGACTGGGTGCGCGGGCCCCACGCACTCACCGCCGTGTGGTCCACCGCGGCGCTCGCGTCCAAAGCATTCACGGTGCATGACACCGCGGCGTTCCGGTATAACGTTCTGGTGCGCGGATTCGACACTTCGCTGATTGCCGGCGGCGATCGCGGCGGCGATGCGTTCGGCGGCCTCACATTCACGCGCGTGGTCGGCCAGGCGTGGGAGCTGCACGGCGAGGCCGTCTGGCGCGCGCAGGCAGCGGCGTTGATCGGCGCCAAGTTCACCACCGGCTCCGGCGTCAGCTTCATCGGCGAGTTCTACACGCCGCCCAACACGGCATATTTTCGCCGCGCCGGTGTATCGCCGCTGGCCGGCAGGCCGCACTACGCATTTCTGCGCGCGGAGAAGGCGCGGCTCCGCGAGTTGCCCGGCTGGAAGCAATGGGGAGTCGCCGGCGCGGTAGTCTCCAACCTCGACGACCACAGCTCGACGGTTGCTTTCGATGTGAGCCGCTGGTTCGGCAACCATTTCTCCACCTACGTTCACGTCGAGGCGCCTTCCGGTGGCGGCAAATCGGAGTATGGCTCCGCGCCCTACTCATCGGCGACGTCCGTCGGAGTGAGCTTCCACCTATGAATCGCGGCGCGGAACAGGATCGGGACATGTCGGGCGATAGCCCGAAGATCAAACGCCACATTGCCTCCATTCTGTTTCGAATGTTCTGGATCGTGCCCGCGGTGGCGATGATCTGTCTTGCGCTCTTCCTCTCCCTGGGCAGGACGAAGCTTTCCGAAACCGGCGTCGAACTGGTGGTGATGTTCGTCTATGCCACGCTGATCGGCCCGCCGTCCGCGGTCGTGCTCACCTGGATCGGCCACAGCTTCAGCAATCGGTTTCCGCGGCTCGTGCTGCTCTTCGATGCGCTGGCGCTGCTCGTCACGGCGACCGCCGGAGTTACGGTGGGAGTGCTGCTGCTGGGCTGGATGAGAATCATTCCGCCGCATTTCTTCTGGCAGGAGTTCCGCGGGTCATGGCCCTTCAGCATCGTGATCACGCTCATGACGGGACTATCCATTTCCACCTATGAGACCCTCCGCTACCGGCTGCAGGCGGCCACGCTGGAAGTGAGGACGCGCCAGATGGAGCAGGAGCGCGCCTATAAACTGCTGGCTGAAGCCCGGCTCTCGGCGCTCGAGTCGCGGATCCAGCCGCACTTTCTCTTCAACACCCTCAACTCGATCGCGGCGCTGATTCCCAGCGATCCGCGGCGCGCCGAAGACACGGTCGGCAAGCTGGCTTCGCTGCTGCGCTTCTCGCTCAACGCACATCAGAGCGGCCTGGTTTCCCTGGCGCAGGAGCTGAAGGTGACGCGCGACTATCTCGAAATCGAGGCTACGCGGTTCGGCCCGCGCCTGCGCTATGACGTCCAGGTCCCGGAATCGATGAGCAGCGTGAAAGTGCCGCCCCTGGCATTGCAGACTCTGGTAGAGAATTCGGTAAAGCACGTTGCCGCCAAAAGGCCGGAGGGCGTCGCCATCCGCGTGACCGGAGAATCCAACGGCCGCGGTGCGATGCTCCAGGTGGCCGACAACGGCCCTGGTTTCGCTCTCGGCGCCATCACGCCGGAGCATGGGCTGGGCAACCTGATCGCACGCCTCGACCTTCTTTTCGGCGATCGTGGAAAGATCGACGTGCTTCGCGAAAACGGCGACACCGTGGTGCGCATGTCGATTCCCTCGGAGCCTTGAATGGCCATGGCCGATACGCTCAATGCCTATCTCGTCGACGACGAACCGCTGGCCATCGAGCGGCTCGGCCGCTTGCTGTCGAGCTACAAGGCCGTACGCATCATGGGCAGCGCCACCGATCCCGCTGCCGCGCTCGAGCTTTTGAATAGCCAGTCCGGCCGGGATGTGGACGTGCTCTTCCTCGATATCCAGATGCCGGGAATCAACGGCTTTGAGCTGCTGTCGCGGGTCGCGGTGCAGCCGTTCGTCATCTTCACCACGGCATACGATCAGTACGCGCTTCAAGCCTTTGAGGTGAATTCGATCGACTACCTGCTCAAGCCGGTCGAGACGGAACAGTTGGAACGCGCGCTGGCCAAACTGGGACGATTGCGCCCGGTCGCCAAACCCGAATGGCAGCGGAACCCGGAATTGCCGGCCGTCCTGAAAGAACTCGCCGAATCCCTCCTGGAAAAGCACAAGGAGTATCCGCGGCGCATCGCCTCGCGGCTCGGCGACCGCATCTCGTTTCTCAATCTCGACGACGTCACGCACTTTGTCGCCCGCGACAAACTGACCTACGCCGTGATCAACGGTCGCGAATACTGCATCGATGACACGATCGCCGATCTCGAGCGCCGCCTGGACCCGGCGAAGTTCCTCCGCATCCATCGTGCCGTGCTGCTCAACCTGGATTGGGTGGAGGAGATGAACATCTCATCGGAGAGGCGCGCCCTCGTCGCTTTGAAAGATGCGCGGCACTCGCGGCTGCCCGTGGCGCGCGACCGCGTGCGGTTCCTCAAGGCGCAGATGGAACTGTGATGGCATAAGAACCGGAAATGGCGGCATTTCCTTGAGGAAATTGCCAATGCCCCGATGCGCTGGCGACCCATCGCCAACCGGCAACGCAACGAATCCGGGCGGGTGAGAGCGTTTGAGCCGCCTCCCCCGTCGCCGCTCCGCGCCGCGGCTACTTGCTGTACTCGTCGCGCAGAATCGTCTGCCGGCTCACCATCGGCACGGCCACGCCCTGCACATACACCTGCTTCACCTCGGTGCGCCAAGTGCCTGCTCGCAGCAGGGAGGCTATTGTATGGAGATTGTGGACGTGGCGACTGAGCTGCTTGTGGAGCCGGTCTTTTTGCCGATGGCCTTCACCGTCGTCGTCTTTGAGACCTTGAATGCCTTGCTGTATCGGGTTGAAGCGGAAGTGGGCGCTGCGCCGTCGGTTGTGTAGTAGATTGCGGCTCCGCTCGTGGCATCCGTAATTACCACCGTTTGCGTGCCTTTGTACGTGCCCGTCTTCGGCGAGATCGATGGCTCTGCAACCGTCCCGGCCGGTTTCACGACGATTGTGCGGAGGACCCGCTGAGCAGCAGCGAACTCCGCGTTCCCACCCTGGATGGCTGCGACCACAACTGTGCCCGCATCGGTCAGCGTGAGGGTCTCGCCGTAAGAACCGCTCACTCTTCCCGGGCCGCTCACGATGCCGAATCTGACGGGCAGGCCGGAACTTGCTGTGGCCTTCAGCGTAAGCGGCTTCGCGCCGAACGCGATCGGCGATGGAGGCGGCGTAAAGGTGATCGTCTGCGACCGCTTGATCGTCTCGACGAGCGGCTCGCTGGTCGATGCGGAGAAGGAGCTGTTGCCTGCATACAGGGCTGTAATCGTGTGCTTGCCCAACTTGAGCCCGGCAGTCGAATAGCTAACTTGTCCCGAACTGTTCAGCGCTGCCGAGCCAGCCGATTTCCCATCCACAGTGAAAGTCACGCTTCCGTACGGGTAGAGATTCAGGACGTGGAGGACGGAGATGCTTGCCGTGAATGTGACCTTGGCTCGCGCCGGGGCCGGGTTTGCGCTCGCGCTCAGCGTTGCTGTGGAAATTGCCGGGGCGGCGGAACCGGAGAGATTCAGCCTGGCGGCAAAGGCGGTCCAGTTGGAGTTCGGAGTCCTCTTCTTGGTCTGGAAGCCCTCGCGCGCCACGGGAAAATCGGCGGAAGACGAGGATCCCGCAATATAGGCATCTCCAGCGGGCCCCAGCGCAAGCGCATTGCCGGAATCACTCCCCGTCCCGCCCATCAAAGTGGAGAAGGTTAGCGCAGTGGCGGAGGCGTTCAGCACACTGATGAATGCATTGCTCAAAACTGTGCTTTTCGATTTGTTGGTGCGCTGGAATCCTTTGTAGGTCGGAAAGTCCGGGGATGCCGTTGTCCCGGTAACATATGCATTTCCTGAGGCGTCCACGGCAATGGAATTGGCCTGGTCGCCGGAGCAGACCGAACTTGAGTCGCACGAGCCCGAACCGCCCAGGTATGTCGAATACAGGATACGGGAACCTTTCGGGTCGTATTTGGTAACAAACGCGTTCGATGCTGCACCCGGTGCGGCAGTGTTATTTTTTTGATAAGCCCCGCGGGAAACTGGAAAGTTCGTCGAGAAGCTCTGGCCGGCAAGAAATATCGTGCCGGAAGGACCTAAGGCTATCGAGGAGACAGAGTCGCCGTAGCATCCCGCAAGAGTTTGCCAGCAGGCGCCGAATGTGTCATCGCAGGAAGATAGAACCTGGCAGGTTCCAGACCCTCCCAGATAAGAAGAGAACAATAATTTCGAGCCGTCGGGAGACACAATTGAAGCGTAACCGGCCGCCGCAGCATAGCCGTTGTCATCGGTCTCGTCGAGGCAATAGTCGGGATAGGGGCCCCTTGATTCGACGCAGTAGGTAAAGTTCGCCGTGTTGTTTGGATTGGTCGTTCCGTTCGTCGTCGGAAAGTCAGTAGAGGCCGCGGATCCGGCCACGTATGCATTGCCCGATCCATCCAATGCGATCGCGTTCGCTGCATCGCCAACGCAGGTCTCGTTCCCATAGGTCTGGTCGAAAGTGCATGCTCCGCTTCCGCCCAGGTATGTGGAGTAGAGAAGCGCAGATCCCTGCGCGTTGAGTTTACTGACGAATCCGCTCGAGACCGAATTCGCAAGGTCCCTGTTCGTTTGCTGAAATGCCCCGCTGGTGACCGGAAAATTGGACGAATATGTGGATCCTGCAACATAGGCGTTTCCATCCGAATCCAGTCGGATAGCATTCACCGCATCACCCTGGAAATCGCCATTCGCGTCAACCGTCCCGGAACCGCCCAGGTAGGTTGAATAGACGAGCGCGGATCCCTGGTCGTTGAGTTCGGCCACAAACCCGTTCGATGTCTTGTTTCCGGCGCCATTGTTCTGTTGTTGAAAAGCGCCGCCGGCAACCGGAAAATCGGAAGAGTTAGTTAGACCCGCTACATATGCGTTCCCCAAAGAATCAATCGCGATTGCATTCGCTCGATCGCCCCCCGTCCCTCCAAGATAGGTTGAGTAGACCAGGCCAGTTCCGTAAGGGCTGATCTTGCTGACGAACGCGGTGCAGGCGCCCGTCAACCGGATGGTTTGTTGATAGGCGTCCGTTGTCGCAGGAAAGTCGGCGGAGCAGGTCTCGCCCGCTACAAAGGCATCCCCTGCAGAATCCACCGCGACAGCGTTCGCTGCTTCCCACGCCGTTCCACCAAGATAAGTGGAGTAAACCAGGACCGGATCGATGATGAGGGGCCGGGCGGTGTCGTACGGGCCGATCTTGAATCTCACCGTCTCGTCGCCGGCGAGTGAAAATGAACCCTGAACTGGCGTGCGGTCACCTTTTGTTTCCTGATAGACGACCGGCTTGCGGAATACGATTTCGCCCTCTCTCCCAATGACTCTGAGATCGCCCTCCGGGGTGAGTCGCAGCGCCGCTGCTCCTGCGAAATGCAGCTTGATGCGGCCAGGGTCGGCGAGCGGAGCTACAGCAAAATCGTACTCGAGCTCCCCGTGATCGCCATGGTAAAGAAGGTCAATGCCATCATAGACTCCTGCGTACCGCACCCGCGAGTAAGTGGGCACGTTTCTGCGCCACTGCGTGGGGTCCTTGCCGAGGAAGTAGTTGGCTACAGCTGGCAACCGGCTTTCGCCTGAGGGCTGACCGCCGGACCGCGCCCCCTCCAGCTCAAGACGCAGCACTTCGCCGGTCCGTTGCGTGAGCGGCGACCCACTCGACGCCGCCATCTTGTTCGACCGGGTGTAGCCCTTTATTCCACCCAACTTGTCCGGATTCGCATCTGCATCCCGCGTCGAAAGCACCAGCACCGCATCTGTGCTGGTAAGGAATATCCCGTAACCGGGGCCGCGTGCCACAAACTTCACGCGGGCATCGCTCTGGCCAAGATTCCGCTCAAAGCTCAGAGCCGCTCTGCCGAAGTTCTCCGCGGTCCAAACCGAGCCGGACACTGGATGGTTTGACGAAGCCGGCGGCCCTGCCAGTGCGGGCACGACTGGAGCCGCAAGAAGACTCAAGACGGCAGAAATGACCCTTGGGTGCACCACGGACCTCCCTGAACTGAGAGCTCGCCTCCCCCTACTTGCTGTACTCGTCGCGCAGAATCGTCTGCCGGCTCACCATCGGCACGGCCACGCCCTGCACATACACCTGCTTCACCTCGGTGCGCACATCCAGCGGATCGCCGTTGGCCAGCACCACGTTCGCCATCTTGCCGGCGTCCAGCGAACCCAGTTTGTCGCCGAAGCCGAACATCTCCGCCACGTTCAGCGTGATCGCTTTCAGCGCCTCGTCATAAGGCAGCCCATAGGCCACGGCAAAGCCCGCCGCGTAGGGCAGGTTGCGCGCCGAATGGCTGCTCACCGGCCCGCCCGCATCCGCCGACGAGATGGCGATCTTCACGCCGCGCTTCGCCAGTTCCGCCGGCAGCGTGTACACCGCGTCGTAGCGCTCGTTGGCCTTGGGAAAGTCGTAGATCGGCCCCACGATCACCGGCACCTTCCACGCCGCGATCTTGTCCAGCACGTCCTGCGAGTGCGTCACGTGGTTCAGGATCACCTTGAGGTGAAACTCGTTCGCCAAGGCCATGATGTTCTCGACGTCGTAGCCCTCGTAAACTCCGATGACCACCGGCCGCTCGCCCTTCAGGTAGGGAATCAGCGCCTCGAGCTTCAGGTCGCGCTTCTGCGGCTTGTCCTTTTCGTCTTTCTTTGTGTCGTCTTTCTTTGCGTCGTCCTTCTTGGGCGCACTCTGCTTTGCCATGTAGTCCTGCACATCGAGGAACGTCTGCCGCAGTTGCGTGATCAGCCCCATGCGCGTCGACGGATACTCGCTGTGTCCGCCCCGCCCGCCGCGCCGCCGCTGATCGGCGCCGTAATTCATGGCCAGCGCCACGTCGCGGCCCAGAATCATCTGTTCGCGGTCGGCGCCGTAAAGCTGGATGAAGATATCCTGGCCCGCAATCGAGTCATCCGTCGCCGGCGCCACCACCGCGTTCGTGATGCCGTTCAGCCGCGCGACCGGAATCAGCTCCGTCTCCCCGTGAAACGCATCGCCGACATGCATGTGCGGCATAATCTCGTCGGAGCGCTCGCTAAGGTCGTTGTTCGCTTCGTCCGCGCTGATCTCCGTAAGGCCGAAGTTCGACTCCGGATCGATCAGCCCCGGATACACCGTGAGTCCCCGCGCATCCACGATCTCGGCGCCCGCCGGCACCTGCACCGTGCCGGCCTCGCCCACCGCGGCGATCTTTCCATCGGCGATCACCAGCACGCCATTCTCGATCGTGCCGTGCGACACGGTCAGCAGCTTGCCGCCCGTGATCGCAATCGTCTTCGGGCCTGCGGCCATCAGCACCGCCGGCCCAGCCGCAAGCAGCAGCGCAAATGAAAATACCTGCCTCATTGGCCGTCCTCCTCATCCTCTCCGCCAAAGCCGTCTTCGCCATGCATCGCGCCCGAGAAGTGCGGCGTGCCGAACCCGGGCAGGGAAGCGTCGAAGAACAAATCGCCGTCGATAAAGACCTTCTGCGCCCGCGCATACGTCGACAGCGGATCCTGATTCCATAACACCAGGTCCGCGTCCTTGCCCACATCGATCGATCCCACGCGGTCATCCACGCCGATGATCCACGCCGGATTCAGCGTCACCATGCGGATCGCCTCGTCTTCGCTCGCGCCGCCGTAGTGCACCATCTTGCCCGCCTCCTGGTTGAGCCGCCGGATATGGTCGTTCGAGTCGCTCTTCAGCGCCACCCGCACGCCCTTGCGCAGGCTCATCACCGCATTCCACGGGATGGCGTCCCACGCCTCGTCCTTGTAGCCCCACCAGTCGGCGAAGGTTGCGATGGCCGTATCCTCCGGCGCAATCTTGCCCGCCACCTTGTACATCTCCAGCGCGTGATGGAAGGCGCGAATCTTGTAGCCGTACTCGTGCGCGATCGCCTCTTCGGTCAGAAACTCGTCCGCGCGGTAGCAGTGGATCTGCACGTAGAGCTTGCCGCGCAGCACGTCGGCCAGCGCCTCCAGCTTCAGATCCTTCTTCGGCGCCGTCGCGGTCTTGTCGCCCTTCGCAGCCTTCGCGTTGTATGCGTCCCACTCCGCCATGTAAGCCTTCGCGTCTTCGAACGCCTGCCGCATCACGGCAAAGTTGCCCATGCGCGTTGAAGGCAGCTGGTCGCGGCTGCCATAGACGCGCTTCGGATTCTCACCCGATGCAAACTTGATCGATCCCGGCGCATTGGGAAACAGCATCGCGTCGCGGTCCAGCCCGAACTTGTTCTTGATCACCACCGCCTGCCCGCCAATCATGTTCGCCGAGCCGTGCAGCAGCAGCTCCGTCGTCACGCCGCCGGCCAGCGCCTGGTAGAGCGCCTTGTCGCGGTTGTCGAATGCGTCGATCATGTGCATCGCCGGCGTCACCGGGCTGGTCGCCTCGTTCACGTCCGAATCCAATGCCGAGTGCGAATGCGGATCGATGATTCCCGGCGTGAGCCACAACCCTGAGCCGTCGATCGCGGTTGCCGATGCGGGCGCGTTCACCTGCGCGCCAACCCCGGCGATCTTGCCCGCATGCACCCACACCGTGCCGTGCTCGATGGTGCCGTGGCTGGCCGTCATCACGGTCGCATTCTGAATCACGAAATCGGCGGGCGTCGCCGGCTGCGCGCCGCAGGCGGCAAATGCTGCGGCAACGATGGCTAGGCAAATGAAGGAGCGCGCGGCTCGCGAAACCGGCGCAAGCAGGCAGACTGAGTGCGGCAAGTGCGGCCTCCTGGTTTTCTGCAAATGGAGTCGAGAAACGGAACCAACGGATGGCTTCAGCGGTCCTTGGCGGAATCCTACAGCATCGCGGCGGAAGCTGAGCCGGCGAAGTGCTGAAACGTCTTCACGGTGGGATCAGCTCCGCGCCGCCAGCACGGCGTCCGCAATGCGCGCTGCCTCCACGGCCGGCCGCACCGCATGCACGCGAACGATGGATGTACCCTGCAGAATCGCGGCCACCAGGGCGGCGATGCTCGCTGTCTCGCGCTCCACCGCCCGCGCGGTCACGCCGCCATGCAGCGTCGCCAGCGTATGCCCGAGAAACGACTTGCGCGAAACTCCCGCCAGCAGCGGTCTTCCCAAGGTCAGTAACTCGGCCTGCCGCGCCAGCAGCGTATAGTTCTCATCGAAGCGCTTGCCAAATCCGTATCCCGGATCGAGCACTATGGCTTCCCGCGCGACGCCCGCCGCCGTAGCAGCCTCCACACTCGCCTCCAGCCCGGCCCGCACCGCCGCCATCAGCTCGTCGGCCGGCAGCGTCGGTTGCGTTCTCCACGCTTCAGGCCTTCCCCGCGTATGCATCAGCACCACCCCGCATCTGAACTCCGCGCAGACCTTCGCCATCTCCTTGTCCCAGGCAAATCCGCTCACGTCGTTGACGATCTCGGCCCCCGCCTTCACCGCCACCCTCGCCGTCGCTGCTTTGTAAGTATCCGCCGAGACCACCGCGTCCGGCCGCGCGGCCAGCAATCCCTGCAACACCGGCAGCAGACGCGCCTGCTCTTCGTCCGCGCTCACCGCCGGCGCATCCGCGCCCTCCGCACCGCCCGCCTGCGACCCCGGCCGCGTGCTCTCGGCGCCGAGGTCAATCAGGTCCGCGCCTTCCTCCAAATGCTTCAGCGCCTGCTCAACCGCCTTTTCAGGATCGAGAAACGTCCCCCCGTCGCTGAACGAATCCGGCGTGATATTCACCACGCCCATCACCAGCGTGCGCGCGCCAGCCTCAAGCGTCCGGCTGCGCAGCCGCCAGGTCGTTTTCTCCCGCTGAATTCGATCCATCCCTTCGATGGTACGCCGCATGTCGCTCGCTCTATCGCCGTGCACGGCTGCTACACTCCCGCCATGAACTCCTTGCAGCGATATCTCGTGCTCACGCTGGCCGGGCTCGCTCTCTCCTCTGCAAATCTCCTCGCGCAAGCGCAGCATCCGCGGCCGGCGGCTCATCCGCCGGCGCATCCCGCGCCGCCGCAGGGCGCGCTCGCCGAGCGCATCCACGCCATCCTCGCCGAGCCGGCGCTGGCCCACGCCGGATTCGGCATCAGCGTAACGGCCATGGACGGCCAGCCGCTCTTTCAGCTCAACGATGGCCGCCTTTTCACGCCCGCCTCCAACGCCAAGCTGGCCACCACCGCCGCCGTTTACGGCCTTCTCCCCATCGAGACCATGACCTGGACCACCCATGTCGTCGCCGCCGGCGATGTCGACTCTTCCGGCGTGCTCCACGGCGACCTGGTCATCGTCGGCTCCGGCGACCCAACCATCAGCGCGCGCAAGTATCCTTATCGTCCGCCGCCTCCTCCTCCGCCCGCCCCCAGCACCAAAGCCGCCAAGTCCGCTCCTCAGCCCGCGCCACCCGAGCCCGAGCCGCAGCCGGACCCCATGGCCGCGCTCAAGCTGCTTGCCCAGCAGGTGGAACAGGCCGGCGTGCGCACCGTCGAAGGCAATGTCGTCGGCGACGACAGCTTTTACCTCGACGAGCCTTACGGCGCCGGCTGGAGCTGGGACGACCTGCAATGGCCTTATGGCGCGCCTGTCTCGGCGCTGACATTCAATGACAACAGCGTCGAGCTCACCCTCACCCCCGACCCGGCCTCGCCAGGAGCCACCGCGGCGGAATGGATGCCGGATATCGGTTACTTCGTCCTCGCCAACAACATGACGCCCGCCCCAGCCGGCCAGCCGCCCCACCCCGGCCTCGAGCGCCGCATGGGCAGCACCATGGTCCGCGCCTGGGGCACAGCCCCGCCGGAAGGCCTCCACGCCGGCCTCGCCGTCGAAGATCCCGCCGAGTTCACCGCCGCTGCGTTCATTGAGGCGCTGCGCACCAGCGGCGTCGCCGTGAAGGGCTCGGCGACGTCCTTGCATCGCTACTCCATCGGCACCGGCGATTTCGTCGCCGACCGCGCCGTGCCGATTCAGGGCCTTGGCCGCGATGGCCCCATCACCGTCGAATCGCCTCACGAAGGCCGCAAAGTGCTCGCCACGCGCGTCTCGACTTCCATTGCCGAAGTGGTGAAGACGGCCAACAAAACCAGCCAGAACCTCCACGCCGAGCTGCTCCTGCGCATGCTGGGCAAGATGAAAGGCAACGACGGCAGCTTCGCCCAGGGCGCGCGCGTCGTGCGCCAGTTCCTTGTCTCGGCAGGCATCGACGACGGCGACTTCTTCTTCTACGACGGCTCGGGCATGAGTGCCGACGACCGCGTCGCCCCGCGCGCCTTCACTCATCTCCTCGCCTACGCGGCAAAGCAGTCGTGGGGCCAGGCCTGGCGCGACACGCTCCCCATCGCCGGCGTCGACGGCACTCTCGGCAACCGCTTCAAAAACTCGCCGCTCAAAGGCAAGCTCTGGGCCAAGACCGGCACGCTCAACGAAACCAATGCGCTCTCCGGCTACCTCACCACGGCCACCGGCAAAATGCTGGCTTTCTCCATCATGGTCAACGGTCACCGGCCCGAAAGCAACGCCGAGGTCCAGGCCATCGACCGCATCGCCGAAGCCATCGCCGCCTCCGACTGACGGCCGGCGATTATCATCAATGCTGATGAAGACCCAAATGTTCGTAGTATGGCTCGCGGCTTCTATCGGCGCGCTGAGCCTGGCCGTTCTAGCCGGCGGCTGCAAGTCGCTCCCGCCCTCCAAACCCGAGTCCGAATGGACGACCCAGGAAGCGCGCGGCGCCGCCGTCTATCGCCTCAAGTGCGCGCGTTGCCACTATCCCACCTCCACGCGCGGCCTCAACGGCCCCGGACTGCAGGCCATCACCAAGATCAAAGCGATGCCCTCCGGCGCGCCGCCGACCGACGAGCGTCTGATTGAGGTCATCCTGCATGGCCGCCTGATGATGCCCGGCACGCCGCTTGACGACAGCCAGCTTCGCGATCTGCTGGCCTATATCCATACGCTATGAATCCGGGCAGCGGCAGCGGTGAAGACAATCGCCCGGCCCCCGTTGACGCAGAGCCAGCGCCGGCCGGCGTCAAGCCGGTGCCGGCCGAAGCCAAAACCACCATCCTGCAGCTTCCCGGCCTCGCCGCCATCAGCCTCTACATGCTGCTCCTCGCCGTCGTCATCGTCTTCGGCGTCGTCTCCGGCGGCCACTATCCGCCGCTGTTCCTGGTCTTCTCGGCCGTCTTCATCGCCGCCAGCGCCGGCCTGATGAAGCTCTTCCGCTGGGCCTGGGCTCTCACGCTCGCTGCCGTCCTTCTGCTCGCCATCTATAACCTCTGGCTCTTCGCTTCCAGGCACGCCGCCGGTGCAGGCCTGGTGCAGGGCCTGCTCAATTTGGTCTTCTTCCTCTATCTGGTCCGGCCTGAAGTGAGAGAAAAGCTGATTTAAACGCCGCGGCGCCCATTGCTTTTCGTTTTTTCCACTCGACGGCAGAATGGTAATCTTCTGCCCATGCTGCCCCTTTCCCTGAAGACCTCTGTTTGCCTTGGACTGACCTTTCTCGCCGCCTCCGTGGCCTCCGCAGCCGATGCCCCCAAAAAACGCGCCATTACTCTCGACGACCTCGCACGCATCGAGCGCGTTGCCTCGCCCGCCATCTCGCCCGACGGCGAGTGGATCGCCTACACCGTGAGCCAGGTTGACACCAAGGAAGACAAGAATCAGACCTGCCTCTGGATGGTGAAGTGGGACGGCTCGGTGCACCTCCAGCTCACCTACGACAAGGAAGGCGCTTCCGCCCCGAAGTTCAGCCCCGACGGCAAGTACATCAGCTTTCTCTCCAAGCGGCCGGGCGCGGCCAAGGGCAGCCAGGTCTGGGGCATGGATCGCCGCGGCGGCGAAGCCGAACAGCTGACCAATATCGCCGACCAGGAAATCGAGAGCTACCTCTGGTCGCCGGATGCCAAAAAACTCCTCCTCACGCTGCGGCCGAAAACCGAGCCCGATGAGCCTGAGGACGGCAAGAAGCCCGAAACGCCGAAGCCTGTCGTCATCGATCGCTACCACTTCAAGCAGGACGTGCAGGGCTACATCCGCGACGATTCGTGGGACTCGCTCTATCTCTACGACCTGGGCACGAAGAAGGCCGAGAAGCTCACCGCGGCGAAGAACGTGAACGAGGAGAATGCCTCGTGGTCGCCCGACGGCCGGTGGATTGCCTTCGTCAGCAACCAGGACGCCGATCCCGACCGCAGCAACAACACCGACGTCTTCGTCGTCGAGCCCAAGCCGGGCGCCGCCGCGCGCAGGCTCACAACATGGCCCGGCCCCGATGGCGGCCGCCTCGCCTGGTCGCCCGATTCAAAATCCATCGCTTACATCCAGGGCGCCGAGCTCAAGCTGCTCGAATACTCCCAATCGAAACCGGCCGTAGTGACTCTCGAAGGAAAGGTTACTTACCCGGCCGCTTCGTTGGACCGCGCCGTGCGCGACCCGGTCTATTCGAGCGATGGCCGGCTGAGTTATCTCGTCAACGACGACCGCAACCAATACCCCGCCGAAGTCGACCTGACCGGCGGCGGCGCAAAGCGCCTGCTCGCCGAGCCAGGCACCGTGATGGCGTGGGAATCCGAATCGGGCCACACCGCGGTCGTCTTTACCGGCGATGGCCAGATCCCCGAGATATTCGCCTTCGAAGACGGACATCTGCGAAAGCTCACCACGCACAACGATTCGCTCCTCGCCGAGCTGAACCTCGTCCCTGCGGAAGACATCGAGTTCACCAGCCAGGACGGCGCCGACGTGCATGGGCTCCTGACCAGGCCGGCGGATTTTAAAGCTGGCTCGCCCGTGCCGATGATCCTCTTTATCCACGGCGGCCCCAACGGCCAGGACGCGCACAGCTTCGACTTTCTGCGCCAGTGGCTCGCCACCAAAGGCTATGCCGAGCTCAACGTAAACTATCGCGGCAGTTCCGGCCGCGGCCAGGACTACGCCAAGGCCATCGCCGCCGACTGGGGCCACAAGGAAGTCCTCGACCTGCTCGCCGGCGTCGACAAGGCTATCGCCATGGGTGTGGCCGACCCCCATCGCCTCGCCGTCAGCGGCTGGAGCTACGGCGGCATCCTCACCGACTACACCATCGCCAGCGACAGCAGGTTCAAAGCGGCCATCAGCGGCGCGGGCACGGCCACTCCGCTCTCCTTCTACGGAGTCGATCAGTACATCCTGCAATATGACAACGAGCTCGGCAAGCCCTGGGATAACTACCAGCTCTATCTCAAATTGAGTTACCCATTCCTCGAAGCCAACAAGCGCATCCACACGCCCACGCTCTTCATGGGCGGCTCGTCCGACATGAACGTTCCGCTGGTCGGCGGAGAGCAGATGTACGAGGCGCTCAAATCGCTGGGCATTCCCACCGAGTTAGTCGTCTATCCCGGCCAGTTCCATGGCTTCACCAAGCCGAGCTATATCAAGGATCGCTACGAGCGCTGGCTGGCCTGGTGGGATAAGTACCTCAAACCCGCGCCGCCTGCCCACGCACCGGCAACTCCCGCGCCGCAAGCGAAGTTATCGACCGGAAACTGACTCGTCCCCGGCGCGGTCCCTGCAAGCGCGCAACTGGGAACGAAGACCTGTCCTCTGATCTCTGTTCTCTGATCCCTGTCCCCTGATCTCTGTCCCCTGATCCCTGATCCCTGATCCCTGATCCCTGATCCCTGTCCCCTGATCCCTGTCCCCTGTTCCCTGTTCCCTGATCCCTGTCCCCTGATCCCTCGTTTCCCGCTCACTGGCATATCGCCTTCAGCCTCTCGAACGGCTTCGGCTTGAACGGCGGATACTTCAGGTGCATCGAGTCCATGAACTGATCGGGTAGCGTGCCGCCATATTTCAATGCCGCATCGGGATCCAGCGCATAAGCAGGATCCTGCTCGACTTGTGGCAGTGCGGCAAAGGTGAATCCCTGCCGGCGCAGCAGGTCGAGCAGATCCGGCAGCATCAGCGTCGTGAACGCAGTTGCGTGCAGCAGCAGCACGTTGGGAATCTCGTGCCCAAACGCAATCTGCTGCTCCTCGCGTCCCAGCTTGATATATTCGGTCGCCGCCTCAAGATAACTCTGCTTCAGCCAATTTATCGCCAGGTTATCGTTCTTCGCCGCGCATCGTCCGTAGGCGTCGTTCCACGCATAGTCCTCGAAATCGAGCGACACCTGCGCCACCCGGTACCCGTGATCGCGCAGGAACGCTCGCACCTCGCGCCGCTTCTCCAGCGTGTCGCCCTCCCACAAAAATGGATAGCGGAACCAGTGCCAGTCGCGGCCGCCCGCGTATTTCGCCAGTGCAGGCTCATTCTCTGCGATCTCCTTCTCGAACGCAGCCGCCGGATGATCGCTCAACGAAATGTGCGACCACGTGTGGCTGCCGATATTCATGCCGGCGCCAACCCAGATGCCAAGAGCCTGCAGTGCATCGGGATCGTTCTCGAGTTTGACCGCATTGACAAATCCGTAGACGCCTTCGAGATGGTTCGCCACCAGCTCCGAGGAAAGCAGGGCAAGGATCTTCGTGCGGTTCTGTCCCGGTGGCAGGCTTCCCGCGGCCGGCAGATCGTCGAACGTGAGCGCCACGACAGGATGCGGATCGAGCCCCGCCCCGGCCGCGCCATCGGGATTCACCGCCCCCGTCCATACCTGCTCGGCGATCAGCCATCGGCCGTCCTTCTCGCGCTCGTATACGGTCACGTAGCTTCCGCTTGAGTGCTGATGCTCGCCGTTGCCACGCAAAACCAGGCTCTCCCGATACGTCCCCGAGTCGAATGCAGCGTCTCCAATCACCTGCGCACGCCACGAATAGAACGTCAGATCGCTGTCGAAGACTTTGGTGACCGTCTCGAACAAACTGCGAATGTTCGCCGCTCCACGTACCCGGCCTCCGTCCGGTTCGATGAACTCGGCATTCGCGGCGTATGCGGCCACCGAGGCGTCGATCCGCTTCTCATGCAGGTCATGCACCCACTGCTCGCGCAGCGGCGCGAGAATGTCTGCCGCTGCATTCTGGCTGGTTTCGGGATACGGCGTGTGCGAAGACTGTGCCCCGGCCATTGGCAACACGATTGCCATCGCCGCTCCAATTGCCGCCACTCGCCACATTCCCGGCCCGCTTTGCCGCATCGTCATCGCCACTCGGGCAGTGTAGCAGCGCCGTCCCGTTCGGCCCCGGCCAGACCGGCGGCCGGTACAATGGAACTGTGCTGGACCTGGTGCAGATCGAGCCCGCGCGCAAAGCTCCCGCGCCCAAGCCCGAGTGGCTCAAGGCTCGCGCACCCGTCGGCGAAAACTATCACTCGCTCAAGCGTCTGGCCCGCTCGCTTGGCCTGCACACCGTGTGCGAGAGCGCGCAGTGCCCCAACATCGGCGAGTGCTGGCACCACCACACTGCCACCTTCATGATGCTCGGCAACCTGTGCACGCGCCGCTGCGGCTTCTGCGCCGTGCCCAAGGGCCGCCCGGAGCCCATCGACTTCGATGAGCCGCGCCGGATCGCGGAGGCGGTCGCTCAATTGGGTCTGCTCCACGCCGTGGTCACCAGCGTCAACCGCGACGACGATCTCGTCGGCGGCGCGCGCACCTTCGCCATGGTCATCGAAGAGATCCGCCGTCAGGCGCCCGGCTGCCGCGTCGAAGTGCTCATCCCTGACTTTCAGGGCGACGAGGAAGCCATCCGTATCGTTGTCGACGCGCGGCCCGAAGTCCTGAACCACAACACTGAGACCGTGCCGCGCCTTTATCGCGTCGTCCGCTCCGGCGCCCGCTACCAGCGCACGCTCGACCTGCTGCGCTACGCCAAGCAGCTCAACCCCGCCGGCGTCACCAAATCCGGCGTCATGGTCGGCCTCGGCGAAGAGACGCACGAACTGCTCGAAGTCTTCCGCGGCCTCGCCGCCGTCCACTGCGACATCCTTACCATCGGCCAGTATCTGCGCCCCTCGCGCGACCACTTGCCCATGGCCCGCCTCTACACGCCGCGCGAATTCGCCGAACTCAAGTCGGAAGCCCTCCGGATGGGCTTCCGCCACGTCGAGTCCGGCCCGCTCGTCCGTTCGAGCTATCACGCCCACGAGCAAGCCGCCGCAATGGAAACCGCCAGACTTTAGCAAGGCTCCAGCCCGCTGAGAGCAAAGTCGGAATCGCAGCCGGACCGGCGCCCGGTTCGCCTACAAGGCTGCCTTTGGAGGCACCCCTTTGAGAATCCGCTGGGCAAGAATCCTGCTGTGGACCTTCGCCGCCGTCGTCGTCGTGGCTGGACTCATCGTCGCTGGCGTCTGGCTCAGGCTGCGTGGCACGCCCGTGCATGCCTCCGTCGTCGATCCCGCCCGCGTCGCTGCCGACTCCGCCGCACCGCAGGTTCTGCGCGATTTCCGCGCAAACGAAAACGCCAGAGACCTTGCGGCCCCTGGCGCTTCATTGAAGATGAACTCGTAGGCGGATCGGTGATCGCCATCTTCCGGCTTGCGCCGGTGACGAACCTCCTGATCTCCTTCAGTCACTCCACCTTGCATCGCCTTCTTGCGAACCGACAATCTTCAGGCTTTTCCTGCGTCCCGGACTTCAGGCTTGCGCCCGTTGTCCATTCCGCAGATTCCACCTGAAGTTCCCATCCCGCGAGTCGCCCCGCAAGATCGATCTCCTGGCTCGACTCTCGGCTGCACGCTCCAGCTTGCGCCTTTGCCTGCCGCCTCGTGTCCGGCTCTCGTCTCCGCTCCTTCAGCTTGCGCCTCGAAGCAGTTCCTGAGGCTCGGCCCTTGTCCCCATCCTTCCAGCTTGCGCCTTCCAGGTGTGTCCTTGAGTCCGGCCCGCGTCTCCATCCGTCCGGCTCGCGCCTTCTGAATGGTTCCTTGAACCTCGCCTGATCCCCCGTCCCTCCAGCTTGCGCCTTCAGTCTGTTCCTTCAGGCTGCCCGGAGCTTGTTCAGCCCGGTCCGGCTTTGCCGGTGAGGTGCCCGCCTTCAACCGAATCTTCGTCTCTGGCTTGCACCAGCGATGAATCTTCCGATCACTACTCGGTCACCTGCTGAAACAAACACTATGTCCATCGAATCTGTGGATTCAAGTGCATATCTCCATCAATCCTGTGGATTTCACCCGGAGTGGTGCAGAACGCAACTTAGCCGTGAAGATTCCTGCGATCCGATCCGTCATACTCTCTCTAAGTGAGGTGATATGCCCGACCTTATCCCGGATATTCAGCGGACGTGCATGCTGAGCATGGACCTTCAATCGGCCATTGTCTCCATTTACACAAAAGGCGACCCAGGTCTCGTTGAGCGGGCTTCTACTCTTCTCAAGCAGGCGCGAGCCTGTGGGATGATGGTGATCCATGTTCAGGTCGGTTTCCGCCCGGGCTTTCCCGAAGTCCACACTCGAAACCAGCTTTTCGGTGCAATCAAGAGCTCGGCCCAGTGGCAGCAGATCTTTCAGGGGTCGGCCGGAGCGATTCATCCTGCGCTGGAGCCCCAGCCCGGCGAGATCGTCGTAACCAAGCATCGCGTGAGCGCGTTTGCCGGCACCGACCTGCAGATGATTCTTCGCGCGAACGAAATCGATACCCTCATCCTCTTCGGAATCGCAACCAGCGGTGTGGTGCTGTCCACGCTCCTCGAGGCGAGCGATGCCGACTACCGCCTCATCGCCGTCAAGGACTGCTGCGCGGACCAGGATCCGGAGGTGCATGCCTGCCTGATCGACAAGGTCTTTCCGCGGCGAGCCACTGTGGTCGCCTCCGCTGCACTGCTCCAGGCGATGACTAGTTGAGTTCGTTGTAACTGATCAGCTTCGCATCCGGTGCCAGCCGCTCTCTCCAGTCGCCCCACAGCAGCGCCGTTTCCGCCACAAATCCCTCGCCCCCCGGATGCGCCATCATCTCGATCGGCCCGCGCCACCGCTCGCCGGCTTCCATCCGCTCAAAATAAGTGGCGAATGCCGCAAAACTCCTAGTCGTGGCCGTCGCCGGCCCGCAGCACCGCAGCGCAAGGTTCCATGCGGCCTTCTGCGCGCGCAGTTTTGCTGACACCTTCTCAGTGATGCCGAAGACATTGCGGCTCAGCCTCACTCTGCGGATTGCGAACCTCCGCTGCACCCGTTTGAGCACGCCGAACACGGCGGGATGCGTATGCACATGATGATGCGAGTCGAGGTGGCTCACCGGAACGCCCAGCGCCAGCGCGTGCTCCACCTGCGCGCTCCACTCCTCAAACAGCGCGTCGCGCGTCGCCTCCGTCATCCGGACGCTGCGCAGGTTTCCGGCAAACTCCCCGTTTGCTTTTAGAAGCGGCCCGAGCCGCGGCCCGTTTGTCAGGGGTGTGAACTCCGTGGCGTTCAGATGCACGCCGAACGAGCAATGCGCGTACTCGCCGATCCTGGCAACCGCGTCTTTCACTGCGGCGCCGTTCATCATCATCGTCGCCGAGGTCACCCGCTCCGCCTTCATCAAGTCGAAGATCGCGTCATTCACCTGCTCGCTCATGCCCAGGTCGTCGCAGTTGAGGATGATCTTCACGAGACTCTCCGCAGGGCTGCGCCCGAGTCGTCGACCCGCACCACGTCGTCCCGCTGCACCGTCCCCGTCAAATCGAGCGCCAGCCGCATGTGGCTGCCATCCGAGCTTTCCGTCGAAAACGGCATCTCCTCGAACACCTTCACCAGCGGCCGGTTTCTCGCCGTCTTGATCAGGTCGATCAGCAGCCGCTGTGCGCCGTCGCGCTGCATCGTCTCGCCCAGCCAGGCATAAAACGCGTGCTCCACATGCTTCTGCGCCACCCGGCACGACAGTACAAAGTCCTTCGCCACCGGCTCCCGCCCGCTCAGGTCCACGCTGGCAAAGCCCACAATGCCGTAGTCGCCGAAGCGGTCCGCGCACTCCATGGCCAGGCACCACATCTCCGCGTTGGCCAGCAGTTCGCCGAACTGCCCTGCGTCGTAGCGGCGGCTGGAGAGATTGAGCTGGTTCGACCGCTGAATCAGCTCCAGGCAGCGCGCAATCTCTTCCGCTGAGTCCGGATGAAAGAGCCGCAGCTTCAGCTCGCACGACCGCAGAAAGTCCAGGTAGTCCGCCCCCGAGATCTCCCTCGCACGCTCGCGTTCCATCTCCGTCAAATAGGAATTCCTGCGCAGCCGGCTCGCTTCGGTGATTGGCACATTGAACTCGGGACGCGACCGAAACTGCGCCAGCTCGCCTTCCGCGAACACGCGCACCATCGGCAGCACCGCCGCCACTTCGCTGCGCTCGAAGGGCGAGTCGTCGATCAGCGCGAAGGTATCGATGCCGATGTTCAGCCGCTCGGCGATCTGCTGCAGGTTCGCGCTCTTCTGGCCCCAGTTGATCGCGGGATAGAGAAAGTACTCGCCCAGCCCGAACCGCTTCACAGCCGCCATCGCGTCGTCGTGGTGATTCTTGCTCACCACGGTCTGCAGGATGCCCCGCTCATCGAACCAGCGAACCATCTCCACGGCCTCATCGCGCAGCCGCAGACCGGCCTCCCCATCCTCGGCGAGAATGCCGTGCCACAGCGTGTTGTCCAGGTCCCACGCTACGCACTTCACTTTTGCCGCCGGTTTTGCCTCGAAGCGCTGTGCCGGCGCCGCCTCGGTTTCCGCCGCCTTCCCCGCGCGCACAACGAAATCAAGGCACGTGAACACGAGCCTTAGCTCCCGGTCCCCATCGGGATAGACCATGAGGTCAAAGGCATCGTTGGCGTCGAATTCGGCGGGCAGCGCGATCGCCGGCGCAAAGCAGTTGTACCCCAACTCGAGATCGAGCCCTTCGCGAAACACGGTAATCTTGCTCTTCTGCAGCTCCACAATCAGCCGGCACGTCCCCGGTTCAAAGCTGTAGCACTCTATCGCGAACCCGTCGTACGCGACCCCGCGCCGTCCCAGCCGATTGAGCAGGTGACCCCTCAATAGGGCGAGCCCCCCGTTGACCCGGCGCTTGCGATTGATCGGGCTCAATAGCGTTCCGATCGCATTGACCATCGCGGTGACCACGCGGTTGACGCCGTCGAGCAGCCGGATTTGCCCGATGGAAAGAAAGCGGCCCGTCAGGTGGGCCTCGATCTTTCCCCAGCGGCGGAAATGCATGTCGGCGCCATAGGCGAGCAGCCCGCTGAATGCCTTGTTTCGCAGGATGCCGTAGACCAGCCGCGCGCATTTCCGGTCCCGCCGCGCCACGTAAAGCGCGCAGTCGCGATAGCACTGCGGCACAGCGCACTCGGTGCAGTGCTCGCGCCACTCCAGAACCATTGCGCCGCGAATCCCGCTTTCGAACCGCGACTTGTGAGCCGGAACGCTTCCCGACTCCCGCGCCGGAAGTGCCCTCGTCGCCCAGTCAAACTCGAACATCCGCCACGCCCCCCGATTCGAATGCGTCCCGCGCGGAAGGACGAAGATTTCGCCCCGGCCTCATCTCGGAACCATTCTACGTGCCGCTGGAAATGGACGGTGGTGTTTCAAGGGATCCTGCGGGCCTTCGCAGCGGGATCTATCTTCCCGCCGGATGGGAACAACGGAACTCAGCAAATTTCGCGGCAGGATTTCCGCGCAAACGAAAACGCCAGAGACCTTGCGGCCCCTGGCGCTTCATTGAAGATGAACTCGTAGGCGGATCGGTGATCGCCATCTTCCGGCTTGCGCCGGCGACGAACCTCCTGATCTCCTTCAGTCACTCGCCCCGCAAACCTTCCGCGAATAGCCAATCTTCGGCTTCCCCTGCATCCTCGGCTCCAAGCTTGCGCCCGTCGTCGAAGGTGCAGCTTCCGCTCAAAACTACTTCCCTCGGGTTTCCCCTTGGGATGTATCTCCTGGGGTCGACTCTTGGCTTCGTGCTTCAGCTTGCGCCTCCGCCCGTCGCCTCGTGTCCGGCTCTCGTCTCCACCTCTTCGGCTCGCGCCTCTGTGTGGTTCTTCGCGCCTGGCTCCCATCCGCATCCTTCCAGCTTGCGCCTTCCAGATGTTTCCCTGAGCCCGGCCCGCCTCTCCATCCGTCCGGCTCGCGCCTTCTGAATGGTTTCTTGAGCCCCGCCTGCTTCTTCTTCCCTCCAGCTTGCGCCTTCAGTCCGATTCCACAGGCTGCCCGGAGCTTGTGCCGTCCGGTCCGGTTTGCCGGTGAGATTCCCGCTTTCAACCGAATCTTCGTCACTGGTTTGCACCAGCGATGAATCTTCCGATCACTACTCGGTCATCTGCTGATTGAGACACTAGCCCCGCTCAATCTGTGGATACAAGTGCATATCTCTGCCATTGCTGTGGATTTCACTTAGGTTGGTGCAACTTAGTCGGAAGAAATGAAAATTTCTACCTCGCGGCCGTCAATTCCGTGCAAATACGCCGGCGCGCCGCGATAACTTTGCCTCGGAGTATTAATGAAAACCTGGCAGAAGATCCTCATTCCCACCGCCATCACCCTCCTCATCGGCGGCATCTATCTTCTTTCGGTCTGGAAGAACCGCCAGAACCCCGGGATTGCCGGCCGCCAAAGTGAAGCCGGCCAGCCGCGCAGCCTCGACGACGTGGCCGTCGTCCGCATTCTCTCCCCCGCCCACTATGACGACGTCACGCCGCTCGCCGGCGCCAGCGTCTGGATGAAGGATGGCTACACCATGCCCTTCTTCGCCTTCTCCGCCGGCCGCGTCGACTTCAACAAGCGCATCGGCCTCATCCCCGCCGCCCAGCGGCTCGATATCAAGAAGATCGTCAAGCAGGCCGTGCCCGCCGGCATCGGCGACAGCATGCAGCACGGCAGCCGCCAGGCCCTCGCCGTCTTCTCGCTCCCCGGCGGCAAAGACCTCTACGCCACGCCCATCGGCTACCTGGATAGCAACAGCGAGGGCTACTACACTGACATTCTGTTCTATTACGACGACCCGCACGCCATCTACTCGAACTGGCCCAAAGACGTCTGGGCCGCCATCGACGCCCATCAGGTCAAGCCCGGCATGAGCGAGCTTGAGACGCGCATGGCGATCGGCGAAAACCTCCACCCCGACCGCCCAGGCGAAGGCGACCGCGCCGTCACCTACGACCAGAACGGCAAAAAGTGGACCGTCACCTACGTCGACAACAAAGCGACGGCCATCAAGACCGAGTAGCCTGAGGCCCGGCCGCAATGACCGCCGCTCATGGAGAACACGCGCTGCCGCGAGGCGGCCCCGCTGCCACATCAACCGAACGCTGCCGCCCATCCCACGCCGACCAGGACGGTAAGCGCCCACCAGCCAAATACGGCGAAATACCCTGAGGTGCGCTTCACCCGCGCCACCGTCGCCACGCCGATCGACATCACCGCCAGGCTCCAGATCGTGGTGAAGTCGATCGAGCTCGCCAGCCGGTACAATGCCTGGTTGGTTTCGGTCGGGCTCAGAAACGCCCCGATGCTCGTCGGCGCAAAGTTGTTCAGGTTGAACGACTCCGGCGCGACGCCGGTAAACAGCATAATCGTGCCCAGAATCGTCTTGATCACCCCGATCAGCCCGGAGTACATCCACACGCAAAAGATGCCTCCGAACGTCGCCTTGCCGCCGAACATGAAGTTGATCGTTCCCCACAGCACCAGCGAGCCTAGCGCAAGAATCGCCAGCACCAGGAGCGGCGTAGCTGCAAACCCGCCCTCCATCGAGTACGTGGTGATCTTCATCGTGGTCTCTCGCTGATCCGGCGGAGCCTGTGCCAGCCTCTCCTCGGACTTCGGGTTCATGTGGATCGCGTTCTCTGCCACCTGAGCCCAGCCCACCTTCATCGTGATGGCCGCAAACAGGATGTACCCAAATACCACCATGATCAGGAACGGCATCCACCACGCCCGGCTGTGGTCACGAATGTCGATGAACGTCTTCGACGGTGCGGTAAAGATATTGGTGACGCGCTGCATCTGGCTTAGCGCCGGAGCCTCGGCTGGCGCGGCCGCCGGCTGCACAATGGGTTCGCTCATTGATTCCGCCTTTCGCTGGTTCACTGATTCCTGTTCGCTGATTGACTCTCTGAAGGAATGGGGATAGACCGATCTGGCGTTCGTAGACCGCTCGGTTGAACATCCGGTTGCATTTTCATCCCGCAGCCCGCCTGCCACACGCCACGCACGATCGGAACAGATTTCGCCTCGCCAACCCTCACCCGGCTCACTCGCCCGCGATTTTACCCTCGAATCCCGCCCTTTGGACACCCAATTTCCCTATCCTGCCCACAGACGCTTCTTCCCTGACCCCTGACCCCTGACCCCTGTTCCCTGACCCCTGATCCTTGACTCCTGTTCCCTGCTTCTCCGCTACACTACGGCTATGGAAGAGTTCAGCCGCCTCCAACGCCTCCCCGCCTACGTCTTCAACATCACCGGAGAGATGAAGATCCGCGCCCGCCGCGCCGGCGAAGACATCATCGACTTCGGCATGGGCAACCCCGACGGCGCCACCCCCCGCCACATCGTCGACAAGCTCATCGAGGCGGCGCAAAAGCCGGCGACTCATCGCTACTCGGTCTCCAGGGGCGTCCCCCGCCTCCGCCGCGCCATCGCCAACTGGTACAAGAACCGTTACAGCGTCGACCTCGACCCCGAGACCGAAACCATCGTCACCATTGGCTCCAAGGAGGGCATCGCCCACCTCTGCCTCGCCATCCTCGACTCGCGCGACACCGTCCTGGTCCCCAATCCCAGCTACCCCATCCACATCTACGGCCCCGTCATCGCCGGCGCCCACGTCATCAGCGTGCCCGTCCACGACCGCGAAAGCTTCCTCGCCGAGCTCGAGTCGATCATTCCCCGCATGACCCCCCGGCCCAAGGCCCTCATCGTCAACTTTCCCTCCAACCCCACTACGCAGTGCGTCGAGCTTCCGTTCCTCGCCCGCCTCGTCGAGCTGGCCCGCGAATACGGTTTCCACCTCATCCACGACCTCGCCTACGCCGACATCGCTTTCGACGGCTACAAGCCCCCCAGCGTCCTCGAAGTCCCCGGCGCCAAAGACGTCGCCGTCGAGTTCTTCACCCTCTCCAAGAGCTACAACATGCCCGGCTGGCGCGTCGGATTCATGGTCGGCAACCCCCGCCTCGTCGCCGCCCTCGCCAAGCTCAAGTCCTACTTCGACTACGGCACCTTCACCCCCATCCAGGTCGCCTCCATCGCCGCCCTCGAAGGCCCCCAGGACTGCGTCCGCGAAATCTGCGACACCTACCGCCGCCGCCGCGACGTCCTCGTCGAAGGACTCAACAAGGCCGGCTGGCAGGTCGCCCTGCCCAAAGCCACCATGTTCGTCTGGGCAAGGATTCCGGAACCCTACCGCGAGTTAGGCTCGCTCGAATTCTCGAAGTTATTGCTGACCGAAGCCAAAGTCGCCGTCTCCCCCGGCATCGGCTTCGGCGAACACGGCGATAACCACGTCCGCTTCGCCCTCATCGAAAACGAGGAACGCTCCCGCCAAGCCCTCCGCGGCATCAAGCAGATGCTGGCGAAAGGCGTCGTCCCCGCGTAGGCAGGGCAAACTCGGAAGTCCCCAGTTGAGATCCGCCGGTCGAGTTGGGGTTTTGAAAGGGCACGGCTTCAGCCGGGCCGAAAGCGCCCCGGGAATAAGAGGGGCTTTAGCCCCTGAGGGAAGATTCAGACACGATGCCGGGTCCCCCAGGTCTCGCTCTGAGACCTGGGATCTCACAGCCCTCAACCGTCCGGGCCTTTCAAGCCAACATCTGTCGGCAAAGTCCCGTGTTCCTCTTTCTGCCCCGTCAGTGCTATCCTCGCGGTAGGAAGAATTCCTACCGGAGCTTCGCGACCCATGGCTTCCATTGAAAAAATCAGCATTGCGCTGCCGCCGGAGATGGCCTCCCAGGTGCGCAAGGCAGTCGAGACTGGCGAGTACGCTTCCAACAGCGAAGTGGTTCGCGAGGCTCTGCGCGACTGGACGCAGAAGCGCACCCTGCGCCGGCTGGGAATCGAGGAGCTTCGGCGCGTTTGGCAGCAGGCGATTGAGGATCGGAGCCCTGGCGTCGATGCGAGCGAAGTCCTCGACCGGCTTGAGCGCAAATACCAGGCCATTGCGGACGCCGCCGGAACGCGCGAGGAATGCGCGTAGAGTTCTCGCGCTGGGTTGAGGGCGATCTCGAAGCCATCGCCGAATACATCGCGCTGGACAATCCCTGGCGCGCCATCCGCTTCGTCCGCGAAATCCGCGAGAAGATCGACCGGATCGGCCGCCAGCCGCTTCTCTACCAGCTCCGGCCGGAAATCGGCGAAGACGCACGGCTCGCGACCGTCGGACGTTACGTGGTCCTCTTTCGCATTTGCGCCGAGAGGGTCCGCATTGAGCGCGTAGTCTACGGCGGCAGAGACCTGCCGGAATTATTCATGGATTGACCTGGAATGATCCCTCGTTCGAGACCTGGACAAACCGATCTTCCCTGCTCGATCTGTTCCCCTAAGCCGGCGCCGGAGAATATCTCTAAAAGCAATTCCCCGTTAATTTCCACCCACCCCTGAAACGCCCGCCCTTCCCGGCTCACAACTAGCCACCTGGCACGGACTCCCAGCAGTCCTCGACCCCGGCCAGGCCCGGTCGGCGCCTCCACCGGAGGGCAGCTGGATCCTCTTATCGGCTTTTTCGAAAGCTGTTCTTTGAACACCACTCAACCCCGCGGGGTTGCTGCACTCAACTGCGCCTGGTGGCCCATCCCCCCAAAGAAAGAGGAACCTCATGGCAAATTCCGACACTCCCGCCTTCGATCCCACTGACGGGACCACGCCTATAACCCTCCCCACCCAGGACCCGTGCTGCCAGAGCCCGTGCGATCCGCCCTGGCGCACAGGCCCAAACTGCATCACGTTCACTGAGACCAAGATCCTGGTGCTGCCCATCGCCGGCTCGTCGGCCACCGGCGACTTCGGCCGCGGCTCCATCACCATCAAAGCGACCTATCAGCACACGCTCTGCCTGGTGGCCAAGCAGCGCGGCAGCCTGGCTTATACGCTCACGCTCCTGCCCGGCGAGAAGATGACTCTCTACCAGAGCGACCGCTATCGCCGGACGACATCTGAAACCGAGCGATTCTCAGTGCAGACAACCTTCTCCCAGTTCGTTTCGGCGGTGCACCAGCAGCAAACCTCCAGCGACTCGAGTGCGCTGCTCCAGGTGCTCAACAGCCAGACGCAGAGCTCCAGTGCCGGCGGCGGAGGCGGAATCAACCTCGGCCTCTTCAGCATTGGCGGCAGCGCCAGCGAGAAAAGCTCGTCCAGCTCCAGCTCGGTCGCCGACCTGTCGGTCGAGAACAGCGCCAGCCAGTTCGTATCGGTGGCTCAGCAGGCATCGCAATACACCGACTTGCAACGCTCCGTCACCATCAGCAGCTTCGAGGACTCGGAGACCGTCTCCACCACGCAGCGCACGCTGGTGAACAACAACGCCTGCTACGCGGTCACTTACTTCGTGCGCAAGGTGCTCGACGTCTATGTCCTCACCACCAAGGTCATCGCCGTCACCATCCAGGTCACGGTCGACAACTTCGTCTCACCCGTCCTCACGCCGGCGCAGATCAAACAGCTCCCGCAGCAATATCAAAAGGCGGTCGAGACCGCTCTCAAGGGCCTGCCCGCGGCGGGCGAATCCGTCGAGCATCCGGCGGTTCTCACCGTTCCCACGGATGGCGTGGTCTACGATCCCGAACTCGCCCACTGCTGCGCCCAGGATCCCGCTCTCGATCAGGCTGAATTGATCCGGCTCGAACGCGCGCAGGCTGAAGCGCAGAAGCTGGGGCTCGAGATACAGCTCCTGGCTCTCGAAGTGCAGCGCCGCCAGGCCCTTCTTGCTGCCGGCACTTTGACTCCATTCGAAGCGCCGACCACAACCACCGTCGTCGCATAACCAGGCTGAGCGAGCGGCCGGCCACTCTTCACGCACCGCACTGGCGCCTGGACCGGCCGCCCAACTCTGAATTCATGCCTCGAACCCGCAGGGAACCGGATCTCGATGTCCCATCCACCCGATTCCCCGCGGGTTGAGCTTGTACTTCCTCTCACGAATCCGCGCGCACGGCCGCATGGATCGTGAAGCTCTGCGGAACGCCTTTCGGGGTCTCTTCCGTCCATGGGATGCGGATGCCGGGCGCCCCCGGTCCGGCCTTTCGGGCCAGGGATACCTAGCCGAGCCAAACCCTTTTCCTTGTCAAGTGCTCTCCTCGCCCAAATCGCCCGAGGCGCACGTCAAACCACACAAAACAAGGGATATTCAGTTTCTGAAAAATCGAGTCTCCCTTTGCAGATTGATTCTCCGTTTGGCGCACAATAGAGTTGTAAGGTTCAAACAGCGGCCAAGCAAGCGAGGGCATCCTCGATGGCGAATTTCCGGCAAAAGTCTGAACCTAACTGGATGGGGATCAGACAGATACGCATCTACATAGCCCCACCCCCCTATCTCATCTGTGCGACAATAGGTCACCGCTGCGCGGCAAAATGGAGGCCGGGATGCACTCAGCGCTCAACTGGACGGTTCGCAGTCTCCGCGCCCTCTTCCTCTCCTCCACGTTTCACTTCGTGCTTGTCGTTTGCCTGGTTCTGCTCGGCGCCGCGGCCCGGCACAAAGCCGTCGAAACCGTCCACCCGCGGCTCATCGCCCGCATCGACATCAGTGGCGGCTCCCACGCCGTTCCCATCCGGCTGCCCGCTTCCTCGATCGCCGCGCACACACGCAAGCCGTCCAACGATTTCGAAGCCAGCAAGAAAACCCTGATTCCCGTCGAACATCCGCAACCCAAAAAGACCGGCGGAGGCGCACCCGTTACACCGCACAAGGGCGACGGCACCGGCCAGGCCGCCCGCGGCAATGGCGCCGAAAACGACGATGTCCGCCCCGCATTTCCCGTCTTCTCGCCGCGTCCTCCGGTTACCGACCGCTCGCTGCTCCCCGCCTCCGAGCAGAAAATCGTCGTCGATGTCGACGTCAATGAAGCCGGCGATGTGGTGAGCGAGAAGCTGACCAGGGGCCTCGGCAACCGGCTCGATCAGATCGTTCTCGACATCGTGAAGACCTGGCGCTTCCATCCCGCCACCGTCAACGGCAAGCCCGTCGCCGCTGAAGCCGAGCTGATCTTCCCCTTCAACCAGAGCTATCCGATCGCGGATTCATAGGCAGGCCATCCTCGCAGTTCCGCCACTCGTCGACGGCCGTTTTAAGTCGTATTGTGCAGGATGATCGGCGGGGGAACTTCCGGCTCGTCCGCCGTCGCTATTCGGTCCAACGCCGCAGAATCAGCGTGGCGTTGATGCCGCCGAAACCGAAGGAGTTCGACAGCGCGACATCGAAGCTATAATCGATCGCCCGATTCGGCACGTAATCCAGCCGGCATTCGGGGTCGGGCGTGTCGAGATTCGTGGTCGGCGGAATCTTCTGGTTCACCAGCGCCAGCGTCGTGATGCCGGCTTCCAGTCCGCCCGCGCCGCCCAGCAGGTGCCCGGTCATTGACTTCGTTCCGCTCACCTTCAGCTTGTGGCTCAGCGCGTGCTCGCCGAAGACCAGCTCGATGGCGCGCGACTCGTTGCCGTCGCCCGCCGGCGTCGATGTGGCGTGCGCATTCACATAGCCCACTTCTTCGGGCTGAATGCCCGCATCGGCCAGCGCCGCCCGCATGCTGCGCTGCGCGCCTGCACCCTCCGGCGCAATGCCGGTCATGTGATAGGCGTCCGCGCTCATGCCGTAGCCGATCACCTCGGCCAGGATCTTCGCCCCGCGTTTCTTCGCGAATTCGAGCTCTTCGAGGATGAGGATCCCCGCGCCTTCGCCGATCACGAACCCATCGCGGTCCTTGTCGAACGGCCGGCTGGCCTTCGTCGGCTCGTCGTTGCGCGTCGAGAGCGCGCGCATCGCGGCGAACCCGCCCACGGAGAGCGCCGTGACCGCAGCCTCCGATCCGCCGGCGATCATCACGTCGGCGTCGCCATGCGCGATCATCCGCACCGAGTCGCCGATGGAGTTGGCGCTGGTGGCGCAGGCCGTAGCCGTCGCTGAGATCGGCCCCTTCGCGCCATAGCGAATGCTGAGCTGGCCGGCAGCCATGTTCACGATGGTCGCGGGAATGAAGAAAGGTGAGATCTTGCGCGGGCCCCCTGCGAGAAGGCTGGCATGCTCGCGCTCGATGATCTCGAACCCGCCGATGCCGGAGCCGATAAAGACGCCAACGCGGTCGCCGATCTCCGGCGTCACCTTCAACTCCGCCTGCTCCATCGCCTCCTGGGCCGCCGCGAAAGCGAAATGGATGAAGCGCCCCATCTTGCGCGCTTCTTTCTTTTCAACAAAGTTGAGCGGATCGAAGTTCTTCACCTCGGCGGCAAACGTCACGGAGAAGCCCGTGGTGTCGAAGCCCTGGATCGGGGCCATGCCGCTCGAGCCGGCGAGCAGTTGCCGCCATACCTCGGGAGCGGTGTTGCCCACTCCGCAAACCAGCCCCATGCCGGTAATGACGACTCGTCGACTCACCTGTTACTTGCTGCCTTTCGCGTTCTTCTCGATGTACTCGATGGCGTCCTTGACGGTCTTGATCTTTTCCGCGTCCTCGTCGGGAATCTCGAGGTCAAAGGCCTCTTCAAACTGCATCACAAGCTCGACCACATCGAGCGAATCGGCTCCCAGGTCCTCCTGAAAGCTGGCGCCCGGGGTTACTTCCGCGTCGTCAACCTGCAGCTGCTCGACGATGATCTGTTTGACTTTTTCTTCCACGGCCATGCGTGATTCTCCTCGTGTTGTTCTTCTGCTTCCGATTCCCGTCGGGCCCTGAATCTGTTCAGGCTCCGCCTGCCTACGATACTGTCTCGCGCCGGGGGTACACAACTACGCTCGCGGAAAAACATGCTCCGCCCCGAAATTCCAAGTCTAACGGCGGGGTGGGGGCATGTAAAGGCGAGGCCGAAACGGCCGATATGTTCCATAGGCGAATACGCAAGGGTAATGTCGGCCCAAGCCACCCAAAAGTAACCTTAGAATAACCAGAAAGTAAGCGTACATTAGGCGAAGCGGTACAAGATTTCTTCAAGTTCGATGCATGCACATTTGCTCAAGCCTTGGTGTTGCCGCAGCGCGGCCGGACAGGATCCGTCAGCACCGTGCATCGATTTGAGAAACGGCTGATCGGAGATTTTCCATGGATGCTTTTCTGGTCGGAATCGCAGGACTCGCAGCAGCATTCGCAGGTATTCTCATTGGCTTCTGGCTCCGCGGAACGGACGCCAGGGCCATCATTGCGTCGCTGGAGCAACGTATTCGCGACATGGCGGATGCGCTGGCCAAGAGCCGCAGCGACACGGAACGCAACCTGGCCGACACAACCGCCCGCGCGGCGTTCGAATCGCTGGCCACGGAACGCGAAAAGATCATCGGCCAGATGACGGCGGAGCAGGATCGATTGCGCGCCGAAGTGCAGGCCAAGGCCGATGCGGAGCGCACCCAGGCCGCTCGCCTCAGTGAGCTCGAAGCCGACCTGCGCAACGAGAAGGAAAAGGCCTCGGCGAGCCTGGCGCTTCTTGAAAACACCAAGCAGGCACTCGCCGGACAAATCGAAAGTATCGTTACTGAGGTCATAGACAAGCAATCCAGGAGCCTCTCCGGCGACAGCCAGGGCGAACTTCTCGGCTTGCTTTCTCCGCTTCGCGAGCAGTTGAACGAGTTCCGCGAGAAGATCGAGAGAGCCCAGCTCGATTCCCATACGGGTGTCACAAAGCTGGAAACTCTGATCGGTGCGCTCGGCGGGCTGAATCAGCAGGTTGCTCAGGAGGCTCGCAACCTCTCCACGGCGCTGCGCGGCTCCCCGAAGGCGCATAGCGGCTGGGGCGAGTTCATCCTCCGCGACCTGCTCGAAAAGGCCGGCCTGCGCGAAGGCGACCAGTACAGCTTCCAGCAATCGTTCCGCGATACGGTGAGCGATCGCGGCGAAGAGCGGGGCGCAAAGCAGACGGACGTCATCGTGCATCTGCCTGGCGGACGCCACCTGGTGATCGATTCCCGGGTCCCGCTGAACGCCTACGCAGACTCGGTCAGCGCGGAGCTCGAAGAGGATCGCGCGGCGGCGGCGCGCGAACACCTGAAGTCGGTGCGCGATCATGTCGCCGGCGTGGCCAAGGCGAACTTTCACGGAATTCCAGGAATCCAGACGCCGGACTTCGTCGTGATGTTCGTTCCCATCGAGCCGGCGCTCCTCGAGGCGCTGCGCGGCGATCCCGAGCTATGGGCCGACGCTTACCAGAAGGCGGTCCTGCTCGCCGGTCCCACGACCCTGCTCTACGTTGTCCGAATCGTCAGCATCCTCTGGCGGCAGGAAGATCATAACCGCGCCATGAAGGAATTGACCGATCACGGCGCCGCACTCTATGCCCGGTTCGCTGAGTTCGTCACCGATATGGACAGCCTGGGCGAGAGCCTGCGCCACACCACGGCGCGGTATCACGATGCGCAGGCGAAACTCACCGACGGCCGGAACAACCTCGTGAGCCAATTCGAGGAATTCAAGCAGCTCGGCGCGCAGCCCACGCTGGCCGGGCCGGCGCAGCCCGTGCCAATTCAATGGGGCGCGGCTGCGGAGGACAGCGGCCTGCCAGGCAGCTCCGGCGAGGACAGCCGGCGGCTGGAACTCCCGGCGGAGACCAACGGCTACCATCGCGAGCGCGCGCAGGAGCTGGAACTCGCAGCGGAGACCAACGGCTACCATCGCGAGCGCGCGCAGGAGCTGGAACTCGAGGAAGCCCCTTATTCCATCTCCTGAAACTTCGAGTCCTGAAGTTTCGAGTCCTTTCCTGAATGCTCAAATGCCGGAGGCGGAGAACCGCTTCCGGCATTTCCTTTTGTTGTGAGATTCCGGGTCGGGAAATGCACAGCCAAAAGGCGTACATTAGGCGAAGAGGTTCTCTCAATGGGTAGCATTGCCTTCGCCGCAATCGTCGCGGTTGCCGCGCTTCTCCTCGGACTCTGGCTGGGTCTTCGCCAAAGTCGCGCCGGGCTCGCTGAACTGAAGTCCAAGGCCGAGGAACGGGAGCGATACAAAGCTCAAACCGAAGAACGCGACAAACAGATCCAGGATATGCGCCAGGAAAGGACGGCTCTTGAGGCTGAGCTCCGCGCGGTCATTGGAGAGCGCGACGGTCTGGGGCGAGACCTGGCGGCGGCAAGACAGGAACTCTTGGGCGAAGCGAAGAAATATGAGCAGATGAAGACCGACCTCGACAAAGCCTTCGGCGATCTTGCGGCCAAAGCTTTGAGCGCCAACAACAAGAGTTTTCTCCTTCTCGCGCAGGAAAAGCTCGGTGCGCAGAATGCGGAATCGAAGCGCAATCTCATGGAGAAGGAAGAGGCGATCAGGAATCTGCTTGACCCGCTCGGCAAAGCACTCACCAGTCTCGATTCGCAAACCCGCGAGATGGAAAAGGAACGAGCCAATGCTTATGGCAGCGTCAAGGCCCTCGTCGAGACCATGCAGCAGTCCATTCCCGCATCGCTCGATGCATTGAAGTCCGAGACATCGCAGCTCATCTCCGCATTGCGCGCGCCCAAGACGCGCGGCAACTGGGGCGAGCTGCAGTTGAAGCGATGCGTCGAGTACGCCGGCATGCTGGCTTACTGTTCGTTCAGCGAGCAAGTCACGGCTCGCGGCGAAGACGACAAGTTGCTGCGGCCGGACATGACCATCCAGTTGCCCAACGGCCGCGAGATCGTCGTGGACGCGAAGACTCCGCTCGACGCCTTCCTTGACGCCGGCAATGCCGATCCAGCGGCGCAGAAGCTGCGCTTCGAGGCTCATGCCCAGCGGGTGCGCGAGCATATGAAGGAACTGGATAAGAAGCGCTACTGGGAGCAGTTCAGCAAGGCGCCGGATTTCGTCGTGTGCTTTTTGCCCAGCGAAGCGCTCTTCAGCGCGGCGCTCGAGGCCGACCCGTCGTTGATCGAGTTCAGCGCGCAGCACCGCGTGGTGCTGGCCACGCCCACGACGCTCATTGCGCTTCTGCGCGCGGTTGAATTCGGCTGGCAGCAAATGGAAATCACCAAGAATGCCAAGGCGATCCACGAGGCGGGCCGCAAGATTTACGAAAAGCTCGTCGTGGCGCAGACGCATGTTACGCGCCTGGGCAGCGCGCTCTCCAACACCGTCGAGTACTACAACAGGTTTCTCGGGACAATCGAAGGCAAGGGCGGGGTATTCTCCCATGCGCGTCAGCTTGGCGACCTGGTGCACTCGGACGATGAGTTGAAAGAGGTCGCAACTCTTCCGCCCGGCACGCGAGCGGTGGAGTCTGAGGAGTGGACGCAACCTTTGCTGGCATTGGCGGCGAGCGAGTCGGGGGAGTCAGAGTGAAAAGGACTGTTGCATTGCGGCCTGCGCGTGTCTGAAAGCGAGCCCCAGCGAATCGTGCCGGCTTGATCGATCGCCCGGTTTCGTCCCAACGGCTAATGAGCGTCCCGTCGTCCCGTCGCCTCGCTCTCTCCCTGACTCGGCTTCTCTGCGAACACTTCCCGCATCCGCTTCCACGTGATGCTCAGATCCTCCGGCAGCACGCGCGTCTCGCCGATCGCCGTCATGAAGTTCGTGTCCCCCGGCCAGCGTGGCAGCGCGTGCAGGTGTATGTGGTGCTCGACGCCTGCGCCCGCCGCCTGGCCAAGGTTGATCCCGAAATTCAGTCCGCCTGGGCTATAGAGCTTGCGCAGCACCCGCTCCGTCTTCTGCGCCAGCTCGATCAGCTCATACGCGGCATCGATCGGCAACGCAGCCAGCCGGTCCAGATGCGCGTAGGGCACGATCATCACGTGGCCTGACGTGTAGGGGAACGCATTCAGGCAGAGGAAGCACTTCCTGCCCCGCAGCACCAGCCCCGCCGCCGCCTCGGCCTCTTCCACTCTCATGCCCGCGGCAATGGCGAAGTCGACCGACGCGATCAGGTTGCAGAAGACGCAGCGATGATCGCCGGGCCATGCGTCCAGTTTGGGATGCACTCCCGGCCGCACGGCGCGATCGGCGGAAGTGACGTAGGCGAAACGCCAGGGCGTCCAGAGGATGTCCATTCCGGAAGTGTTTCCGTCGTCAGTATAGAGGCGGCCAATGGCGCCAGCCGGCCGATTCGGCTCCCCCGGCCGGGTTTTCTCGAACTTCCGGGTGACGCAGCGGGATCGGTCTCGAAAGGGAGCGCCGTTGCAGCAAGATGAACATGGTGTTGCAGTCTCGTACAGGCAACCTATTGGATTGACGCGGGAAAGAAGAGGTTGCTACACTTGAAAGCGTAGCTTCCTGCGCGGATTCCTGCAGCGAGCTGCGGCCGCCCTCCAGCCAGCCGTTGCCTGCCGGTGTTTCCCAAGGAGACATGATTCTCTTTTTGCGCCGGCTTTTTTTGACCGGCTCAGAATGTCGTCTCTACGGACACGCCGTCTTCACAATCCCCTGGTGCATTTTGAGGGATAATGGTCCCTGGCTTCCTTGCGGCAGCGACTCCGGCGCAAGAGGCCTACCCGGCGGCGCGCAGTTTCGCCGGAGCTAGGAATCGCGGAGCTGGCTGTGATGGCAAACGTCCTCAATCCTGAAACCGAGAGCATAACCCTGAACACCGAAATGGAAACCCCAACCCTTGACCCCGCGGCGGAGCTAGAGCAGCCGTCGTATGAATCCACGTCCGCCGCTGAGGCATCGGCCGAAGCCGAAGTTGCAGAGCTGGACGCCGATACCCCAACCGAGCTCGAAGCACACGAGCCCGAAGCCCTCGAGCCTGCAACACCCGTGCTTGAGGCCGCTGCGCATGCTCCCGCTGCTGAAGCGGCCGTCCAACCGGCCCCGGAGCCCGCGCCGCATGTCGCGGCGGAGGTGCATGCCGAAGCAGCTCACTTCGCAGTCGCGCCGGGCAGGCCGTCCGCTTCTGCCGACCATGCAGAAGGCGGTGAAGATTTCTCCGCCGCGCTTGAAGCCTTCGAGCGCGAGCAGGCTGCTGAGGCCGCTGCCGTCGAGGCCTATGGCGACAAAGTCGTCTCCGGCACGGTGATCAAGCAGACGGACAAGCACCTGGTGATCGATGTCGGCCTGAAATCCGAGGGGATGGTTCCGCTCGAACAGGTCGTCGATCACGCGGGCGCGGTCAAGTTCAAGCCCGGTGACCTGATCGACGTGGTGATCGAGCGCGAGGAGCCCGAGGGCGGCTACCTCGTGAATTACGAGCGGGCGCAGCGCCTGCGGGTGTGGGATACGATCGAAAAGGCGGCCAACGAGAAGAGCCCCATGCTGGGCACGGTCGTCAGCCGCGTCAAGGGCGGCCTCACCGTCGACATCGGCATCAAGGCATTCCTGCCCGGCTCGCAGCTTGAGATTCGCCCCGTCCGCAACCTGGACGGCTATCTCGGCCAGCAAATCGAAGTCCGCGTGATCAAGCTGAACAAGAAGCGCGGAAACGTTGTCGTCAGCCGGAAGGAAATCCTCGAGGAGGAACTCGCCTCCAAGCGCTCCCACACCATGGAGCACCTCGCCGAGGGCGCAGTTCTTACCGGAACGGTGAAGAACCTGACCGACTACGGCGCGTTCGTCGACCTCGGCGGAATCGACGGCCTGCTGCATATCACCGACATGAGCTGGGGCCGCCTCACGCATCCGCGCGACCTGGTCAATGTCGGCGACGAGATTCAGGTCAAGGTCCTCAAGTTCGACAAAGACAAGCAGCGCGTCTCGCTCGGATTCAAGCAGCTCACGCCCGATCCGTGGCTCGACGCCGCCGAGCGGTATCCGGTCGGCGCACGCGTCAAGGGCCGCGTTCTCTCGGTGACCGACTACGGCGCGTTTGTCGAGCTCGAGCAGGGCATCGAGGGCCTGGTTCACCTCTCCGAGATGACCTGGTCCAAGCGCCTGAAGCACCCCTCCAAGCTGGTCAAACCCGGCGACGAGGTTGAGACCGTCGTCCTCAGCGTGAATCCGTCCGACCGGCGCATCTCCCTGGGCATGAAGCAGCTCTTGGAGAACCCTTGGGAGAACCTCACCGAGCGCTATCCGGCCGGCACCGTGGTCGAAGGCCGCGTGCGTAACCTCACCGATTTCGGCGCTTTCGTCGAGATCGAAGACGGCATTGACGGGCTGGTCCACGTCTCCAACCTGAGCTGGACCAAGCGGGTCAAGCACCCCTCCGAAGTTGTGAAAAAGGGTGAAAAGGTCAAGGCAGTGGTACTCGGCGTCGAGCCGGCCAACCGCCGCCTGAGCCTGGGCATCAAGCAGCTTCAGCCCGACGTCTGGGAGAGCTTCTTCGCCAACCATCGCGTGGGCGACGTGCTGCACGGCAAGGTGCTGCGGACCGCGCAGTTCGGCGCCTTTGTCGAGATCGCCGACGGCGTGGAAGGCCTGTGCCACATCTCCGAGGCCGGCGACGACGCCGGCGCCAAGCTCGAAGTGGGCCAGGAACACGACTTCAAGATCATCAAGATCAACGTGGAAGAGAAGAAGGTCGGCCTGAGCCTCCGCGCAGTGGGCAAAGAGGCCAACCGGGCCACGGTGGAGAGCTATAAGGCCGACACGCACAAGCACCCGGTCTCCAGCTCGACGACGACCCTTGGCGATCTGATCAACCTCCGCAAGCACGAGCGATAAGTTCTTCTTTATCAAGAGGAAATTCGGCGGCCATCCTTCGGGATGGCCGTTTTGTTCTGCCCCGGATTCTCCGCAATTGGACCGCCTGGCAACCGGCATTCTCGATTGGCAACCAAGATTCTGCCCATGACTTTTGGGTCTTGAGAGTTCGTCCGGCTCTAGTAAAATTGAAAGGGTAGTACCGTACTTTTTGTCAGATCATAAGCCCGAAATCATAGGAGGAGAATCAAGTGGAAGAGACTGCAAAAAAGACCAAGGCTCCTGCGAAACCCCGCAAGACTGCGGCCAAGAAGGCAGCCACCCCCAAGAATGTGACTGAAATCCCCTCACCGGCCCCGGTGGCTGAGTTTGCGGCCCCGGCGAATGGAGCACTTCCCTCGAATGTGATCCAAATGAAGCCTTCGCACGACCAGGTTGCCCTGCTTGCCCACAAGTTCTGGGCCGAGCGCGGCTACCAGCATGGCCACCACGTCGAGGATTGGTTCCGGGCCGAGCAGGAGCTTCGCGGCATGGCCTCGTAGCCCCCGGGGCCATCCGCTCTCCGGCCCCTTGCGCAAGCTGACACCCGAGTCGCAGGCCCTTGCGAACCGAAGGATCGCTGTTGTTGCGCCCCGAGTTTCGCTTTCCCGTGCTCTTCAGAGCTGGGGAGAGCCTCGCCTCGGCGGCTCCGGTGCAGCGGATGCCTCGGTGCGCCCGGCCCACCATGCCTTGGCGAACTTCCAGTGGATGTAGCCGGAGTGGTTCAGGTGCAGCAGCAGGCCTTCGCGCCCGTCCAGGAAGCCCAGCCGGATGAAGTAGTTGTAGAGAAACGTCGCCGCCGGGTTCAGCACCGCATTCCACACGAACGCCGCCCAGGACCGGCTCGTGCGTCCGCGTTTGGCCAGCAGGAGCGCGATCTCGCTCGAGTAGCGGTTCATGTGCTCGAGATAGACGTTGAAGTCCGGGTAGGCGTAGTGCAGCATGTCGTGCTTCAGCCGGCCACGCGGCCCGCTGAACTGCGGAGTGCTGTGCGGGCCTACGCCCTCGTCCAGCCGTGCCGCCCCGCGGCGGAACAGCCGGAGCTTCAGGTCCGGATAGAACCCGCCGTGCCGCATCCAACGGCCGAGAATCAGGTTGCGGCGAGGAATCCGGTAGGCGTCAAAGCTCGGCTCGCCGGCAAGAAGCCCGCGGATTTCCGCCTGCAACTCCGTTGCGAGCGCCTCGTCGGCGTCGAGCAGCAGCACCCAGTCCGACGTGCAGAGATCGAGCGCCACGTTCTTCTGCTCACCGTGCCCGCCGAAGGCGTGGTAGCTGGTTTTTGCCCCGAAGCTCTTCGCGATCTCGATCGTCCGATCCCGGGACCCCGAGTCCACGATCACAATCTCGTCTGCCCACTTCACCGACTCGAGCGTGCGAGGCAGGTTCGCCTCCTCGTTCATCGTGATCATGGCCACCGAGAGCGTCTTCGGCATCGTTGGCAGGATAAATCAATGCCCGCGCATTTCGCCGGCGTCACCCAACGCAGGAATCCCCCGGCAGTTCGAGTCTCCCGCCCGCCGGCAATGAATTCCTGCAAGTTCCGCCACGACAAACGTTCCGGAGATAAGTCCTAGACGTATTCACCCCGGAGAGGAGCGGCCATGAAGATCGGATCGCGGACCCTTGCGACGGCGTTCGGCTTGTTTTTGTCACTCATCGTGCTCAGCGCGGTCCTGATGAGCCAAACCAAAGAGGCGGGTCAGGGAACTGGGGCAGGCACCCCGGCTCTCACGATCTACAACCAGCAGTTCGCCGTCGTACGCCAGGGTCTGGCGCTCGACCTGAATTCCGGCGAGAACCATGTGGACGTAACCGATATCACCGGCCACCTGGAGCCCGACTCCGTCTTGCTGCGATCGCTCGACGAAGGCCGCCATCTGCGCGTGCTGGAACAGAACTACCGCAACGACCCGGTATCGCAGCAGTTGCTTCTTTCGCTCTACGAAGGAAGATCGATCGACTTTGTCACGCCCGACAAATCGATCGTGCAGGGGAAGATCATTCGCAGCGGATTCGTCCGGCATTCGACCAGCATGTTCGGCGAAGAGTACTTTCAGCAGCAATCAGCCGAATTGCAGTCGGGCGCGGGCGAGCCGGTCATCGAAGTAAACGGCAAGCTGCAGTTCACCCTTCCCGGCCAGCCGCTGTTTCCCGCTCTTGCCGACGACACCGTGCTCAAGCCGACGCTCTCCTGGGAATTGGAAACAGACCGGCCGGGCCGGCTGTCGGCCGAGTTGAGTTACATCACCGGCGGCATGACCTGGGAAGCCAGCTACAACGTTGTTGCGCCGGCCAAGGGTAACGATATGGAGCTGGTCGGCTGGGTGACGCTCGACAACCAGAGCGGCAAGACATTCCAGAATGCGCGGATCAAGCTGATGGCCGGGGACGTAAACAAAGTCCAGCGAGGATTTGAGGCGCGGGCGATGGTGGAGGTGAACGCATCGGGAATGGGCGACATGGTCCGCCCTCCGGTCACCGAGAAGGCTTTTGACGAGTATCACCTCTACACGCTCGAGCGGCCGACGACGCTGCACGACCGCGAAACCAAGCAGGTCGAGTTCGTTCGCGCCAACGGCGTGCACGGCCGTACGGTCTACGTCTACGACGGATGGAAGCCCGATGAAAACTATGGAAACTGGAGTATGGAGAACATCCGCAATCAGGAGGCCTTCGGCACTCAGTCCAACTCCAAGGTCTGGGTCATGCAGGAGATCAAAAACAGTGCGGAGAACCATCTCGGCATGCCGCTGCCCAAGGGCAAGGTTCGGTTCTACCGCCGCGACGACGACGGTCAGCTTGAATTCACCGGCGAGAACGTCATCGATCACACGCCGAAAGATGAGTTGATCCGCGTCTATTCCGGGAACGCCTTCGACCTGACCGGCGAACGCCGCCGCACGGACTTTCATTGGGACTCATCCGACCGCTGGGTGGAGGAGAGTTTCGAGATCAAGCTGAGGAACCACAAGTCGGCGCCAGTCGAGATCCGCATCGTCGAGCACCTCTACCGCTGGTCGAACTGGGAGGTCAGAAAGAACTCCGATCCATTCGAGAAGACGAATTCCCAGCAGGTAGCCTTCAACGTGCAGATCCCGCCCGGCGGCGAGAAGGTCGTCACTTACCAGGTGCACTACTCCTGGTAGCAAGGGCTCTCGGCAGCGGTTGGTCCCCGGGGTTCGTGATCCGCGGAGCTGCGCTCCTCCCGCATCTGCGGGCGCTGCATTCCGCGCCGCGGCGGCGAAATTGTCCCGCCCACGTGCGCGGCGGGCGGGACTGTGCCGGTCAGGACGGCTACTGCACGGTGACGCTCAGCAGCGTGGTGTGGACCGTTTCGCCGCTTTCGGCCTTCACCAGGATGGACTCCGTTCGCGGTGCTGGGAGGCCGGATCCGCCGTGGTCAGGCGTGGTGACAGTGAGCGTTGCTCTTCCTTCGCCGGTTGTGGTGGGAATGCTGGCCGAGTCGAACCGGCAGGCAAAGCCCGTCGGGGCCATGCACGAAAGCGCGACGTTGCCCTCAAAGCCATCGGTCGGCGTGGCCGTAAGTCTGAACTTTGCCGGCTCGCCTGCCTTCACGGTGGCTTCCTGAGCCGAAGCCGACACGGAGAAGTCCGCTCGCACTGCAACCGGATTGGCGGAGATCGCTCCGAGCAGGCCGTGCTGTCCGCTGCTCAGCCCGGCTGTGAAATAGAGGTTATTGGCGTCCACCGAGCCGGGCGCGCCAAACGTCAGTCCCCGTAGCCCTGGGTTGACGATCGGCTTGCCGGCACGGTTGGTGACCTGGCCTGCGAACGCCCCGGTGGTGGGATTGAAGGCGTTGATGGTTCCGTCTCCGAAGTTGGCGATGAGAATGTCGTTGCTGAATCTGCCGAAGTTGCGGGTGGCCCTGGCGATGCCCCAAGGCGCATTGAGTCTCCCGTTGGAGGCGAACCGCTTGATGAAGTGGCCATCCAGGCCGTAGATGTCGACGATTCCGTTACCGGCTCCAGTTACAGGAGCGTTCTTGGCGGCGTTCTGGAGTGCGTAGGTGACAAACACCTGGCTGCCGACTACCTGTATGTTGAAGGGCGCGTAACCGGCGGGCAGGTTCGGGTCGGTAAACGCTCCAGGAATGCCAAGAGGTTCGAAGAAGTCAGTGTAGGTGTCGATGAAGCCTTCGTGGAAGTTGGCGGCGGCTAGGAACGGGGCGCAGCAATCCGGAGCGAGTATCGCGAGCCCCGTATACACCGCGTTGTCGGCTGAGTTATCGACCACCACAACCGTTTCCTCCAGGATGTCTCCATTGCGGTCGGTATACCAGCCGGAGATGGTCCCGTCTTCGGTCGCGAACAGGAATTGGCTGGGCAATGCGCCGGGCCCTCCAACGATAAAGCCGTCGGTCGTATTGTGGACGATCCCTGTGGGCATCGAATCCCCGGCGGACCAGGCGCTCCCGCTGA
>Ga0335069_10000473_pt1 | contig 67766 bp, 68 predicted proteins | sample Lox_Sample_11_FD_206714 | JGI IMG/M metagenome (GOLD analysis project Ga0335069, IMG submission 206714) | Soil microbial communities from Loxahatchee National Wildlife Refuge, Florida, United States - Lox_Sample_1.1 | ecosystem: Environmental > Terrestrial > Soil > Wetlands | place: USA...
CATTGGACTCATCGAGAACCGTCACCGGCACGCGGGGGCGTTGTCGCACGGCCAAAAGCAATGGCTCGAGATCGGCATGTTGCTGATGCAGGAGCCGCAACTGATGCTGATCGACGAGCCGGTGGCCGGCATGACGCATCTGGAGACCGAGCGCACGGCGGAGCTGTTGGTGTCGCTCGCCGGCGAGCGTTCGGTGGTGGTGGTCGAGCACGACATGGAATTTGTGCGTTCGATCGCGCGGCGGGTGACGGTGCTGCACGAAGGGCGCGTGCTGGCCGAAGGCAGCATGGACGCGGTGCAGAACAATCCGAGTGTGATTGAAGTGTATTTGGGGGCGTGATGCTGCGGCTGCAGGGCGTCAATCAGTATTATGGTGAAAGCCACACCCTGTGGGACCTGGCGCTGGATGTGCCGCTCGGCTCGTGCACCTGCCTCATGGGCCGCAATGGGGTGGGAAAGACGACCACTCTCAAGTGCGTGATGGGTCTCCTGCCGATCCACGAAGGCGAGATTCACTTCGACGGAGCGCTGTTGTCTACGCAACCGGCGGAGTCGCGCGCGCGGGTGGGAATCGGCTACGTACCCCAAGGCCGGGAGATCTTTCCGCGGCTCACAGTGGAAGAGAATCTCCGCATCGGATTGACGCTCAATCGCTCCGAGAGCGGCCGGCGCGCGTACGAGCGGACGTTCGACATGTTTCCGGTGTTGCGCCAAATGCTCCGGCGCCGCGGCGGTGACCTTTCGGGTGGCCAGCAACAACAACTCGCCATCGCGCGCGCGCTGATCATCGAACCGCGCTTTCTCATCCTCGACGAGCCGACCGAAGGGATCCAGCCGAACATCGTCCACGAGATCGGCGACACCATCCTCCGGCTGAATCGTGAACTCGGGATGACGGTGCTGTTGGTCGAGCAGAAACTCCCGCTCGCTCGCCGTGTCGCCGATCGCTTCTACGTGCTAGACAAAGGCCGAGCCGTGGCCAGCGGTGCGATGACGGATCTCGACGACACCGTCGTCCGGCGCTACTTAACGGTGTGAGAAAATGCGATTGGCGGGTGCGCACGATCTCTCCGGCACGCTCGGAAGCGGGAGAATCGACATCGAACGGGAGCCCCCTGATGCCCGATGGCGCGCGGAGCTGGCGTTGCGGTTCGCACGGCGGGGCCGGCGGACCGTCCTTGTGGAACGCCGTCAGTTGGGTCCCCTGACCGTGCAACGACCATTCTATCCGGAGGCGGACGGTGTCTGCCACACCTACGTGCTGCACCCACCCGCAGGGATCGTTGGCGGCGACGACCTCAGCGTGGGCGCCGCCGTGGATGAGGGCGCACACGCACTGGTCACCACGCCGGCGGCCACCCGCTGGTATTTCAGCCGCGGTCGCGAGGCGCGGGTGGTCCAGCACGTACGCGTGGCTGCCGGTGCGACCCTGGAATGGTTGCCGCAGGAGACGTTGCTGTTCGACGGCACTCACGCGCGTCTGACCACGCGCGTCGATGTGACGACCAGCGGGCGCTTCTGCGGCTGGGAAATTCTGGGCTTCGGTCGGCCCGCATGCGGCGAGCGCCTCGACAGCGGTCGCGTCGACTTCCGCTTCGACATCTATCGAGATGAGCAGCCGCGACTGCGCGAGCGCTTGTGCGGCGCCGCTCGTCCGCCCGGCCTGCGTGGCCATGCAGCCTGCGCGATGTTGGTCGCGACTCCGGCAGATGCGGCGGCGCTGGGCCGAGTCCGCGAGGTGCTCGCCGCGGCTTCGGGTATGCTGTGCGCCGCGACGCTCATCGAAGACATGCTGATTGTGCGCGGTTTGACGGCGAACTGCGAGCCGCTCAAAGTCTTGTTCTCGGACGTGTGGTCGGCGGTGCGGCCGATTGTGCTCGGACGTCGCGCGGTACCGCCACGCATCTGGCAAACCTGAGCGGTTTCTGCGAGGAACGTCACATCATGGACCTATCGCCACGCGAGAAAGACAAGTTGCTGTTGTTCACCGCAGCGTTGCTGGCGGAACGCCGGCGGGCCCGTGGACTCAAGCTCAACTATCCGGAGGCCGTCGCCTTGATCAGCGCCGCGATCCTCGAAGGCGCTCGCGACGGCTTGTCGGTCGCCGAGTTGATGAATCGCGGCCGCAGCGTGCTGGCGTCGGACGACGTTATGGATGGCGTCGCCGAGATGATTCACGAAGTGCAAGTCGAAGCGACGTTCCCTGACGGGACGAAGCTGGTCACCGTCCACGATCCGATTCAATGAGTGACAGGTCGAGCCGAAGAGAAGGCCGCGTATGAAGCCGGGCGAAGTGTTCACGCAGGAAGGCGAGATCACCCTCAACGTCGGTCGCGACACGCGCGTCGTGTCGATTGCAAATACCGGCGACCGCCCCATCCAAGTTGGCTCTCACTACCACTTCTTCGAGACCAACCCCGCCCTGGTGTTCGATCGAGATCAGGCACGCGGGTTTCGACTCAACATCCCGGCCGGCACGGCGATCCGATTCGAGCCCGGACAGACACGCTCGGTCGAGCTAGTGGCGTACGGCGGTGAGCGGCGCGTTTACGGCTTCCGCGGCGCGATCATGGGCGAGCTGGAGGCGACACCATGAGGTCGTTGACGCGGCGTGCGTATGCGGAACTGTACGGGCCGACCACCGGCGATCGCGTGCGACTCGCCGACACGGAACTCGTCGTCGAAGTCGAGCGAGACTATGCCGCGTACGGCGAGGAGGTCACCTTCGGCGGCGGCAAGGTCATTCGCGACGGTATGGGCCAGAGTCAGCACGGCACCGCCGTCGCCGCCGACCTCGTCCTGACCAACGCGCTGATCATCGACCACTGGGGCATCGTCAAGGCCGACATCGGTATCAAAGGTGGACGCATCGCGGCGATCGGCAAGGCGGGCAATCCGGATGTGCAGTCGGGCGTCGACATCGTCATCGGACCGGGCACGGAAATCATCGCGGCGGAAGGACAGATCGTCACGGCCGGCGGCATCGACGCGCACATTCACTTCATTTGCCCGCAGCAGATCGACGACGCACTGATGTCGGGTGTTACGACGATGATTGGCGGCGGCACCGGCCCGGCGACCGGAACGAATGCGACCACGTGCACGCCGGGGCCCTGGTATCTGCATCGAATGCTGCAGGCGGCCGAGGGGCTGCCGATGAATCTCGGTTTCCTCGGCAAGGGCAACGCCAGTCTGCCCGAAGCGTTGGATGAGCAAATCGCGGCCGGGGCGATGGGCCTGAAGCTGCACGAAGACTGGGGCACCACGCCCGCGGCAATCGATACCTGTCTTGCGGTTGCCGATCGCCACGACGTTCAGGTTGCGATCCACACGGACACGCTCAACGAATCCGGCTTCGTCGAGGACACCATTGCCGCGTTCAAGGGCCGCACGATCCACACGTACCACACCGAAGGGGCGGGCGGCGGCCATGCGCCGGACATCATCAAGGTGTGCGGCGAAACCAATGTTCTGCCGTCGAGCACCAACCCGACACGACCGTATACGGTCAACACGATCGACGAGCATCTCGACATGCTGATGGTTTGCCATCACCTGTCGCCGTCGATTCCCGAGGACGTCGCGTTCGCTGAATCGCGCATCCGCCGCGAAACCATCGCGGCCGAAGACATTCTGCACGACCTCGGCGCGTTCTCGATGATCTCGTCGGACTCGCAGGCGATGGGCCGGGTTGGCGAGGTGATCACGCGCACCTGGCAAACGGCGCACAAGATGAAAGTGCAGCGCGGCAGTTTGGCCGGCGATCCGGCGACGCACGACAACGGCCGCGTGAAACGCTACATCGCGAAGTACACGATCAATCCAGCGATCACTCACGGGATTGCGCACGAGGTGGGGTCGATTGCGCCCGGCAAACTCGCCGACCTGGTGGTGTGGAAGCCGGCGTTCTTCGGAGTCAAGCCGAGCCTGATTCTCAAGGGCGGCATGCTGATTGCCGCGGCGATGGGCGATCCGAACGCGTCGATCCCCACGCCGCAGCCGGTCCACTACCGGCCGATGTTCGGCGCGCTTGGGCACGCGCGCAACGCGACGTGTATGAGTTTCCTGCCGCAAGCTGCGATCACGGCCGGAGTGCCGCAGCAAATCGGGCTCCGTAACCTGATCGGTACGGTACGCGCAACTCGCGCGCTGCGTAAGGCAGACCTCATTCACAACGGCTATCAACCGCGTGTCGAGGTCGATCCGCGCACCTACGAGGTGCGCGCCGACGGCGAGCTGCTGACCTGCGAGCCGGCGCGGGAGCTTCCGTTGGCGCAGCGCTACTTTTTGTTTTGAGCGGCCCATGGCGATACTCGAATTGATCGAGAAGGTGACCTCGGTTGCCGCGGCCGAAGACACCGTTACCCTGCCGTACGAGTTGCGGCAAAAGGGACGCCAGCGTGTACGACTCGACAGCGGACGCGAAGCGGCGCTGGTGTTGCCGCACGGCACGGTCCTCGACGACGGCGATTGTCTGCGCGCTGCCGACGGCACCGCCGTGTGCGTGCGCGCGGCGACCGAAGTCGTGATGACGGCCCGGAGCGATGATGCGCACCGGCTGGCGCGCGCCTGCTATCACCTGGGCAACCGGCACGTTCGAGTGCAGCTCGGGCCGGGTTGGGTTCGCTACCAACCGGATCACGTGCTCGATGAACTGGTCCATGGTCTCGGGCTTGCCGTGACGCAGGAAGTCGCACGCTTCGAACCCGAGCGCGGTGCGTATCACAGTCACACCGGCAACCATCGACGCGACGCGGCACATCAGTCGGGCGCGGATACGCCCCTCAAGTCCCCCGAGCGACGCTCGTGATTCAGCCCGCGACCGATCTGAATTTGGTTCGGCTGCTGCAGCTTGCGAGCCCGGCCCTCCCCGTCGGTGCGTACGCCTACTCGCAAGGCCTCGAATGGGCGGTTGCCGCGGGGTGGGTGAGTGACGCGGCCTCGCTGGCGCAGTGGTTGGACGATCAACTCAGGTTTTCGTTCGGAGCGGTTGATGTGCCGATCTTCGCTCGGCTCTACGACGCCGCGCGCACGGCTGACGACACGGCGCAACTCGCATGGAGCCGCGAGCTGATCGCGCGTCGCGAAACCCGCGAGCTGATCGTCGACGATTGCGATCGCGGTCGTGCCTTGGCGAAGTTGCTGGATGAACTCGGCGTCTCCGCGGCCCGCGCGTGGCTGACACGCGGCGATACCCCGTTCGCTGCGCTCATGGCTGTGGCCGCAGCCGCGTGGAACATCGCGTTGGCGCCGGCTGCGCAGGCGCTCGCGTGGAGTTGGCTCGAAAGTCAAGTGGTCGCCGGCGTCAAGCTGATCCCGCTCGGCCAAATGGCCGGCCAGCAAGTGCTGCTTGATCTCGCGGGGCGCATTCCGGCCATGTGCGAGGAGGCGCTCGCGCGGAGCGACGACGACATCGGCGGTACGCTCCCAATCGTCGCCGTGGCGAGCAGCCTACACGAAACGCAGTACACACGGTTGTTCCGCTCCTGAAGGAACCGAGCGCGAGCTAGAGGCGATCGATGACGACCATTTTAGCTCGTACGCGTCCACCACTGCGTGTCGGCATCGGCGGCCCGGTCGGCTCGGGTAAGACCGCTCTCATGGACGCGCTGTGCAAGCAACTGCGCTCGCGCTTCGAGATTGCGGCCGTGACCAACGACATCTACACACGCGAGGACGCGGAATTCCTCATCCGCAGTCAGGCGTTGCCGCCCGACCGCATTGTCGGGGTCGAAACCGGCGGCTGTCCGCATACCGCAATTCGTGAGGATGCCTCGATGAACCTCTCCGCGATCGACGGGTTGTGTCGACGCTTTCCCCAGCTCGACGTGATCCTCGTCGAGAGCGGCGGCGACAACTTGGCGGCGACGTTCAGTCCGGAGCTGGCAGACCTGACGATCTACGTGATCGACGTGGCGGAAGGCGAGAAGATTCCGCGCAAGGGCGGCCCCGGCATCACGCGGTCTGATCTGCTGGTGATCAACAAAATCGATCTGGCGCCGCACGTTGGCGCCTCACTCGAAGTCATGGAATCTGACACCCGTCGCATGCGCGGCGAGCGACCGTACGTGTTCACGAACCTGCGCGACGGCACCGGCGTGAGAACCATCGTCGACTTCATCGTGCACGAGGGAGTGTTGCAATGACTCGACCTGCAATTCTGTTCACGGTGCTTGTCGCGTGCGGCGGCTGCGCGACCGTGACGTTTAAGCCCGGGGCGTCGCCGGAAGCGATGGGAGCAGACGAGCGCGCCTGCCGCAGCGCGAACACCGACGAGGCAGATTACGTCGAGTGCATGAAGGCTCGAGGCGCGTTTGTCGCGAGCAGCAATGTCGCCCACGAGCGAGCAGCTGAGCCGCCCAAGCTCGTGGCGACTCGAGAAGATGTGCAGCCCGCGCTCTCCGACGTCCCGGTAATGACCGGCGACGCCGGTCCTGTGCCCACGCCATCCGCCGACGCAGAGCCGGCGGCGCCGCCTGCTGCACGAGAACCTCCACCGGCGAACGCCTTGGAGAGGGTTGAGGTCGCGAGTTGGTGGAAGCTCGGCGGAACTGCCAACGGCTTGGACAAGGCGATCACTGCGTGCGTCGAGAAGCTCGGCGAGGCGCATCGCCCGAACCCGACAGCGACCGTGGTCACGGTCGGTCTGCGCGAGTGCCTGCGGACCGCCGGCTGGTACCCGCTCAAGGTCGAGGCGTCGGGTGTGCGCTGACCGCATTGATCAGTTCGTCGATCAAGCCCCCATCGTTGGCGACATTGCCGACCAACCGCGCGATCAGTCGTCGCGGGAATCTGGAATCACGCTGGTCGCTTTGAAGAGCAAAGTGCCCCCGCCGCGAATCGAACGCGGACTACAGGTTCCGGAGACCTGTGTGATATCCTTTTCACCACAGGGGCAATTGAGGAAAGATGTCGGTGCAGCTAGCACGGTGGGGTGAGGGGGTCAATGCGATCGGAGCGCGCCAAGGATGAATGCGGCGCGCACCGCGCGAGTGTTGGCGCCCGCAAAGATCAACCTTGCGCTGCGCATCGTCGACCGACGCGCCGACGGATACCATTTGCTCGACTCCCTGATGACGCCGATCGATCTGTACGACGAGTTGTTCATTCGGGTCGACCCTCGGGGCCGAAGGTCGATCACGGTCGCATGCGACGAGGCCGCAGTGCCGAGCGGCCCGGGAAATCTTGCGTACCGCGCGGCTGAACTGTTCTTGGCGCGTTGCAGCATGAGTGCCGCGGTGTCGATCGACCTGCACAAGCGAATCCCGGCGGGCAGCGGGCTGGGCGGCGGTAGCAGTGACGCGGCAGCCGTTCTGCTCGCGCTCAACGAAATGTTGAGTGGCGGTCGAACGCGCGGTCGACTCGCGGCCTGGGGTGCTGAGCTTGGCGCGGACGTCCCGTTCTCTGTCCACGGGCGCCCGGCCCGCGTGCAGGGGATCGGCGAACAGGTGTCGGTCCTCAATGGCTGGCCTGGGATCGCCATGGTCGTGGCGCGACCTGCAAGGGGCTTGTCTACTGCGGCGATCTATCGCCGCTTCGATGAGCGTGTCCGCGAACCGGAGGCTTCGTTGACAAAGCGGGATTTGGCCACTAGTATCGCGGACTTCGCCGCCGGCAGAAGTCCGTTGCGAGAACTGCTGGTGAACGACCTTGAGGCTGTAGCGGTCGAGGTGTGTCCCGATGTGGGTTCCGTCAAGACACTGCTGCAGGAACTCGGTGCCGACGGAACGCTGATGACCGGAAGCGGGTCGGCGGTGTTTGGCGTGTGGCCGTCGCTGGATGCGGCGAGAACGGCAGCGGCGGCGATCTGTGATCGAGGCTATTGGGCGGTTGCGGCGCAAACGATCGACGCGTCGCCGGCAATCGCGTGATGGGCGGTCGCCAAGCGGTAAGGCCCCGGACTTTGGATCCGGTATCGAAGGTTCGAATCCTTCCCGCCCAGTGATTGGATGAAAGGCGTCGCGGCGCGCTAGGCAGAAGAGAGTAATGGGGAACCGGGTCAAAGACGAGATTCAGGTATTTGCGGGCAACTCCAACCCAGCGTTGGCACGTGACGTCTGCAAAGAACTCAGGGTCCCCCAGGGTGCCGCTGAAGTCCGCCGCTTCAGCGACGGCGAGATCAACGTCAAGATCGCCGACAATGTGCGCGGCGGCGATGTGTTCGTGCTGCAGTCGACCTGTACGCCGGTGAATGACAGCTTGATGGAACTGCTCCTGATGCTTGACGCCTTTCGACGAGCATCGGCCAAGCGGGTCACCGCTGTCATTCCGTACTTCGGCTACGCGCGGCAGGATCGCAAGGTCGATCCGCGCGTCCCGATCAGCGCCAAGCTGGTGGCCGATCTCATCACGACCGCCGGCGCCTCGCGGGTGCTGACGACGGACCTCCACGCGGGTCAGATTCAGGGCTTTTTTAACATTCCGGTCGACAATCTGTTCGCGACGCGAGTCTTGCTGAAGTACGTGCGCGAACGGATTCCGGGCGACGGAGTGTCGGTTGTGTCGCCGGACCCAGGCGGCGTTGAGCGCGCGCGTGCGTTCGCCAAGCACCTCAACGCGGGTTTGGCGATCATCGACAAACGGCGCCCGCGACCGAATGTGGTGGCCGAAATGCGCGTCGTCGGTGAGGTGGAAGGTCAGAAGGCGATCATTGTCGACGACATTGTCGACACCGCCGGCACGCTGGCAGCGGCGGCCACCGCGTTGCGCGAGTCGGGAGCTACGGACGTGTATGCGTGTTGTACGCATCCGGTGCTGTCCGGTCCGGCGATCGAACGCATCGAGCAATCGGTGCTGAAAGAGTTGATCGTCACGGACACCATTCCCCTTTCGGATGCGGCACGGGGGTGCCGAAAGATTCACGTCCTCTCAGTCGCGCCGCTGCTGGCGGAGGCCATTCGGCGCACGCACAGCGAAGAATCAATCAGTTCATTGTTCGACTGAAAAGCCAACAGGAGTCGCAAGGACCATGGAAACAGTGGAAATGGGAGCGGAGCCGCGCGCGCAGGTCGGCAAGGTCGCCGCGCGTCGGATGCGACGCAATGGCAAAGTTCCGGGCGTGTTCTATGGCCCGAAGCGCCAGGCGCTCTCGGTCGCGATCGACGCGAAGGAATACGCCACCAAGCTCGCCGGCTTGGAGGGCTCGACGCACTTGATCAAACTCCGCTCGTCGTCCGTCGACATTACGGAGAAGTTGGCGCTGATCAAAGACGTGCAACTCGACCCGGTCAGTGGCGATATTTTGCACGCCGATTTTTACGAGGTCGACGAGAGCGCCACGCTGCGGATCAACGTGCCACTGCATTTCGTCGGCAAGGCGGCCGGGATCATCGAAGGCGGGATCCTGCAGCCGTTGCAGCGTGAAGTCACGGTGGAATGCTTGCCGGCAAATATCCCGGACTTCATTCAGGTCGATGTGACGCCGCTGAACATCCACGACGTCGTGCACATCAGCGCGTTGCAGGCTCCGACCGGCGTCACGCTGGTCTACGACAGCGATGTGGCGCTCGTGACCGTTGCGCCGCCGACGGTCGAGGAAGTCAAGGTGGCCGAGGCGGCGCCGGCCGAGGGTGCGGCGCCAGCAGAAGGCGCGGCGCCCGCGGCGGAACCCGCCAAGGCCGAAGGGAAGGGCGGCGCGGCGTAAGGCGGAATGTACGTCGTCGTGGGCTTGGGCAACCCGGGCCGACGCTACGCCACCACTCGGCACAACGTGGGCTTCATGATCATCGAACAGTTGGCTCGCCGCTGGCAGATTGCGCTGGCACCGGCCGATTCGGCGTGCATTGGCCGCGGCGCCTATCGCGATACGCAAGTGACGTTGATGCAGCCGCAGCGATTCATGAATCTGAGTGGTGACGCGGTGGTCGCGACGGTGCCCGAATTGGAACGGTCTGCCGATGGAATCGAGACCGACGCAGCCAATCCAATGCAGCTTGTGGTGATTCATGACGATCTGGATCTGCCTTGCGGCCGGCTGCGAGTGAAGCGCGGTGGGGGCAGCGGCGGCCACCGCGGCGTCGAGTCGATCGCTGCGCGCTGTGGTACTGAATTCTTCCGCATTCGAGTGGGTATCGGTCGGCCGGCTCCCGGCCATGATGCGGCGGCCCACGTGCTGGAGCCGTTTGCACCCGATGAAGAGAAACTCATCGCAGAAGCGATCGTACGCGCCGGTGACGCAGTGGAGATGCTCATCAGCGACGGTGTGACTGCGACAATGAACCGATTCAATCAGCGCGGGGCGACTCCCGCGCGTGCGAACTAGGAGGCGAATCCATGCAGCGATATGAAACCCTTTTTGTGATGCACCCCGACGTGCCGGAGGCGCAAGTACGAGAGACCGTCGATCGCGCCAGGCGGTTGATCCAATCGATGGGTGGGGAGCCGGGCGCAGTACACGAATGGGGGATGCGCGATTTGGCGTACCCGATCGAGAAGCAGCGACGCGGCTACTACATCGTATTGGAGTATGCCGGGGGCGGCGACGTGGTGAAGGAACTCGAACGCACGCTGAAGATTGCGGACGAAGTGCTACGATACGTGTCGGTGCGCGCCGCTGAGGTCAAGCGCAAGGAGCGGCCAAGCCGCAAGCGCGCGCCACGCGCGCCGCGCCCCGAGGCAGCGCCGGCATTCGGCGCCGAGTAAGGAGGCAGCAATGGCGGAAGCACAGCGTGGCGGCAGGGGCCGTCCCAGAGGCGAGGATCGCGGCGGTGGCGGCGGGTTCCGACGGCGTGGCCCCGGTCGGCGCAAGGTCTGTCGATTTTGCGCGGATCGTGAGGCGGTCATCGACTACAAGGACACGCGGACGTTGACCAGTTTCATCACCGATCGCGGCAAGATCGTTCCCAGCCGCATCAGCGGCAACTGCGCGCGGCATCAGCGGCGGCTGCGCGTCGCGATCAAGCGTGCGCGCACGGTGGCGCTGGTGCCGTACTCGTCGTCACAAACGTAGGAGCGTCGCTCGCCGTGCAAGGGTCATCCGCAGTTGGCGCTGCCGTCGCCGCAACCGGCGGGTTGTACGTCACCGCGCTGGTCGGGGCTCCGGTGTCGACCGTGCTGCTTCCGTTCGTTCCGCTGCCGGGGTTGCTCCTGGGCGGACGGCACGGCGAGGGCGCCTTGGTCGCCTGCGTGGGGCTGAGCACGATGCTGGCGGCGCTGCTGCTCGGCGTGGAGCCGGCGCTGACATATTTGCTCGCACTTGGAGCCCCGACGCTGGCGGCTACGGCCGCGCTCCGGCGCGGGTGGTCGGTGGAACGCACGGTTCTGCTGGGCGCCGCGGCGTGGAGCGTCGCGGTGATGGTTCTCCTGCTGGCCGAGTTCGGTTCTCCGGCGCAAATCGTCGCCGGCGTGCGCGACCGACTGCAGGAAAGCTTCGATCTCGCGGTAGCGACCTCGCGCGGGCTGGGAATCACCGACGATGTCGCGTCCGACCTGGCGGCCGCACGCGACGGGACGATCGGAGCGGTGCTGGCGATCTTGCCCGCAGCGCTGGCGACTGCGGGCGCCTTTACCATGCTGCTCAACGTGCTCATCGTGCGAGGATTCTTGCCCTGGCTGCGTGCCAGCGACCTGCGAATCTGGTCGGCCCCGCCGACGTTGATTTGGGCGTTCATCGTTGCCGGCTTCGGCATGTTCATTCCGGGTCCCGGCGTTTGGATCGTGGCGGCGAATGCCTTCATCGTAGCGGCGAGTTGCTATCTCTGCCAAGGGTTGGCGATCGTGAGCTTCTACCTCGAGCGCTTTCACCTCGGGCGCGGGTTGCGGGTTGCCACGTACGCATTGATCATCACGCAACAGCCGTTGTTGCTCATTGTCCTGTTGCTGGGCGTTTTCGATTTGTGGGTGAACTTCCGCCGCTTGGGAGTTGCGACCGAGATCGACGTCGATGAGTGACGCCGGCCATTCTATGAGACGAAGGAGTACTGAGTCATGGAAGTGATCCTGCGCGAAGAGGTGCCGCATCTGGGCACAACCGGAGACCTGGTCAAAGTCAAACCGGGATACGCTCGCAACTATCTGCTGCCGCGCGGCTTGGCGGTGGTCGCGGATCGCCGCAACGTGAAAGAGTTGGACCATCTGAAGCGCATCGCCGCCGAAAAGCGCGATCGCGAGCAGCAGACCGCTATCAACGCCGCGCAAAAGATCACCGCGCTGCGTCTGACCATCAAGGCGCGCGCGGGGGAGGAAGGCCGACTCTTCGGCTCGGTCACCAATCAGGACATCGAAAAGGCGATGGCCGCAGCCGGGCAGCCGGTTGATCGCCGTCGCATTCGGTTGGCCGAACCGATCAAAACCCTCGGCGAGCACATGGTGCCGATTCACCTCGCATCGCGCGTGGATGCTCACGTAACGATCGTCGTCGAGGCGGAGGCGTAACGGCGGGGTAGCCTAGAGATCCTCCCGCGCGGCCACCGCCGGCCGCGTCCGCTTGCTTGCAAGCCGGCGACTCAGCGTCTTCCGATCGATGTCGAGCCAACGCGCCGCGAGCGCCTTATTGCCGCGTGCCAGCGTGAGCGCCGTGGCGGCCAGGGCACACTCGATCGTCGTGAGGAGATTGCGCGGTGGAGAGCCGGAGTCCACCGCGCTGGTGAACGCTGCGACCACCCCTTGAATCGCCACATCCATCGTTGGTGTATACGAGGTAACCGGCGGCTCGACGGGGTCCCGCGCCTCGATCGAATCGATGACGGCATCGCGGGCGAACACCAACGCCCGCTCAATGGTATTGCGGAGTTCGCGCACGTTGCCCGGCCACTCGCGCGACTGGAGCTGCATCTGCGCCGTGGTGCTGACCTGGACGTGCGGCGCCCCGAGTTGTCGCAGGAAGTGGCGAACGAGATCAGGAATGTCCTCTCGGCGTTCCGCAAGCGACGGGACGACGATGGTCGCCACATCGAGCCGGTGAAACAAGTCGCCGCGAAAGTGCCCGGTCGCGACGCGCGCCGTGAGATTTTGATTGCTCGCGGCCAGAACCCGCACGTCAACCCGCAGATCTTCTTCGCCGCCGACGCGACGGAAACGCAGGAGTTCGAGCACCCGCAGTAACTTGGCTTGGACATCGAGTGGAAGTTCGGAGACTTCGTCGAGGAAAATCGTCCCGCCGTCGGCCAGCTCGAACAGGCCCCGGCGCCGGGCACCGGCACCGGTGAAGGCCCCCCGTTCGTGCCCGAACAACTCGGACTCGGCTAGGTCTCGGGGGAGGGCTGCACAGTTGACCGCCTCGAATGCCGCGAGGCGTCGGCGACTGAGTGCGTGGATGGCTTCGGCGACGAGCTCTTTGCCGCTGCCTGATGGCCCCATGATCAACGTCCGGACATCGCGCATGGCCACGGCCTGTACGCGTCGTCGTAAGCGCTGGATGGCCGTGCTGCGGCCAACCAGCCGGCCCAGCGGCGGGGCGACGACCGTGGAATCAAATTGGCCGTCGGTCCACTCCGTTGGGGGGCTCATGGAGTTGCGGCCGGCGAGATTTGAGCTGATCGACTGGGCCCACGGCACGTGTGTGTCCTACATGCCCGCGGCCCGCCGTTCAGTTGCGAGCGAAAGCAACTCGGGAGCGAGTGCCGACAGCTCCACACGGGTTCGAATGCCGAGCTTGCCGTAGATGTTGGTGAGATTGACCTTGACGGTCTTTTCGGCGATCCCGATCAGATTGGCGATCTGTGCGTTGCGGAGCCCGGCGGCGACGTGTTCGACGATCTGGGTCTCGCGCGGGGTGAGCGGACGGATGTGACCGAACCAGTGCGGCCGCAGGGTGGCGGCGTTGAGCCGGTCCATCGCGGGCGCGATCTCGGACAACGAGTGGACGATCGCGTCCGGCCGTAGACGACGGGCAAAGTGTTCGAAGCTGATGTGCCCGAGCCCAGTCATGACGACCACGCGCGCAGCCGGCATGCGTCCGCGGACATCCGCAAACAGTGCCAGGGGATGCAAGGAGCCGTCGCAGCATGAGAGGACCAGGACGGCGCGGCGATCCTCGTGCAGGCAGTCGACAATTGCGGCCGCATCGGGCGGCAGGCGGCGCGGGAGCAGGCGCGGTTGGGACTCGCCCAGCCGCATCGTCAGTATCTCGCGACACGACTGGTGCAGGTCGGTGACGATCACCGGCACGCGAGACCATGGTGTGGCGCTACGATTCGCCCTGGTCGGATTATGTAGATTCATCGCCTCCCCCCCGTTTCGTCTGTCGGCCACGAAGATGTGGGCCTGCACCACTGCATTCCAACAGCCGTGCCGCTCGCACCGTGCTCGTCGCGCGTGCGGCGGTGCGCGACTCGCGGGAACGCGGTGCCAACAGCCGGTAGCACTGCGAATCCGGCAGGGGGCCTAAGTTCCTAGAAATAGGGATGTTCGGCGCGCTGCGTTGGGGTGGCAGCGCGAGTACTCAAGGGTGGCGGAGAGGTCGCAAGCTAGGCCAACGATGCGGCGTCAGTAGACGCCGCCGAGCTTGCTGTGATCCCAACTGCTGACTCGCTCCGGTACCACCCGGATCAGTACACGCTTGCGAGCCTGCGCACGCATGGCGTCTTCGATTCCAGGCTGCAAGGCACCGCCCATCTTCTGGTGAATCCGTACCAGCGTCTGCACGCAGCGCTCGACATCGGGGATGATCTCTGCCCGTCCGCGAATCAACACGCCGCGGAGTTGATCGTAGGTAGTTCCCGACTCGACGAGCAACGCGACCCTGGGGTTGCGCTGCAGGTTCAAGGTCTTTTGCGACTTCCCGTAGGTGGTCATGATGATGCTACCGTCGGGGTCAACGGCGTACCACATTGCGACCGAGTGCGGATATCCGTGCTGGTCGATGGAGGTCAAGATGATCGTCTCTGCGGTCGCGACGAAGCGTTTCTGCTCTTCCAGCGTCATCGCGATCTGATTGCGTCGATTCATCTCCGCGCGTCTCCCTTCAAAAGTTCAGCGGATGGTCGGCACCGCGCGCTGCAAAGCGGCTTGCTGGATGCGTTTGGAGAGCGTCCACCGACCGCTAAGGACGGCGGCAGTTGCCGCGAGGAACCCGCCTCCGACGGCCTTCACGGCCATGGTCTGCGCGAGCGGCACGCCCTGGCTTCGAGTGAGCTGCGCGGCCACCGTCACGATTAACCAAACACCACCCGCAAGGCATGCGGCGGCGGCGAGCTGCTGCCACAACGGCCGGACTGACTGGTTGCGCACGACCGTCGGTGTCAGCCCGGCGGCGAAGTCCGTCTCGACCTCCGGAACAACGGGCAGGGCCGTGAACAGGCAGATCATGAGGGCGCTGGTGCTGAGATCGTGACGCAACTCCTCAATCGACACGAACACATCGGTGTGGCCCGGCCCTTGGTGGTAGAGCATCCAGGCAAAGATGGCGTTGAGGGCAACGTTGATCAGAGCCCACGGGGCAGCAATGTAGCGCCCGAGATAGTGGAACGTCGAGGTGACCCGCGGGCGCACACCACCGAGGTGGTAGTGGAACCTCCGGAATTCCCTGTCGGCGACCGTCACCGCGAGCACAAGCGTTGCCGCGGCCCCAATCCCTCCCATGACGACCGACGTTGCTCGGTCCGAAAGATTCTCCGGCAGAAAGAGACCCCCCATCAGCGTGATGGGCACCAGCATCGCTGCCAAAGGTAAGCCGCTGCGAATCGAGACGAGCCAGACATTTGCCGGAGGTGGCGGCGCGGCCCCGGGGATCGGCGGCGCGGTGAAGCGCCCGATGAGATACTGGGCGCGCAAGTTGACGACTGCACCTTGCGTCGCAAGGATGCTGCTCACAAAGGGCGTCAGGGTGAAGAAGTACAGAGCGCCCTCGCGAGACAACCCGGTGTCTTCGGCGAAATGGTCGTGTACGAGACCGCCGAGACTGAACAAGATCACGAACCACACGACTGCGTTGCCGAGCGCGAAGATCCACCGGAACGACGGGTAACTAAAACGGAAGCGCGCAGTCATCGCGACACAAAACGGCGGCCAACCTAGAAGATGGACGCCTGCGAGTCAAAGTGGCGCGCGCGACTTGACCGCCCGGATTCGATCCGGTTCTAATCGCGGCGTTTTGGAGGAGATCTGAATGCGGCGCGCTATCGTGAATGGTGGTTTGATTTTGGTGCTCACCGGCGAGGCGTTGGCCGGGGACGTCAGCAAGGGCCAGGCGTTATTTGCCGCTCGCTGCTCGTTTTGCCACGGCCCGGAAGGAAAGGGTGACGGTCCGGTCGGCGCCGCGTTGAAGCCGCCGCCGACCAACCTTGCGAGCTCGGAGTACTGGAGAAACGCCAATCTCCAGCGCGTGCGCGAGGTCCTCAAGAACGGAAAATCCGGAACCGCGATGCCGCCGTCACAGCTGTCTGCCGAGGAGATTGAAGACGTGGTGGCGTATTTGGAAACGCTACCGCGAAAATGAAGCTCGATTAGTCCTATTGCTGAAGCTGACCGAGGAGTTGCTCTGCTTCGGCCCGTTTGCGAGTCCGCCCCTGTTGCTCGGCCAATTCGACGGCGGTGCGCAGCAGCGAAACCGCCTTGGGCTCTTGTCCCATGTCTTGATACACGCGCGCCAATTCAATCCGCGCGCCGACCGCGGTCGGATCGATCTCGATCGACTGCTGCAAGTATCGTTCAGCCTTGGAGAGGCTGCCGCCCAGCAGCGTCGGCAATTGACGGGCGAGTCCCCCCTTGGACGCCAGCGCGTCGGAGTGGCGCGGATTGAGTTCCAGCGTCCGGTCCAGTTCGCGGTTGATCTTGAGGAGATTGAACGGATTCGGGGTGGCGCCGTGCTCGAGCATCAGGCGCCCCATGGTGGCGAACACGGCGAAGTGGGCGTCGGCGTTGCGATCGTCGAGCGCGACGGCCTGACGAGCGAAGCCGAGGCCTTGCGTGTAACATTCCGCCTTCGATGGCGGATCGCCTTCTTCAGCCAGCTTCAACAAGTCCAGGGATCGCTGCGCCAACTCGGCACTCTTGGCCGGGTCGCGCGCGACACTCGCTTCGGCCGCTCGCTGGGCCGATACCCGAGCGGCCGTGCACAGCGTGGCCACAAAGATTGCCACAAGGATTTTCGCGCGCCGACTCACGCGAAGCACTCTTATCAGACGCGATCACGGCGAGCAACGTCTTTTCGCGAAGACGTTGGCGTCGGGTCCTATTCGACGGCTTGGCGTCGAGAGCGGCCGAGCTATAATCCACGCGCGTAGATCTCAACTCGGATACGGATGGAGTCGCAGGAGGAATCGAGCGCAGCCGCGGAGGTCGTTGATGCGCCTCCGGCTCCGGCTGCTGTTGAAGCGAAGTTGGCGACCCTTCCCGCCGCGCCGGGCGTCTACTTGCTGCGGGACAAGCACGGGAAGGTGATCTACGTCGGCAAGGCGGTAAACCTCCGCAGCCGGGTGCGGACGTACTTTCGCGGCGGCGACGAACGCGTGCAGGTGCGTTTCCTCGTGCAGCGCGTGACGGACTTCGACACCCTCGTCACGGCGAACGACAAGGAGGCCTTGATCCTCGAGAACAATCTGATCAAGCAGTACAAGCCGCGCTACAACATTCGGCTGAAGGACGACAAGTCGTACGTCAGCGTCAAGGTAACGGTGCAGCAAGCGTGGCCGCGGATCGTGGTCACGCGCAAGATCGTGAAAGATGGCAGCAAGTATTTCGGCCCCTTCTCGTCGGCGGCCGGCGTGCGTGAGACGCTCGACACCATTCGGAAGGTGATCCCGTTGCGCACGTGCAGCGACGGGGTGTTTCGGAATCGTTCGCGCCCGTGTTTGGAGTATCAGATCAAGCGCTGCCTCGCGCCGTGTTGCCTGCCGGTCGACCCGAATGTCTACCAACAGCATCTGCGCGAGGCGATGCTGTTGCTGGAAGGCAAGAGTCAGCAACTGGTGCGACAATTGCGGGAGGAGATGCAAGCGGCGGCGGTCGCGCTGCGCTTTGAAGATGCGGCGCGCATCCGCGATCAGATCAAGACCATCGAGAAAACCCAGGAGCCGCAGCAGGCGCTGTCGCACTGGGGCGGCGATCAGGACATCTTCGGTCTCTACCGTGAAGGCGGCTTCATCGAGGCGCAGGTGTTGTTCGTTCGCAGCGGGAAGCTCACGGGTAACCAAGCGTATCAGTTCGCCGACTTCGAGTTTCCCGACATCGATGTGTTCGCGGAACTGTTGACACAGTTTTATCAAGGCGATCGCTACGTCCCCGACGAGATTCTCTTACCGGTCGACCTGGACGACGCGGCAACGCGCGCAGAATACCTGAGCGAACGCAAAGGGCGCAGCATCAGCATCATGCGACCGCAGCGCGGCGACAAGGTCCGGCTGATCGAAATGGCGAGCGAGAATGCGCGCCAAAGCTTTCACGCCCGCCGCGATGCCGACTATCAGCACGATCGCATGCTCGAGGAATTGCGCGCCAAGCTGCACTTGCGCAATGCGCCGAAGCGCATCGAGTGCTTCGACATCTCGAATATCCAGGGCAGTCTCGCAGTCGGCTCGATGGTGACCTTTGACGAGGGCGAACCCGATCGGGCGCGGTACCGTCGGTTTCGCATCAAAACCGTCAGCGGAGCGGACGACTTCGGCATGATGTACGAGGTCCTCACGCGTCGATATGGCCGCGCCAAGCGCGACGGCGATCTTCCGGATCTCCTCGTGGTCGATGGGGGCATCGGCCAACTCAACGTCGCCGTCCAGGTGCTGCGCGAGCTGGAACTCAGCGAAGTCGACGCGGTCGGATTGGCGAAGATGCGCGTCGAGAGTGATCCGCGCGCCAGCGAGGTGCGTCATAGCGAGGAACGCGTGTTTCTTCCTGGCCGCAAGAACCCCGTCATCTTACGGCGGAACTCGACGGCGTTGTTTCTGCTCCAGCGCGTGCGCGATGAAGCCCATCGCTTTGCGATCACCTATCATCGGGCCTTGCGACGCAGGGAGCGCCTGCGCTCCGCGCTCGACGCCATTCCGGGCATCGGCAGCGAGCGGCGTAAGCGATTGTTGCGGCACTTTGGCAGCGTGCGCCGCTTGCGCCAGGCGACCCCCGCACAGATCGCTGAGGTCACCGGCATCTCGTCGGTGTTGGCCGAGATCATTCATCGCCACCTGCGCGCGACGTACGCGCCGGATTCACGGCCAGGCGAATCTGACGGTGGATGAACGCGGCTCTCCGCCCGGATGGCGATGCAAGCGACACGCGCGGGTAGATCGGCTTCGCTGCCGCCCCTCGTGGTGCTCACCGTCGGGCTACTGTCGGGTCAACTGCTGGCTGGCGGTTGCATGGTTGCGACGACGGGCGTCGCGGTCGCCCTTGCGGCTGCGGGGTTGCTCGCGGCCGTCTGGCGACCGGTGCGTCTGCTGGCGATGGCCGCGCTTGTCGCGGTGTGGGGCAACTGGTCGACGGCACGTCAGTTGTGGCCGGCGCTGCCGCACGAACATATCGCGACGTACGCCAAGGTCGGGCGAGGGGATTCGGTGGCACTCGAGGCGACGGTGGCCGGCGATCCGAGTACACGGGATCGCCAGATCCGTCTGGTCCTCGAGACGACACGCAGCGGTGCCGACGGTGGCTGGCATCCGGTGTTCGGCTCGATTCTGCTGACGGTTCGTGATCCGCAGCGCGCGTGGCTGGCGGGAGATACCGTGCGCGCGCGACTTGCGCTCCGCCGGCCGCGGAATTTTGGAAACCCGGGCGAGTTCGACTACGAGGCCTATCTCGCACGACGCGGGCTGTACGTGACCGCCTTTCTCGCCGACGATGCGGCACTTGAATTGGTGGATCGTGTGCCGGACAGCCCGTGGCTGATCCGTTGGCGGCGCGGTGTTGGGGCGCTGATCAACGACACGCTGCCGCCACCCGAGCGCGAGGTCCTGCGCGCGTTGATCATCGGCGATGCGGCGGCAGTGCCGGCACCGCTGCAGCGGGCATTCGTCAACGCCGGTGTAAATCACGTGCTGTCGATATCGGGGCTCCACGTCGGCATGGTTGCCGCGATCGGATACGCGCTATGGCGCTGGCTGCTGGGGCGCAGCCGGTGGCTGCTGCTACGGGCCAATGTGCCGAAGTTGTCCGTCACGGCGGGCGCGATGTTCGTCCTGTTGTATGCCGGCATCGCCGGCAGCAACCCGGCCACGCTGCGGTCGGTGATCATGGTGCTGGTCTTCGTTGGTGGCGTGCTCGTGAATCGGCAGCGGGACTTTCTCGTCAGTCTGGCAGCGGCGGCGCTGCTGATCAGCCTCATCGAGCCCGGTGCCGTCTTGGATGTGTCGTTTCAGCTCTCGTTCGTCGCGGTACTCTTCCTGGTGCTGATGATGACGCGATTCGCACGATGGTGGCGTCACTGGGAAGACCGACATCTGGTTCGCTTGCGCCGCGGTGTGATCCGCTGGCTGCGGCCGGCGGCTGCGTATCTGGCCGTGTCGGCGAGTGCGTTGGTCGGAACGGCACCGCTGACCGCGTTTCACTTCAACCAAGTGTCGTGGATCGCGCTGTTAGCCAACGCGGTGGTGGTGCCGTTGCTGGGTACCGTCGCGGTCGCGTGCGGTCTGGCGGCCGCATTGCTATTTCCCGTTTCGACGACACTGGCACGCGCGGCCGTCATCGCGGCATGGCCGGGTCTGTGGCTTGGGGACCGCGCCGTGGAGTTGTTCGCAGCCGTGCCCCATGCGGCGTTGCGCATTGTGTCACCGACGGTCTTCGAGCTGGGTCTTCTCTATGGAGCGTTGCTGACGGCGCTGTGCGTGAGCGGACGGGCGCGGCGTGCCGGCTTGGGATTGATTAGCGTACTCGCGCTTGCAGACGGCTCATGGTGGTACTGGGAACGAATGCATCACCGCGATCTGCGCGTCACGTTCCTCAGCGTCGGGCAGGGTGACAGCGCGGTCGTGGAATGCCCACCCGATACGGTCATGGTGATTGACGGCGGTGGAGTTGGCGACGGGTCCTTCGATGTCGGGGAGCGGCTCATCGCTCCGTACCTGTGGAGTCGCAAGATCGCGGGCGTCGACATCATGGCCATGAGTCACCCGCAGTGGGATCATTACGGAGGGCTGACGTTTGTGGCGCGCGAATTCGCACCACGAGAATTCTGGTCGACGGGCGATGTCGCCGCCACCAGCGTGCACTTCGCCGCACTGCAAGCCGCACTCGACGAAGGCCAAGTCGCGCGCGTGACATTGACTGCGAATATGCAGCGACACTGCGGCGACGTGCTAGTGCGGGTCCTCAGCCCGGCGGCGGCGAAATCGGTGTCGGTAAACGACCGTTCGTTGGTTCTTCAACTGGAGTATGCGGGTCGTCGGGTCCTGTTTCCAGGGGATATCGAGCGCGATGCTGAAGCGGCAATTGTGGCGGCGACGGACGGGCAGCTCACCAGCGCGATCTTAAAGGTTCCGCACCACGGCAGTGCGACGTCGAGTACGCCGGCGTTCGTTGCCGCGGTCGCGCCGCGCTGGGCGGTCGCCTCGGTCGGGCTGGCGAATCGCTTTGGATTTCCGCACGTCGGCACGCTGCGGACCTACGCCGAACATGCGGTAAAGATGCTGCGAACCGATCTGGATGGCGCCGTGACCACGAGCATCGATGTCGCTGGACGCACGGTGGTGCAGACCCATCGCCGCCGAGATCCGCGGGGGGGCGCCGCGGAAACGCTCGACGATCGTTGACACTCTCCGGCACGGGGTCTATGGTTTTTGCCGGCGGGACCAAAGCGTCCTGCCTTTTTTTCAGCAGGATGGGAGATGCATCCAAGCTTCAAGGAGATGATGAACGAGGTGGTGGCGTATGGAAGCTGCTGCGAGTGCGGCTCCTGCGTGCTGGTGTGTCCGCACAACGTCATCGACTACGTCGACGGCAAGCCCAAACAGGTCGCCAAAGCCACAGCGGCGTTTGATCACTGCGGGATCAGCGAAGGCATCGGCTGTGACGTCTGTGCACAGGTCTGTCCACGCATCGGCGAACGGGAGCATCATCTCAGCGACCGCGTGTTCGACGGAGACGCCGCCGACCATCGCCGCTATCAGGGTGCGTTCGGCACGTACCGCCGAATCGTTGCCGCGCGATCGAAAGATCCCGAGGTGCTCAAACGCTGCGAAGATGGCGGCGTCGTTACCACGCTGCTCGCGTGGCTGCGGCGCACCGATCGCATCGACGGAGCCGTGGTCTCGAGTGTCGACAAGGCGAAGCCGTGCGAGCCGATGCCGAAGGTCGTCACGACGGTCGAAGATATCATCGGCAGCGCGTCGTCGTGGTACACGTACTGCCCGAACAATTTGGCGCTGGCGGACGTGGAGAAGTTGGGACTGACGAAGGTCGCCTTCGTTGGGGTGCCGTGTCAGATCACACCGGTGCGCAAGATGCAGTTGGTTGACGCCGCCTATCTCGACAACGGGCGAAAAAAAGCGAAACACATCGAACGCCAAACCAAATTCCTCAAAGGCTACGGCGATCGGGTCGCCTTCAATATCGGCCTGCTGTGCAGCGAGGTGTTCAGCTTCGACGGTCTGATGATCGACACCATCCAAAACGGTTTGGGCATTCCGCTCAGCGACATCCGCCAGTTCAACGTCAAGGGCAAGGTGCAGATCTTCAAACACGACGGCACGTTGGTCGAGCTGAACCTGCGCAAGTCGCAGGAGTACGCGCGCCCGGAGTGCCATCACTGCGGTGATTTTTCGGCCGAGCTCGCCGATATTTCTTGTGGCGGCGTCGGCGCGAGCAACTGGACGATTACGATCCTGCGCAGTCGCAAGGGCGAAGAGGTGTTCGATGCGGTGGTGCGCGATGGCTTGCTGGATGTGCAGCCGATCGAGGCGTTTGAGAACTCGATGAAGGTGTTGCTGCGTCTGACCCGAAAGCAACGCGAACGCGTGCCCGTGCCGCCGGGACGCGACGACCATTTCGTGCGCCCGGCGGGCTTCCGTGACCCGCACTAGAGTACAGGTGAACATTTGATGTCGAAGCCAACCACGCCGCCGCGTGGCCCGATGACGCCGACGCGTCTCAATCACTTTCCGCCGGAGTATTTCGAGCGCCTGATCGAGTCGTCACCCGACATCGTGGTCGCCGTCGATCGAAGCGGCACGATCATTTTCTACAACGACGGTGCCGAACGGAATCTCGGCTACACCGCCGCCGAGATCCTCGGCGCGAACGTGCTACGACTCTATCCGACGCACGAGGAGGCGCATCGGGTCATGGAGGCCATGCGCAGCACCGAGTGGGGCGGGCCGGGCAAGGTGAAAAACTTCGAGACCACCTTCGTCAACCGTTGGGGCGAACAACTGCCGGTCGCGATCTCCGGCTCGATTCTCTGCAACGACGAGGGGATCGAGATCGGTTCGATCGGATTTGCCAAGGATCTGCGCGACATACGACGCAAGGATCGCCTGGCGACGCTGGGTGAAGTGACGGTGGCGCTCTGTCACGAGATCAACAGCCCGTTGGAAGTCATTCTGAACCAAGCGCAATTGCTGATGCGGTTCGTTCACGAGATCGCGCCGGAGGAACGCGCGGTCGTCGAAGAAGAACGCGGGGAAGCGATTCGGCGCGAGGTGAATCAGATTCAGAACGTGATCAATCGCCTGGTGGACCTGGCCCACGGGGGCGCGTACGAAACCACCGAGTACCTGTCGGGCCAGCAGATGACCATTCTGGCGGAAAAGAATGGACGACGCCGCGACCAACCCCTGGCGGGCTTGCGCATCCTCGTTGTCGACGACGACCTGGGAGTCGTGCGGTCGCTGCGGGATCTACTCACCGCCGAAGGGTGCAGTGTCGTCACCGCCGGTGACGGCCTGGAGGCGCTCAAGATCCTCGATCATACGCCGGTTGATCTTGTGCTGACTGACGTGGTGATGCCCGATCTCGACGGCTACGATCTGTTCATGGAGATCAAGCGGCGCAGCCAGACGCCGGTGATCTTGATGACCGGCTACTACTACGATCGCGACCACGTGATTAAGCGCAGTCGCCTCGAAGGCCTCGAGAGCGTGATCTTCAAGAAACCGGTCGATCCGGAACGCTTGAAGGCGGCGATTCTGGCTCGCTGCCGGCCGGAGACGGTGTCGGCGTCGCCCGCCGCTTCGTCGGCGTCCGCGCCGCCGGAGTCGCACTAGGTGCCGGCGACGGACTTGGTGCCGGCTGTAAGCGCAGCGTCAACGGCCCGCTGTCGCTGTCAATCAAGACTTCTTGCGGCTCGATTCCTGCGAGCCGTCCCAGTCCCAAAACGCTCTCGCCGAGCCGATACAGCGCGGTGACGCCGGCGGGATCTTCGATGACCGCATAAGGAGTATCGCCGCTGGTTGCGACCCCGGCCAAGCGGAAGCGAAGCGGCGTCGGCGAGCCCGCCGCGACCCCGTGTGTACGCACGACCGGCGACGGCGTTGCCGTCGGCTGAGGCAGTTGCGGCGGGCGGTGGCGAAGCCACCAAAGCAACGGCCCCAGGAGTAAGAGCCCGAGCAGCAGTACGAGGAGCGCGCGCGCCATTTTTTTGAATCCGAAGAGGCTCTTTCATATTGGCTTTGTGCGCCGATGTCGACTCGAAGCGGCTAGCGCTGGCGCTTCTGCTGCGAACTGGATAGGAGAGCCGCGAGAGATCCGAGGATGAGCGCAACCGTGCGGCAGCAGGTGCGGCAGCGGCCCTCCGCTTCCAGTCAAACAGCGGCCACGTGGGTGCAGCTTGGGCGCTATTGGGGCGTCGCGATCGCCTGGATGGGGGTGATCTCGCTGCTTTCGAGCGACGCCTTCTCGGCCAGCAACACCGGACATTACATCGATCCGCTGTTGCGGTGGCTGTTTCCACATATCTCGAACGCACGCTTGTTGTTCTGGCACACGGTGCTGCGCAAGAGTGCGCACGTCACGGAATTCTTTGTCTTAGGTCTGCTCCTATTCTGGGCGTCGCGGCGCAGTCGGCCACCGCGCTGGCGTCCGCGTTGGATGGTCCAATCACTGGCAATCGCCGCGATCTACTCGTTGCTGGATGAAGCCCACCAGATGTTCGTTCCGAGCCGAACGCCGTCGCTGCTGGACAGCGCAATTGATCTCGGCGGCGCAGCGCTGAGCCAGGTGGTCCTCTATCTGCGAGGTGTGGTGCTTGACCGAGGTCATATGCGGTCGTAAGAGCGCCATGGGAGGGTTGTGTGGGCGTGCGGCGGCGCCGTCAAGCGGCGCGACTCGGCGTGTTGTTGCGACCTGAGCGAGAACTGTGGCGCCAGGGGTGGCGGTACGTCGCGGGTGTCGATGAGGTAGGCGTTGGTCCGTTGGCGGGGCCGGTGGTGGCAGCCGCCGTGGTATTCGCGTCCGATGTACGCATCGCCGGTGTCGACGACTCCAAACGCCTCACCGCGGCAACTCGCGAACGCCTAGCCGACGAGATTCGTCGGCGCGCGCTGGCGATCGGGATTGGCATGGTGACGGTCGACGAAGTCGATCGTCTCAATGTCTATCGCGCCGCGTTGGAAGCAATGCGGCGGGCGGTGGTTGCGCTGCATGTGCCGATCGACCATCTGCTCGTCGACGCCCGCACGATCCCCGGTGTCGACGTCCCGCAATTGCCGATCATCAAGGGCGATGCCCGCAGTTTCTCCATCGCCGCGGCCTCGATCATCGCCAAGGTCACGCGCGATGCCCAGATGGTCGAGCTGGCGCTGGAGTTTCCCCAATACGGTTTCGCCGAGCACATGGGCTACGGTACGCTGGCGCACCTCGACGCACTCCGGCGCTATGGCCCTTGTCCGGCGCATCGGCGTTCCTTCGCGCCGATTCGACAGCCGGCGCTGCCCGGGTTCGGTGCCGGTGAGCCGGGCGCATAGCCCCGATCAAGGGCCCCTTCCGGCGGCACGCACGCTCTGCCTATAATCGCTCACGGTGACATATGGCGATTGAGGTAGCGATGCCGAAACTGACCGACACGATGGAGGAAGGGACCATCGTGCGGTGGTTGAAGAGAGTCGGAGATCGGGTGACTGCCGGCGAGATCCTGGCCGAAGTCGAAACCGATAAAGCCGACATGGAACTCGAGGCAGCCGGCGCAGGCACCGTAACAGAGATTCGAGTCGCGGAGGGAGAAACCGCTCGCGTCGGTGCGATCGTTGCAATTCTTTCCGGGCCGGGAGAGCAGAACGTCGCCAAGACGCCCGCGAGGCCCAAAGCGGTCGTCGAGCCGATTGCGTCGGCTGCCGAATCTGCAGATCCCGTTGTCGAGTCGCCGACGCCGCAGGCGACACCGCTGGCGCGTCGTGTCGCGCAGCAAAGCGGTGTCGACTTGCGGACGATCGCCGGAGCTGGGCAGCACGGACGCGTCCAGAAGCGGGATGTGACCGCGGCCGCGCGAAGCACCACAGCAGCGGCGGTATCGCCTCCAGTCCAGAGCGCACCGCCGCCCACCGGGCGGGTTGAGCTGTCGAAGATGCGGCAGACGATCGCCCGACGAATGACCGAGGCGATGCGCGACATTCCGCATTTCTACGTCACCAACGAGATCGACATGGGCGAAGCGCTGCGGCTTCGCGTCGCGTTGCGGGAGACCGGCGTCGTGACGGAATCGGTCAGCGTCACGCACGTGATCATCAAGGCCGTCGCGATTGCGCTGCAACGACAGCCGCGTGTCAACGCCAGTTGGGCGGACAACGCGTTGCAGTTCAACGACGCCGTCAACATCGGTATTGCCACCGCGGTCGAGGACGGTTTGCTGGTGCCGGTGCTCAAGGGATGTGAACGGTTGACACTCGGGCAGATTGCGTCGGCGGCGCGCGCGCTGAACGAGAAGGCGCGGGGCGGCTTCTTCGCGGCGGAAGAAATGCTCGGAGCGACGTTTACGATCTCCAATCTGGGCATGCGTGATGTCGATGACTTCACTGGGGTCATCAATCCCCCGCAGGCGGCCATTCTCGCAGTCGGGGCGATCAAGGAGCGGCCGGTGGTACGCGACGGAAAGCTCACCGTGGGGCAGACCATGCGCGTGACACTCTCATGCGATCACCGTATTCTGAACGGTGTGGAAGGCGCGCAATTTCTCGAAGAACTCAAGCGGCTGCTGGAGAACCCGGTGGCGTTGGTGATCGCGTGACGACGCGGGGCGTGGAAATTCGGCGTCTCGGCCGGATGGAGTACGGCGCGGCGCTGGCGCTGCAGGAAGAACTGCGCGCAGCGCGGCTGGCCGATCGGTTGCCCGATCAACTGCTGCTGGTGGAGCACGGTCCGGTGTACACCCTCGGGCGCGGCGCGGATGCAGCCGATCTGCGCGGCGCCGACGCGCGCCTGGGTGTCCCGGTCTTCCGTGTCAGTCGCGGCGGCGGCGGCACGTTTCACGGCCCGGGACAGGTGATCGCCTATCCAATTGTCAAATTGTGCGGTGCGGATCGCGACGTGCATCGTTACCTGCGTCGGCTCGAGGACGTGATCATTGGTACGTGCGCGGACTTCGGAGTCGACGCGCATCGGCATCCGACCGCGACCGGGGTGTGGGTCGGCGGGCAGGCAAAGATTGCTTCAATCGGAGTCGGCATTCGTCGTTGGGTGACCTTCCATGGGCTCGCCCTCAACGTGAGCACCGATTTGAGATACTTCGAGGCCATCGTGCCGTGCCGGATGCCGGGGTTGCGACTGACGTCGCTGGCGGAACACTGCAAGCCGCTGCCCAGGTTGGATGATGTAGCTGCGGCGCTCGGGCGCCGGTTTCAACGGGAATTTGGCGATCATCGCAGCGAGGAGGTCGCGGCGTGAGCACCACGGATGTTCAGAGCGGAATCCGCCGGCAGCATCCCGACTGGATCCGCGTGCGTGCCCCTGGCGGAGAAGCGTTCCACGAAACGAAGCGCCTGTTGCGCGACTTGCGGCTGCACAGTGTGTGCGAAGAGGCGCACTGTCCCAACATCGGCGAGTGCTGGGGACAGCGGACCGCGACGTTCATGTTGATGGGCGACATCTGCACCCGCAATTGCGCGTTTTGTGCGGTCACCCATGGACGCCCGGTCATCCTCGATCCGGACGAACCGGTGCGAGTGGCGGAGGGGGTTGCGCAACTCGGCTTGCGGCACGTCGTCATCACATCGGTCAATCGGGATGATTTGCCCGACGGGGGCGCGCACCACTTCGCGGCCACGGCGCGGGCGGTCAAAGCGCGAGTGCCGGACTGCGCGGTGGAAGTATTGGTACCCGACTTCCAGGGGGACGCGGCTGCCGTGGACGTGGTCGTCGATTCACCGATCGACATCTTCAACCACAACGTTGAGACGGTCCCTCGCTTGTACAAGCAAGCCCGAGCCGGGGCCAACTACGAGCGCAGCCTGACGGTGCTGCGACGGGCGCATTGCCGCCGTCCCGAGCTACGGACGAAGACGGGGCTGATGCTTGGCCTGGGCGAGACTCGCGATGAACTGCTCGCGGTGTTTGCCGACCTCAGGACCGTCGGGTGCAGCATCCTGACGCTGGGACAGTACCTGCGTCCGTCGGCGCAGCATTTGCCGGTGAACCGCTACCTCCGACCCGAGGAATTCATTGAGTTGCGGCACGAGGCTTTGCCCTTTGGCTTCCGTCATGTCGAATCCGCCCCGCTCGTGCGTAGCTCGTACCATGCCTGGACGCACGCAAAATGAGACCGATCGGGTAGACACTGGCAGCGTTTTCTGCAATTGTCGCCGGCGCGTCGGCGACAGCCTGCGCGGTTTGTAGGGGGTGGTGATGATCAAATTGTACGACCACCTGGACTGCCCGTTTTCCCAGAAGGTTCGGGTGGTTCTGGCGGAAAAAGAGCTGGAGTATGAGCGCATCTTTGTCGATTTGCGCGCCGGTGAGCAGCGCACACCGGAGTTCCTCAGGCTCAATCCGTACGGGAAAGTTCCGGTTCTGGTCGATGAAGACTTGGTGGTCTACGACTCGACCATCATCAACGAATACTTGGAAGATGAATATCCGCACCCGCATCTGCTGCCGGAAGATTCGGCGGGGCGGGCGCGTGTGCGGATGCTCGAAGACTACTGCGACAACTCCTTCCTGCCGGTGGCCGACCGGGTATTAGCCGATCTGGCACGGCCCGAGGCGGAGCGCGACGGGGAGCGTCTAAAGAAGTATCAAGCCGAACTGCTTCGCGGCCTGGCTCGCCTGGAGGCTGCCTTGGAAAACAAGGATTTTCTATCCGGCGAGTTTTCGTTGGCTGACGTCGCGTTTGCACCACGCGTGCTGATTCTGCCGCAGCTCGGTGTGGAAGTGGATCCGCGGTTGCGTCAAGTGGCGGCGTGGATCGAGCGCGTGCGGCAGCGTCCAAGTGTTGCGACGTTGGGCTTGTAGGAGGGGACAGCGATGGACATCGTCGACATTCTGCAGGGAATTTTCCGCTGGCTGCATGTCGTTGCTGGCATCGTGTGGATCGGACATCTGTATTTCTTCAACTTCGTCAATGGGCCGTTTGCGGCGACGATCGACGCCGAGACCAAGAAGAAGGTCGTGCCGGAGCTGATGCCCCGCGCCCTGTATTGGTTTCGGTGGGGCGCCGCGTTTACCTGGGTCACCGGTGTGCTGCTCTTGCTGATCGTTTTCTACCACGGCGGTGCATTGTTCGAGGATCCGTCGAAGCCGAATTGGGGCATCGGCGCATTGGTGATGCTGGCCGTCGTGTTTTTGGGCGTGTTCGTCTACGACAATCTCTACAGCGGCCCGCTCAAGGACTTGCAACGTGGTTTCATCGGCGGCGCCATTCTCGCGGCGCTGATCTTGTTGTTGATGAAGTATTGGGCCGGATTCGGCTATCGTGGTTACTCGATCCACCTCGGCGCGATGTTCGGAACGATCATGGCGTTCAATGTGTGGTTCCGCATCTGGCCGGCGCAGCAGAAGATCATCACCGCGACCAAGAACGGCGAGGCAGCGGATGCCAGCCTGGTTGCGCTGGCGGGACTGCGCTCGCGCCACAACACGTATATGTCCGTGCCGTTGGTCTTCGTGATGCTCAACCAACACACGACGACCTGGGCGGCGAGCCCGTTGCTTCAAGTGCTCATCGTCGCTGCGATTGTACCAATAGGGTGGCAGCTCGTGCGGCACCTGTACGACATTGCGGGCAAGGTCAAGGGCTTCTAGTTCGAGAAGCTGAAAGCAACCTCCGCTTTCTGCTTCGGCGCCACCGTCACCGTGGCGGTACGAGTGCCGAAGCGCTCGTGCCACGCCTCGACGACGTACTGACCCGCCGGTACGGCGGGCAACTCGAAGTGTCCGGCGGCATCCGTGACCGCGAAGTAGGGGTGGTCGAAGACGCCGAGGTACGCGCTCATCCACGGATGCACGTCGCACTTTAGCTGAATCACGTTCTCCGGCTTGTCGATCACCAGGGTTCGCGAGGCGCCTTTGACGCCGAGATTGAAGTTCCACGGGCTCGACTGCTTCGGAAGGCCGTGGACGTTGTGCGCGAGGGGGTCGGCGTTCATGAAGCGGACTTCCTGGCCGGTCTGCGCGCCGGCGACGCGCGGCACGAACATGCAGCCCCGCTGATCGATCACCACGCTCGCCTCGGGAACGGCAAAGACTCGATCGCCCAAACCCGACTTGATGTAGACGAGGACGTTTTGCAGCATGCCGTCCTTGACTAGCACGTCGTCGAGCATCAACGGTCCCGCGTGTTGTGCCTGACATTCGGCGAAACCGCGCAGCTCAATCCGGCGCGGCTCGGGAACGGAGCCGGAAAATGTGGCCCGCCCGCCAATCGAGCCAACAGTCGACGGGTCCAACGGCGTTGCCGCCCGCCGCGGCGATTCGCTCTTGCTGCAGGCGCCGAACTGCAGCGAGCCCACGATGAGCAGCGACACCCAGACCCGCGAGCGGTGCGAGGTCGTTTTCATTGCTCGGGTGGTCTACGGTGTTCGCGCCGCCGACGCAAGACGGTTCCGGCCACCTTGACATACGACGATCGATTCGCCATAACTAATCAAGAACTGTTCCTGATAAGGAGGACGAAATGGCAAAGAGCCTAAAAAGCACGAAGACGCACGAGAACCTCAAGTCGGCATTTGCGGGAGAGTCGCAGGCGAATCGGCGCTACCTGTACTTCGCGCGCCGCGCGGACATCGAAGGCTATCCCGACGTCGGTGGCCTGTTCCGCGACACCTCGGAAGCGGAGACCGGGCACGCCTTCGGCCATCTCGACTTCCTCAAGGAAGTCGGCGACCCCTGCACGGGCGTGCCGATCGGCGACACGGAGAAGAACCTGAAGTCCGCGGTCCAGGGTGAGACCTACGAGTACACCGAGATGTACCCCGGATTCGCCAAGACCGCGCGCTCGGAAGGATTCGACGAGATCGCGGAATGGTTTGAGACACTGGCCCGTGCCGAGAAGTCGCACGCCGGCCGCTTTCAGAAGGGCCTCGACGGCTTGTCGCTCTAGTGCCCGGGCGGCGGGGAGCGGACCGCTCCCCGCCGGTTCACCCGATTCATATGAAGCCAATTGCGTTGGATGAAGTCGCCGGCCTCGATCGCTACGAGCGCGAGCGCGACGCATTTCGCCGGCAGATCATCGAGTTGAAGAAGCGCCGGCGCGTCAGTGTCGGCGATGCGATTACATTCGTGTTCGAAAACCGCGACACCGTGCGGTTCCAGATCCAGGAGATGCTGCGCGCGGAGCACATCACCGATCTCGACAAGGTCCGCTGCGAACTCGATTGCTACAACCAATTGATTCCAAACCCTGGCGAGCTGAGCAGTACCATGTTGATCGAGATCACCGAGCAGGACCAGATTCGACCGCGCTTGGTGAGTCTGATCGGCATCGATCGAGCCGTACGGCTGGAGGTTGACGGATTAGTCATTCCTGCGGAGTTCGAAGCGGGCCGCAGTACGGAAGACAACCTCAGCGCGGTGCAGTACGTTCGCTTTCACTTCGATGGCGCGGCACGCGGGCGGTTCATTGCCGGTGACGTACCGATCAGGCTGATCATCGATCATCCCAATTATCGGGCAACGACGGTGTTGGACGACGCCGTCCGCGCTGAGCTGGCGGCCGACCTTGCGAGCGACGACTGAGTCCACGCATCCGGCGCTCCGGCGCGAACGGCAAACGCGCCAGCTCGAAGCGACCTACGCGGCGGTGCGCGATGCGCACGATCATCCGACGGCCGAACAAGTGCACGCGCGGGTCCGCCGGCGCATCAAAACGATCAGCCTCGGAACCGTCTATCGCAACCTGCAAAAGCTGATCGCCCAGGGGCATATTCGGCACGTTCAAGTGGGCGCGGGCAGCACTCGCTTCGACCGCATGGTCGATCCGCACGAGCACTTTGTGTGCGAAGCCTGCGGCGACATCGCCGACCTGGCGGCCAGCACGCCGGAGCACGCGCACGTGTCCGCGCTCAGACGGGCGGGCTACCGCGTCACGCGGCAAGCCGTGACGCTCTTCGGCACCTGCCCACGCTGCTCCGCCAAACGCGGACACCCGTAAGCGGCGGTATCGTCTTTCGACGAACCGGCCGAGCTGTTATGAAAGAGCCTGGCGCCGCCGCATCAGCAGATGGACTTGCCGACACGCATTCCGCTTTTCCCGTTGCCGAACGTCGTATTGTTCCCCGGCGTGCCGCTGCCGCTGCACGTGTTCGAACCGCGCTACCGGGAAATGGTGCGCGACGCGCAGGCGACGCACGGGATCATCGGGATGGTGCTGCTGAAGGGCGACTGGCGACAGGATTACTATGGCCGGCCACCGATCTTCTCCGTCGGTTGCGCGGGACGGATCGTGAGCCTCGAATCGTTGCCGGATGGTCGGTCGAATATCTTGCTGCGTGGCATTCGTCAGTTCTCGATCATTCGCGAAGCTGGCAGTCGTTCGTACCGGGAAGCGGAAATCGAGTGGCAGCCGGCGGTGGTCGGCACCGGCATCGCGGCCGAGCAACGGCGGCACCTGATGGCGCTGCTCGAACAATTCCTTTCCAACGACGCGGAACCGCCGATTCGCAAGCTCCTGCAGGACCAGTCATTGTCGGACGAGCTGCTCGTCAACTTTTTCAGCTATGCGCTGGACCTACTGCCGCTCGAAAAGCAAGGGCTGCTGGAGACGCCGTCCCTGAGTGCACGCGCCCAACAACTCTGCGAGGTTCTCGAGTTTCGTCTCGAAGAAACACGGCTCGCGGCGAAGGCGCCGGCCAGCGGCGATCGCTGGCATTGAGCTACCTTGACATTGCCAGGGTCGCCTCATACTAAACTCAAATGATTGCCGATCAGCCCAAGACGATCCGCGGCGACCTCACGCTGCTGGAACGCTGGTACGTCACGGAGATTGTGCGCGGTCTGGCCGTCACGATGTACCGATTCTGGCGCAATCTTACCCTGCACGGCTTGCATGTTCTCGGGCTCGCGAAAGACCGGCGCGCGGCGATTACGGTTCAGTATCCCGAACAGCACAAGCGCTATCCGGACAATTATCGGGGCAGTCATCGATTGACTCTGAAGGCCGACAGTTCGGTGCGGTGCACCGCCTGCTTCCTGTGCGCGACCGCCTGCCCGGCGAACTGCATCTACATCGAGGCGGGCGCGCATCCCGATCCGATGGTCGAGAAGTTCCCGCTGCGGTACGAGATCGACACGCTGCGGTGCATCTATTGCGGTCTGTGCGTCGAGGCCTGCCCGTGCGACGCGATTCGTATGGACACCTACGTTCACCCGAAGATTTGGGGCTACAACCGCGCCGACTTCATCGAGACCAAGGAAGTGCTCATGGGCAGATCCAAGGTGATCGCCGAACGCGGCCGCGAGGCACTCCTCGACGATCTCTTGGCGGGCTATCAGGCCGCCGAACAGGCCCCGTAGGGAACCGCGCGCGCGAACGACGGATGAGCAAAGTCACCATCGCCTTCCTGGTGGCGTCGACGACCATCATGCTCGTAACGTTCGGCAAGGGGATGAGCGTCCTGCATGGCGGCGATGTCGGCGGACACCTGCAGTGGGCGCTGATCGCAATGGTGGCGGTATTGGTCGCCAACTGCATTGCGATCGTACACGCGGCACAGAGTGATCGGATCATCCGCACGCTTCGCCGGCAGCTCGCAGACGGCCACGAGCAGCAGGGTCATGGACGCAACGCGGGCACAGCGCTATAAATAGACACGAATTCCGGCACGAATTGAGGACGAGCACCATGGCGAAAACCTTCAAAGACCTCATGCAGGAGGCGCGGCAATCGGTGCCCGAGTGGGGCATCGACGAAGTGAAGTCCCGACTGTCCAACGGCGGGGGTTACACGGTGCTCGACGTGCGCGAGCGTGAGGAGTATCGCGAAGGCCACCTCCACGGCGCGATCTCGGTGCCGCGGGGCTTTCTCGAGCTTCGGGTCGAAGAGGCCGTCCCCGATAAAGACACCCCCATTGTTGCGTACTGCGCCGGCGGGACGCGTTCGCTGCTGGCGGCCAAGCAATTGCGGGAAATGGGCTACCGCAACGTCACCTCGATGAGCGGCGGGTACAGCGCCTGGAAAGGCGCCGGCTATCCGTGGGCGCAAGAGTTTCAGTTCTCGCCCGACCAACTCACGCGCTACAGTCGCCACTTCATTCTTCCCGAGGTGGGCGAGAAGGGGCAGGCGAAGCTGCTGCAGTCGAAGGTGCTGCTGATCGGCGCTGGCGGTCTCGGCTCGCCGTCGGCATTCTATCTGGCGGCGGCGGGCGTCGGTACGCTCGGCTTGGTGGACAACGACGTGGTCGACATGAGCAATCTGCAGCGCCAGATCCTCCACACCAACGACCGCGTCGGCACGCCGAAAGTCGAGTCGGCGCGGCAAACGCTGACGGCGTTGAATCCGGACATCAACATCATCGGCTATCAAGAACGGCTCAGCTCCGAGAATATTCTGGAGATCATCAAGAACTACGACGTGATCGTCGATGGGTGCGACAACTTCCCCACGCGCTACCTCGTCAACGACGCTTGCGTGATGACCGGCAAACCCAACGTTCACGGCAGCATCTTTCAGTTCGAAGGTCAGGCATCGGTGTTCTACCCGCACAAGGGCCCCTGCTATCGCTGCCTGTTTCCCGAGCCGCCGCCGCCGGGAGCCGCTCCCAGTTGCCAAGAGGCAGGGGTGCTCGGCGTGTTGCCGGGACTGGTCGGGACCGTCCAGGCGCTTGAGACCATCAAGCTGCTGCTCGGCATCGGCAAGCCGTTGATCGGCCGCATGGTGTACTTCGACACGCTGAGCATGGAGCTGCGCATCCACAAGCTTCGCAAAGACAAACATTGCCCCGTGTGCGGCGAGCACCCGACGGTGACCAAGTTGATCGACTACGAAGAGTTTTGCGGCTTGCGGAACGCGCACGCCGCACCGGCATCGCAATCAGCCGACGCCTCGGCGTAGCAGCGGCGGGCGCCGGTGCGCGCCGCTCCCTGAGAGGGCCGTGTCATGAACGATCGACCGCGCGAAGAGTGTGGTGTTTTCGGAGTCTTTGGACTGCGCGCTGCGGCTCGCCTCACCTATCTCGGACTGCACGCGCTGCAGCACCGCGGGCAGGAATCGTCTGGGATGGTCGTCGGCGACGGTACCCAATGGCATCGCCACGTCGGTATGGGCTTGGTCGATCAAGTCTACGATCACGACATCGTTGCGGGGTTGCCGGGCGACATCGCGATCGGTCACAACCGCTACTCGACGCACGGGACGTCGACGCTCGACAATGCGCAGCCGGTTCGGCTTGGGGAAGGATCGTCGTCGATCGCGCTCTGTCACAACGGCAACTTACTGAATGCGGAGGATGTTGCGCCGGGCTGGCCGCCGCAAACATCCGACACGCGCTTGCTCGGGCACGCCCTCGACGCGGTGAGGCGCGATGATCGCTGGGCCGACGGTGCTGCCGAGTTGCTCGGGCGTGTCGCCGGTGCGTTCTCGCTGCTCGTAGTTCATCGCCGCGCACTTTACGCCGTCCGGGATCCGCACGGCTTTCGGCCGCTGGTGCTCGGCCGCTTGAACGAGGGCTGGGTGGTGGCGTCGGAATCCTGCGCGTTTGATCTGGTCGGCGCGCGAGTCGAGCGTGAAATCCAACCGGGCGAGATGCTGTGCATCAGCGACGACAGGATCGAGTCGGGACGGATTGGAACGGCCACGCCCAACCCGTGCGTCTTCGAGTGGATCTACTTTTCGCGCCCGGACAGCGTGGTGTTCGGGCGCAGCGTCGGCGAGGTTCGCGTCGCGCTCGGCCGTGAACTCGCGCGCGAAAGCCCCGCCGACGCGGACTGCGTAGTGCCGGTGCCCGACTCGGGCAACTTTGCCGCGACGGGTTTCGCCCGCGAGGCCGGCCTGCCGCTGGTCAACGGCCTGATTCGTAACCACTACGTCGGCCGCACCTTCATCGAGCCCGAGCAACAGACGCGCGATCTCAAGGCGCGGATCAAGTACAACGTCTATGCGCCCGACGTGCGCGGTCGAGGCATCGTCTTGGTCGACGACTCGCTGGTGCGTGGCACCACCATCCGCGCGCTGGCGCAGATGCTGCGCGACGCGGGCGCGCGCGCGATCCATCTGCGCATCAGCGCACCGGCACTTCGTCACGAGTGCTTTTTCGGCGTCGATATTCCCGATGAGCGCTTACTGATCGCGGTCGGGCGCACGGAAGCGGAGATTGCGCGCATCCTCGGCGTCGAGAGCGTCGGTTACCTCTCCTTGGACGGCGTCGTGCGCGCTGCCAATCCCGACGGGTCGGTGTGCCATGGCTGTTTTTCTGGACGCTATCCGGTCGCGACGAACGTGGGACTCGGGCGCGAACCGTCCCTTGGCCTCACGGGATGATTCTGGTAAGCGGTTCCGCGAGGCGATCACGCGGACTGTGACGCCTTCTCAGCAGATGGCAGGTGGTTGATGTAAAGGACGGCGCAGGCGAACGCGCAGGGGAGGGGCGGACGATGGTGGGTTGGGCAAGCGGGGCGTATGAGCTGGAGCGCGATCGGTGTACGCGAGTTGACACGGCAATGACGACTTCACAGGCGACGTTGGACGAGTTGCGCGCACGCGCCGCGCGATTGCGCATCGATTGTCTGCGCGCGACGGCGGAAGCCGGCTCAGGGCATCCGACCTCGTGTCTGTCGGCGGCCGATCTGGTCGCTGCGCTGTTTTTCGATGTCATGCGTTACGATCCGAACAACCCGCAGCATTTGGGAGCAGACCGCTTCGTTCTGTCCAAAGGCCACGCCGCGCCGCTGCTGTATGCCGCGTGGGCCGAGGCCGGCGCGTTTCCCGTCGAGCACTTGCTAACGCTGCGCCGCTACGACAGCGATCTCGAAGGGCATCCAACTCCGCGCTTCGCCGGCACCGTCGGCGCGACCGGCTCGCTCGGTCAAGGCCTGTCCATCGCGGCCGGTGTCGCGCTCAGCGGAAAGTACATCGATCGCCTGCCCTATCGCGTCTACGTTTTGCTCGGTGACGGCGAAACCGCGGAAGGATCGGTGTGGGAAGCCGCGGCATTTGCGGCCTATCACAAGCTCGACAATCTGGTCGCCATCGTCGACGTGAATCGCCTCGGCCAGAGTCAGCACACCATGTACGAATGGAACCTCGAGTCCTACCGATCGCGCTTTGCTGCCTTCGGTTGGCGCGCGGTGACGATCGACGGCCACGACATGGGCGAGATCGTCGACGCACTGCACGACGCGGGGGCGATGACGGACCAGCCCGTCGCGATCATCGCGAAGACCGTGAAGGGCAAGGGCGTCTCGTTCCTGGAGAACAAAGACAACTGGCACGGCAAGCCGCTGAAGAAGGGGGACGAGTTGGATCGTGCAGTTGCCGAAGTGTTGCAGGCCAACGGGAAGGCGGTTGGGGCGGTGCGCGTGCGCACGCCGGCAGGGGTCGTCACTGCGATGACCGCCGCGTCGGTGCCGCCGATCGCGGCCCCTGGCTACAAGCTGGGTGACGAAGTGGCGACCCGCGAGGCCTATGGCACCGCCCTCGCGAAGCTCGGCGACGTCGATCCACGGGTGGTCGTCCTCGACGGCGACACCAAGAACTCGACCTTCGCCGAAAGATTCCTTCAGGCACATCCCGATCACTATTTCGAAGGCTTCATCGCCGAGCAGAACATCATCTCTGCGGGCGTCGGGTTGTCGACCTGCGGTAAGATCCCGTTCGTCTCCAGCTTCGCCGCCTTCCTCAGCCGCGGCTTCGACCACATTCGCATGGCGGCGATTTCGCGAGCCAACTTGAAGCTCGGTGGGTCGCACTGCGGCGTATCGATCGGCGAAGACGGTCCGTCGCAAATGGGACTCGAAGACCTCGCGATGATGCGCGCCGTTCCCGGCTCGATGATCTTCTACCCGGCCGACGCGGTAGCGGCGGAGCGGTTGGTGGCGACGGCCGCTGCCGTGAGCGGCATCGCGTACCTGCGGCTGTCCCGCCCCAAGACGCCCGTCATCTATGAGAACACGGAGTCGTTCCCGATCGGCGGTTCGAAGGTCGTGCGGTCGAGCGACCGGGATCAAATCACGATCATTGCCGCGGGCGTAACCCTGTTCGAGGCACTGAGGGCATACGATCGCTTGAAGGCCGCGGGCGTGAACGTCAGAGTGATCGACGCCTACTGCGTGAAGCCGATCGATCGCGAGGGTCTACTACACGCCGCGCGCGCGACCAACAATATCGTGATCACCGTCGAAGATCATTTCTACGACGGCGGCCTCGGCGACGCGGTGCTCAGCGCGCTCGCCACAGCGAGGGTGAGCGTCCATAAGCTTGCGGTGGCAGTCGTGTCGCGTTCGGGCAAGCCGGCCGAACTCATGGCGGCCCATGGGATCGACGCCGACGCGATCGTCGGCAAAGTGCGCGCAATCATCGAAGCCGGCAAGCGCTAATCGCGCTTGATGAATGACGCGGCGTGAATTGCAGCGCCGCGTTGCAGCGCCTTCTCTGCAAAACGGGTCGGCGCGGTGAAGGCCGGTGTCTGCGGGGCGCAGGTGAATTTCGCCGAGAGCAATTTCGTGATGAGGGCAAAGTATTCACTGACGTCAGTGGCGACCTGAACACGACCGCCTGCAACCAGCGTGCGGTGGAGTCCGGCGACGAACGCCGGGGTGAACAGCCGCCGGCGATGGTGGCGGCGCTTCCACCACGGATCGGGAAAGTAGATGTGGAATGCGATCAGCGCGCCATCCGGAAGCAGCGAGGTCACGACACAGCTTGCATCGGCGCGCACGACGCGAACGTTGTCGAGGCCCGCCTGCAGCGCGGTCTGTTCGAGATGGCGCGCGCGGGAGTAGGAATGTTCGATAGCAAGGAAGTTCCGCTCGGGCGCCGCCGCTGCCGCGGCAAACAAGAACGCGCCGCGGCCGGCGCCGATCTCAACCTCAACCGGAGCGGGACGACCGAAAATGCCGGTCCAGAATGCGTCGCTGGTCACGTTCGGTAGAGCAACCGGCCGCCGTCGACGGGCAGCACGACGCCGGTGATGTAGTCGGAGCGCGCGAGAAATTCGACCGCTGCAGCCACGTCGTCGGCGGACCCTTCGCGACCAAGCGCGGTGCGATCGATCTCGCGCTGCCGAAGCACGGGATCGTAATCGGGCGGGAACAACACGGGCCCGGGAGCGACCGCGTTCACGCGAACTTCCGGGGCCAATTCGGCGGCGAGCCCCTGAACCAAACCGACCAGCGCGCTCTTCGAAGCCGCGTACGGCCCATACTCGCCCCACGGCCGGATCGCTGCCACGTCGGCGGTCGCGACGATCGCGCCGTGGCGTGCGCGCAGATGCGGCGCGGCGAATCGAGCGAGGTGAAACAACGTGTCGAGGTTCCCGCGCAGCATGTCGTCCCAATCGGTGTCGGTGGTTTCGGCGAGCGGCGTGCGGCGAAACACGCCCGCGTTGGCGATCAGAACGTCCAACCGACCGAAGCTGGCAAGGGTGAACTCGACCAAGGCGCGCGCCTGCTCGGGATCGCCGACGTCGGCCTGGAATGCAGCCGACCGTACGCCGATCGCGTGAGCGTCGCGCACCGTGTCCGCGGCCGCCTCAGGTGATCGATGATGATTGACCACGACGTGACAACCGGCATGCGCCAACGCCAACGCGCTGGCGCGTCCGAGGCGACGCGCACCTCCGGTAACGATCGCGACCGCGTCGCGCAACTCCATGGCGACGTCTTACCAGACGGCTCCAGAGCGATCTACGCGAGGCAGCGGTGTCTCAGTCGTCGGATTCCGACGCGGCGCTGGAATCCGGCATCGCCCCAGAATCCGGCTCGACCGGCTCGGTCCCCTCGGGCTCGCCCGCCGGCTGCTCTTCGGCTTGGACCGCGGGCGCTTCGACGTCATCAGCGATGGGTGTTGGGGCTTCGTCTCGCGCAATCGCTGCTGCCGCAGAGCGCTGGAGTGGCTGAATGGCTTTGAGTTGTTCGCGCAATGGCTGGAGTTGATGCAGCGGTTGCGAAATCCGCTCCCCCAGCGGCTGATCCGTGTCTTTTTTCACCGCACCGGCCGAGATCTCGCCGATCGAGCCGCGCCCAGAGTCCACGCCGACACTGTCGGCCACCGATCCCGCCTTGACGTCCGAGAATGGACCGCTACGGACGCTGCCGATGCTGCCTTCGCGGACCGATTCGGAACGCATCGACCCCGAGCTGCCTTCACGCACGCTGAGACTACCGGCGCGGACGCTCGTGCTGCCCTGCGACACCGGTGCTGTGCCGATTGACATCGAGTCGGCGGCAACCAGGCACGGCAACGACACCCAGATCACCACGACAACCAACGCACGCGCGAGGCATCGGTGCATTCGAGGCTCAGCGTCCATAGAAAAAGGCGGATGACCACCCGGCCATCCGCCTCGAAGCATCTCCTCTACCAGACTACTTTCCGACCACGAACGCCACGCTCGTCGTGCCGCTGCCGCCGATGTTGAGCGTTGCGATCCGCTTGGCGCCGTCGACCTGATACTCGCCGCACTGCCCCTGAACCTGCTTGAAGGCGTCGAGAACTTGGCGAGTGCCGGTCGCACCGACCGGATGGCCGCAGCCGATCAGGCCGCCGCTGGGATTGATCGGCAGCTTGCCGCCCATCTCGATCGTCCCGTCTTCGAGCGCCTTCCACGACTCGCCGGGCTTGGTGAGACCGAAGTGATCGATGGCCATGTACTCCGAGGTGGTGAAGCAGTCGTGCGTCTCGATCGCGTCGACGTCCCAGCATTGCGAAATGCCGGCACGCTTGAAGGCGTCGAGGATCGCCGCCCGCGTGTGCGGGAGAACATACGGGTCGGTCTGGCTTTCGGCGACCTTGCGGCTGAACTCGATCGGGGCGGTGTGATGTCCCCAACCCTGAATGCGGGGGATCGAATCGAGCGGGATACCGCGACGCTTGGCGTACGCGCTGGCGAATGTTTCCGACGCCAGAAACAGCGAGACTGCACCGTCGGTGACCTGCGAGCAGTCCGACACCTTGATGCGACCGCCGATGATCGTGTTGAACTTGTCCTGCGAGCGGGCGTGGTCTTCGGTCATGTACCAGTTACGTGTCTGCGCCAGCGGGTTGCGCTTGGCGTTGGAGTAGTTGACCGCCGAGATGTGCGCGAGGTGTTCGTCCTTGAGACCGAAGCGCTTGTCGTATTCGTCGCCGAGCTTGCCGAACAGCTTCGGAAATGGAAACTCGATGCCCTTCGCTTCGCGCTCGTACCACGCGGCCGTTCCCAGAAAATCGCCGCCCTTGGCCGGGTCGACCGTCTTCATTTGCTCGACGCCGACGACCATCGCGAGATCGTACCGCTCGGCTTCGATCTCGGCCGATGCGGCTAGGATCGCGATGCTGCCGGAGGCGCATGCCGCTTCGTGCCGGCTGGTCGGCAAGCCCGAGAAGGCCGGATCGATGTCGACGAGGAAGGCACCGAGATGTCCCTGCATGGCGTACAACTCGGCGGCAAAATTGCCGACATGACCGACTTCGACTTCCGTGGCGTCGATACCGGTTGCTGCGAGACCACCCAGCACCGCCTCGCGCATCATCGCGACGATGTGCTTACTTTCTTTGTTCCAATTGCGCGCGAAGTCAGTCTGAAATCCGCCGAGGACGTATACGGGTCGTGCCATCGATCAGCCCCTTTCTCGGCGGACAGTACCATCGGCGTCGCGCGTGACGCAAGGCGGGTGCGGGCTGTCAGGTGGGTTACTTCGCGCGCGCAAGCTGTTCGAGCAACGCGAGCGCATGATCCGGCCCGGGCAACGCGGCGATCTCGTCCCGAAGGCGCTGCGCAGCGCCTCGGTAAGCCGGGTCGGCAAGCACGCGCGAAACGGCTTCACCCACCGCCGGCGACGTGATGCGCACTGCGTCGAGCGTCAACGCCACGCCGAGACTTTCGCATCGTGCGGCGTTCAGCGGCTGGTCGGCGCCGAGCGGGATCAGCACCATCGGCAGGCCGTACATCAGCGCACCCAAGACGCTGCCGGATCCGCCGTGCGACACCACGAGCTGACAGTGAGAGAGGAGGGTAGCTTGGGGAATGAACCGCTCGACGTGAACGTTGGCCGGTTGCGGCCCGAGCTCCGCTGGATCGATGTCGCGCCCGACCGTCACGACCACAGAAATGGGAAGATCACGGAGGCCGGCGAGTACCCGCTGGAATAGGTCGCCGGATTCTACGTTGTAGATGGTGCCGAGCGTGAAGTAGACGAGCGGTGCGCGGTCCCTACGCATGATCCACGCTGCTGGAGGGTCGTCGCGCGACGGCAATCGGACGAAGTGTGTGGTCGCCGGCAATGGAAAGGCGGCATCGCGATAACTCGGCGGAAACGGCGAGAGAACGAGATCACGGCTCGGCATCGTCAAAGCGGGATCGGGTTCAAGGTCGTGCTCCGCTCGAATTTCGGCGAGCGGCCCGGCGACGACCTCGGGGCGGACGAAACCACCGGCGCCGATGACGATGACGGTTGCGTGCGGCGTGGCGAACCGCTCGGCAACTATCAGGGCGCCGAAGTCGATCTCCTCGCAGACGAACAGGTCCGGAGCCCAGTCGCGGCAGAGTCGCAGAAGGTCGGCGGCACGCTCGCGCGCGATGCGGCGGCCGAAGCCCTCGCCGACGGCTCGAATATCGCGTTCCAGATCGATAGGCGCGAGAGGGAGGCGACGCGGGGTGAGGCCCGCGTCCGATCCAGCCGGAAAGGCCGCGAATCCAAGCGCCAAAACCGTTGGGACCATCCAAGGTCGACCTGCGAACGCGACGGTGTGGCCCGCGGCTTCGGCTGCGCGTGCGATGGGGATCAACGGCTCCAGATGACCGCTGCCGCCGGCGAATGTGAAGAGGATGCGCATGGCGCGCCGAGGCCGCGGAGCACGCAGAGGCAGGCGCGGCTTCGTTCAGCGATTGACGAACTGCATCATGGTTTCCGGATAACGCAGGCCGGCGACGGCTGCGGCGGGGAATGCATCGTCGATGCGGCGGAGATCGTTGGCGCGGAGCGTCACCTCGAGTGCGCCGAGATTCTCTTCGAGATACGTCCGTCGCTTGGTACCGGGAATCGGGACGATGAAGTCGCTTTGTGCCAACACCCAGGCGAGCGCCAATTGCGAGGCCGTGCAGTGCTTCTCCTTCGCGATCGACTCGATGTGGTGCACGAGATCGAGATTCTTCTGAAAGTTCTCGCCCTGAAAGCGCGGCGAGAACCGGCGGTAGTCGTCGGGCGCGAGATCCTCGAACTTGGTGATTTGCCCGGTCAGAAAGCCGCGACCGAGGGGGCTATACGCGAGAAGACCGATGCCCAGTTCGCGACAAGTCGCGAGCACGTCGGCTTCGGGGTCGCGGCTCCACAGGGAGTATTCCGACTGCACCGACGCCAGCGGATGCACCGCATGCGCGCGGCGGAGCGTTGCACTGCCGGCCTCGGAGAGCCCGATGAAACGAGTCTTACCCTGACGAACCAGCTCAGCCATCGCCCCGACGCTCTCCTCGATCGGCACGTTCGGATCGACGCGGTGCAGTTGGTAGAGATCGACGTGATCGACGCCGAGGCGCCGTAAACTCGCATCGCACGCCTGCCGAATGTACTCCGGCGTGCCGTTGATCCCGCGTACCATCTTGTTGGTCTGATCGCGCACGATGCCGCACTTGGTCGCGAGGACGACATGCTGTCGCCGATCGCGGATCGCGCGACCAACCAGTTCCTCGTTGGTGTACGGGCCGTACATGTCGGCGGTGTCGAGCAACGTGACGCCGAGATCGAGCGCGCGATGGATGGTGGCAATCGACTCGGCCTCATTGCCGGGGCCGTAGAACTCGCTCATCCCCATGCAGCCCAAACCAATGGCGGACACTTCCAGTGTACCGAGACGCCGTGCTTGCATCGTTGTCCTCCGTGCCGATCCCATCGCGCATGTGCGGCCGGGTTGCAAGATGTTGCGCGGCGCCGCCCTCGTGTCCAGGGCTGGCTCGCCCGCGATTGCTGGGTACGCGGGCGCCGGGGTCGAGGTGCGCTATGCAGCGCTGTGATTTGTCGGACTTCTCCCGACGCAGCGACGTGGTGGAACGCGCTCTCCGAGCGCATTCGGACAGTCGGCAGACGTAGGTGGTCACCTATTGCAAGCGCGCCCGGAGGTCGCGCTCCATCAGCTAGATGTCTAGCCGACACATCGGTTCCCTGCTTGGTGACGCTGGTTTGCAGGGCATGGCCTCAGATGACCAGCGGATTGCGGGTATGCGGGTCGCGGAAGCGCCCGAGTTGTGATCCGCGGTCCGCGGTTCATCGATGCATGATGGCGACAGGGAACCGTCCGCAGCGCCTTGCCCTTACCCCGCCTGTGCACTAACAGAATGAGTCTGGGCCAACGTCAACGCGGCGCCGAAATCGGGAAAAGGGGGACGCATGCGTTTCATATCGTGGCAATCGATCGCGTTCGTAATTCTCAGCACCATGGTGGTGACGGCCACCGGCTGCGGCGGTTCCAACTCCACCCCGGTGCACGCCACGATTACACCGACCGCGACAAATGCGCTGACGTCAACCGCGACGCCGACGGAAGTGCCGACGGTCACCGCAACCGCGCTGCTGCCGACGCCGACCCCCTCCGACCCAATCGCCGGCCTGCCGGTCGATGAGACGATCCACTTGCCTGGACTCGGCGGCCAGACCGATGCAGTCACCGACGAACTCGGCATTCCGCATATTTATGGTCCGGACCTGGATTCGATTGTGTTCGTGCAGGGCTATTTGGTGGCGGCATCGCGGTTCTGGTCGATGGACGCGTTCCGCCGTGTCGCCGAAGGGCGGCTGAGCGAGATTTTTGGAGCCATCACGCTCAGCACCGACGTGGTCATGCGCACGGAGTTCACCACCCGTGATGGCCGGCGTTTGGAGGAGGCGCTGTGGGAGCACGTGCAGGCGGTCGACCCGGAAATCGCACAACTGCTCAATGCGTATGCCGCGGGAATCAATGCCTGGTTGGCCGATCTGCGTGCGGGCAGGAATGGCGCGACGTTGCCGCCCGACTACGAGATGTTCCTGGTGAACCAAACGGCAAACGATCTGCAGGACTGGCGTCCGCAAGACACCATCGCGATCGCTCGACTGCAGGCCTGGAGCCTGTCGGAAACACTTGAAGACGAGATTGATCGCGCCAGCCTTGACGCGAATCCGAATCTGCCCGCCGCGCTTCGCGCCGACGTATTTCGTTCCGCGCCGGCGGCGCCGGCGACGGTGTTGCCGGTTGGGCAGTCGGCACAGCGATCGAATGCAAGGGCGCGTTCCGCGCCGGCTCCGGTGGTGTTGCCACCGATGCGGATTCTCCGCGCCGTCTCCGACCTACTTGCCCACGCTGCAGCCGCGTGGCCGTTTGGAAGTCGCCACACCAGCGTCGGCAGCAACAACTGGATCGTTGCGCCCGCGTTGTCGGCGAACGGCTTCGCGATGGTCGCTAATGACCCGCACCTGCAGCTTTTCAATCCCCCCATTTGGTTCATGCAGCAACTCGAAGCCACCACCGGACCGCGGGGACCGGAGCGGGTCAACGGCGTCAACTTTCCGGGACTTCCCGGCGTGATCCTCGGACACAACGACAAGGGCGCCTGGGGCGCTACTGTCTCCGGCTTCGACGTCACCGACGTGTACGTGGAAACCGTGACCACGCCGCCCGATTATCCCAGTTCGCCGCGCACCGTGCTCTTCAAGGGCGATCAAGTTCCTGTCCTGCGTATCGATGAGCATTTCAAAATGAAGGGTGGAGCCGATCGAATCTTTCCGATCGAGGTGGTTCCACATCATGGACCGATGGTTCCGGATCCCGACTTGACCGACGGCGTCGAGGGTCTCGCGGCAACCGACATGAGCTTCCGTTGGACCGGGCATGAGATTACCAACGACGAACGCTTTCTGCTCGATCTCAATCGCGCCGGCGACGTGGACGAATTCAAGGCCGCGATCAGGAGCTTCGCGGTCGGCGGGCAGAACTGGGTGTGGGGCGACGTTCACGGCGATATCGCCTACTTCCCGTACGTCTTGGTACCGCAACGCCCGGCGGGAACGGTTCCGTTCCGGCCGATGTCGGGGACCGGTGATGCGGAGTGGCTCACGGACGGGCAGGGCAACACTCTCTGGCTGCCTGAAGATAAGATTCCGCAGGCCACCAACCCGCCCCAGGGGTTCTTGTCGACGGCGAACAACGATCAAGTCGGCAACACGCTGGACAACGACCCGCTCAATGACGCAACGTACTTCGCCTACTCGTTCGACCTCGGTTTCCGCGAACAGCGCATTCAAGAAATGCTGTCGAACAGTGCCGGTGATCGCGCGTCGGGATCCCTCATCTCCGCCGCCGACATGTCCCGTTATCAGTACGATACATCGAGTAAGGAAGCGGCACGTCTCGTTCCCTTCCTGTTGACGGCCGCGGAGAATCGCCCCGATCTGGTGACCGCGGACATGCAGGCGGCGCTCGACCGACTCCGATCGTGGGGGGCGCGAACGAACGAGACGCCGCCGTATCGGATGGTCTCGGGTATTGATCCTGCCGATCTTCGCAGCGACGTGCCGCCGCGCCAGACGCCGGTGTCGGACCGCGAGCGGGCAGACGCGATCGCGTCGTCGATTTTCGCCGGCTGGACGACTCGGCTGGTGCCCGAGATTTTCGCGGACGACTTCGCCGATACCGGCGTGGGTGTACCAGGCGGTCAGGACGCGACGAAGGCGTTGTTGCACATTCTGGAGGACACCGATCGAACTGAGCCCGGCCTGATCGTGCACACCAAAGGGGCCGATGGACAAAGCACGCTATGGGACAATCGCAACACGCCGCAAGTGGAGACCCGTGATGAGATTCTGCTCGGCGCGCTGCAGGATGGCTTGAGCTTCTTGGCGAACAGCTTCGCAACGGCCGATCAAACGAGTTGGCTCTGGGGCAAGATCCACCAAGTGCGCTTGCAACACTTCTTCGGTCAAGCCGGGATTCCGTTCTTCGACCTTGGTCCGTTCGCTGCGGGCGGTGGCCGCTTCACCGTTGATCCGGCGAACTATAGTTTGACCGGCAGCAGCTTCACGTACTCGGACGGACCGTCGCAACGCTTCGTCGCCGTGCTCGATCCCGCCGGCGTCCGTGCGGTCAATGCGCTGCCCGGCGGGCAGAACGGCAACCCCGGCGGCAAGGCAGCGCAGAATTTCAACCGTATCAATCCGAGCGTTCACTACGGTGATCTGATGCCGGGGTGGATCAACGGTGAAACGTTCGAGTATCACATCAGCCACGCCGAGGTCGCCGCACATGCGGTCAGAAAGGTCCGCTTCGCACCGTGAGCTGATGTAATCGACCGAGCGCATCCAGTGGTGACGCGCAGATGCGTTCGTCAGCAGTTGACTTCGCGTCGACGTCGCGTCGCGGTCCTGGGGATAGAAGGAAATGCGGTTTTAGCATCGACTAGAACCGGGCCAGCCATTGGTGAGCCGCGCCGAGGTTGGCCGGCTCGGTCCGCCTCTTGCCTACCTGGGATGCGAGGCGAGGTGCGGAAATCGGTCCGCGATGTCGATCATTGGTGTCGCTGCTCTTCGTCACGACCTTCACTAGCGTGGCAACGGCGGCAAATCTCAATGCGACCTGGAACGGGGGCTCTGGAGCGTGGAGTATCACGGCGAAGTGGAGTGGGGGTGTGGTGCCGAACAACGCCGGCACCGACAGCTTCAGTGTCTTCATTGACGGCGGCAAGGCGACTGCGTCGGTCGTAACATTGGATGTCAGTAGTACGGTCACGAACCTGACCATCGACAACGGCGACGCGCTCGACCACATTAGCGGACGCGCGCTGGCAATTGCCGGCGGCGCCGTCGTGAACAACGGCACGTGGGCGGTCAGCACCGGCGGACAGCTCACCGACCTTCTCTTCTACGACGGCGTCACCCTGTCCGGCAGCGGCAGCATCGTGATGAACAACGCCCTGTTCTTGGCGAATCGAATCCTGACGAACAATAGCGTGCTGAGCCAAGGGGTGAACCATACGATTCGCGGTTCAGGGCAATTGCTCGCGAACAGCGGTGGCATGGTGAACCACGGGGCGGTGGTGGTCGACCAACCAAACGGATTGGTGATTGATCCCAACGAGATCGGCTTCACCAATGACGGCCTGATGCAAGCCGACGGCGGCCCACTCACTCTCGCCGGGGGCACGTTCGCCAACTCAGGTGGAACGATTGAGGCCCTGGAGGATTCGGCGGTGGTGATCCAAGCCGGGGCGACCGTCGTCGGCGGCACGGTGCGCAGCCAAGGCGGCGGGCTGGTGCTGCCACAAGGTGGGACGTTGATGAACGTGACCACCAGCGGCAGGGTGCGCCAGGAAAACGGTCAAGACGCGGTCGTCTGTGGCGGCCTGACCAACAACGGGGCCTGGGAGCTGAACACGACCGGATCGCTCACGGACATGTGGTTCAGCGGCGGCATCACGCTCCTCGGCACCGGCAGCATTGTGATGAACAACGCCCTGTTCTTGGCTAACCGGATTCTGACCGATAACACCGTGTTGACTCAGGCAGCGGGACATACGATTCGCGGCTCGGGTCAATTGCTCGCCGACAGCGGCGGGATGATCAATCAGGGCACCATCATCGTCGACCAAGTCAATGGGCTACAAGTCGACCCCAACGGCCTCGGCTTCGTCAACACCGGCCTGATACAAGCCGACGGCGGTCCCCTGATGCTGGTGTCTGGTGTGTTTACCAACACGGCGGGAATTATCGAGGCCCTGGATGATTCGGCGGTGGAGATTCAAGGCGGGGCCACCCTGGTCGGAGGCACGGTTCGCAGTCAGGGTACCGGGCTCGTGCTGCCGCAAGGTGGGACGCTGACCAACCTGACGACCAGCGGCACGATACGGCAAGACAACGACTACGATGTCCTCATCACCGGCGGTTTGGTCAACAACGGGGCCTGGGCGCTGAATACGACGGGATCGCTGACGGACATGTGGTTCAGCGGCGGCATCACACTATCCGGCACTGGCAGCATCGTGATGAACAACGCCCTGTTCTTGGCCAACCGGATACTGACCGACAACACGGTGCTGACCCAGGCAGCGGGGCATACGATTCGCGGATCCGGCCAGTTGCTCGCCAACAGCGGCGGAATGATCAACCACGGCAGCATCATTGTCGATCAACTCGACGGGCTGCAGGTCGATCCCAACGATCTTGGCTTCGTCAACACCGGTCTCATGCAGGCCGACGGCGGGCCTCTAGTCCTCGCGGGCGGCGTGTTCACGAACACGGACGGAACGATCGAAGCACTCGACGGGTCGGAAGTACAGATTCGCGGCGATGCGACAATTGCTGGGGGCCTGGTCCGCAGCCAAGGCGCTGGGGCGGTCGTTCCGCAGGGCGGAGCGTTCACGGATGTGACCACCAGCGGCAGCGTGCGGCAGGACAGCGGACAAGTTGCGAAAGTCACAGGCGCCCTGGTCAACAATGCAACCTGGACGCTGAACACCGGCGGCGCGCCTACGGACATTGATTTCGTCGATGGGGTTACGGTGTCCGGCAGCGGCAGCATCGTTATGAACAATGCCCTGTTCCTGGCCAATCGAATACTCACGAACAACACGGTGCTGACGCAGGCGGCGGGCCACACCATCCGTGGCTCCGGCCAGCTGCTTGCCAACAGCGGCGGCATGCTCAACCAGGGCACAATCCTGGCGGATCAACCCAACGGGCTGGTCATCGATCCCAACGAGCTGGGTTTCAGTAATAGCGGCGAGCTGCAAACCGTCTCTGGCGGGATGACCATCGGCGACGGACCGTTCGCCACGTCGGGCACGGTGAGCGTCGCGGCGGGGACGACGTTGACGAGGAGCGGGCCGTACACGCAGAACGCTGGAACGACGGTCCTCGTCGGCGGCACGTTGAGCGCGACCGGAGGAGTCGACCTTCAGGGCGGCAGCCTCACGGGCTCGGGAACGATCTCGGCGAACGTGACAAACGGTGCACAGGTCAGCCCAGGCTCATCGACGGGCAAGCTGAGTGTCAATGGCAACTACACGCAGTCCCATGATGGCGCGTTGACGATTGAAATCGGCGGCACGGTTGCTGGCAACCAGCTCGATCAACTCACGGTCAGCGGCACAGCCACGCTCGACGGTACCCTCAACATCGTGTTGCTGGGCGAATATCGGCCGACGCTGAACACCAGCTTCGAAGTACTCACGTACGGAGGCCGCAGCGGCGACTTCGCGACAACCAACGGATTAACGCAACCCAACGGACTCGTCTTCTCGAAGACCTATACTACCCACAGCTTGGTCCTTACCGTGATCCAGGAGGCGCCGACGCCAACGCCGACCTTCACGCCGACATCCACTGCGACCACAACGCCGACGGCCACTCCGACCGCTACTCCGACGCCGACACCCACTGCGACGCCGACCCGCACCCCGACGCAGACGCCAACGCGCACACCCACGGCCACGGCGACGGCGACACCTACGCGCACACCGACATCGACGGCGACCCGCACTCCCACTCATACGGCAACCCGCACTCCCACGGCCACGCCGAGCGCCACCCCGACTCCGACGGCGACAGCGACCGTGACGGCGACCCCGACATACACTCCAACGCCGACGGCCACCCCGACGCGAACGCCTACCTCGACGGCGACGCAGACACCCAGCTTCACGGCGACGGCGACGTCCACCGTATCCCCGACGCAGACGCCGACGGCCTCGCCTACCGCGAGCTACACCCCTACGGCGACGCCAACCGTGACGCCCACGCTTACCTCGACTGACACACCGACGATCACGGCTTCGCCCACCGAAACGAACACGCCAACCCCCACAGCCACCCCGACTCAGACCCCGACGCCGACCGACACACCAACGATTACTCCGAGTCCGACCGTGACGCCGACGCCCTCCCCGACGCCAACCCCGACGGTGACACCGACGCCGATTGAGTGCGTGGGCGACTGCGACGGAGACGGACATGTGCGGGTCGATGAATTGGTCAAGGGAGTGAATATCGCCCTCGGCACCGCGCCGTGCGATGACTGCACTGCGTTCGACGCGAATGGCGATAGGAAAGTGGAAATCGAAGAGCTGGTTCAGGCCGTCAATCACGCACTCTACGGGTGTCCCGAAGGTGATTGATCCGTCGCCACTTGAAAAAAATCGCCGCTGCTGCACACTCCGCGCGTGATGCCGGCGGACTTCTCGCCGGGGTTCGATCGGAACGCGGCAGTGACGTCAGCCAAATCTATTCTGTGTGCGTGTGCCCTGGGCTTCGGCGTCTTGCATCGCCCGGCGATCGCAGCCGCTGTCAGCGCAACCTGGAACGGCGGCGATGGAAACTGGAGTGCTGCGTCTGCCTGGAGTGGCGGGGTGGTGCCGAACAACAGTGGCGGCAATAGCTTCGGTGTGTTTATTGATGGCAAGAATCCTGCGGCATCTACCGTCACGTTGGATCTGAGCCCGACGGTATCGATGCTGGCGATCGACGCGGGAGACGAACTGGATCAGGTCAATGCAACCGCGCTCACGGTGCTCGCGGGCCCGGTGGTGAACGAGGGGACGTGGCAACTCCAGTCGTCGGGCGCGCTCACCGACGTCATATTCGCCGGCGGCGTGTTGTTGTTCGGCAGCGGCAGCATCGTTATGAACGACACACCTTCATCGACCAATCGGATTCTGACGGACAACACCGTGTTGACACAGGCGGCCGGGCACACGATTCGCGGATCCGGCCAATTGCTGGGCAACAGCGGTGGCATGATCAACAACGGCGCAGTCGTCGCCGATCAGCCGGACGAGTTGCGGGTTGATCCCAATGGCTTGGCGGTGACGAACAGCGGCCTTCTGCAGGCGAGCAACGGCGGTACCCTGACCCTGGCGCAGGGCACGTTCAACAACGCCGGCGGGACCATCGAAGCCCTAGATGGTTCGCAGGTTCGCATGCTTTTTGGCGCCACTGTCATTGGGGGAACGGTCCAGAGTAGCGGCGCCGGTGCTGTTGTGCCGCAAGAGGGGACTCTTTCGAATGTCGCCACGCGGGGCACGATTCGCGTGGAAGACAATCGCTACGCGATCGTGACCGGAACGCTCGTCAACGACGGAACCTGGCAGCTCAATTCGACTGGCAACACGACCGACATCCTGTGCCGCGGCGGCGCGACGTTGTCGGGTAGCGGTAGCGTCGTGATGAGTAACCATCCGTCGCACAACAATCGCATCCTCACGGATAACACCGTGCTTACTCACGGCCCGAGCCATACCATTCGAGGTGCTGGGCAGGTGTTGGCGGGAAGCGGCGGACTGCTGAACCAGGGCAGCATCGTTATCGACCAGCCGAACGGCATGACCATCACGCCGAATGCGCTCGGCTTTACAAACACCGGGACCTTGCAGGCGCAGGTCGGAAACTTGATGATCAACGGCGGTCCATTCACAAGCTCGGGGAATGTGAGCATCGGGGCTGGCACGATCGTTGTCCGCAATGGGAGCTACATCCAAACCGGTGGTGCAACGATGCTCGTGGGCGGCACGCTGAGCGCGACAGGCTTGGTGGACATTCAAGCCGGCATGCTTGCGGGATCGGGAACGGTAGAGGCAAATGTTCGGAATGGGGGCGAGGTGAGCCCGGGGATGTCGGCGGGCGCGTTGACGATTCAAGGCAACTACACGCAAACCGACAGCGGGGCGTTGACGATCGAGATCGGCGGACCGCTCGCCGGCGTCGGGTTCGACCAATTGGTGGTCGGGGGTTCCGCATCGCTGGCGGGAAGTGTGAACCTCGGGCTGGTTGGCGACTTCCGCCCGGCTCTCAATTCCCAATTCGAGATCCTCAAGTTCAGCAGTCGCAGCGGCGAATTCGCAAGCATCGACGGCCTGGTCCAAGGCACCGGCCTGATGTTCTCAGCGACGTACACGCCCACAGGCCTAGTTCTGAGCGTCATTGCCGAGGCGGCGACCCCGACTCCGACCGGTACCCCGACGGCAACCTCGACCTGGACCTCAACAACGACTCCGAGTCCCACCTTCACCGCGACGGCCACCCGCACTGCCACGGCGACAGCAACGCGCTCACCCAGCCGAACCGTAACCGGGACAGCGACGCGAACGGCAACGCCGACCTCGAGTCCAACGCGAACGTCGACCGGCTCAAAGGTTCAAACCCCGACGCCGACTCGCTCGCCAGGCATTTCCCCAACCACGTCGCCGACGGCGACGACGACGGTAACGGTGAGCTCCACCGCCACACCGATGCCGACCAGTTCGAGCACGCACACCGTGATGCCGACTAGCTCGGCCGCGTCTACGCCAACTTCCAGCGTGCGACCTACCGCAGGCCCGAGTAAGACCGAGACGGCAGCGGTGACGCCGACAAGTTCGCCGATCCAGACACCCTCCCCAAGTGCGACGCCCACCCCAACCGCGAGTCAGACCCCCAGCCGGTGCGACGGAGATTGCGACGGCAGCGGTCGCGTGACGGTCGACGAGGTGGTTACCGCAGTGAACATTGCGCTCGACAGTGTATCGATCACTGATTGTATGGCCGCTGACGTGAACGGAGACGGTCAGGTCAGTGTGGACGAATTGGTGCACGCGGTGAACAGTGCACTGAATGGCTGTCCGAGTGCGTCGGCTGGTTGATCTCAGCGGATGGTCTGATAAACGAAGCCCTCGCAGCGGTGACGTAAGGAACACTCCATTCGAAAGAAAGGTAGAACAAATGGCGCGGAAGAAGATCGCTCTGATCGGAGCCGGCATGATCGGCGGAACCCTGGCGCACCTGTGTGCACTTAAACGGCTCGGTGACGTCGTGTTGTTCGACGTTGTCGAAGGCCTGCCACAAGGGAAAGCCTTGGACTTGCTTGAGGCCGGACCGATCGAGGGATTCGACGCGTCGATTATCGGAACCAACAAGTATGACGACATCGCCGGCGCCGATGTTTGCATCGTCACCGCCGGACTGCCCCGCAAACCAGGCATGAGCCGCGACGACCTGCTGTCCGTCAACACGAAGATTATGCTCGATGTCGCCACCAACATCCGCGATCGCGCGCCCAACGCCTTCGTGATCGTGATCACCAACCCACTCGACGCGATGGTCACGGCCATGAAGCGGATCACCGGTTTTCCCAAGCAGCGTGTTGTCGGTCAGGCGGGGGTGCTCGATTCGGCGCGCTATCGAACCTTCGTAGCCATGGAGTTGGGGGTGTCGGTGCAAAGCGTCAACGCGATTGTGTTGGGCGGCCATGGTGATGACATGGTTCCGGTGCGCAGCTACTGCCAAGTCGGCGGGGTAGGGGTGGAGAAGCTGATCTCGGCCGCTCGCCTCGAGGCGATTGAAGCTCGGGTTCGGCAAGCGGGAGGCGAGATTGTGAATTTACTCAAGACCTCGGCCTTCTACTCACCGGCACACGCCGCCATTCTGATGGCGGAGGCCTACCTATTCGATCGCAAACAAGTGTTGCCTTGCGCCGCGCTGCTCGAGGGTGAGTACGGCGTCAACGGGTTCTATGTCGGCGTGCCGGTTTTGATCGGCGGCGGTGGAGTCGAGAAGGTGATCGAGATCGAGCTGACGGCGGCAGAGCAGAAGGCTCTCGACCTCTCAGTCAGCCACGTGCGCGAATTAGTCGAGGCGGCGGAGAAGTTTCTCCCCAAGTGAGCGACGTACAATTTGCACGATTTGCAGGAGCGCCATGAACATTCACGAGTTTCAGGCCAAAGAAATCTTGCGCAAGTACGGTGTCGCCGTGCCGCGCGGGAAAGCTGCGACGAACGCCGAGGAAGCGGCGGCGATCGCGCGCGAATTCGGCGGCGTGTCTGTCGTCAAGGCGCAGATTCATGCCGGCGGGCGTGGGAAGGCCGGGGGCGTGAAGGTGTGCAAGACTCCGGAAGAAGTTCGCGACTTCGCCAATGCTCTGATCGGCCGCAAGCTGGTCACGCACCAAACGGGCCCGGCGGGGCGAGAAGTGCGGCGCGTTCTCGTGGAAGAGGGGAGTGCGATCGCGCGTGAACTGTATCTCGGCATAGTCATCGATCGTGCCAGCGGACGGGTCACGATGATGGCGAGCGCTGAGGGAGGCGTCGAAATTGAGGAGGTTGCCGCGCGCTCGCCCGAGAAGATTGTGCGTCAGGTCATCGACCCAGCGGTCGGCCTCCAGCCTTTTCAAGCTCGCAAGGCAGCCTTCGCGCTGGGATTGAGCGGCGCATCGATCGGCAAGGCGACGGCATTCATGAGCGGACTCTATCGGGCATTCGTCGATAGCGACGCATCGATGGCGGAGATCAATCCCTTGGTCGTCACCCAGACCGGCGACGTGATCGCACTCGATGCGAAGATGAGCTTTGACGACAACAGCTTGTTTCGTCATCCGGAAGTTCGCGAGCTGCGCGACCTCAACGAGGAGGATCCGAAGGAGACGCGTGCGGCCCAGCACGATCTCAGCTACATCTCGCTCGACGGCAATATCGGCTGCATGGTGAACGGTGCGGGGTTAGCGATGGCGACCATGGACATCATCAAGCATTCCGGAGGTGCGCCAGCGAACTTCCTTGACGTTGGCGGCGGTGCCACCACCGAGAAGGTCGCCGAAGCGTTCAAGATTCTTCTTTCCGATCAGAATGTCCGTGCGGTGCTGATCAACATTTTCGGCGGCATCATGAAGTGCGACGTGCTGGCGACAGGCGTTGTCGAAGCCGCTCGGCAAGTGAAACTCGCCGTGCCGCTGGTCGTTCGGCTCGAAGGAACCAATGTCGAAATCGGCAAGCGCATTCTCGCCGATTCGGGGTTGAACATCATCGCCGCCAGTGACATGGCCGACGCGGCGCGAAAGGCAGTCGCCGCCGCTCAAACGGTCGGCTAAGCGGTCGAAGTTCACAGTTGCTGTTGATAAGTTGTGGACGAGCGTGCGCTCAGCCACATCTGAGAAGGGCTTCCTTGGATTGCTCGGAAAACTGCCACGCGATCCGACGTGACAATTCCCTTTGTTTACAGGGGATTGCGAGAATTCCTTACACCGCTTGGCGAAGCGGTGACCCGTTTCCGCCACAATACTGAAGAAAAGCTGCGGGTGTGGATAATCGCCGCGTTTGCTAGAGATCGAAGTGGACCTTAGCGGTCAGATCGTCTTGGGTGGCGTGATCGCTATCGCGCAACACGCCGTCCACGTATAGCTGCAGATTGATCACCTGATCGTCGGCGACGTTTTTCGTGACGATCGCATCGAACGACTGCTGCGCGTTGTCGTAATAGATTGTGGTCGGTGTCCCGCAGACTCGATTGAGCCCACACGCGAGGAATGCGCCGGTCACGTCGCCAACCGTCAATGTGAACGGTACGTTGAAGAGGCCGATGTTCGAGAAGACTTCGACGCGCAGTTCGGGCGCCACGCGACGGACGGGACAATCGATCGGTGCCGCGCCGGTGCTGAGTGTCACCGGTGAGTCCGAATCGATCGGGATCACGGCAGTGGAGAGGACATCGCCGGAGTTGACGTCCGGGCTGCGGACAAACACTGGTACGGGCTCGGTTGCCGCGGCACTGCGCGCAAACGATCCGACGATTGGCCACATTGCATTCAAAAGATAGAAGGTGTGGGGCGCGAGGGGATCACCAGAAGCTGGTGCAAAGAGATGGTGTGCCCCGTCGGCCGTCACGAACTCGACGACGCGAAAGGGCGTTCCGGTGGTACCTTGCACGGAGAAGTTTGCTTCCGGCGGTCTACACGGGTTCGACCCCGATGATCCGCACGCGGCCAGGAGCAGAGTGCCGAATACCAAGGCACCCGGGCGCTTCGTCATGGTGCGTGGGTGTGTCAGGATTCGTCCGGCGGGTCAAGGTCGTGTGCGGACGCACGCGCAAGGTGTATGATACGGGCGTATGGATCGGGAACGGTTCGCTGAGCTGGTCGCGGAGGCGGTCGACGCCCTGCCCGAGCAGTTTGCGGAGCGGCTCGACAACGTCGCAATCGTCATCGACGACGAGCCGTCGCGCCAGCTCCTGCAGGAATTGGAACTTGACCCTCGGCGCGACACGCTCTTTGGGCTCTTTCACGGTGTTCCCTTGAGGGAACGAGGGGCGAATCACGCCATGCACTTGCCAGACACGATCACGATTTTCTACCGGCCCTTGGTTCACGCGTATCGCTCGCCCGGTGCCATTCGCCGCGAGATATCGCGGACTCTGGTGCATGAAATCGGTCACCTCTTCGGATTCAGCGAAGAGGAGATCCGCCACGCCGGCTACTGATGGTGACGAAATGGCGGATCCTCTCTCCGATGTAGAACGAGTGTTGCGGTTGATCGAGCGAACGCGACTGTTGATTGCCCTCTCGGATGACATTCCGGTTGAGACCAAGCTCAACACACAGGGTCTGTTGAAGATGTTCGAAGCGACCATCGCCAACATCACATCGCCGGCAGACGAGGTTCGCGCGGCCGGGCAGTACCAATCGCTGTATCAAGACCTCGAGGCGTATGCGGATATTGAAGCCTTGCTGTCGGCGATGCGCGTCTTCGCTCCCTACCTGTCATGAGCATCGAGCCAAGCGAAGCCGAGGAAGTCTTTCGCAATCTGCCGGGGGAGCCGATCCGCCTGCTGCGAGTCGGCAACCTCGATCAACTCGTTGATGGAAGCGCCCTGCTAAGCAATTCCGCGGTGCCAGAACCCCCGTACTGGGCGCACCTGTGGCCGTCGGCACGCGTGCTGGCGCAGATGCTGTCTGCGGAGGGACCGAGGCTCCGCGGACGGCGAGTGATCGAAGTCGGTTGCGGTCTTGGATTGCCGGGTCTGGTTGCCGCACGATGCGGAGCGTCGGTCGTGCTGACCGATCGCAATCAGCAAGCGATCACATTCGCCGGCCGCAGTGTTGCTCGCAACCGGCTCAGCGCGGTCGTTCTAAGCATGGATTGGCGTGCCTCGCCGTTGCGAGCGAGTTTCGATCTCTGCTTGGTGGCCGACGCGACCTACGATCCTTCGACGAATGATCATCTCGTTGAATTCGCCGAACGGCATCTTGCTCCCGACGGCGAGGTATGGGTAGCTGAGTCGGTCCGCGCCGAAGAAGCGCAGCTTCCAAGGTTGTTGGCTGATCGGTTCGACCTCACGGTGCAACGGATTCCGGCAACGGAGGAGGGGCGGCGAGTCTGGGTGCGCGTCCTGCAGGGGCGACGGCGGTGAAGTATCTGGCGTTCGACATCGAAACTCGGGTGGATAAAGCGCTACTGCGCCGGACCTATCGCCCGTCGGCGAAGGGTTCCGACGAAGACGTCTATCAGGAAGTCCGGCAACAGTTGATCGCTGAGCATGGCTCGGACTTTGTGCCGGTTTCCTTCCATGTTCCCGTGTGCATTGTCCTCGGTTCGATCGGGGACAACCTCGTGCTGACCTCGGTCGAGACGCTGGGCGACGAAACCGCCGAGCCCGCCGCGCTGGCGCGAGAGTTCTGGACTCGGATCGAAGCGGCCGACGGAGTTCTGCTCTCATTCAATGGTCGCGGGTTCGACCTGCCGGTGCTGGAATTGCAGGCGCTGCGATACGGCATTGAGGCGCCTCGGTATTTCAATGAGCGAAACGGGCAACGCTACCGTTATTCCGATCGTCACTACGACCTCTACGAGTTCCTATCCAACTTCGGCGCACACCGGATTCGCGGTGGTCTCGACCTGCTGAGCCAACTCGTCGGCTTGCCGGGCAAGGGCGAAGTCACCGGCAGCGACGTGCAAAAGTTGTGGGAGTCCGGCCGGCGGGAGGATATCCGGCGGTATTGCCGCCGCGATGTGATTCAGACCTATCTGTTATTCCTCCGCGTTGAGCGGATGCGGGGCCGGATCAACGATGCGCAGCTCGCCGAGCTCTGGCGAGCCGGCGCTCCCTGGATGGCAGAACTATGCGATTGACTCTGGCAGCCATTGCGTCGTGCTGGCGATGAGCTGCTTAAGTTGATCAACATCGACCGGCAGCGTCAGGCACTTCACGCCGCTGCACCGCTCGACGGCCGAGCGGATGCGCGCGGTGCGTTCCTCGGTCAGAAGAATGATGGGGAGTGCCGGGTACTCCTCGCGGACCTTGTGTAGAATTGTGAGCCCGCAGACGTTTCCAGATAGGATGACCTCAGAGATCACGGCATCGTAACGGCCGCCAGCGATGCGAGCGAGGGCCTCCTCGCCGGACGGAGCATCGTCGACCTCGTAACCGCAGCGCCCGAGGATCCGCGCGAGGGTGCGACCGAAGTTCGGGTTGCACGCGATGAGTAGAAGTCGCTTGCTGGGTCCGGAAGTGCAGGGGACGGTCATCACGAGGTATATCCGCAGCGGGTGTCTTGGTCGAAAAGCAGAAACGATGCCAGCGGAGCTACAGAATTCTTCGGTGGCTTGAGGAGCCGCTGGTGGCTTCCACGTGTGTTGAAACGCAACCCGTCATCATCGAAAGGCGACAACCAGCACACGCTATTCGAGCCCATATTTCTCGATCTTGCGGTACAGACGCTGGCGGTCGATGTGGAGCAGGCGGGCCGCCTCGTTCTTGTTCCCGCCGCTTCGTCGCAACGCGGCCGCGATGTTACGCCGCTCCAGCTCGTCAAAGGGCAAGGGTTCAAGCGAAGGATCGGCGGACACACCGGCGGTTGTCGGCCGGACTACACCCGCAGGCAAGTCGTCTTCCGTAACGACGGGGTTGCTCGAGAGGGCGAAGGCGCGCTCGATGACGTTCTGCAGCTCGCGAATGTTGCCGGGCCACTCATAGGCGGTAATGCGTTCCAAGGCCGCGGGGGCGATCCGCTTGGGTTCTACCCCGTAGGCACGGCTGAATTCTCGGACGAAATGGTCCACGAGCAAAAGAATGTCCTCCCGACGTTCACGCAACGGCGCCAAGCGAATCGGGACGACGTTCAGGCGATAGTACAGATCGCTACGAAAGCTCCCGTCCTTCACCGCGGCTTCGAGATCGCGGTTGGTGGCGGCGATCAAACGCACATCGACCTTGACGGCCTTGGTCGATCCCAACGGGGTGACCTCGCGCTCCTGGATCGCCCGCAGAAACTTCACCTGCAGCGGCAGCGGAATCTCGGAAATCTCGTCCAGGAAGAGGGTGCCGCCCTCGGCGGCCTGAAACACACCCTCGTGATCGTCGATCGCCCCGGTGAAGGCACCCTTGCGGTGGCCGAACAATTGGCTTTCGAGCAGGGTCTCGGCCAGCGCACCGCAATTCACGGCGAGGAACGGCCGCTCTGCCCACGGGCCCTTGTTGTGAATCGTGCGTGCTACCAACTCCTTGCCGGTGCCGTTCTCTCCCGAGATCAGGATATTGCTTTTGTTCCGACTGACCGCGTCGATCACCTCGTAGATCTCGCGCATCGGCTGGCTCTTGCCGATGATTTCTCCATATCGGTCGTACTTGCGAAGTTCCCGTTTGAGTTGTGTCACTTCCCGCCGGAGCTGGCGCGCTTCGATCTGGCGATCGATCACTAAAAGCAGCTCCTCCGGATTACACGGCTTGATGAGGTAGTCGGCGGCCCCCATCTTCATCGCTTCCACTGCTGACTGCACGGTGCCGTGTCCGGTCAGCACGATGATGATCGGCGTGATTGCCTGTTCGTGCATGGCGCGCATCAGTTGCATGCCGTCCATGACCGGCATGTTGAGATCGGTGATCACCACATCCGGCAATTGCTCGCTCAGCCGCTGCAACGCGAGCTCGCCGTTGCCAGCCGTCTCGACGGCGTAGCCTTTGCGTTCGAGAATCTTGGCCAACATCCGTACCATGTTGGCCTCGTCCTCGACGAGGAGGATTCGTGTCGGCATGAAGGAAAACTAGCCGGTGGCAGCCAGCGCTGCGTCGCAGTGGCACGGCAGCTCGATGATGAATGTGGTGCCCTCATTCACACGGCTCTGCACGCTGATTTCCCCCTGAAATCGCTTCACGACCGAATGGACGACGGACAACCCCAAGCCCGTCCCTTGTCCCGGCGCCTTCGTCGTGAAGAACGGGTTGAAGATATCGCTGAGGTGCTCCTCCGGGATTCCCATTCCGGTGTCGCTGAACTCGAGTTGGACACGACTGTTGGGAAGCATCGCCGTTCGGATGCGCAACTCGCCGCCGCGAGGCATGGCTTGCACCGAGTTGGTGATCAGATTGAGAAAAATCTGTCGTAGTGCGTTCGCGTTCGCTTGGCAGGGTGCGGACAAGCCGAATTCCGTACACACGCGGACGTCGGCGTTTTGCAAGCTCTTGTGCATGAGCTGCAACGTTTTGCGGAGGAGGTCGTTGATGTCGACCGGCTCCAGTTCGGCATGCGACTCGCGTGAGAATTCCAGGAGGTTGTTGATGATCTCTTGGACGCGCGCCATTTCATCTTTGGCAATTTGCAAATCTTCGCGCACTTCGGGGTTCGATCCATCGACGATCTCGCTCAAGTCGTAGAGCGCGTTGGTGATGATCGCCAGTGGATTGCGGATTTCGTGCGCGATGCCGGCGGCGAGCTGGCCGATCGCCGCCATCTTCTCCGATTGAATGAGCTGGCTCTCCAGCCGTTTGCGATCGGAGATGTCGACGCAGATCGCTTGAAGGAAGCGTTGGTGACCGTACTCGATGAGTCCGCCGTTGAAGAACACCGGCACCAGGTCGCCCCGGCGCGTTTGAAGGTGGAGGTCCTCGCTGTTCGAATGTCCCCGATCCTTGGTTTCCTGTACCAGACGCTGGGCGCGCGGCCGCTCCGACGGGGGGATCAAATCCCACAAACGCATGCCGGCGAGTTCGTCGCGGCGGTAGCCCATGAGCTTTTCCGCGACCAGGTTGGAATCGAGCACCGTCGTAACGTCGCAGTCCAGCTTGAACATCGCCGCGGGCGCGTTGTCGAACGACTTGCGATAGCTCGCCTCTTGTTCGCGCAGATCCTCTTCACGCCCCTCGACGAAGAAATCGGTGATGTGGAGCAGGCGCTCTTGGAACTCTTGCTGCAACAGCGCCGACAGTGCTTCGGCTTTCTCCGGCTGACCGGCGTAGTGCTCACGCAAGCGGTCGGCCAGCATGTGCCGCAGCTTCATCTGTCCACTCAAAAACCGTGAGGACGAAAACTGCGAGATGAAGCCGCGTCGCGCGTGGCTGCGCAAGTAAACGTAGGTGTCGATGTCTTCCGGATTGGCAATGTGCTTGGCCCAGCGGTGCAAGGCCTCGTTCATGCCGTCGCGGATTCCGTGCCATTCCCATTCCGGAATGTTGAAGGCATCGCCGATCAGCTCGACCCATTCGTTCAGCGCCGCCGGCGCCATCTCGAGGATGAACGCCGCCAACTCGTCACGCAGCGGCCCGCGCTCGCGTGGAAACATCAGCAGCTTGCATCCCCGCATGTAGCCTTCGATCCGACGCAAATGCGCTTCCAGCGAGGAATCGTAGACCGGTTCCATCTCAGCTTCCTCCGTTGGCTGAGGTGTTTCAGCACCGATCAGCCGTGCATTCCATTACCAGCCGACCACGGCTCACGCTACCACATCTCAGATCTCTCCCGTGCAAGTTACTGGCACGTCATCTGCTCAGTGCTCGGTCGCAAGCGAAAGCTTGGTCGTCCACGATGGTGGATGACACGAGAGGAGGAGGACCATGCCCAATCTGACCACACCGTTGGCTCTGTTTGCGTCGAACTACTTGGCGGAAGGTCTGACGTTCGGCGGAATGCACACGGCCTTCGCCGTGCTCTGCCTCGGCCTGCTCGCTGCGGCATTGATGCTCGTGCTTAACACTCAATCGACGGCGACCCGACGACCTCGACTCGCATCCACCCGGCCAGCGCTGCAACACTGACTGCCTTGATGATTGGGTGCGGGACCGCGCATCGGAGCAGCGTGGTCCCGCACCACGAACTACGGCAAGACGACGAGCTGCCCGCCAACGTGAGCGGGATGTAGCTGGCAGGTGATTGGAAAAACACCTTCCTTGTCCGCCGTGAATTCGACCGACTTCGGCTCTCCGCGCGTCACCACTTCTTCGACGTTCATCGCGGCGATTTTGTAGCCGTGCTGATTGGGGTCGGACTTCACGTTGTTGATCAATTTGATCTTCACCTTGTCGCCCTTGTGGACCACCAAGGTCGAGGGCAACCACAGCTTGCTGCCCTCATACTCGAGATTGACCACGGTAAATTCGTGCACCGGGTCGGCACTCACGGCTCCGGCAGGCAACAACGCGGCACCAAGCACCATGGCGGCAACAAACCTTCGCATACACTTCCTCCTTCAGCGCGAGATGCCGTCATCACGACACAAGCGTGGCGCGAATTCAACTAGGGTGGGCGGTAGGGCAGGGGGCCGTCCTCGATTGCGGCACAGCCGCTCTGCTATAAGAAAAGGCGACGATGCGCCGAGAAGGGACATTCCGCCTGGTTGCCGACTTCGCGCCGCAGGGCGACCAACCGCAGGCGATCGCGCAATTGGTCGACGGCGTGCGCCGCGAACTGAGTCATCAAACCCTGCTCGGTGTCACCGGGTCCGGGAAGACCTTCACGATGGCCAACGTCGTGGCGCAGATCAACAAGCCCACGCTGGTGATCGCGCCGAACAAGACGCTGGCCGCCCAGCTCTACAACGAGTTCAAGACGCTCTTCCCCGACAACGCGGTCCGCTACTTCGTCAGCTACTACGACTACTACCAACCCGAGGCCTACGTCCCGAGCACCGACACGTACATCGAGAAAGACTCGTCCATCAACGACGAGATCGACAAGATGCGGCATTCGGCCACCAAGGCCTTGCTGGAACGCAACGACGTGCTGATCGTCGCCAGCGTTTCCTGCATCTACGGCCTCGGATCGCCGGAGGCCTACTTCGAGATGTTGATCTTTCTCGAACGCGGCACGCGGGTCGACCGCGACTGGCTGCTGCGGAAACTGGTCGACATCCTTTACGAACGCAACGACTACGACTTTCACCGCGGAACATTTCGCGTCCGCGGGGACGTGGTCGAGGTGTTTCCGGCCTATGAGGAAGCCCGCGCCATTCGCATCGAGCTGTTCGGTGATACGCTCGACGCCATCGCCGAGATCGATCCGTTGCGTGGGCAGGTTCTACGCAAGATCGACAAGGTGGCGATCTATCCTGCCAGTCACTACGTGACGGCGCCTGATCGGATGGAGAAAGCCGTCGCCGGTATCCGCGCGGAGTTGGCGGCTCGGATCGCGGAATTTCGCGCCGAGAACAAGTTGCTCGAAGCACAGCGGCTCGAACAACGCACGCAGTATGACTTGGAACTCCTTGCGGAGATGGGTTTCTGCCCCGGGATCGAGAACTATTCGCGTCATCTGACCGGCCGACAGCCCGGCGATCCGCCGCCGACACTGATGAACTACTTTCCCGACGACTGGCTGCTCGTCATCGACGAGAGCCACGTGACGGTGCCGCAGATCGGCGGGATGTATCGTGGCGACCGCTCGCGCAAGCAGACATTGGTCGATTACGGATTCCGCCTGCCCTCCGCGCTCGACAACCGACCGCTCAATTTCCAAGAGTTCGAAGCGCTGGTGAAGCAAGTGATCTATGTGTCCGCGACTCCGGGCAACTTCGAACTTGAACGGTCGCGTGGCGTGATCGTCGAGCAACTCATTCGCCCAACCGGCCTCACCGACCCGGAGATCGCGGTGCGTCGGGCGCGCGATCAGGTCGACGATCTGCTCGAGGCCATCCGCGAGCGGCTGGCGCGCAACGAGCGTGTTCTGGTCACCACTTTGACGAAGAAGATGGCCGAGGACCTGACCGAATATTTCCAGGAACTCGGGTTGCGCGTCCGCTATCTGCACTCGGATATCGAAACGATTGAGCGCGTCGACATCATCCGCGATTTGCGCAAGGGCGTCTTCGACGTACTGGTCGGCATCAATCTGCTCCGGGAAGGGCTGGACCTACCGGAGGTGTCATTGGTGGCCATCCTCGATGCGGACAAGGAAGGATATCTGCGGTCGGAGCGATCGTTGATTCAAACCATCGGGCGGGCGGCGCGCAACGTCAACGGTACAGTGATCATGTATGCCGACCACGTCACCGACTCGATGCGGCGCGCGATCGATGAGACCAATCGTCGGCGCGCCAAGCAGTTGGCCTTCAACGAGGAACACGGGATCACGCCGCAAACGATCGTCAAGGCAATCGACGCTCGTCTGATCGACGTCGCCGAAGCGGACTACGTCGACGTGCCGGTGGTTGCCGAAGCGGATGCCGAGTACGACATCGCGCTCGACAAAATTCCCAAGCGCGTTGCCGCGCTACAGAAGCAAATGCGCCAAGCCGCGGCGGACTTGGAGTTCGAGCGCGCGGCCGAGCTCCGCGATCAGATTCAGCGCTTGCAGCAGCGCGAACTCGAGCTACGCGACGCTGCTCCCTGACGGCATCGGATTCGGTTCACCCGGAGCGAGAGTGCACCCCGCCCAATTCAACAACGCCGAGGTCTTCGTCGTCGGCGGCTCGCTCGGCATCGGCCGTGCGATCGCCGAGCGCGTGGCCGCCCTCGGGGCGGACGTGACGATATTTGCGCGCCGCCGCGACCCGCTCGAACAGGCGGTCATCGCCGTGCGCGCCGCCAGCAAGCGCGCCGGCCAATGGGTCGCGTGGCAGCAGCTCGACGTGGCCGATCACGAACAAGTCGCTCTGACGATGAGGAGACTGGTCGCCGAACGGCGCGCGCCGGACGTGCTCATCAACTGCGCCGGGCGTGCGTACCCAAGGCGGTTTGAGGACATTACCTATGGGCAGTTTGCCGAGACCCTGCGGGTGAACCTGCACGGGTCATGGAACACGGTGCAAACGGTGCTGCCGTACATGAAAGAGCGCGGCCGCGGCTACATCATCAACACATCATCGATTGCCGGTCTGATCGGCGTCTTCGGTTACACCGATTACTGCGCGTCAAAGTTTGCACTCATCGGATTCTCGGAAGCGTTGCGCAACGAACTGAAGCCGCACGGAATCGCCGTGTCGGTGCTATGTCCGCCGGACACGGACACGCCCGGATTTGCGACTGAGAATCTCACCAAGCCCGAGGAGACACGTGCGATTTCACGCGCGGCGCGGATTCTGTCGGCGGAGGCCGTCGCCGACACGTTGCTGCGTGGCATGGCGCGCGAGACGTTTCTCATCATTCCAGGTCGCGACGGGCGTCTGAGTGTCCTGGCGAAGCGGCTGGCTCCCGGCCTTGTCCGGCGAATCCTCGATCGCATTGTGGCGAAGGCAGGGCAACGTCGCGCCACACAGCCGTCCCATCCGCGCGGTACGGTTTGACACTGCCCGGCAAGCGAATTAGAAAACCAGCGAGCACCAATTCAAACGGAGGCACATCATGGCTCTTCGCATCGGGGACGAAGCCCCGGACTTCACGGCGGATACGACCCAAGGCGCGATTCGTTTTCACGAGTGGATCGGCGACGGCTGGGCCATTTTGTTTTCCCATCCGAAGGATTTCACTCCCGTGTGCACGACCGAGCTGGGCTACATGGCCAAGCTGCAGCCCGAGTTCTCTCGGCGCAACACGAAGGTCATCGGGCTGAGCGTCGACCCGGTGAGTAGTCATGCGAAGTGGGAAGGCGACATCGAGGAGACCCAAGGCGCGAAGGTCACCTATCCGATGATCGGCGATCCGGAGCTGAAGGTCGCGAAGCTCTACGACATGCTGCCCGCCGACGCGGGTACGACTTCAGAGGGGCGTACCGCAGCCAACAACGCGACCGTGCGAACCGTGTTCGTCATCGGCCCCGACAAGAAGATCAAGCTGATGTTGGCGTATCCGATGAGCACAGGCCGCAATTTCGACGAAGTGCTGCGCGTGCTCGACTCGATTCAGCTCACCGCCAAGCATCAAGTCGCGACGCCGGTGAACTGGAAACCCGGGCAGGACGTCATCATCGTCCCGGCTGTGAGCGACGAGGATGCCAAGAAGCGCTTCCCGCAAGGCTGGAAAGCGCCGAAGCCATATCTACGCATCGTCCCGCAGCCGAAGTAGCCGCTGCGAGTGAGTCGTGGAACAGCATCCTCGGCCGCGCGCTTTCCGCGTCCGAGGATGCTGCTAGCTATCGAACACGTCGGCTGAGCCCCCGTAGCTCAGGTGGATAGAGCACAGGATTCCTAAACCCACAGAGGCCCCGGAAACCCTTGTCGCACAAGGCTCCGGGGCTTGCTGTGCCTAGCACATTTTGGTTGGCGTGTGGGTGGCGGGAGGGTGCTCTGCGGACGCTCGCGGGCACAATTTGGGCACAATCCGGGTGACCTCTTTGCTATGCGTGCGGCACCCTGGAAAGGGGGGCCAGGCGTCAGTTTCGACACCCCCGGGAGGGCGCGGCTGGGACGGGAAAGTTTTTGTGGAAATTTCTGGAATGGCAAGTCAGGCGAACTCGAAGGCGATGCAGGGCGCGGCGTTCGAACCGCCGCACGTGTCACGTCGTTAGATACTGA
>Ga0335069_10000474_pt1 | contig 67737 bp, 59 predicted proteins | sample Lox_Sample_11_FD_206714 | JGI IMG/M metagenome (GOLD analysis project Ga0335069, IMG submission 206714) | Soil microbial communities from Loxahatchee National Wildlife Refuge, Florida, United States - Lox_Sample_1.1 | ecosystem: Environmental > Terrestrial > Soil > Wetlands | place: USA...
TGTTGCACATGGATGCGATCCCAGTATCCAAGCGGCGTTACAAGCGCATGTCAGCACCCGCGCAGAAGGCGATCGTCCAGTCGATCCAGCGGATCATGGCGCCGCTGCCTGTGAAGAAGCCGCTCGCCAAGGCAGAGCGCGGCCTGGAGCGTGTGGAAAAACTGATCGAGTTGTTCGAGCCGTTTATCCTGCACCACGAGCACGACTTTGTGGCGGATAATGTGGAGAAGCTTTCCTACGCGTTGGTGCCCGAGGAGCGTCAGACCTTCAGGTATGACACGCGCTCGCTGGACTGGTGGGATTATTGGATCAACGTGCACATTCCAGCTCTGCGGCGCTGGACATATCCGCTGATTGAGGGGCGTCCGCTCGAAGTGCGTGCAGCGCGAAGCCTGAGTCCTGTGGATGTAACGCTCACGAGCGATTCAAAGAGCGCCGGAGGGGCGGCGGAGGAAACGGTGAAGACCGGAACGGATGGGGCGACGTGGCGATTTTCCTGACCGGTTCAACCGGATACATCGGCGCTCATGTCGCCGCTAATCTGCTGGACGGACATGGGGCCTCGCTTAACGTGCTGGTGCGGGCCAAAGATCCTCAGGAAGCCGCAGAACGCCTCTGGCAAGGCCTGCAATTGCACATGCAGTTCCCGCGGTTTGCCGAGCACCTGCAGACGAGACTCCGGATCTTCTGTGGTGATCTCACATCACCTCAATTCGCGTTGGATCGCGATTCGTACGACCGATTGATTCATACGACCGACTCCGTGATTCATTGCGCCGCGTCCCTGAACCGCAAATCCGAAAAAAATTGCTTGAATGTCAACTTGCGTGGGACGCTCGAGGTCATTCAGTTGGCGCGGCATTCGCATCACTACCATGGCCTCCGGCGTTTCAGCGAGGTCAGCACGGTGGCGGTCGCGGGAAAGCGTCAAAACGAAGTCGTCACGGAGGACCTTTCCATCGACTGGAATCGGTCGGATTATGACCCCTACGCGCGCACCAAGAAATTCTGCGAGCACATGACGCGTGAGTTGATGCCGGAAGTTCCGTTGACGATTTTCCGTCCCAGCATCGTTCTGGGCGATAGCCGGCACGCGGAGACGACCCAGTTCGATATGGTGCGAGCGTTTGTTTTCCTGGCCGGGCTGCCGGCGTTGCCGTTTCGTCCGACCGATAAGATTGACATTGTGAATGTGGATTTCGTCGCAGACGCGATCGCTACCTTGCACCAGAAAGAAAATCCACTGCACGACATCTATCATTTGTCATCCGGCCGTAGTTCTCAGACCTTTCGCGAACTCACCGACGCCTTGGCTGCGGCCCAGAGCAAGCGCGGTCCGGTGTTCGTGCCGTTCCTCGAGAAGCCTTTTGCAAGCACCGTGAACGTTATGTCGAACCGGCAGGGTCCCGTGGGACATGGGGCGGCGTTATTGAAAGTGTTCATGCCTTATCTGGTTTGGAACACGGTCTTCGATAACACGCGCGTGACCGCCGAACTCGGCAAGACACCGGTTCCGTTCTCGAAGTACAGCTATCCCTTGCTCAAATTCAGCCAGGAGACGCAGTTCACGTACCCCTACCGGCCGTGGCCCGCGGCCAGAGCGGGAGGGTCTGCCGCATGATGGATTTGGTGCTGGAAGGCTGGGTCTCGGCCATCATCGAGGCCTCCAAAGTGTACTGGATGCTCGGCGCGGGACAGCGCTGGGAGCCGGGCGACAAATTGAAACTGCTCTTCGCCGGCTACAACGGCACGCGCAACATGGGGTCGGACGTGCGGGTCGAAGAGATGCTGCGACAACTGCGGCATATCCTGGGAGCTGAACGCGTCGAATTCTCGGTCATGACGCAAAATTTTGACCGGTCACGCGGATATTTTGCGGAGACGCGCCAGGTATTCCTGCCCGACATCTTTCCACCGTTTCTGGCGAACGAAGTCCCCAGGCATCACGGCGTGGTTGCGTGCGAAGGATCGATGTTCAAGTCGAAGTTCGCCAATGCCCTGACTACCATGATGATCGGGTCTTTGGGTATCGCGGCAGCCCAGAACAAGCTCTCCGTGGGTTACGGCGCCGAGGCGGGCCAGATGGATACGCTGGTCGCAAAGATGTGCGGCCGGTATTGCCGCGAGTCGCTGGTGATCACGCGCAACGAAGAATCGCGAACCGTGTTGCGCGAACTGGGTGTCGCGACTGAACTCGGCACCGATACTGCCTGGACTTTCAATCCGTTGTCCCCGGAATACGGGGAGAGAGCGCTGCGGGAACAGGGGTGGGACGGTCAGAAGCCGGTTCTGGTTGTCTGCCCAATCAATCCTTTTGAGTGGCCGGTGCGAGCGGCTCTGGGAAAGTTTTTTGCCAATAAGATCGCGGGCGCTTACAAGGAGAGTCACTACCGGTCGGTTTATTTTCACAATTCAGGGCCAGCCGCCGACCGTGCCTACGAACATTATCTGAGCAGCATTGGGAAAGCAGTGGATGCTTTTCGGAGGCAACAAGACATTTTTGTGATCATGGTTGCGACGGAACGGCTTGATGCCCGTCCAGCGCGCAAAATAGCGGAGCGGCTTGGCGGAGTTCCGGTTTTGAGTTCCGACGATTACAACATGTACGAACTGGTGAGCATCCTGCGGGCGTGTCACATGATGGCTTCGTCGCGCTACCACGGCATTGTTACGTCGATGCCTGGACTTGTGCCATCGGCGGGCATCACTATGGATGAACGCATTCGCAACCTGATGCAAGAGCGTGGGCATACCGACCTGCTGATGAATGTCGATGACCCCGATCTGGCAGACCGGTTGCTTGGGGCTCTACAAAAGCTCTATGCGGAAGGCGAACGCATTTCCGCCGACATTGCCACCACCGTAGTGAAGAATCTGAAGGTCATGGCGCGGATGGGAGTCTACTTCGAAGAAGAAGTGCAGCGCCGCTATCCCGAATTCCCGACGCGCAAGGGTGAATGGGGATGGCAGGATTATCTACCGCCGATGAATCGCAGATTGCTGGAACTGATTCAACGAGTGGAAGAGGGAAGTCCCATGGCGCGCGTGCCCGCATGAAGAGATGAATTTTCTCATCGACATCTTCGACGCTCTTGAGAATGCGCCGAGCACGACCGTTCTTCAGGAGATTCAGGAAGGCCGAATCTCGGCTCATGTGAATGGGCGGACGTTCCTGGAGTATGTAGGCCGCGCCCGTGCGTTCCTTGCGGCTCAGGGTTTGAAGCGCGGGGATCGGGTGGCTTTGCTGGCACATAACGGCATTCGCTGGGCCGCGCTGGATCTGGCGATCATGGCGGAGGGCCTAGTAGCGGTTCCGCTTTACGCGCGCCAGGCGGCGAACGAACTGATCGCCATCATGAAGGATTGTGACCCCCGTCTAGTGTGTGCGGGTGACCATAAGTTACGTGATGAGATCCGGCAAGCGTGGCCGGCCGGGCCGCCGGTCCACGAATTCAACGACATTTTTGCGTTCTCCCATGGAAGCGAGTCCCGACCGGATCTGGCTCCCTCCGATCCGGTGACGTTGATCTACACGTCCGGAACCTCCGGCGACTCTAAAGGAGTCATCCTCTCCGTCGCCAACGTGACACACATGCTTGGCTGTACCTCCGGCCGTCTAGACCTTCTCATGGAGCAAAGCCCGGACCAGGATCGCGTTTTTCACTATTTGCCGTTTTGTTTTGCAGGTTCCTGGATACTGTTGCTGACCTCGCTCAGGCGCGCCAGTCTTCTCACCCTGAACATGGATCTGACGAAGATCGCGAATGACATGCGGACGGTCGCGCCCGACTACTTCCTGAACGTTCCTGCGCTTCTGGAACGCACACGAAAAGCGGTCGATGAGCAAATCTGGCAAGCCGGCGGATTTGTACAGACGATCTACGCGAAGGCGAAAGCGGCTTGGGTGAGAACGAGCGAAGGAACTGCAGGTTTTGCAGATCGGTTCTGGTTATCACTCGCGGATTCAGTGATTTTCCCGACCATTCGCAAGAAAATGCTTGGCCGCAATCTTCGGGCGATGATCTGCGGGTCGGCGCCGTTAAGTATTGACACGCAGAATTATTTCACGATGCTCGGCATTCCAGTTCTGCAGGTTTATGGGCTGACTGAGACGACGGCGATCTGCACGATGGATGATCCGCGCAATGTCATTCCCGGGCGCGTGGGTCCGGCCATCGACGGAATCGAAATGCGGCTCGGCGAAAATGAAGAGATCGTCGTTCGCGGGCCAAACATTTTTGCCGGTTACTGGGATCGCCCGGAAGAAACTGCCAAGAGCCTGCGGGATGGTTGGTTTCACACCGGCGATCAGGGAGAGGTGGATGCCACCGGCAACTGGAAGATCGTTGGACGGCTGAAGAACCTGATCATTTTGGGTTCCGGGCACAACATCGCGCCGGAGCCCATCGAAGAAAAGGTGCTGGAAAAATTGCCCTCGGCGTCGCAGGTGGTGCTCGCAGGCAATGGCAAGGGCTATCTGTCGGCGATTATTACCGGCAAAGTCAGTGACGAGGCGGTCCAGGCGGCCATTGATGCGGTCAACCCGCAGTTGCCACACTACAAGCAGATTCGCGCATTTGTCGTGCGGCCCGAGCCTTTTACGATTGAAAGCGGCCTCCTGACGGCCAACGGGAAGCTGCGGCGCGATTTGATCGCCGCCACCTTGAGCCGTGAGATTGAAGATATGTATCGGGTGAAAGCGGCGGTCTGATTCCTCACATTTCTTATGCCAGTCAACTTTGAAGGCAAGGCAATCTCGTGGAGTATTCGCGACAGCGCAATCGAACTGGCGCTGCGGCGGCAGCCGTGCAACGAGATTGGTTCGACTTCACTGACAGAACTTGAGATATTTGCTGACTCGCTCGACGAACTGACTGCCAGGACTCACGCGCTCATCATCTACTCCGAGATTCCGGCAGGCTTTTGTGCGGGCGCGGATTTGAGAGAGCTATACGAACGCTCTCAGGCAATGGGAAAAGCGGCGGCAGCTTCAGGAGTGCGGGAATTCCTGGAGCGCATTCACCGCGTGCTGAATACTATCGATGCAGTGCCGTTGACGACCATCGCCGCCGTTCACGGTGTCACATTTGGGGGCGGCTTGGAACTGGCGCTGGTTTGCGACCTGATCATCGCCGACAAAATGGCGCGCTTTTGCTTTCCTGAGTTGCGCCTCGGACTGGTTCCTGGGTTCGGTGGAATCCCTCGCCTGAAGCGGGACCTAGGCAACGGAGTGATTCGCGATTTACTGCTTACGGGCCGAAGTTTCAATGCCACGAAGGCACAAAATACGGGCCTGGTGAGCCAGGTGGTTGCAGAAGGAGAAGCATTGCGAGTGGCTCGTTCGACGGCAGCGCAACTCAGTAAATTCGATAAGCAAACGAGCGTGGCCGCGAAAAAATTCATCAAGCCGATTCCTTACGAGGAACTGCGACAAGAGATTGATATTTTCTGCGAGTTATTCATGCAGCCGGCGGTGGAGCAGGGGCTGCGCAAGTTCGTGGAAAGTACGGAAGCACAGCCTTATCTGCCGTAGGGTCATCCAATGGCTGTGCGGGCTAAACCACATTTGGCGAGAACGAAATGCAAACGATGGATCAAACTCTCGAGGAAGTGTTGAAACTGGCTTCGACGCACTTCAAGGTGCCGCGCGAGAAACTCGCTGCGGATGATGATTTTTTCAAGACGCTTGGCATCGACAGCTTGCAAGCACTCGACCTGCTTACGCGCCTGGAGAACCACTTTCGGGTGGAATTGCCCGACTATGAACTGCAGGGAGTCTCGGATTTTCGGACCCTGGCGAGCCGCATTCAGGCTCGTTTGTAGGAGCACGTTATTCCGCTTTCAGGGCGAGAACGGTTCGCCAAATTGAACTGCAGGTAATGCTTTGATAAACAGTGAAATGCTGCTTCTTTCCTCCTCTGTGGTGAAATAAGAGTTTCATGCTGGATTTGCACAAGTATTCGTGTCTCGGGGCAGCCCTGCGCGACGCGCTGGACCGCTGGCCGAACGAGACCTGCCTGATCGAGGCGGACCGCGATCGCGAGAAGACGCGGCTTACCTATTCGGATTTCAAGACACTGGCGACGCCGCTTTCGCGCGCTCTGCAGGATGCGGAATTTCGCCCGGGTGATCGCGCGGCGATCATCATGACCAACCAGTCCAAGTGGCTGGTCTCTGCGTATTCGATCTTTTTCTGCGGCGGCGTGCTGGTGCCCCTTGATTACAAACTCACGGCCAGCGAACAAATCCAACTTCTTGCGCATTCGCGTTCGAAGTTTCTCATCGTCGATTATCACCTGTGGCGCGCGATCATGCAGGCGCCGGAGTTCGCTACCCTGAAGGTGAAGACCATCCTGGTCACGGAAGCGCCGTTGCGGGTTGACCTGGGCGGCGCTTATCGCTGGGAAGATTTCCATCGTAAAGGTGAGCCACAATTCGTAGAGCGCACCCGGGAAGACGTGGCCTGCATTGTCTATTCGTCTGGTACTGGAGGTCGCCCCAAGGGATGCGTTCTCACACATGAAAGCTATCTTGAGCAGTGCATTGCTCTGACCACGTGGTATCCATTTGCGCCGGGTGTTCGGTATCTCAGCATCTTGCCGACCAATCACGCCATCGATTTCATGGTAGGTTTTATCGGCCCATTCGTCTGCGGAGCCTGCGTGGTTCATTTACGCACCTTGCGTCCTGAATTTGTTCGAGATGCTTTTGTGCGTTACCGGATTACGTACATGAGCCTGGTCCCGATGGTGCTCAAGAATCTGGAGCGCGGTCTGAGGGCGAAGTTTGACGAGCTGCCAAAATCTAAGAGATTTGTGCTGGAGCGCCTGATCGCGGTGAACAAACTCTTGACGAAGGACCGTCCGCGGGTGGGCATTAGCCGCATGCTGTTAGGCCAAGTCCACAAAGCGTTTGGCGGACAACTGAAAACGCTGATTGTTGGGGGTGCCTTCAGTGACCCTGCCACCCTGCAGTTTTTCTACGATCTCGGGATTCCGGTCGCGAATGGTTATGGGCTGACTGAGGCCTGCACCGCGGCGACGGTGAACGACCTCAAGCCTTTCCGGGCCGATACGGTCGGCAAGCCGCTGCCGGGCGTCGAAGTACGAATCCTCAGCCCCGATAGTGAGGGCGTAGGACAAGTTGCAATTCACGGGAAGACGGTGATGTCGCATTATCTCGACGATCCGGAGTTGACAGCGCAAACCATCGTAGACGGGTGGCTCTTGACGGGCGATCAGGGTCGCTTCGACGGTGATGGGCATTTGCAACTCGCCGGCCGCAAAAAGAACATGATCGTCACCGACGGCGGCAAAAACATTTATCCCGAAGATATCGAAATGGTCTTCGACGGCCTGCCGGTGAAGGAATACTGTGTTTTTGCGGCCAATTATGTCTGGCCGGTGAAGCGGCTTGGGAACGAAATGCTCTTTGTCGCCCTTCGATTAGAAAACAATCAAAAATTCGATGACGTCCTTTTGAACGAGCTCAATGCGCGCAACCGGCGCCTGCCGGACTTCAAGCGCGTAGGCGGATACTTGATTTGGAGCCGCGATTTTCCTCGCACCGCGTCGTTGAAAATCAAGCGCACGATCCTGGCTGAAGAAATCGGCCAAACTGCCGATCGCGGCGCGATCGTCTCTCTGTGAACGACGGTTATCTAGCCATTGTCAACCCGCATGCGGCCGGAGGCCGTTGCCGAGATCTGTTCGCTCCCGTACTCGACAGGCTAAAGGGGGCCGGTGTGCGCATCGAGGTGGCTGAGACAAAGGCACGTGCCCACGCGTCCGAGTTGGCCCGCGATGCGTACCGCCGCGGCTGGCGTCAGTTCATCGCAGTAGGCGGCGATGGTACTTCGTATGAAATCGTCAACGGTCTTTTTCCGGATGCCGTGGGAGCCGAACCGCCCGTTCTGGGTTTTCTTCCTCTCGGTACTGGCAATTCGTTCTTGCGCGATTTCACCAAAGGCGGCGTGGAGGGCGCAATGGAAGCTCTCATCGCCGGGCGGCGACATCCGTGTGATGTGATGCGGATGCGGCATCGCCATGGGGTCGCCTATTACATCAACCTACTGAGCGTAGGTTTCGCTGCCGACGTGAACGAGATGCGCTCGCACCGCTTTGCCCGCTACGGCACAACCGGCTACTTCCTGTCGATCTTCACCCAACTGGTTAAACTGCATCGCCGGCCCTTTCCCGTGCGGGTAAATGAACAAGGAGACTTTGACAGGCGCCCGTGCCTGTTTTTGACTTTTAACAATAGCAAGTTCACCGGCGGCACCATGATGATCGCCCCGGACGCTCGAGTTGACGATGGTCTCATCGAGTACGTGCGCTGGGGGCCGATCGGCCGTCTTGGACTGATCCGAAACCTGTCCACACTTTACGATGGAACCCATACAAAACATCCACTGGCGGAACGACAGGGCGTGCGGCGCGTAGATTTCGACTTGAGCGGGAAGGTCGACGTCATGGTCGATGGAGAAGCCGAGAGTTGGCATTGTGAAACCCTGGACGTGCTGCCCTCGGCGCTGCGCGTCGTGGTATAACGACTGGGATGGCTAAAAACGAAACGACATCAAAACCTGTCGAACCAGCGGCGGGCATGAGCCCGTTCCTGCGGAACGCCATCATTGCAGTCGTTCTGGTGGCCGCATTCGCGGCGGCGTACTACGTGGGCTATTACCGGAGAAACGCGCACAAGTTGGATAACTTTGCCCGCTGCCTGGGCGATCGCGGGGTAAAAATGTACGGCGCCTACTGGTGCCCGCACTGCGCGGAGCAGAAGGAGTTATTCGGCGAGGCGTTCAAATTTGCCCCTTACGTTGAGTGCGGGGTGGCCGGCAATCGTTCCGCCGAGCAACAGGTTTGTAAAGACGCCGGAATTCACCACTTTCCGACGTGGCAGTTTCCTCCTGTGGGCGAGCGCGTGGAGGCTGTGATGCCGCTGGCTGATCTTTCGTCGCGAACCGGGTGCCCGCTGCAATGACGGGTACGGCCAGGCGCCTGTTCACAATCATCGCAATTCTTGCCGTCCTGGGGATCGGGGTCTCGTCTCTTTCGCTGCAACATCATTACGCGAAGTCCAAAACCAGCTATTGCGATTTTGGGGAGAACTTCAACTGCGATCTGGTCAATCGGAGCCAGTATTCAGCGATTGCTGGTATTCCGGTCGCACTGATTGGCATCGCCGGCTATGCGGCGTTGCTGGCTCTATCGACACTCTATCGCGAGAAGGCTGAGACGCCTGGAATGTTGCTGGTGGCCTCGGGCGCTGGCCTGGCTTTCGCGCTGTATTTGACATACGTCGAGGGGGTGATCCTTCAGGCCTGGTGCATCCTGTGCCTGACATCGATGATCACGGTGCTGCTGATCACGGTGTTCTCGGCGGTTCTGCTAACGCACTCAATGCGCAAGTCGACTCCCTGATACGCTGAACCCTGCATGAGCGAAACCGCTTCCGAACAATCAGCCCAGGTCCAGGCGAATCGGGATCCATCGATCGTGGGCGATTTGCGGCTGCACGAGTTTTCGAGCCGGACCTTCCGCAATCAACGGATGCTGCGCATCTGGCTCCCGCCGCGCTACGATGCGCCTGAAAATACGGACAGGCGCTATCCAGCGTTCTACCTGAACGACGGCCAAAACTTATTCGATGTCTCAACCGCATACGCCGGCGTGGAATGGCAAGTGGATCAGACGGCCGACCGCCTCATCCGTCAGGAGAGAGTGGCGCCGATGATCTTTGTTGGCATCGATAACGCCCGGGAGCAGCGCATCCGCGAATACCTGCCTTATCGTTCCGTGAACCCACCCGTGTTGCGCCCGGCGGGAACACGCTACGCCGATTTTCTTATGAAGGAAGTTATGCCGTTCGTCGGAGAGAGATATCGTGTCGCCGAAGGATCTGCTAACACGGGACTGGGTGGATCGTCGCTAGGCGGCTTGATCTCGCTGTTCGTCGCCATCGACCGGCCCGGGGTGTTCGGCCGCCTGCTGCTCGAAAGTCCTTCGCTGTGGGTCGCCAACCGGAGAGTGCTGCGCGATGCCCGGACATTTCGGGATTGGCCAGAGAGAGTTTTCCTGGGGGTGGGTACCCGGGAAGTCGGACGCGAAGAAAAGGACCGGGAGACCGTCGAGAGCGTTACGACTCTCGCGAACATCCTGCGGCGCGCGGGACTGGATGATGAGCGGCTCATTGTGGATATTGAGGAGGGAGCAACTCACAGCGAAGGCGCCTGGGCCAAGCGATTCCCACAGGCTCTTGAGTTTCTGTTTGGCCGCAACCTTACCTAACGTGCATTTGCCACGCCCGAGACTTGGTTCGGGCTGGATAATCGAACGGGCAGTCTGCAAATCATCCATAGGAGCAATGTCATCGCGACGACCGAAAGCTGGACGCGCGACCAACGAGCGAGAATCCCAAGCAGGGGTAGCAGGTATACGAGATAAAGCGCAATCAAAAATCTCTCAGAAATTGAATCCCACCCCCACGCCTTAACCCAGTCAGCGACGAACAGCAGAGCCGGTGCCAAGATAACCAGATCGTAGACGGTGAGGTGTGGGCTCACAAGTACGGTCGCGAGCAAGAGCGCCGAATAGCGCAAGCTCAAGGGGAGCATGGACCGCCAGCATTGCAACGTCATCCACACCACCAACAGGGAGCAGAACACGTAAAGTAGATTCGCGATCGGTGGATCGGGGATCAGCATCTGCCAGAAGGTTCGCAGGCAGTGCGTTTGCTCGATCCTGGGTTCCAGTTGCGGAAGCATATATTCCACGTGCGTGATTTGATGAACGTAGGACCGCATCGCGGCCGTTCCGTAGTATGCCCACCCTAAGAGCAGTTGTGCCGCTCCCGTGATTGCCGCGCCCGCCAGTGCGCGCCAGGCAAGCATTGCGCAAAAGACGATAGCTGTGACCAGCAGCAGTTGAGGCTTGAAAACCAGGCACCCGAGCGCCAATCCAGCGGCAAACTCGCGCTGACCGCGTAGGAAAAGGTATGCCGCAGTGAAGCAGGCGAGCGCGATGGCCGAGTTTTGCCCCCATGCTATGAGGTTGAAGAATGCGGGCGAGGCCAAGGCCAGGATCAGCACGGGTTGCGAGTATGGCCGCAGATGAGGGCAGGTGCGCCAAACGCTGAACACACAGAGCCCGTACAGAACACTGGAGCACAGCAGCCACGCCACCAGAGCCATGGGGTAGGAGAGTTTCGCGAACGGACCGAACAGAAGCGAAACCTGCGGAGCGTACAGAGGAAGGTATGTCGTCTGGGCAGCCTCGGGAATGCGCTGGCCCAGAAGTTGTGTCTGCTGCGGGATGTTGTACAGATCGGCTCCGCGATGCTCGCGGGCCAGCAAGCCGAGAGTATAGAAATGCAAGAAATCCGTGCCTTTGATCAATCCATTGCGATCGCGAAGTCCGGGAGTGGATAGAACCCATGCGTAAACAATCCACAGACCTAAAGCAAGACTGATCCCCTGGGCGCTCAGGCGGCGAGCCGTCAGCCATTTTGGTTTTGCCGATGCGATTGGCACCATACGCGGTGATCCATCATAGTGGCTGCCGATCTGATCGTGAATGGGAGTTGGAGTGAGCCGGCGGCCGCTTGGGGGCCGGTCCTGAAACAGAAGAGGTCACCAGACCGGATTGCCTTCGCTATCGCGAAAGACGAACTCCTCAGTCCCGCGCTTCATCTTTCTAGCGAGAATTGCCTCGGTTCCCGAGAGGTTGACCTTAACCCCTGTGATCTCGACCACCTCACCGGCATGAAACGACAACCCATACTCATGGATCAGGCGTGCGGTTCCAAGGTGAACCTCCAAGGCTTTTCCGTCAGGCATGCGCAGAAGAAGGTGAGCGCCAAGCCCTCCACTCACTGGGCAAGACCGTTCCCGCGACTCCAGAATCGAGCCTTTAAAAACCGCCTCGGCAGCTTTGTCATAGTGTGGCGATTGCGCTGTTTGCGCGAAAACGATAAGAGCAACACCCAGCAGCAGGAAGGTCGAAATGCACCGCATAAGCCGAGCCTCGGGCGAGTGATCGCGAAGAGATCGGATCGCCTAAGCGCAGTATCAGCGCGAGAGCAGATCGACAGAGTGATGACGGTCACGTACAGCCGTGATGATCGGAAGACGCAGGTCCGCGCGGTTGTAATATAACTATCTATGCAACATTCGTTTAGGAGGATTTAGTGATTTAAGACTTAAGGTGTGGACCTACGACTTTCGTGCGCAGACCGCTAGTGATTCAGGCGCCGAAGGAATTCCTGCTCATCCATTCGATACTTGAAAGCCTTGTGACCGTCAATGAAAACTACCGGGACTTCATCGCAGAACTTGCGGCGCAGCTGGTCGTCTGAATCGACGTCAATTTCGCTCCACTGGAAGCCGCCCCGCCGATGCAGCTTAATGAGGCTTTCTTTTACCAACTCGCACAGATGACAACCCTTCCGAGTGTAAAGCTGAACGTGGCGCAATTCAGACATTGGCGCAGAGTCTAGCATTTTGCTCAGGATCGATCTACTGGGGCGCGATACCCGGCCCGGTCTGGCAAATCTCCCGAAGGAGACCGCGTCCGGGCGAGAACAGTTAAAATTCGGGTCATGATGAATCAGGACAACGGGAAGCCGCTCGGCGGACAGGCTGTCGTAATCACGGGCGGAGCAAAGCGTCTCGGCCTGTACAGTGCCCGCGCGCTGGCGGACATGGGGGCCGATGTCGCGATTACTTATCGCAGGTCCGCCAGGGAAGCGCGCGCCGCCGTCGCCGAATTGCTGGAGCGCGGCGTGCGAGCCTTCGCAATCCCTTGCGATATCACCAACGAAAAAAGTGTTCGGTCCGCAGTTCGGGACGCCGCAAAGAAGCTGGGCGGCATCGACATCCTCATCAATAACGCCGCCAATTACGAAACCGCCGACTTCGACAAAATTTCTGTAAAGCAATGGGATGCCATCTTCGCCTCGAATACCCGAGGGCCATACCTGGTGACCCGCGAAAGCCTGAAGTGGCTGCGTGCGCGGCAAGGACGAGTCATCAATATGGGATCGCTTGGAGGCGTGCTACCGTGGCCGACCCACGCTCACTACTGCTCGTCGAAGGCTGCGCTGCACATGCTCACGAAAGTGATGGCCAAAGCCTTAGCTCCTGAGATCGCCGTCAATGCGATAGCGCCAGGAATGATTGATCTGGGCGAGGTTGCGGCGAAGCCGTTTATGCGCCGGATGGCGCGCCAGACGCCTATGCGCCGAAACGGGACCGGAGACGACATCGCTGCGGCTGTCCGATTTTTTTCCAGCGCTCCTTCGTTTATCACGGGACAGATTTTGGTGGTGGACGGTGGCCTCTCGCTTTAGGCAGAGCAGGCAAGTGGGGCACCGCTTCCTCGAATTTGTCAGCTTCGCGCGCTTTCCTGTATGGTCGAACTTTGTCTCGCCTATGGCCATCGTCCCCGCAGCTTGCACGCGATTTTCCTGGGTTCTGATATCTCTAAGCCTGATCGCATGGCTTCTCCAGCCCGCTTTCGCGCAGGCGCCGGCTCCGGAGTCCGGCGGTCACGAAGTGCAACTGTGGACAGGCGGCGGGTATACGGTCCCGGGTGGGACCAAGGATACCGGCGTATGGAATGCCGGGCTGCGCTATGGCTGGATTCTGACCGACTCACATGGCCCCAGTTTCCTGAAGGGGCGGTTTGAATATGCGCTCGATGCCATTCCGCTGTTTCTCGTCTTTCAACCAGCGAATACTGCCTACGGCATTGCCTTTGACCCGGTCGTGCTGAAATGGAACTTTACCGCGACCGGAAGGTTCTCCCCGTTCGTGGAGCTAAATGGTGGAGTTCTCTTCACTAACCACGATGTCCCGACGGTTGCCAACAACGTGAACTTCACGACCAGTCTTGCGATCGGTACGCATGTTCTTCGCGAGAAATACAACTGGAGCGTAGAAGCGCGTTACATGCACATCTCTGACGCCGGCCTCACGGTTCCAAACCCTGGCATCAACACCGTGCAAGTCCGGCTTGGAATCGGCAGATTTTTACCGCCCCGTCCTCACGGAAAATAATTGACAGCATCTGAGCGAGTGAGAATGCTATGCGGTCGCTACTGCAGAAGCTTCCGGCAAAGCAGGATTCGGCTTGATCAGCTTGAACAAGGCTACGTTGGCCACAATCGTCAGCAGGGAAGCGGCCAGGGTCGCGTGGTAGATCTCGGGCGTAATGAGCTTCGCCTGTAAAGAAATCCGGGCGAGAATAAACGAAAACTCTCCGATTTGAGTGAGACCGATTCCGACCCGCAGCGGAGTGTCGCCGCGGTAACCGAAAAGACGCACGATCCCCGCCCAGATCGCGAACTTTCCCACGAGTACGAGGAGTACCAGAAGCAAGATCATCTTCCAACTTTCGGCCCAGGTGCTGGGATTGAGTAGCATCCCAACGCTCACAAAGAAAAATGCGACGAACACATCGCGGATCGACTGGGTCTGCAGCGCGAGTTTGTGCGTAAAGTCGGAGGTTCCGAGAAAGAGCCCAGCCAGAAATGCACCTAACGCCAAGGACAGTCCAACGGCTTCGGTGAGTGCGGCAATCCCCATGCAAATCGTCAGCGCCAGCAGCAGCGAGATCTCATCATTGCAGGTTCTTTCCACGCGTGCCAGAAGTGGAGGCACGAGTTTCCAAGCCGCCAGCGCAATCGGCACCAACATGACCAAGGCTATTCCAACCTTGGAAAGAACCTGGGTGAAACTTAGCGGACTCTCGGGAGACAGGCTCGGCAGAGCGACAGTCAGGATGACGACGGCGAGGTCCTCCACTAATGTCAGCGTGATCATGACTCGACCTGCCTCGCTCCCGAGTTCTCCGCGGTCCATCAGGAGCCGCATCAGAACCATGGTGCTGGCCACCGAAACGATGCAGCCAACCGCGACTCCCTGGCCGAGTGGCCACCCAAGTAGCGCGCCCACCCCGGTTCCCATGCCGATAGAGAGCAGAATTCCGAGCGGGGCTCCTGCCAAGGCAACCCAACGCACGCGAAGCAGTTCGGGAATCGAGAATTCAATCCCGATGGAAAACATCAAAAGAATGACGCCAATCTCCGCCATCACATCGAACTGGTGCACGTCGTGCACGCGGGGGCCCGGCGTCAGTGGGCTGAGAATCAAGCCGGCGAATACGTAGCCGAGGAGGATGGGTTGGCGCAAACTCCAGGCGACGAATCCACACGCAAGAGCAGCGGCGAAGACCAGGGCAATGTCGCGAAAGAGATAGTGCTCGGGCATCTGCGAGATCCTCGGGGTGCGCTGAAAGTCTAGCATCCGCTCGTCCATCTTCGCGCTGGGTGTCCGAGTCATGTTCTGGTGTCTTTTGCGAGCCGGCGTATGCGATGCGGTTCGCATCAGAGAAACCGGCTTCCTCTTTAGAGGATTCACCCGATGCGCGAAGGCTCTGGCACTGAGTACGATCGTCTCGCTCACTCAATCAACCTGTTTGGAAGGGGAACTTCATGACGCTTGGGAAATTTCTGCTTTCGTCGACGATGACGCTGGGAATCGCGGCCAGCCTGCTCGCGGCGCCTCGCCAGGATAGTGCGAAGCAAGATATGAAGAATGCAGGGAACGAGACTAAGCAGGCTGCCAAAGACGCAGGCAGTGCAACCAAGAAGACGGCGAAAAAGACTGGCCATACGGTAAAGAAAGACACAAAAAGCGCAACCCACAAAGCTGCGAAAAAGACCGACGCAGGAGCGCAGAAGGTCGAAAACAAGACGCAGCAGTAGGCATGGCTTTCGCTGAGTCGAACGGGAAGGCCCACGGCCTTCCCGCCTCACAGAGGGCCGTTCCGCAGTCCAGCACTCCTTGTTTCAGACACTTCGCGTTGCTCTATCTCGCTTTCCCCCTTTATGCTTGACGGTCATGTCTACTCTCGTGGAGTGCGTACCGAATTTCTCCGAAGGCCGGGATAAAGCCAAGGTCGATGCGATTGTGGAAGCCATGAAGATGAGCGGGGTATACCTGCTCGATCGCGAGATGGATGGCGACCATAATCGCTGTGTGATCACGCTGGTGGGCGAACGCGAAGCCATCCAGGAAGCGACGATTCGCGGCGTAGGAAAAGCTGCCGAGGTCATCGACCTCACTAAACACCAGGGGGCGCACCCGCGCATGGGTGCGGCCGATGTAGTGCCTTTCATTCCCATCGAAGGCGTGACTCTCGAAGATTGCGTCGCAATGGCGAAGCGTGTTGGCGCAGAGATCTGGAAGCGATACCAGATCCCGGTTTATCTATACGAGTCTGCGGCGACGACGCCCGAGCGGCAGAATCTCGAGAACATTCGCCGCGGACAGTTCGAAGGGATTCGTGACGAAATCGCGACGAACCCTGCAAGGAAGCCGGACTTCGGCGATCCGAGAGTGCATCCGACAGCAGGGGCGACGGTCGTGGGCGCCAGAAAATTCCTGGTGGCGTACAACGTCTTTCTGAATACGCCGGACGTGGACGTAGCCAAGAAGATCGCGAAGGCGGTGCGCTTCTCATCCGGCGGTCTCCGCTTTGTGAAGGGAGCGGGTTTTCTGGTCCGCGGAATGGCCCAGGTATCGATGAACCTTACCGACTTCGAACAGACCCCCATTCACCGGGTTTTCGAGTTGGTGAAACGGGAAGCTGCTCGTTATGGCGTTACCCCGATTTCCAGCGAGATCGTTGGACTGATTCCGAAAAAAGCTCTTGAGCAAGCTGCGGAGTGGTTTCTTCAGGTCGAGAATTTCGATTCATCTCTGATTCTGGAAAATCGCCTGGCCGCGGTTATGGGCGGAAAGATGGTGGTGGGTGGCTTGCGAGCGGGAGTCGAGCCATTTGTGGAGCAACTCGCCGCGCCCACAGCAACTCCCGGGGGCGGGAGTGCGGCCGCAGCGGCCGGAGCTATGGCCGCCGGGCTCGCACACATGGTGGCCGCGATGTCTCGCGGCAAGAAAGCGTATCTCCAGCATGAGTCGGAGTTGAGTGCTGCAATTGGCCGGTTGTCGGAGCTTCGCGAAGAACTCAAAGCCGCGGTCGATGCGGATGCTGAGTCCTACAACTTGGTCATGAAGGCTTACAAGCAGGCGAAAGAGTCCTCTGAGGGGGATGCCATCATCGATGCGGCCCTGAAACAAGCGACCACGATTCCCTTGCATGTGGCCGAGAGGGCGCGGGAGGTGTTTCGCCTTGCCACCGAGCTGGGCCCGGTCACCAACCCCAACATGAAGTCCGACCTAACCACGTCCAAGGCGCTGGCGGAAGCCAGCGTCGAGGGTGCGCTGGCGAACGTGGAAATCAATCTGGATTCGATGAAAGACGCCGCCTGGGCGGCCGAGACGCGGCGTAAAGCTGCCAGCCTTGCACCATAGGGCTCGGGTTAGTTGCCAAACTGGTTCGGTCCGAGGCTGGCCGAGCCGCTGTGGGACAGGTGTCCAACCCGTCAACGCGCGGCGAGCACTTTCGTTAGGCGCCGAACCGCAACCAATAGAATAGAATTGGGTTTACATGGTTGACTCGCGGGCATCGTCCTGCATCCAATGTACAGATTCCTGAGGTTTTCTATGAAATTTGCGAAAAGTCTGATGGTACTGTTCTGTCTTTCCGTGGCGGCCTTGGCGATGCCTCTGGGCAGCTCCTCGCGCAGCATCATTCCGGCGGACATCCAGCAGATTATCTCGGTCGATTACCGCGCATTGCAGGATTCGCCCACGGCGCAGCAATTGAAGCAGCAGGTGCTTCCCCAGAGCCTGAAGCAGTTTGAAGAGGCTCTCAAGGCAGTTGGCATCGACTCGGACAAGGATGTCGACCAATTGACCTTCATCGCCTACCGCCAGGGCAAACAGGGAGTGCGCACCGTAGGTGTGGCTCAGGGCTCGTTTCAGCAGAAAGTTGTCCTGAAAAAGCTGCTGACCAAGAAGATCATGCCGACCAAGTACGGTGTTTCGGCCAAGATCTATCCGATGGGTAACGGAATGGAAATGTCCTTCCTGGACGAGAATTCGTTGCTCTTCGGCGACGATAGCGCCATTAAAGGTGCATTGGACGCACGCGATGGCAAGGTTCAGACCATCGACAGCAATTCCGACATGGCGGACATGATGTCGGCGGTGGATGGGGCGCCCGTTTGGAGCTTGCTTGACCAGCAGGGAACGCAGAACATGATGCGCTCTGCGCTGGGCGATGCTTCCAAGGTCGCGGACTACGACACGATCAAGAAGCGCCTGGTGGGCTCGCGTTACACCATGAACTTCTCCAACGGCGTCAATTTCGACCTGGATGTGATCACGTCCGATTCGATGACTGCCGCGACCATGTCCTCGCTGGTGAAGGCGGGCATGCTCTACAAGAAGATGAATGCGACGCCGATTGAGAAGGTCGCGATCGACGCGGTTACTGTCGACTCTGACAGTTCGAAAGTTCAGCTGCACTTCAAGACTGACGACAAAAACTTCCAGGCCTTGTTGCACTCGGAGTTGTTTGCTGCCGTTTCGCGTTAAAGATTGCGTTGAAAAGCACAAGGCGCGGGATCATTCCCGCGCCTCAGTTTATTCGCGAAAGCACTTTCGTGGAGCGCATTCTCATTCAGGCGCTCAAAGGTCTCGCCGGCGCTGGCTGCTGGGGTTTACTTCATCTTCGCCGCTGCGTGTGCTTCCCGCTTCGCCTTGGCCCAGCCCTCTTTATTCGCCTGCCGCGCACGGCCGATCGCCAGCGCGTCCTGCGGAACGTCTTCGGTCAGGCACGAAGCCGCGCCGATATAGGCGCCGCTACCGATCTGTATGGGCGCAACCAGTGTCGTGTCACTGCCGACGAAGACTCGGTCGCCGATGACAGTCTTGTGCTTGTGCACGCCGTCGTAGTTGCAGGTAATGGTGCCCGCGCCAACATTGACGCCTTCGCCGACCTCCGCGTCGCCGAGGTAGGTCAGGTGATTCGCCTTGGATCCCTTGCCCAGCTTCATCTTCTTCGTCTCAACGAAGTTTCCCAAGTGAGCCCCTTCGCCGATGTCGCTGCCCGGTCGCAAGCGCGAGTAGGGTCCGATGACGGCGTTTGCCGCGACGTTGGAATCGTCCATGATCGTTCCCGGATTGATCAGCACGCCATCGTCGATGACAGAATTGGTAAGCACGCTGTAGGAACGAATCCGGCAATCCGAACCGACGCGCGTTTTGCCGATGAGTTGAACGAACGGTTCAATAATCGTGTCGGCACCCACTTCCACCGACGTATCGATCACACAAGTCGCCGGGTAGAAGATCGTGACCCCCTGTTCCATGAGTTGATAGCATTTGGCCAGCCGAAGTTGTTGGTCGATCTCGACGAGTTCCGCGCGAGTGTTGCCTCCAAGTATTTCTGTCGGATTTTGCGTCTTGGTTGCCAGCACCGGGCGCTTTGACTTCGTCAGTACATCTGCCATATCAGTCAGGTAATACTCGCCGTGGGCGTTGGCGTTGGAGAGCCGGTCGATATGTCCATACAGGTCGCGTACGCTGAAAGCATAGAAGCCCGAATTAATTTCGCGAATTTTCTTTTGCGCCGGAGTTGAGGCTTTTTCTTCGACAATCGCGCGCACTTCTGGTCGATTCGCGCTCCTTCGCAGGACGCGTCCGTAGCCGGTCGGATTGTCGAGTTCTGCGGTCAGCAGAGTCATAGCTGCTTTTCGGCTCAGGTGGAAGTCGCGGAGCGCAGCGATTGTCCCCGCCGTGATCAGCGGTGCATCGCCAGACAGGACGAGCACGTGATCGTAGGACTTCACCGCGTCCCGCGCCACCATCAAAGCGTGGCCAGTGCCGCGCTGTTCCGCTTGAAGGACAAAGTTGATACCCGTTTCTTCGACCGCCTTCTGTACCTGGTCCGCCTCGTGCCCAATGACGGCAAATACATCTCTTGCGGGAACCACCTGCTTCGCGGCGTGAACCACATGCGCCAGCAAGGGCTGACCGCCAGCCGTATGCAGGACCTTGGGGTGCTTTGATTTCAGGCGGGTGCCTTTTCCGGCCGCCATGATGACAATGGCAAACCGCGGCGGTGAAGGAGGGACTGGAGTGGATTTCGGCATCGATTTCAATATAGCGTGCTGAGAAGAAAGGGGACTAGTGACTACAGTGCGTTAGGGCCGTGCGATTTCTGCCGACAGCTTGGAGCGTGTCGCAGGAGAGCGCATGGCAATCTCAAGAAGATCCCGCGCAACCGCGTCCGTGGCATGCCGGGCGACGCCAGCCTCCTCGATGTATTCGCCGAGAATCGGGCAAACTCCCATCTTCTCGATTGCTTCCAAGTCCGCCACGATCTGTGCGGCTCCCTCCAGAGCATACTTGGCCTTCAGTTCCGAAGACGCGGGCTGGCGATTCACGAGGGCGTAATCAAACACGGGTCCGCCCGCATGATTGTCGAGCGCGCGAATATGGTCGGAGGCGGTCAGTCCCAGGCTTTCATTTGCCTGGGTCATCAGATTGCAGATGTAAATCTTGATCGCGGGAGAGGTCTGAATCGCCTCGGCGATTCCGCGCACCAGCAGGTTCGGAATCAGGCTCGTGAACAAGGAGCCCGGCCCGATCGTGATCACGTCCGCGCGCGCGATTGCCTCGAGTGTCTGCGGCAAAGGCTCGACGTTTCCCGGGACCAGGCAGAGCTCTTTGATCCGGCCTTTGCTGGCCGTGATACGGGTTTCTCCCCGAACCTTGCTGCCATCATCCATTTGGGCTTCGAGCTCGACATTGGATGCGGTCGCCGGGTAGATGTGCCCGCGTGTAAGCAAGATTTCTGAGGACAGCCGGACCGCTTCGGCAAAGTCGTTGGTGATCGAGGTCAATGCGGCAAGAAACAAGTTTCCGAAGCTGTGGCCTTCGAGCCCCGAGCCTTTGTCGAAACGGTGACGGAACAGCTTGGAGAGAAGAGCTTCGTCTTCCGAGAGAGCGACGATGCAGTTACGGATGTCCCCCGGCGGCAGCATGTTGAACTCTTTGCGCAGGCGGCCGCTCGATCCACCATCATCGCTGACGGTGACTACGGCGCTCAGTTCGGAGATGACTGGAGTCGCAGCGTGTGCTGTCAGCGGCTCGCCCGGCGCGGGGACGTAGGCCTTGAGGCCCTTCAACAGGGTCGAAAGCCCGGTCCCACCGCCAATGGCAACGACCCGCAGAGACTGGGGGGAGGCATCGCGCGGTCCACTGTTGCGCAGCGACGGATTCATAGCCTGCCTAGAACGTCTCTTCGGAATCCGTGACTGCCGCGATGCCGTCTGACCCCGGGTCCGGGTAGAGCAGCTCGGTAAAGCGGGGGTCTTCGGCGAGATTCTGGAAGTCAGAATCGTTCCTCGCCTGAAACCGGATGGCAGGATTCAGCTTCATCGCTTCGTCCAGATTTCGCAGAGCTTCCTCGGTGCGCCCGGTCAAACAGTCCAGCGCCGCCAGGCCATACACAACGTAGTCTTTTCGGGGAGACTGGTTGAGTAGCGTCTCGATGTGCTCGCGCGCCTGCACATAGTCGCCAACGTTCATCAGCGAAACGGCGTAGTCGTAATGTTCCTCGGGCGAGTTGAACTGCACTGACTCGCGCTCAAGGTGCTGATTGCAGGTGCTCAGGTGCACTGAGGCGCGATCTGCCAGTTCCTTCGGGCCACCGACCACCTTGAGAAGGTGAGTCTTTGCCTTGTCGAACTTGTGTTCCTGCATGGCGCGCAGGCCAGCCTCGTAGTTCTGGATCGCCTGCGCCATCCGCGGATCATCCACAACGGTTTTCTTGGGTGATACCTTCTGGGCCATCTGCAATACTCTTCCTACACTTTTCGTAACTGCTCCTTCTCGCCGTAGCTTATAGGGGATGACTTCAACCATGGTACTAGGTCGGCCGTTGTACTAGGTTGGACACTCGAAGGTCCGCTTGAACGCTTCAGCCCCAGTCACTGTGGGAGTTGTACCTAAAAGGAACAGTCCAAACAGTTTATACTCGTCCGCCGGAGGAGACGTCAACCGAGGCTGCCATCCGAGGCCTAGTTCATGGTGGCTGCCGCCTCCAGATTTACCTGCTTCCACTCGCCTTTCATGATGCCTTGCCGGATCTGGGCGGGCGTTTTTCCTTTCTTCGTCTGGTCGTAGCTGTAATAAAGCTCCTTCAGGCAAGTGGCGCACTGGGCGCCGTGCATACCCTCAAAACACGTGTGCAGGCTGGTATGCCCCATGCGGTCGCAATAGCAATAGCAAGGCTGCTGGTAAATCACTTTTGGAATCTTTGCAGCCAGTTCATAGGCGTGCGTCTGGTAGGCGAACTGAGCGTTATCGCCCCACAGGTTGTCCTTGGGTAGGATGTCCCGGAGTTTCTCGCCTTTGGCCGGCGCCACCTTGTTGTAGGCAGGAACCGGAGCTTCTTCCTGGCTCGCGGCCCACTTTGCTGTCAACGGAAGGGTCAGCAGTAATACAAACGCCAGCAGGGAAGCTCGTTTCGCCATGATCACCTCGGGTTCCAACATTGTACCCCGAGGGCGGAGACCTTCGCCGCCTGGTATTGCAGGCCCCACCGCCTTGCATTGGTCCTCCCAATTGCCTGCCGTTGTACACTGAATGGGGATGAATGTGGAAACCGAGAGTCCCTCGCAGGCTCTGCCTGAAACACAAAAAGATCAGAAGATGGAGGCTCGCTCGTCGGGTGGGCTGACCGTTCTCTCGGTTTGGGTTCGCGACCTCTTCATCTCTCTTGCCATCTCAGCGTTCTTCATCATCTTCCTGTATCAGCCGGTAAAGGTAGAAGGCACGAGCATGATGCCGTCGCTTGACGACCAGGAACGGATATTCGTGAACAAATTCGTTTACTGGCTCGAGCCGATCGAGCGCGGAGACATCGTTGTCTTCCGCTATCCGCGCGATCCCTCGAAGAGCTATATCAAGCGGGTGATTGGTGTTGCTGGCGATCGCGTGCGCATCGATGCGGGGCAGGTTTACGTGAACGGCCAGCCGCTTGAGGAAGACTATGTGCCCCCGGCGTATGTGGACGAACGATCGTTTTCCGAGGTGGTGGTCCCGGCGCACAGCTACTTCATGCTGGGCGACCATCGCAGCATGTCGAAGGACAGCCGCGACTTTGGGCCGGTGAAGGATGGATTCATATATGGAAAAGCCGTGTTTGGCTATTGGCCGATGGAGAAGTTAGGCCGTCTGCGCTGAGCTCCGCGCTTTTCCACATCTTCTGCATCGAAAATTGTGCGCCCTCGCCGTGCGGAACCACTTGGTCCGTAGGTATTTCCCTGATAAAATTCTGAAAATCCACACCAGGAGCGGGAATGCAAGCTATCCTTGCGCTGGAAGATGGCCGCATCTTCCGAGGCAAAGGCTACGGCGCCAAAGGCGAATGCTACGGCGAAGTCGTTTTTAATACTTCCATCACTGGCTACCAGGAAATTTTCACCGACCCATCCTATTCAGGCCAGATTGTTGTTCTCACCAACCCCCAGATCGGTAACTACGGCACGAACCCCGAAGACAACGAAGCGAATCATCCCTACATCGAGGGGTTGATTGTTCGCGAGTTTTCGAAGGTCAGCTCGAACTGGCGCTCGCAGCAGGTCGCTGAAGAATATCTCGAGCAATTCAAGATTCCCGTCCTCGCCGACATCGACACACGCGCGCTTGTGCGTCACCTGCGTGAGTTCGGCGTGATGCGCGGCGTGATCTCGACCCTCGAAACCGGCATCGACAAATTGGTCGCAAAGGCCCGCTCGATTCCAAAGATGGACGGCACGGACTTGGCGAAAGTTGTGACCACCAAGCACCCGTATGTCTGGGAAGTCGGCGAGCGCTCGCACGAGCCAGTCGCAGTTGTCGGCGTGAAAGACGAACCGGAGCGTTTCCACGTGGTCGCGTACGACTTCGGCATCAAGCAGAACATTCTGCGCAAGCTGCGTGGCGAAGGCTGCAAAGTCACCGTAGTTCCAGCGCAGACGCCCGCCGAAGATGTCCTCGCGCTGAAGCCGAACGGCGTGTTCTTGTCGAACGGTCCCGGCGATCCAGAACCGTGCTCGTATGCGGTCGACAACATTCGACGTTTGATGGGCCGCCAACCGATCTTCGGAATTTGCCTTGGGCACCAACTTACGGGCCTCGCGCTCGGCGGTAAAACCTACAAGCTCAAGTTCGGCCACCATGGCGGCAATCATCCGGTGAAGCAACTCGGCAGCGGCAAAATCGAGATCACTGCCCACAACCACAACTTCGCGGTCGATCCGGACTCGCTCCCGCAGAGCGAAGTCGAACTGACCCACATCGACCTGAATGACAACACGCTCGAAGGCATGCGGCACAGAAATCTGCCGCTCTTCAGCGTCCAGTACCACCCCGAAGCCGCCCCCGGCCCCCACGACTCACACTACCTGTTCAAGGATTTCGTGAAGATGATGGAGGAGTGGAAGGGGTGAGTGAATACGCTGTGAGAGCGGGCGCCCTCAAAGTGTGCTGGCCAATGACCAACGACCGAGGACTGACGACTTAAAGAATGCCCAAACGTACTGACATCTCGAAAATCCTAATCCTCGGCTCTGGCCCGATCATCATTGGCCAGTCGGCCGAGTTCGACTACTCGGGCACCCAGGCCTGCAAGGCACTCAAGGCCGAAGGCTACGAGGTCGTCCTCGCCAACTCGAATCCGGCAACCATCATGACCGACCCCGAGTCGGCCGACCGCACCTACATTGAGCCACTCACGCTCGAGTATCTTGAAGAGATCATTCGCACCGAGCGCGAACTCTCGCCGAGCGCCGGCTTTGCGATTTTGCCTACTGTCGGCGGCCAGACCGCGCTCAACCTAGCGATCGAGCTTTCCGATGCCGGCGTCCTCGACAAGTACAACGTGCAACTGATCGGCGCCCAAATCGGCGCCATCAAAAAGGCTGAAGACCGGCTCTACTTCAAAGACGCGATGCAGAAGATCGGCCTCGACGTTCCGAAGTCGGCGCTGGTCAGCAATCTGAAAGACGGCCTCGAGTTCGCGGGCAAAATCGGCTTCCCGGTAATCATCCGTCCGTCGTTTACGCTCGGCGGCACCGGCGGCGGCATCGCATTCAACCGCGAAGAGCTGATGGAAGTCCTCGCCCGCGGCCTCGATCTTTCACCGGTCCACGAAGTCCTGATCGAAGAGTCCGTGCTCGGCTGGAAAGAGTACGAGCTGGAGCTGATGCGCGACACGAAAGACAACGTCATCGTCATCTGCTCGATCGAAAACTTCGACCCGATGGGCGTGCACACCGGTGACTCCATCACCGTCGCCCCTTCGCAAACGCTTACCGACCGCGAATACCAGGCCATGCGCGACGCGGCCATCGCCGTCATTCGTGAAATTGGCGTCGAAACCGGCGGCTCCAACATTCAATTCGGCATCAACCCCGAAACCGGGCGCATGGTCGTGATCGAGATGAATCCGCGCGTCTCTCGCTCTTCGGCCCTCGCCTCAAAAGCCACTGGATTCCCGATCGCCAAGATCGCCGCCAAGCTTGCCATCGGCTACACGCTCGACGAAATCCCCAACGACATCACGCGCAAAACGCCGGCATCGTTCGAACCCACGCTCGATTATGTCGTCGTCAAGATTCCGAAGTGGCAGTTTGAGAAATTTCCCGGCGCCGACGAGAGCCTTGGCCCGCAGATGAAGTCAGTCGGCGAGGTGATGGCTATCGGCCGCACGTTCAAAGAAGCACTTCTCAAAGGAGTGCGCGCGCTCGACACCGGCAAAAAAGTCGGCTCAGAAAAAATCGAGCCGAAAATTCTGACGCAGCGACTGGTGACGCCGCATCCGGAGCGCCTGACTTACGTGCGGTACGCGATCCGCCAGGGCTACACCGTCAAGCAGCTTGCCAAGGTCACTTCGATCGACCCTTGGTTTCTTTACCAGCTCAAAGAAATTAACGACATGCAGATGGAGCTGGAAAAGCACCCCATGGAGTCGATCCCCAGTGAAGTTCTGCGGGATGCCAAGCGCATGGGCTTTTCGGACGGTCGCTTGGCCGCGATCTGGCGCCTCGACGGCAAAGGCGCGCAGGAGAAAGTCCGCCACCAGCGCCGGAAACACAAAGTCGCGCCCGTCTACAAGCGCGTCGATACCTGCGCGGCAGAATTCGAAAGCTTCACTCCGTACCTGTATTCGACCTACGAAGAGGAAGACGAAGCGACTCCGACCAAGAGAAAGAAAGTCATTATTCTGGGCAGCGGCCCCAACCGGATCGGGCAGGGAATCGAGTTCGACTATTGCTGCTGCCACGCGTCCTTCGCACTGCGCGAAGACGGCTACGAGACGGTGATGATCAACTGCAACCCCGAAACCGTCTCGACCGACTACGACACCAGCGACCGCCTCTACTTCGAGCCGCTCACGCTGGAAGATGTCTTCGCGGTCTACGAGCACGAGGCCTCCAGCGGAGCGTCGGTTGGATTGATCGTCCAGTTCGGCGGACAGACCCCGCTGAATCTCGCTCTCCCGCTCAAAGCCGCCGGTGTCCCAATCATCGGTACTTCGCCCGAATCGATCGATCTGGCCGAGGACCGCAAGCGTTTCGGCAAACTGCTCGATGAACTCGAGATTCCGCAAGCGCCCGGCGCCATGGCAAGCTCGCTCGAAGAAGCCGTCGAGGGCGCCAATCGCGTCGGCTACCCGGTTCTAGTGCGCCCGTCGTACGTTCTCGGCGGCCGCGCCATGGTGATTGCTTACGACGAAGAAACGGTTGTGCGCTACATGAAAGAGGCGGTCGAATATTCGCAAGACCGGCCGGTCCTCATCGATCATTTCCTCGAAGACGCGATCGAAGTGGATGTCGATGCCCTTTCCGATGGTGAAGATGTGGTCATCGGCGGAATCATGCAGCACATCGAGGAAGCCGGAATTCACTCGGGCGACTCCTCTTGCGTCTTGCCCGCTGTCGATATTCCGGAGGCGCTGCTGAATCGCATGCGCGATTACACGTTCAAGCTCGCGCGTGCTTTGAAAGTCGTCGGTCTTATGAATATTCAGTTCGCCATTCCACGCTCGGCCATGAGCGCCAAAGACAACGGGTCGGAGGGGGCCAAAGTCTATGTGCTCGAAGTAAACCCGCGGGCCTCGCGCACTGTGCCCTATGTCTCCAAAGCCACGGGTGTGCCGATGGCGAAAATCGCCTCACGCCTTATGACCGGCCGCAAGCTGCGCGAGTTCCTGCCGGAATATATTGAGCGTCGCGCCGATCTGAATACCGGCCACAACTACTTCGTAAAATCGCCGGTCTTCCCCTGGAATAAGTTCCCCGGGGTCGATACCGTCCTCGGTCCTGAGATGAAGTCCACCGGCGAGGTGATGGGCGTCGCGGATAACTTTGGGGAAGCTTTCGCCAAGGCTCAAATTGCCGCCGGCCAGAAGTTGCCGACCCAGGGCGCGGTCTTCATCAGCGTCACCGATCACGACAAAGCGATGGTCGCGGATGTAGCACGGCGCTTCATCGATATGGGTTTCAAAATCGTCGCCACCAGCGGCACCGCCGACGTACTCGAGGCGGCAGGCCTGCCGGTCGAACGAGTTTACAAGGTGAAAGAGGGTCGACCCAACGTCGTCGATCTGATCAAGGGCGAGCGTATTCAGTTGATCGTCAACACGCCGCACGGAGCGGAACCGTGGTTTGATGAGAAAGCCATTCGCCGAGCCGCAGTGACGGCCCGCATCCCGACGATTACGACGCTTTCTGCGGCTCGTGCCGCCGCCGAAGGCATCGCTGCTTTGCAACGCGGCGAGATTCGCGTGCAGGCCTTGCAGAATCTCCATGCCGAACGGGCCGCTCAGAAAAGGTAGCCGGTGAATCCAAGGCTCCTCGCCTATTTGGTGGTGGCCGTCCCAGTCTTGATCTGCGGCTTGCTCTTTGGTCCATTTATCTGGGACCTGGTTACACAGCGCCGTCCACCCGACCGCATCCTGATTCCTAACGGCTACGTCGGCTGGACGCAGATCGATTTTGGCGTGAAAGGCGCACCCCCGCTGCCGCGCGAACAGCGCCGGCTCTTGATCGCACTGAGGCCCGACGGCACGCTCCAAACGTCTTCCCTGCGACCGGAAGGATTCGGCAAAGACGAATACTTCTATGCGAGCGGCACCTCGCGCTTCCCACTCTCGACCAGTGGAGTCTGCAAAGGAGGGATGATTTGGGGACTGATCACGGGACAGGATGCCGGGGAAGCGGCCGAGTACGAGAAGTTCTTTGTCGGGACTGAAGACCAATTTCGCCACGAAGTTGATCCCTCCGCGAAGAACTACAGCCCTTGCGAATGATCACCTAAATTGTCGTTATGCCCTTTGCGTCGAGACTTTTCCAGGAATCGTTGCTAGCATGATGAGCGCTCTTTGGGCCCCGTCCGAATTTCTTTCCGGAGGTCCATTCCATGCCAGAAGACAACGCTACCATTGCCCGCCGCTGGTATCAGGAAGTGTGGGATTTAGGCCATATCGAAGCCGCCGATGATATGGCGAGCCCCGACTGCAAACTGTACGGTCATGCTCCGGGGAATGCGCCCGTGGGCCTTCAGGAATTCAAAGAGTTCGCGCACAGCATTCGCGCAGCGTTTCCTGACGTTAAGATCATCGTCGAGCAAACGGTCTCAGAAGGCGATCGCTGCGTAGTCCGATGGCGCTCTGAAATGACCCACATGGGCGTATTCATGGGAGCCGCGCCCACTCGACAAAGGGTGACCGTGCATGGCATGAGCCTCATACGTTTTGAAAACGGTAAGATCGTCGAAGGCTGGGATAATTGGGATCAACTCGGTCTGTTGACTCAGATTGGCGCCAGGCCGGTCGTGAATCTCGCAAAAGCTTGCTGAACGATGGTTGTTGTTGACGCGGGGCTGGTGGTCCGGCGTGGTGCAGAACGTTGTATCCTTAACTCTGAGCTGGCGACACGATCGAATTGTGTTCGGCTGAGGGTTCCCCATGCTGCTTCACGGTATTCTGCCTCCTGTCACTACGCCCTTCTATCCGGAAGGAAACATCTATCACAAAAAGCTAGAGGCGAATATTGAGCGCTATTCGCGCACGCCCGTCTCCGGAATCGTGGTGCTTGGTTCGACCGGCGAAGCCATCCTGCTCTCCGATGAAGAGCGACGCCAGGTGCTGAAGACTTCGATCGAATCGGCCGCCACTGAGAAAGTCATGATCGCCGGCACCGGCATCGAATCGGCCCACGAAACGCTTGCCCTCACCGAGTACGCTGCCGAACTGGGCTACGACGTGGCCATGGTCCGCACCCCACACTATTACAAAGGCCAGATGAAGCCGGCGAACATGCTGGCCTTCTATCGTTTCGTCGCGGACCGGTCACCTCTTCCGGTGATCATCTACAACTTTCCTCAAGCGACCGGTTATGACATTCCGGCGGAACTGGTCATCGAACTTGCCGATCACTCGAACCTGATTGGCATCAAGGAATCCAGTGGTGACGTTGAAAAGGTGCGCAAGATGGTTGAGGGCACGCGGCACGTCAAGCGCAGCGCCACCGTCACGGAGACATTCAGCGCAGTTACGCCACGCATGCTCAGAGCCGCGCAAGACTCGCAACAGGGCGGGGAACTGGTTAGCATCGCCGCCTCGGGTGGATCCGCCAAGCCTTCCTCGTCCGCTGTCAGTGTGGTCCGCGCCATGAAAACGCGCCAGAAGGAAATCGGTTTTCAGGTGCTGGTCGGGGCGGCGCATAAGCTCCAGCCATCGCTGGACGCCGGGGCCGTTGGCGCGATCCTTGCTTTCGCCGATCCGGCTCCCACCGCCTGCTACGAAGTTTACGCGGCTTGGAAAGAAGGCGACCACGAGCTCGCTCGCATCAAGCAGGATCGCATCGCCAAGGCAGCCGAACGGGTCGTGGGAGCGCTCAGCATCCCGGGCGTGAAATACGCGATGGATCGGAATGGTTATTTTGGCGGTGGCGTTCGGCTACCGCTGCTGCCGCTGACTGCAGATTTGAAATCTGAAATCGACCAGTGGATGGCGGACATTGGGAACTAACGCTCCGTAAGTTGATTGGGGGCAATGCCTTGGAATTGGTAACTGGCCACTGCACTGCCGATAATCACTTGCGCTTGTGACGTATGTCACAAGGCGGTACAATAGATTCGAACGAACGTTCGATCGATGCCGGCCGTCGCCACGCCAATCCGCGCCCCCCGTCCCCGCCGCCCGGCCCCGGGCGCCGACAGCCGCTACGGCCAGCGTCTCTCTGAGATTCTCGTCCACGCCACCCGCGTCTTCGACGAAAAGGGCTACGAAGGCGCTTCCATGCGCGACCTCTCGCGTGCCACTGGCATGTCGCTCGCCGGCCTCTACTACTACTTTGATTCTAAAGAGAAGCTTCTCTACCTCATCCAGAAGCATACCTTCGGGACGATCGTAGAACGTTTGCGCGAGCGCCTGAAAACGTCCTCCGATCCTGAGCAGCGCATCCGCATTTGCATCTTCAATCACCTGGAATACTTCCTTGCCAATCAACAGGGGATGAAGGTTCTCTCGCACGAAGACGAGGTTTTGAAGAACCACTTCGGAGCGGAGATCGCTGCTATCAAGCGGGAGTATTACCGCATTTGTATCGAATTGCTCGACGATCTGAAGCACGAGCTTGGCTTGCAGTTTTCCAGCCGTACTGCCGTCCTGAGTCTGTTCGGCATGATGAACTGGATTTATACCTGGTATAAACCGCGCGCCGACGGGGGTGCCGAGAAACTTGCCCAGGAGATGGGCGACCTCTTTCTGCGCGGTGTTATGGCTGAATCAGGCGCGAGATGACCGGCAGAATAGGCTTTCTTGCGGAGTAACATTCTGATTTTGAATAACGAGTTCGAACGAAGGAGCGCTCTTATGGCAACGACAACCCAGCCAACCGCCGGCGAGACTACGAAAAAGTTCATCAACTACCGTAAGGATGGCGGCGTCGCCATCATCGAGATGTTCGATCCGCCGGCCAACACTTACACCTATGAGATGAATCGTCAGCTTGACGACGCAATCCTCCGGGCTCGCATGGAGAACGATGTTTACGTAATGGTGCTCACCGGCTCGGGGGACAAGTTTTTTTCCGCCGGCGCCAACATCAAAATGCTGGCCAGCGTCGACCCGACCTTCAAGTACTACTTCTGCCTGCACGCCAACGAAACGCTGTTGCGCCTTGAGCACACGCCGAAGCTGGTCATTGCCGCCCTCAACGGCCACTGCGTCGGTGGCGGCCTCGAGATCGCCATGGCTGCCGACATTCGCATCGCCCGCAAGGATGCCGGAAAGATTGGCTTGCCGGAGGTGAATCTCGGCGTTCTTCCGGGCACCGGCGGCACGCAACGCCTGTCGCGCCTGGTTGGCAAGAGCAAAGCCATCGAGCTCATGGTCACTGGAAATACCTTCTCGTTTGAAGAAGCCCGCGAAATGGGCATCGTGAACGACATCTTCGAGCGCGATGGTTTCATGGAAAACATTCTCGAGTACGCGCGTCAGTTCTGCCCGCCCAACAAGGCAGCGAAGGCCGTAGGTCGCATCAAGCGAGCCGTGCAGACTGGCTGGGAGATTCCCATGGAATCCGCCCTCGCCGTGGAGCGTGAGAATCAGCAACTCCTCTTCCAGAGCGACGACGCGAAGGAAGGCCTGGCCGCTTATGTCGAGAAGCGCCCGGCAACCTTCACCGCGAAGTGACCTGCCGGTGGAATCGGATGACCATAGCTAGCAAAGTCAATATAGTGCCCGGACGTCTCCTGATCGACGGCGAATGGATGGACGGTGAGAAGCATTTCGATACCGTCAACCCGGCAACCGGCGAGGTGCTCACGCAGATTGTCGAGGCGTCAACTGCTGCCGTTGACGCCGCTGTGATCGCCGCACGGAAGGCTTTTGAGGCTGGGCCTTGGGCGAAGATGCCAGCGAGTGAGCGCGGGCGGCTCATCTGGCGGCTCGCGGAGTTAATCGAAAACAACCTCGATGAACTTGCCGAGCTCGAAACCCTGGACAACGGCAAGCCGATCTTCGAGTCACGCAACGTAGACCTGCCGATGGTGGTCGACGTCCTGCGATACTACGCCGGACTTGCAACGAAAATTCACGGCGAAACCATCAATACGTTCGACAGCGCCTTTACCTATACCCTGCGCGAAGCCGTTGGCGTGGTCGGGTTGATCATCCCCTGGAACTTTCCACTGTTGCTCGCGTCCTGGAAGCTAGGTCCCGCACTCGCCTGTGGAAATACAATCGTGCTCAAGCCCGCCGAGCAAACGCCGCTTTCGACTTTGCGCCTGGGTGAACTCGCCCTTGAAGGCGGCCTGCCAAATGGTGTGCTCAATATCGTTACCGGCGGGCCCGAGGTGGGAAAAGCGATTGTCCGTCATTCCGGTATCGACAAGATTGCCTTCACCGGCTCTACTGCGGTCGGCAAAGAGATCATGCGTGGCGCCTCTGACACGTTGAAACGCGTCACGCTTGAGTTAGGCGGCAAGTCGCCCCACATCATCTTTGCCGACGCCGACCTCGACAGCGCCGTACGGGGTGCCATTAACGGCATCTTCTATGGCAAGGGTGAAGTCTGCAACGCCGGCTCGCGTCTCTTCCTAGACAGCAAAATTCAAGATGAATTCCTCGAGAAGCTCATCGCTCGCGCCAAAAAGCTGCAGCCCGCCGATCCGCTTGATCCCAAAACGCGCTTGGGCGCGATCGTCAGCCAGGAGCAGCTGCAGACCGTTCTTGGCTACATCGAATCCGGCAAGCAAGACGGCGCACAACTGCTGGCAGGTGGCAACAAAACCACCGTGCAGGGCAAAGGATACTTCCTCGAGCCCACCATCTTCGGCGGTGTCAGGAATGACATGAAGATTGCCCAAGAGGAAATCTTCGGGCCCGTGCTCGCCGCGATCACCTTCAATGATCTCGATGAGGTCGTGTCACTCGCCAATAACAATCCCTATGGTTTAGCCGCAGGCCTCTGGACCAAGGACGTGAAGAGAGCACACCAGGTTTCCCGCCGGCTCCGCGCTGGAACGATCTGGATCAACACCTACGGCCTGATGGATGCCGCGCTGCCTTTCGGCGGCTACAAGAGCTCGGGCTTCGGTCGCGAACTCGGAGCGCACGCCATCGAACACTACACCGAATTGAAAACGGTCTGGCTCAACATGCAATAACGGCAAGACACGAGGTACTGTATGCCCGGAAAAGTCGCAAAAATCGGAACGTTCAGCGAGTGGGTCGGCTTGTTCGACTCATGGCGCAGAGAGATTGGCGTCGACCGCGACGAGATCGCCAGTTTTCATTTCGACACGCTCTACGGCGCGATCGAGACCGACGAGATCCAGTTCGGCCACTTCAAGGGCAATCGCAAGTGGGAGAACCTGCGCCAGATCCCCACGCAGCAGATGCGCGACGCGCTGCTGAACATGATCGTCTACCAGGGCGACACCGAGTTCGCCAGCGTCGAGCAGCAGCGTCATCTGTTCGAAACCGCTCCCACCGACTGGGACCGCCGCGCCCTTTCACGCGTCATGATCGAGGAGATGCGCCACGGCTGGCAAATGTGCGCCCTGCTGCTCGATCACTTCGGCTACTCGGGCAAAGTCGAAGCGCAAAAGATGCTGGAGCGCCGTGCCTTCGAGAACGAGCGCCTGCTCGGTGCCTTCAATGTCGATGTCGACAACTGGATGGACTTCTTCACTTACACCGACTTCGTCGACCGCGACGGAAAATTTCAGCTCCAGATGCTGAAGTACTCGGCCTTCGCTCCACTCGGCCGTTCCATGTCATACATGCTGCGCGAAGAGGCATTTCACATGGGCACGGGCAACGATGGCCTGCGCCGCATCGTGCAGGCCGGCATCATTCCCGGCTGGCTGATTCAGAAATATCTCAACAAATGGATCTCGTGCTCGTATGACCTGTTTGGCACCGACCACTCTTCGTCGGCGCACTGGGCGTACGTGTGGGGCATCAAGGGCCGTTACGATGAACCGCAGAATCAGGAGGCGGCCAAACTCGACGACCTGAACGATTACAACCGGACTCTTTATCGCAAAGAAGTTTCGGGTCTGATCGAACGGCTCAACAGCTTCCTGAAGCCCGGCGAGAAACCGCTATACACGCCGGACATTAGGTTCAATCGCGCCATCGGGCGTTTTGCCGCGCAGAAATTCCATGCAGCCACGGGCGAGCCGCTCAGCGATAAGGAGTACGCGGAGCATCTTCGGGAAGTTTTGCCGAGCGATGAAGATAAGAAACATCTGCTGGAACTCATCGCGAACGAAAAGGGTTGGATCGCCGAAAAGGAAGGCGCCCGCGACCCATTCCTGACGATCGGCGAGCCGCGCAAGTCAGCCATCAATCTTTAATCGCTTGCGCAACTGAAACTTCACGGAGGCGCAAGATTGTGCCTCCACTGCTTCTATGGCCCAACCCTTCCAGCATATCTCGCTTAAGTTTGAAGAACCGATCGCGCGGATTACTCTCGGGCATCCGCCGCTGAACGTCATCGACATTCAGATGATGGAAGAGCTCGCCGGTGCGTTCGCCGAGATCGAGCAGCATGCCGAGATCACATTGGTCGTGTTGGGAGGGTCCGACAAGGCGTTCTCTGCCGGGGTCGATGTAGGTGCGCATACGCCCGAGTTGATCCACGAGATGCTGGCAAAGTTCCACGCGGTCATCACGAAAATCGTGACGTGGAGCAGAATCTCCGTCGCGGAAGTACAAGGGCAATGTCTCGGAGGTGGGGCCGAACTCGCCATGGTCTGTGATTTCGTGATCACAGCCCAAGACGCATCTTGGGGGTTTCCTGAAATCAAACTTGGTTGCTTTCCACCAGTCGCGGTTACAGCACTTGCCGCTCTCGTTGGACAGAAGCGGGCAGTCGAATTGATCCTCACGGGTCAAACACTGAGCGGGCACGAAGCAGCTTCCTGGGGGCTGGCGACCTCGGCCGCGCGGCCCGATCATGTCGCGGCCAAAGTCGACGACCTTCTGGCCCGCCTCAAAGGTCTTAGCCCCGCCGCTATGGCCATCACGCGCAAAGCTATCTACGCTTGGGACTCGATGCACTTTGATAAGGGCCTCGCACGCGCCGAGAAGACCTATTTGGAACAATTGATGCAAACGGCGGATGCCAAAGAAGGAATCCGAGCTTTCCTGGAAAAGCGCCCTGCGCGCTGGGGAGGGAAGTAGGGCCCCCCGGCGAGCAGCGAGACTTGCGAACATCCTCCAGAGTCTGCCACAGCCATCCTCGCCGCGATTCGGGTATACTTTCGGGTTTCCACTCCTAGGAATATCATTCTCCGGAAACCCAAAGGAAGGACTCCTATGGCCTCACCTGCCGTCGATTTTGCCCGCCAGAACCAGCCCCGATTTCTGTCTGAACTGAAGGATCTTCTTCGAATTCCCAGCGTCAGCACGCTCGATGAGCACAAGTCCGACGTGCAGAAGGCCGCTGAATTTGTTGCCGCTGACCTGAAGCGCATTGGCATGGAAAACGTCGAGATCATCCCGACTAAGGGCCACCCGTTGCTTTATGCCGACTGGCTGCATGCGGCCGGCGCTCCTACGGTGCTCATGTACGCGCACTTCGACGTGCAGCCGCCCGACCCGCTCGACGAGTGGACTACGCCACCCTTCGAGCCTACTGAGCGCAACGATAATCTTTATGCGCGAGGCGCGGTCGACGACAAGGGGCAGCTCTGGATGGAAGTGAAAGCGCTTGAATCTCTCTTCAAGGCGCACGATGGCAAGCTACCGCTCAACGTCAAAGTCATTTTTGAAGGCGAAGAAGAAGTCGGTGGCGAATCGATCGCCGAGTACGTGCGCAAGCAGAAGCAAAAGCTGAAAGCCGACTTCGCGCTGGTCTGCGATACAGAACTTTTCGCCCCGAATCTTCCCACGCTCTGCGTCGGACTGCGCGGCCTCGTCTACACCGAGATCGAAGCTGTCGGCGCGAAGACCGACCTGCACTCTGGCATGTACGGCGGCGCGGCGCCCAATCCGTTCTTTGCGCTGATCGAAATCATCAGCAAGCTCAAAGACTCGAAAGGTAAGGTCCTCATCCCGGGCTTCTACTCTAAAGTGAAAGCTCCGACCAAGGACGAACTCAAGGCCTGGAAGCGTCTGCCCTTCAACGAAGAGCACTATCGCAAGACCGAAGTCGGTTCGAAAGTCCTAACCGGCGAGCCCGGCTTTTCGGTTCTCTACCGCACGTGGGCCCGCCCCACGCTTGAGGTCCACGGCATGCCCGGTGGTTTCACCGCGCCCGGCGCAAAGACGGTCATCCCAGCCAAGGCGGCAGCGAAAGTCTCCATGCGCCTCGTGCCCAACCAGGATCCCGACGACATCCTGAAGCGCTACACGGCGTTCGTGAAGAAGCTCACGCCCAAGGGCATCGACACAAAAATCAAGGTCTGGAGCAAAGGCCCAGCTTGCGTGGTTTCCACCGACAACCCCTACATCAAGGCCGCCACCGAAGCGATGCACGACATCTTCAAGAAAGACACGGTCTTCATTCGCTCCGGTGGTTCCATTCCTATCGTCACCGATTTTCAGGATGTGCTGAAGATTCCCAGCGTGATGATGGGCTTCGGCCTCCCCGACGACAATCTGCACGCGCCCAATGAGAAGTTTCATATTCCCAACTTCTACAAGGGCATTGAGTCGATCTGTTTGTTCTTCGAGAAGCTGGGGAAGTAAGCGTTTCAAGGTTTCAGAGTTTCAAGGATTTCAAAACGTTCGGCTTCGATGGTTGGCGACGTAACTGTCGCTGAGAAGCTGCATAAACCTTGAAACTCTGAAACCTTTTGAAGCTTTGCCATCCGTGATTCCGATTGCTTCCTTGTCCTCGTTGAACTAGGCTTTTTGTGCTCTCGCGATTTTTCCCAGACCTTCCTTTCCTCGCCCCAAAACCGCGCATTTGCTGCAATGGCTGTGCAACTGAACGTGGTCGGAACGAGATACCCACAACCTGTGGGGTTTTATGTCTTGACCCCGCCTCGTTTTCGCCATTACAGTGAGTGCATCCCTTACGTCTCCTGCTTGGGTTTCAGGGGATGTTTGACCGGAATTTGGCAGGGAAGCATCCAAGTAGTAACGGGGCGTTCCTCCAGCCGGCCAGCCGCAATCATGCACACCGCGCCCCAGCCAGCGCACGAACACTGGTCCGCCATCGCGTGATGTTCGCATGATGGAGCACGAAGGAGTCGAAGTTGCTCAAACTGAAAAAGCTCCAGATCCTCGGGTTTAAGTCTTTCTGTGACCGCACCGAGCTGAAGTTTCACGGCGAAGGTGTGGCCGCCATCATCGGGCCCAACGGCTGCGGCAAGTCGAATATTGCCGATGCCATCTCGTGGGTGCTCGGCGAACAATCGGCCAAATCCCTGCGCGGCTCCCGCATGGAAGACGTCATCTTTGCCGGGACGCGCGACCGTAAGCCGACCGGCATGGCCGAAGTGTCGCTCACCCTTATCGACCCCGAGGTTTACAACGCTCCTGACAAGAACGAACCGGTGCAGATCGATATTCAGGACGAAATGCCGGAAGCGGCCGACTTGGCGGCCGAGGACTGGGATGAGGCCGAGATACGCGCGCGCGCTCACGAAGAAACCGAACGCGCTGTAGAAGAAGCCCAGCCGGGAAAAGTGGAAGAAGTCGAGCATGGCGCCGCGGCGTCCGCGGGTGCAGGCGCCGAGAACGCGAGTGCCGAGACCGCCGGTGAGTGCACGTCCCAGGCGGAAGCTTCTGCCAGTGAACCCTCAACTGAAGCAGGACCGGTAATCGCAGCCACGGTCACAGGGCCTCCGGCAGTTGTCCTCAAGATTCGCCGCCGGAAATTCAATCAGCAGCAAGCTCGGGCGGGCGAGATTTCCGTAACGCGTCGGCTGTTCCGGTCGGGAGATAGCGAGTATCTCTTGAACGGTAAACTTTGCCGCCTACGCGACATCCAGGAACTTTTCATGGGCACAGGCCTGGGGCCCGAGTCCTACGCGTTGATCGAGCAAGGCCGAATCGGGCAGATCCTGTCAAGTCGCCCAACCGATCGCCGCGCCATCATCGAGGAAGCCGCGGGCGTCACCAAGTTCAAGACGAAGAAGCGGCTCGCCGAGGCTCGGCTCGAAGAGTCCAAGCTCAACCTCAACCGCGTGAACGATATCTTCGAAGAAGTCACGCGGCAGATGAATTCTCTGAAGCGCCAGGCCGCAAAGGCCGAGCGCTATGGGCGCCTGCGCGACGAGATGCGCGCCAAGCTCCGAGTGGTGCTTGCCAGCAAATTTACCCAGCTGGATCAGGAGAGCGCGCATGTCGATACGGCCTTGAACACTCTTGGTGAAGAGATCCAGCACCGTACCGAAGCGGTGCAGCAGTTCGAACTCGAGCACACCGAGCGCACTCAGCGCGGCTATGCGATCGACATCGAACACCGCCAGAATCGCGACCGTCTCGCGCAGATCGCACTCGACTCGGACCGTGCCCACGCCCGCCGCCGCACCAACGAGGAACGCTGCGCAGAACTAGTGGCGCGCTCCGTCTCATCCGATGCCGAATTGTCCCAGGCCCGTTCGCGGATGGCTGCTTTGGAAGCGGAATTGGAAGGGAATCGTCAGGTACTCGAATCGGCTGCCGCCGAACTCGCCGCTGCTCAGCAGGAGCTTTCACTCTGCCAGCAGGAAGCTTCAGCCGCCTCTACCGACCTGAACGCTCTTGAACGCGAGATTGAAGAGGGTCGAGCTTTAGTGATGGAGGCCGTGGCCGCAACCGCCCAGCTTCGCAACCAACTCACCCAAGCCGAAGAGCGCTTGGCGGCAGTTGATCGCGAATCCCACCGACTGGAGACCGAACTAGGCAACGCCACCTCTCAAGTTGAGGCATTCGGCGGCCAGCGCGGTCAGTTCGCGCTTGAATTCGAAACCGTTTCGCAGCGCGTGCAGGGCCTGACGGCGGAGATCGCCACGGTTCGCGACGCCCTTGAGTCGAAGCGGCACGAAGAAGGAGAGGGCAAGCGCCATCTTGACAGCTTGCGCGCCGAATTTGCTTCCGCGCTCGGCAAGAAAGGCTCGCTCGAGGCTGTTATCGCCGAGCATGGATACTCCACGGAATCGGTCCGTCGCCTGTTCCAGTCCGGTGCTCTGCAGGGCGGCCATGCCCCGGTCGGCGTCCTGGCCGATTTCCTGGAAGTCGAGCCTCATCACGAGCGAGTCGTCGAGGATTTCCTCCGGGATGAGTTGAATTACATCGTAGTGAAGTCGTGGGACGCGGCCGACGAGGGCATGCGACTGCTGCGTTCCGATGTGGATGGCCGCGCCACCTTCCTTGTGCATCCCGAAGATGCGCAAGCGAGATTCTCGTTTCTTATCGACGAGAACACGCGTTCTGCGCCTCAGAGTCAAAGCATCCTTCCCTTGAAAGACACGATCCGCGTGCTCGATGGGTTTGGTCGCTCGCTCGAAGTCATTCTTCCTAAGCTGCGCGACGGCTACATCGTCTCGGATGCGGCAGCCGGCAAGAATTTTGCCCTGGAAAACCCCGATGCCTTCTTTCTGGCTCCCTCCGGCGAGTGTTTCCACAACGTCACTGTGACCGGGGGCAAGCAGCGTGCAGAAGGGCCGCTCTCTATGAAGCGTGAGCTCCGTGAGGTTCTGCGCCAACTTGAGGAGCTCGAACGCGCACTGCGAGACGGCGAAACGCGGGTTCTGACTCTTGGCCGCGAAATCAAGGAACTCACCGCACTGCTCGACCGTTTGGAAGACGAGAAGCGTGAAGCCGAGAAGCAGGCGATGACCTCTGGGCACATGCTGCAACAGCTTGACGCCGAGATGTCAAGAGTGCGCGAGCGCCTCGATGTCAGCCGTTCCGAGTTGCAGCGGCTGGCTGGCGAGCGCCAGGAGCAGGAAGACCGCATGGTTGCGCGCAACCATGAAATAGCCGCCGCGGATGAACGACGAGCGACGCTCGAAGGCGCGATTTCTGGCGGCCTCGAGCGGCTCACCGCTCTGAAGCAGCGCCGCGATGTTGCCGCCCAAAACAACTCTCTGCATATCGCCCGCGTTGCCGGACTTGAAGAGCGCCACCGCTCCGCTGCCGCCGTACTTGCGCGGATCGAGGCTCAGGTCAACGAGATTGGCGAGCGCGTGCACACTCTCCGCTCGCAGATGGATGCCGCCGCGGCCGAGCAGGTCCAACGCGAAAACGAGAACCAGATTCTGGCCAATCAACTCGTGGAGTTGGAAGCCGAACGCAATGCGGGTGAAGCTCGCGAAAGCCTGCTGCAGTTTGAGTCAGAACAGCTCCGGGCCCGGCTCGCCGAGATCGACGAAACGCTCAAGACGTCCCGCCAGCTTCTCGATCAGGCCCGCGACCGCCGTGGCGAACTCGCCGCCCACGCCGCCAAGCTCCAATCCGATGCCCAGTACATGGCGGAATCCTGCCTCAACGATCTCGGAGTTCCCCGCCAGGAACTGTTGGCCGACACGACGTTGCCCATTCTCGAAGGCGAGCCGCTGATCGTGGAGGAGCAGGCCTACCGCGACCTGCGTACTCGTCTGGATAACATGGGCCCGGTCAACATGATGGCCCTGGAAGAGTACAAAGAGACGGCTGAGCGCCACCAGTTCCTCGAAACCCAACGCAAAGATCTGCTCGACTCTATCGAGAACACCATCGCGACCATCAGGGAGATCGATCAGGTTTCACGCCAGAAGTTCGAAGAGGCGTTCCACAAGATCAACGAAAACTTCTCCTTCACCTTCCGCAAGCTCTTTGGCGGTGGCCAGGCATTCATGCGGTTGACCGATGAGGAGAACAGCGCCGAGAGCGGCATTGACGTCGTTGCTTCGCCTCCGGGCAAGAAGCTTCAGAACGTGCTGCTGCTCTCCGGCGGCGAAAAAGCCTTGACCGCGCTCTCGCTGCTGGTCGGCATCTTCCAATATCAGCCTAGCCCGTTCTGCATCCTCGACGAAGTCGACGCGCCGCTCGACGAGGCCAACATCGGCCGTTTCACCGAATTGGTCAAAGAGATGAGCGTGCAGACGCAGTTCGTGCTCATTACGCACAGCAAAAAGACGATGAGCATCGCCCCAGTCCTTTATGGTGTCACCATGCAGGAGCCCGGGGTATCGAAGCTGGTATCGGTTCGGTTCGGCGCTGCGTAACCCTGCAACAGTGCGCGGGCCGGCTGCAAAATTTTCTCGACAAGTCCCTTGCTGTATGAGGCGATGGCGTAGTCGCCTTACCAGGAATCGCTCCGAGATATCCACCTGTATCCTCAGTTTTTCCACACGCCTCTTGGCCCCGAAACCCCTGTCTGGCGGGCCTTTGAGCCGGGTCTTTTTTCTGTCAATCGATTTCCTCTCAACTGCATGCCGGTCGATCCATCACGCGTGCGTTCAACCGTTGACAAAAATTTCTGGCCAGCTAGAATACGCGTCGTTTTTTCCCTGTAAAATTTCTCTTCATGAGCCCCCAACTGATCGATCCCGTCCTCCTTCGAACTGAGTTTCCCGACCTCCAACTGCACGCGAGCGGAAAAGTCCGCGACGTCTACAACCTTGACAGCGACAGCTTGCTGTTCGTTGCCACCGATCGCATCTCCGCGTTTGATTACGTGCTCGCGACCGGCATCCCGCACAAGGGCCGGGTCCTCACCCAGATCTCGCTTTTCTGGTTCGATTACCTCAAGGACATCGTTCCGAACCACCTCATCACAGCCGACGTCAGCCAGTACCCGTCGCAACTCCAAAAGTATGAAGAGCAGCTGGTGGGCCGCTCCATGATTGTGCAGCGCGCTGACATGTTCCCGGTCGAGTGCGTCGTCCGCGGCTACATCTCCGGTTCCGCATGGAAGGAATACAAGGCCACCGGATCGGTCAGCGGAATCCAACTTCCCGCCGGCCTGCGAGAGTCCGATCCGTTCCCCGAGCCCATCTTCACACCAGCTACGAAAGCCACCACGGGCCACGATGAGAATATTTCGTTCGATCAGATGGTCGGCATCCTGGGCAGAGAAGTCAGCGAGCAATTGCGCGACTTAACCCTCAAGATTTATAAGAAAGCCTCGGACTACGCTCGCACCCGCGGCATCATCCTGGCCGATACCAAGTTTGAATTCGGGAGGACCTCTAAGGGCATTACGCTGGCCGACGAAGTCCTCACCCCGGATTCTTCCCGCTTCTGGCCCGCCGATAAATACCAGCCCGGCAGCGCGCAGGAGTCGTACGATAAGCAGTTTGTTCGCGATTATTTAGAGCAGATTCGCTGGAACAAGCAACCTCCGGCTCCGGCCCTTCCCCAGGATGTTGCAAGAAAGACGAGTGAAAAATATCTGGAAGCGTACCAGCAGCTCACCGGACGCAAGCTAAATGTCTGAGAGTGCGATAGTTTCCCTGGGGGCCCAATGAATTACGCCGATTGGGCCATCATGGCTGTGCTTTTGATTTCGATTATCTCAGCGACCGTGCAGGGTTTCTTTCACGAGATCTTCTCGCTCGCTGGGCTGATCGTCGGTTACATACTCGCTGCCTGGCAATACCCGCGGGTGGCAGCATGGTTTGAGCCCCATTTGAAGTCGCCTTGGCTCGGCGACATCGCGGGCTTTCTCATCATCTTTTTCGCGGTCGTGTTGCTCGCCGGAATTCTCGGCCGCACCGTCCGTTGGGCGATGAAGGAAGCCGGCTTGAGCGTGGTCGATCGCACGCTGGGGGCTTTGCTGGGCTTCGTCAAAGGAGCCCTGTTCGTTTCCGTAATTCTGATGGGGATGACGGCGTTTACGCCAGCCTCGAAAGCCTTGGATGGCTCGCAATTAGCGCCGTATTTCCTTGTCGTTGGGCGCGCTGCGATTTGGGCGGCTCCGTCGCAGTTGCGGTCTGAGTTTTATAAGGGACTGGATTATCTGCGTCACGCCAAGTTCCCTTTGCCTCCGGCACCGCCTGCGCTGACGCCGCCGTCGCATTAGCCCATCTGTACCGATTTCATACGTTCTTAGAGCGAGAGAGAGGACCCTGCGTGAAAGATCAACTGGAAGCCCTCATTCTTCAAATGTACAAAAGCAATATCTTGTACTCCGAGGCTGTCCGCGAATTTAAAAAGCGCTTTATCCTGACGGTCCTGGAAGAAAACAAAGGGAACCAGTGCCGCGCCGCCCGCGAACTGGGCATGCATCGCAATACGCTCAGCCGGACTTTGTCCGAACTCAAGATTGACGTTCGACAACTGCGTGAAGGCACGCGCCGGCCCCCGCGCAGCGCTCGCCCTGCGGGGCTCGACAAGAAGGTCGCTCGCTAGTCACGATCTGCGCAGCCGCATTTCGCCAGAACTCAGGGCTTCTCTGGGATCAGCAGGAACCCGGCGTCTTCGTCGCCCCCGTGGTCGCCCCATCCTGCGATCTCTCCGCGCTCGTTGATGCTGCTGGCAACTTCCAGCTTCCAGCCCGTGTTCTTGGCTACCAAGTCGTTCAGGTTGCGAAAGCCCTCTTTCTCATCCCAGACAAAGGCTTCGCTCTCATCCGAGTTCGCGCCGAACGATCCCACCACCACATCGCATCCGTTCAGGGCGCGCGGTTGGCTGGGCCATCGTTTGGAAAGATCCATCTTCGTGCTTTTGCCATCGCGGTAGAACCAGCTCCCCGTCGTGAAGGCGTAAACCACCACGTGTCCAAAATCATTCACTGCTACCGCGGTACTGTACGCGTCCTCTGGCCCAATGAGCGCCAGCCCGGCCTTCTGGTTCCACGCAAACGCCCGGTATTGCCCTTGTTTGTCGTAGGCCTCTCCAACCACGTCCCCGCGATCGTTGAGCGCGATCGCGCGTCCTCCGCAGCATGCTCCAAGACTCGTGGGCTCAGCGGATCTCCACCACGCTGGTCCAGTGCCGCCCTGCCCCGGGAACTTCGCCTCACCTGCCAATTCTCCCCTCGTATTGATCGCGTTAGCCCGCGCATTTTCTCCCCGAATCGGTTGCAAGGGGCCGTCCACGGCCAAAAACGACGCTCGCTTGGCTCCATCGGCGCTCGCCGCCGTCACCAGTACGTGCCCCGCATTATTGATGTCAATTGCTTCTGCGTGATGAAAGCCAGTCGGCAGTTCGAATACGTGCGGCCCTCCCTTCTCGGTCCATGATGCAGCGCGGTGGTCGGCAGTGACCCCCGCAACCGCAGTTTGATCGTTCACGTGGTAGGGCCGAAGCGGGAGCGGCACGATCCGATAGTGCTGCGATGCGCATCCCGTCCGGACTTCTGGCCCGTGTTGGCTGCTGGCCGTATTCGCAAAGTTCAAGATGACCGCCACGACGGCTGCCATCGCTACCCAATCCCCCCAAGCGTATGGAAAAAAACGTTTCCTCATGTTCATCCTAAAAAAAGAAAAAGGGCGGCCTTAAGGCCGCCCTCAGGTCAAGCTCGAAACATTATTGCGCAGGTTTCTTGTGCGTCGGTGCCGTGTGGTGTGCAGGAGCCGCCGCTTCCAGCAGTGCCCCCTCCTTCATGGTCATCGTGAACGGCTTCGACACGTATGATACCGGCGTGCCTTCAAACTGCAGATCGGTGTCCGGCTTGGGCATCAGCTTGGCCGGGACCTTACCTTTCATCGTCAGGTCGATGTCCGCCTTTTTCGCGTCGATGTCATCCTGACTACCCGCCAGCTTGATGCTCGTATCCGAGTCCACGCTGATAATGTGCGCCTGCATCTGCAGCGGCTTGTCTTTGAGTACGCTCCAGACCTTCTCCTGGTCTTCCGGCTTCCCCTCGGACAGCACCAATTGCCACTCTGCGAAGCTCATCTCTTCCACTTTCTTGTTCTTCACTAGGTCGGCCGCCTGGTCAGCAAGGCTGGGAGGTACGTACTGGGTGATTTTGGTGGCCAGATCCGGTGGCGGCAACGCCGTCGTCTTTGTCTGCGCCATCAAATCTGACCATCCCTGATCGCTGCCATGATACTTGACGTATTTCGCCTTCCCGTATTTCTCGATCTGCTGCTGGCCTTGCGGGGTGGGAGCCAGATTCGCTGCCCTGGCGATAAACCACAAGCCATTCAGATTGTCTGGCGGATTGGCTTGCAAGTAGGCCATCGCGAGAGGGTAGATCACATTGATGTCGTTCGGAGACGCTTCCACTGCCGCTCGCAGGTCCGTCTCCGCCGTCGGGTAATCCTTCTCGCCGAGCGCCGCCAGTCCTACGCCGCGGTCAAAAATCGCCGTAAGCTGGTTCTTGAAGGTCGCAAAATCAGCGTCCGACATCCCGTCGGGCTTGGTCAGCGTTTTCAGGGCGTCGAGTCCTTTCTGCCCGTATTGCTTCGCATCTGCCATCTGCCCTGCAGCCGTCTTGCTGTAGGTAAGCAGTGCCAGCGCTCGCACGTTGTTGGGGTTCACTTGCAGCACGCGTTGCGCGGCATCCCCCATCTTCGCCGCATTATTCGTCTGCTGGTAGGCTCCCATCAGTGCTTCGAGGGCGTCTTCTTTCATCACACTGTTCGGATACTGCGTGACGAAAGCTTCCAGTCCGCTGATCTTCGCGTTGGGATCGGTTTGCTGAATCGCCCCGACGTAAGCGTTGTACTCCGCCGGATCCTTGATCTCTTTCTTTTGAGCCGGAGCCTGCTGAGCAGGTGCCTGCTGGGCTGGCGCGGCGGGTTGCGCGGGCTGCTGCGCGACTGCAATCGTTCCCGCAGTGGCAACACACCCAATCACAACCTGGAGGAAGAATCTATTCATTCGAATGGCTCCTTGAGATTTTCGCGGAAATCTGCGATCGAGTGGCGCGCCGCCTGCCCTGCTCCTGTCTGCATGCTCTGAATCGTCCAAGCGATGGGACCGATCGCTCCCGCTTCCCGACGTAAGCTGAAGGAAGGGAAGATCATATCTCCGGTGAGCGGATTATAAGGACCGACTGCTCGGTCTGGCAAGCACTCACGCACACCCTCGTTTGTTAAGATGCGAATTTGTGGAGTCGCGTCCGTCGCATTTTCTCTTCACCCCAGGAGCAGTCGCTTCCCATGAGCGGTTCGTCGCAGCATCTAAATCAACAAGTCGCGGTCATCACCGGGGCGGGCCGTGGGATTGGCGCCTCCATTGCTACGCGGCTGGCCAATCTCGGGGCCACCGTCGTTCTCGCTGGGCGCTCCCGTACTGCCTTAGACACCACTGCCCGCAGCATTCGAGAGCAATCCCGTGAGGTCGATATCGTCGAATGCGATATAACCTTGCAATCTGCAGTCGAGGCCCTTGCGCGTCATGTTGAAAGTGCCTTCGGCCGCGTCGACCTGCTCGTGAACAACGCCGGAATAGGAGGCTTCTCGCAGCCCCTCCACGAGCTGCCGCCCGACACCTGGGATCAAATCCTGAACACGAATCTTCGCGGCGCCTACTATCTCATCCGCGCCTTCGCTCCGCGCATGATCGCCGCTAAATCCGGCCATATCATCAACATCTCGTCAGGAGCCGGCAAAAACCCCCTGCCCAATGGCGCCGCCTACGCTGCCTCCAAATGGGGCCTTAATGGCCTCAGCTATTCGGTCGCGGAAGAGCTTCGCCGGTTCAATATCCGCGTCTCGGTCATTTGCCCCGGCTCGACTCATACCAGTTTCTCACCGCACGAAGGTAAAGACCCTTGGCGCATGCTCCAGCCCGATGACATCGCCCATGTTGTCGAAATGCTGGTCACTCAGGCGCCGCAATCGTTTGTAAGCGAAGTGATCATGCGGCCAACCCAAAAGCCCTGACATGCTAAGGTTGCAATAAGGCTTCGCGGGCGGATTGAGCGTAAGTGCTGGTGGTTTATTTCTTGAAGAGGTTTTCGAAGGCCTGTCGGGCATCCATTGGCTTGGCGACAGCCGGGGTGGTCGTTTCTTTCTCACGCGTCACCCGGATCGCATATGACGGGCACTCGTTTTTTACATCTTTCCTTGCTACCCGGACCGCCACCGGCTGCAAGCACTCGAAATGACTCGACGGATCGAAGTACATGCACTGCTTACAGGAGTGCAGTTCGAATCCGCACTTCGGGCAGTGTTCGGGGAGGTCGCCCAGATTCGCAAGTAGCGTCCCGCACTGTGCGCAACGCGAGACGTCGCGCGTGCCCGGCATCTGCAGCGGCCGTGGCCCGAACGTGTCTTTCTTGATTGGCTTTTCGGACGATTTCTTCTCCGCCGGCGATCCGCTGTCCTGATACCCGCGTTGACGGTACTTGCGATCGGACACGTTCTCATGCTCCCGGGCTGGTATTCTCCTCGCCCTGCCACGTTCCGACAAGGGGTCGTTCTTCTCGGGTGCCTACTGCCGTTTGATTCGCGCCCTCGGGCTGGGCCTGAATTGTTTTTCCAGAAAGCGGGTGCTAGCATCAGATTCTAGGCTGGATATCTGGATTTCATACGAGAGATAGCCGGTAGAGGAGACTGATTATGTCCGACGATAGCGGCAACAGCTTTCTTTGGTTCTTAGCGGGTCTTGGACTGGGAGCCGTCGCTGGCGTTCTTTATGCACCGCGCTCCGGAGATGAAACTCGGGAAGCTCTGCGCTCGAAGGCAGAAGAAGGCCGCGCTCGCATCCGCCATCATGCGCATGAGGCTCGCAGCCAGGCATCCGAGTGGGTCGATCGCGGCCGGGATGTCCTGAATCAGCAAAAAGACCAGTTCCGCGCCGCTTATGACGCGGGACGGCAGGCTTATCACGAAGCCACAACTCCAGAAGGCGGAGCCGCCAAGAACCTGTAATCCCGCTGCTCCGCTGCGGTTCGCCTCAGGGAAGCGAGGTACGACATGGAACATCTCGATTGGTTTATTGGACTCACGGCCTTGGCCATCTTGCTGCAGGCCGGTATTTTGTTCGCGTTGTACCTCACCGTTCGTAAAACCACGACGCGCATGGAAGCGCTGGCGGGTGAGTTCAAGACCAAGACTCTGCCCACCGTCGAAACCGCACAGGCCATGCTGGTGGATTTGCGCCCCAAGATCGATCAGATTGTCGGCAATGTCACTAACATCGCCGGCACAGCCGAAGACTCCGCCAATATGGTTCGGTCGCAGATGGCTCGCATTGATGAGACCATGAACGATGTGCTCGACCGCGCTCGTCTTCATGTGATTCGCGCCGACGACCTTGTCGGCCGAACTCTCGACAAAGTCGAAGACACTTCCGAGAAGGTGCATCGGACCGTGCTTTCGCCCATTCGCCAGGTTTCTGGCCTCATGCAGGGTTTGAGCGCCGGCGTGGAGACTTTTCTGGGCCAGCGTCGTCGCCCACGCACGGACATGGGTGTTCCGCAGGACGAGCTGTTTATCTGAGCCTTGCAATAAGGCGAGGTAGGATTGAGGCAGTGCCCAGGCGCTGCCTTCTCTTTTAGCGCTACGGCTTCCGGTTCTTCAGTCCTGCAGAAACCCCTTTGACCAGCTCGTCCGCCTGCCGTTGTTTGCATGAGAACAGTCGACGGGCTGCGCGGACGACTTCCAATAATCGAGCCGTAGTCGGAGTGTTCCGCCGTCATTTAAGCGGAGAGGGAACTCCACGCTTTTCCCAGCGTCCAGCTTAAGCAGCAGCCGATTGCTGCCGATGTCAGGCCCAATCCGCAACACATGCCATTCATTAGCAGACTTCTGCTGGACAACGAAAGGCGACGGAGTGCTCTTAAGCTCTTTTCCCGCTTGTGACCACTGTCCGTATTCCACGCAGAAGGCGATGTCGTGATGAGTGTGGTTCTCGATGGTCGCGGGAATCTCTTCCCGCACTCGATAATGGCTTTTGGGGAGGGTGATTCTCACCTGCGCTGACATTACCGACGCGAAACAAGCAATTAGCAAGACCAGGCGCATGCGCGCCTCCTAGGGGTCTTACACAATCCATCCACCACCGACGACGATCTCGCCTTGGTAGAACACGGAAGCCTGTCCCGGCGTGACCGCGCGCTGCGGCTGGTCGAATGTCACGAGCACTTCGTCGTCTCCGGCACGCTCAAGCCTCGCAGGCGCGGGTTCGTGACGATGGCGAATTTTCACTGCGACTCGCATCGGCTCCTTCAAGTCGGCAACCGAGATCAGATTTACCCGCTTTGCGTGAAGCGTCTTCGTATAGAGTTCGTCTTCCTTGCCCACGATCACGTTGCGCTGCTCGCCGTTAATCTGAATCACGTAAAGCGGCGATCCCGTGGCGACGCCAAGCCCCTTGCGCTGGCCTACCGTGAAGTTGTGAATGCCCGCGTGCTCTCCGACCACCTCTCCGGAGCTAGTCACTAGTTCTCCTGATGTGTCGGGCAGGGACTCGCCCTGTTCGGCAAGATAGGCATCGAGGAAGCGCTTGTAGTCTCCGCCGGGAACGAAGCAGATCTCCTGTGAATCGGGCTTCTCGGATAAGGCCAAGTTCAGTTTCCGCGCCAGTTCGCGGACCTCGGGCTTCGTCATCCCGCCCAGCGGAAAGATGGTCCGGCTCAACTGCTCCTGCGTCAGCCCAAACAGGAAGTAGGTTTGATCCTTGGCGAGATCGGTCGGACGCTTCAGCAGCCAGCGTCCACTGGCATGGTCGAGTTCCACGCGAGCATAGTGTCCGGTGGCGAGCGTGTCCGCGCCAATCTGCCGTGCCACCACAAGCAATTGATCGAACTTCAGGTGGTTGTTGCACAAGCTGCACGGAATCGGCGTGCGGCCGGAAAGATACTCGGCGACGAACGGCCGGACGACTTCGCGCTCGAAACGATCTTCGTGATTGACGACGTAGTAGGGAATTCCGATCGCCTGCGCGACGCCGCGCGCGTCGTACACATCGTCCAGCGAGCAGCAGCGGCCCTGCACGGCTTCCGGCATGCCTTCGCGTCCGGCGAGGCGGCGCTGATTCCACAGTTGCATGGTCAACCCGATCACCGAATGCCCTTCGGCACGCAGCATGGCCGCGACGGTTGAGGAGTCGACTCCTCCCGACATGGCGACGGCGATGGTTTGGTCCTTTGGCATACGTCCTAATTAGATGCGATTGGCCAATTCACGACCCACGAAGAGCTCCTGGCAAACGGTTAGCAATGGGCAATTAACACTTGGCATTTGCTGTTAAAAGCCGATATTCCAAAAAACAAAACCCCGATTGAGAACACTCGCCCATCAGCGTGGTGTCGGTTCGGCAGCCCACGCCGGCGATAGTTCGCGCAGCCGCGCCACAGTTTCGGGCACGAGGGCGATGGCAAAGTCGATATCTTCAGCCGTGTTTTGTTTCCCCAGGCTGAATCGGAGGCTGGCGCGCGCGCGATCGGCCGACAAGCCCATCGCAACCAATACATGGGACGGCTCGATTGCGCCCGACGAGCAGGCAGCACCGGTTGAAACCGCCAGTCCCTTCAGATCGAGCGCAATGACCAGCGACTCGCCTTCGATTCCATCGAAGAATACGTTCGTGATGTTGGGGATCCGCGACGCGCAATCGCCATTCACACCGGTAGCGCCGATCTGCAACAGTGCCCGTTCCAGGCGATCGCGGAGTTTGCCGAGCAGTCGGGCATGGCCGCCTTCGAGGCCGGCGTGTGCCAGTTCTGCTGCCTTGCCTAAGGCCACGATGCCTGCGACATTCTCCGTACCGGCACGGCGCGAGCGCTCGTGCCTCCCGCCATAGAGCATAGGAGAAAGCTTGGTGCCCTTGCGCACGTAGAGTGCGCCGACACCCTGGGGCCCGTGAATCTTGTGACCTGAGATCGAGAGTAGATCGCAGCTGACTTTCCGTACATCAATTGGGACCTTGCCAGCCGCTTGAACCGCGTCGGTATGGAAGTACGCATCGGCTTCGGCGGCAATGCGTCCGATCTCATCGACTGGCTGAAGGGCGCCGGTCTCATTGTTGGCCATCATGACCGAGATGAGGCGCGTGTTGGAGCGCAGCGCGCGCTTCACGTCTTCCGGATCGATGCGGCCCGAACGGTCGACGGGCACGAAGGTTACGTCGCAGCCGGTGTCCTCAAGGCGCTTACACGCGTTGAGCACGGCATGGTGCTCAACGGTTGAGCTGATGAGGTGATCACCCGCCTGCATGGTTCCGAAGATGGCAAGATTATCGGCTTCGGTGCCGCCGCTGGTGAAGACGATCTCCGAAGGCTGAGCGCCGAGCAGGGCAGCGACCGCGGAGCGGGCGCGCTCGACGGCGGCGCGGGTTTCCTGGCCATGATGGTGGATCGACGAGGCATTGCCGAAGTGGTCCGAGAAGTACGGCTGCATCGCAGCCAGAACTTCGGGAAGCATGGGCGTGGTTGCGCTATTGTCCAAGTACACGCGTCGCATCGTGATCGAACCTTATGCAGTTATTTTACGATGGACGAAGGTGGGAGGTTCAGAGCAGGCGGGAGTTTCAAAGCGGGAAAGTTTACTGGATAGTAGCGGGTACCCCCTCCCCCCATTTCCGCTAAATCTCTGACGGCAAACGAACTTAAACGTTTTTATAAGTGTCAAAATGTGCCAAATCTAGGTGAACAAATGACTTATAGCTAAGATCCAGATAAATAAGCAACTTAATGGGCATTGATTGAAGATCGTACGCCTGCTTTGTCGCCAACCGCTCGCGATCATGACAGAGTTCCCCGGGACGTGCTTAGAGGAAGAGCGACGCTGAAGAGCAAGCGCGATGTCGACACGACCGCGAAGTCTCAGTCGATCTTCCATGTTCGCCGGCGAAAAGTCTGTGACAGCGGTCACGAGCGGGCGGTGAGGAAGTAATTCCACGCGGAGGCCGTCTGCGAAGGCGCGTGGGTTACCTTGATTACGAAAGAAACGCTTGAGTAACTTCCTGCGACTTTGGTACCGTCGCAACTGGCGAAACAGCCCGCTGCGCCATCGCTCCCCTAGGAAAGCCGCCTGCTTTCTTCGTCGCTAGAAAACGATCACAGACAAGCCAGCCGGGATGGCCGACGCGGTCACCGCAAATCGAGCACGCATGGCAAGTCAGAGCACCAGCCGCGACGACTCCCAAGGTTCGAGACTCTGTCTCGAGACTGAATTTACGATTTCCGACTCCCACTTCCTCGATCGCTCCAAGACTTATCAAAAGAGGTTTTGCGTTATGCCTTTAACTCGATCCCTGATCGTAAGAATCCCTTTTTTTATCCTGTTGGCCTCAGCCACAGCCCATGCACAAGACCGCAATCCGCAGATCGGCCGTGAAGTGGCGGTCAAGCAGCACTTGCAGGATGGGCAGGAGTTCGAAATCTCGCTTCACCAACTCGTGAAGTTCGGCGAACTGCTGTTCAACGCCAAGTTTACCGTGCAGGAGGGAGCGGGACGACCATTGTCGAAAGGTACGGGCGCAGCGATTTCGGACCCAAATTCGCCGCTGGTGTTTCCGCGGAACTTTGACCGGTTGTCATCTCCGGAGTCGAATTCATGCGCGGGCTGCCACAATGCGCCGGTCTCAGGCGGAGGTGGAGATCGGGTGACCGAAGTCTTCGTGCTAGCGCAGCGCTTTGATCATCTGACGTTCGATCACGATGACACCTTGCCGATGCGCGGAGCGGTGGACGAATCGGGCAAATTTGTCACGATGAACAACGGCACGAATGACCGCAAGACGATCGGCATGCATGGTTCGGGCTATCTAGAGATGGTGGCGAGGCAGATGACCGGAGACTTGCAAGCGATCGTCGCCGCGACGCCTCCAGGCTCAAGCCGCCACCTGATGTCAAAAGGGGTCTCGTTCGGGACGATTATCCACAAGATAGACGGAACCTGGGATTGCTCGAAGGTCGAGGGACTGCCAGCTCCGAGTCTTAAGACGACGGGCATCACAGCACCGAGCCTGCTTATTCTTCCGTACCATCAGGCAGGAGCGGTGGTTTCGCTGCGCCAATTCACCAATAACGCGATGAACCATCATCACGGCATTCAGTCGGAGGAGCGCTTCGGCGTGAACATCGATGCCGATGGAGACGGCGTGGTCAACGAACTCACCACGGCTGACATGACGGCAATTTCCGTGTTCCAGGCGACGTTGCCTGTACCCGGGCAGGTGATTCCGAATGATCCACAGATCGAGAGGGCGATCGTGCGAGGTGAGCGCGGGTTTGACCGCGTTGGCTGCAACCGCTGCCATACGGATGCGCTGCCCCTTGCCAACAAGGGCTGGATGTACACGGAACCGAGTCCTTATAATCCGGCCGGCAATTTGCAAGTGGGCCCCTCGAATTATCCGCTGACTGCGCCTCCGTTGAGCGTGGATTTAAACAGCCGCCAGCTGCCGGGCCCGCGATTGGAACCGAATGCGAATGGCGTCGTGATGGTGTCGGCTTATACCGATCTCAAGCTGCACGACATCAGCGCAACCTCGAATCCAGCGACCGATCCCGAGTGCGAACCGCTTGACCAGAATCAACCGGCGGGCTCACCCGCATTCTTCGCCGGCAATTGCAAGTTCATCACCCGAAAGCTATGGGGTTTCTACAACCAGGGCGGAGCGTTCATGCATCACGGCAAGTTTACGACCGCTCGCGAAGCGATCGAAGCTCATAACGGCGAGGCGCTGAATGAACGGAGAGCGTTCGACGCCTTGGGCTCGGACCAACAGGATGAGATCGTGGAGTTCCTGAAATCGTTACAGGTCTTGCCGCCAAATGCACGGGCGCGAGTGGTGGATGAACACGGCAACCCCAAGCGGGAACTGGGCAGTCTGGCGCTGACCCTCGACTAAGCGCACCTTCACAGTAGAGCTGTTGCCGGTGTTGTGTGCACCGGGAATGGGGTGCCGATCGATTGAACTGCCGCACTCTTTCCGAGCGATATTTTTCTGCGTCCAGATAGATGTATCTACATCTATCGTGCTATGGACCCGACCTTGATTGTTTTGCCTTGCTTGTGCGCGAACCTCCGCCGAGCCTCGCGGGCACTGAACCATTTTTATGAGGAATACCTCAGGGGTGCAGGGCTGAGCGGCTCACAGTTCAGCATTCTGCAGGTGCTACACCTGGCGGGCGAACGTACCCAGGGCGAACTGGGGCGTTTCCTTTCCATGGACAGCACCACGCTGACCCGAACCTTAGCGATCATGCAGCGCCATCACTGGATTGCAAAAAAGCCGGGGCGCGACCGGCGCGAGAGGCTGATTGGTTTGTCGAAGTTGGGGCGGAAGAAGTTTGCGCGAGCCCTGCCGCGGTGGGAAAAAGCACAGTTGGAGATTCGCAAGAAAGTTCCGCAACACTGGGAGCCGCTCATGCGGCTCACCACCGAACTCAACCACGCGGTCAGCGAACCGCAATCGAAAGGAGAGCAGCTATGAAACGAAGCACTTTGGCAATCTTGGCAGGAGGGATCCTGGCGGGCTGGTTCATCTTTTCACTGACGGCGTCACGGCTGGCCTGGTTCGAGGCGAAGCCGACGGAGCCGCCGCTGCCGCTGCTGCTGAGCGTAGCCATACCGCTGAGTTTGTTCGCAGCCGCCTATTGGGGATGGAGTTCATTCCGCGAATTCGTTTTGTCGCTGGATCCGGAAATGCTCACGCTGGTGCAAGCCTGGCGAGTGATCGGATTCGCGTTTGTGGTCCTCGAGGGGTACCAGATGTTGCCTGCTGCGTTCGGTCTTAGCGCGGGTTGGGGCGATGTTGCGGTGGGCGTGACCGCTGTGCTCGCCGCCAAGTGGCTGGTCACCCCGGCCCGCCGCGGCGCATTCATTGCCTGGCAGCTGTTTGGGATGAGCGATTTGTTTACCGCGATGCTGCTTGGAGCCGGGCCGGCTATTCTCGCAGCCCGTGGGAACGTGGTCGCCGAGGGAGCGTCCATGACTCCGATGACAACACTCCCGCTGAGCATGATTCCGACGTTCTTCGTGCCGCTGTTTTTGATCATCCACATCGCTTGTATTCTGCAGGCTCGCAGGTGGCCGCGCACGGTGCCGGGCGCGGTTGTGCAATCGAGGGTTGGCTTGGCACTGTGATGAAGGGTTGAGGAGTACGGCGATGTGGATCGCCGTACTCCGAGGAAACCCTTTTGCGAGGCAGGGTTCGGCTACTGCGAGGATGCCATCTCCTGGCGTCGTTCGGAGAGCACGAATTTTACTTCCGAAGTGCTGCCGGGCTTGACCGAGACACTGCGGTCGATGGTGATGGGCTCGGAAAAGATCGGCCTCTGCACGCGCACTTCGGTCATGACGTCGTACATCGCGTTCTGACCGACGACCTTCCAGCCCTCATGCCAGGCTTCCACTTCATATTCTCCTGGCGGAACATCCGTCAGCGCGAAGTTGCCGTCCGCGTCGGTCACGGCGTAATAAGGATGTTTGACGACAAAGACGACAGCGTTCATCCAAACGTGGCCGGCGTTGCAGCGCAGATCGACCAGGCCTTCCCGATTCATAGTGCGGCTGACCTCCTGATCCACGAAGGGAAAAGGCAAGTTGTAATCGGCGGCGCCAGACATATGGACAGTATGGAGCACGTGATCGCTGCTCTTCAGGTGCATGGTACCGTCCTTAGGCACAAGCAGCACGTGTGGTTCGTAGCGGCAGCTTTTCTGATTGAGAAACTGCCGAGCTTCCGGCAGTTCGAGTGCTTTTCCCTTGGTGATGTTCTTGAGATAGACGACGGTATTAGCAACGCCGGCGTTGGACCCGACCACCAGGCGCTCGAGATCGCGGGTTTTGTGGCCCTCAGGGTCGCACACATCTGGATCTTTGTTGAGGGCGGCAGGAAGCAGCCTGGGCATCGGGCCCGACCATTTTACTGAGCCTCGGATGGTACCGCCGTCAGTGACCGTCTCAACCGTGTAAGAAGAGGACTGGGCTCGGGCCACCGGCGCGAGAGCCGTCAGGATCAGACAAAGTGCGGCTTGAAGTCGCCACGTCATGAGTTGTGCACCTCGACTCCCGGCGACCCCATCGCCGCGGAGCAAGTTCCCGAGTCGCGGAGCTGTTGGCTCGCGTGTACCCCACGTTCAGAGCGGCTGATTTTTGGGGGAAACGGGCAGGTACGCCGCGGAGAACGTTCTTTCAGTTAGGCTCACGATATTTGTATCGTTCTACGATATCAAGTAACCAAGGTGGGGTGACCGGCGGTTCACCGACAACGCATCCGGGCCCTGGATCGAGCGACTTGGGGCGTGGGGCGGCACTTTTGAGCCGGTTACCTTCCGGCGGGAGAGAGCCGTAAAAGCTCTGAAAACGAGGATGGCGCCCCTTGGGCGCCATCGGGAAATTTACAAATCGGACACTTCTAGCGCTGCTCGATGGGCACGTACTTGGCAGGGTATGTGGGCCCGATGTAGTCGGCACGGGGACGGATAAGCCGATTGTCATCCAGTTGCTCGATGACGTGGGCGGACCAGCCACTGATGCGCGAAACCGCGAAGATAGGCGTGAAGAGGTCTACGTCGATGCCCAGCGTGTGATAGGTCGAGGCTGAGTAGAAGTCGACATTGGCATTCAGTTTTTTGTCGGCCTTCACGAAGCCTTCGATCTTATTGGAGATATCGAACCACTTGGTTTCGCCGCTGGACTGCCCAAGATCGTGCGACATACGGCGCAGATGGGTCGCGCGGGGATCTTCGGTGTGATAGACGCGGTGCCCAAAGCCTGGAATCTTCTTCTTCTGCGCAAGCATGCCCTTTACATAGTCGACGGGATCGGCGCCGTCGCGATCGATCGCTACCAGGATGTGGAAAACAGCTTCGTTTGCGCCTCCATGGAGGGGGCCTTTCAGGGTTCCGACGGCAGAGGTGATGGCTGAATGCATATCGGAGAGGGTGGCGGCGGTGACGCGGGCGGCGAATGTGGAAGCATTCAGTTCGTGATCGGCATGCAGGATCAGCGCGATGTCGAGGGCGCGCTCGGCGGTCTGGGAGGGCACTTTGCCGTTCAGCATAAGCAGGAAGTTCGCGGCGTGTGAAAGCGAGCGATCGGTCTCGATGACGTTCTTACCCTTGCGAATCCGGTCGTAGGCGGCGACGATCATCGCGATCTGCGAGGTTAGGCGGATCGCCTTGTGAACGTTGGCGTCATGGTCGTTCTTCTGGAATTCGGGATCGTAAAAGGCGAGGGCAGAGACCGCCGTGCGCAGAACATCCATCGGAAGCGCGTGACGGGGCGCGTTGCGCAGCAAGTTCAGGATGGAGGCATCTAATTTTCGCTCTTCGGCCATCCGATCGCGCAGTTCACGCAACTCGTTGCGAGTGGGAAGGCGGCCGAACCAAAGCAAGTAGCAGGTCTCTTCGAAATTGGAGTTGACTGCGAGGTCGTGAATATCAATGCCGCGATAGGCGAGAACGCCTTGTTCGCCGTCGATGTAACAGATTCCCGAGGTGGTGGCAACGACCCCTTCAAGTCCCTTCGGGGCATGCGTAAGGCTCGACATGATACCTCTCTGAGCGTTGGATAAGATCTGTGTGTTGCTGCCCCCACGGCGCGCTTCCGCGCGGCTCAGCAACCTTTCTTTATACGCCAAAACCTTTCCGCTTTCCAACTGAACGGTTCCCCGTCCATCTTGCCGGGCGTATATTGATGAGTTTGGCCCAAAGCGGCTGGCGGTACAGGCTTTGGAGTACTTCTTAATAAGGTGTAGGCATCTATGCGAAGGATTTTGTGGCTGTGTTTACCGGCAATCGTAGTGACGGCCCTGGCGGCTGGTAACGCCTTCGGCGACGAGGGCATGTGGTTGTATAACGCGTTTCCGAAAGCCAAAGTAAAAGCCAAGTACGGGTTTGATCCCTCGCAAACATGGCTGGATCACGTTCGTCTTGGATCAGTGCGCTTCAACAATGGCGGCTCAGGGTCTTTCGTGTCGGCCGACGGGCTTACCTTCACGAATCACCACGTGGGCGCAGTGTGCGTGCAACAGCTTTCGACCTCCGGTCACGATTACATGAAGGAAGGTTTCTACGCCAAGACGCAGGCCGACGAGCCGAAATGTCCTGATCTCGAACTGAACGTGCTGGTGGGGATCGAGGACGTGACCAAAAAGGTGAATGCTGAGGTAAAGGCGGGCGCATCAGCTGCTGCGGCGGGCCAAGCGCAGCGCGCCGCCATGTCTCGCATCGAAAAGGATTGCAATGCGGCCACGGGGCTGCGCTGCGATGTAATCGCGTTCTACTCGGGCGAGGTGTACAACCTTTATAAGTACAAGAAGTACACGGATGTGCGCCTGGTTTTTGCGCCGGAATTCGACATCGCTTTCTTCGGCGGCGACCCGGATAACTTCACCTACCCGCGATACGACCTCGATATAACGTTTTTCCGCGTCTACGAGAATGACAAGCCAGCGCACATCGAACAGTTCTTACAGTGGTCGAAAGAGGGTGTGAAGGATCACGAACTGGTATTTGTTTCCGGGAACCCAGGATCGACCGGCCGGCTGCGTACGATGTCGCAGCTCGATTATTTGAGAGACGTTGATTACCCGTCGCGGCTCGAGACCTATACCCGGCGCATTGAGTTGCTCAAGGATTTTGCCGCCAAGTCGGAAGAAAATGCCCGCATTTCGAAGGAAGAGATATTTGCTTATCAAAACTCATACAAGGCAATCCGTGGATATATGGGTGGGCTGTTGGACAAGAGCTTGATGGCGAAGAAGCAGGCAGAGGAAGAGAAGTTGCAGGCGAGCTTCGTGGCGAATCCGAAGAAAAAGTGGGCAGGGAATCCGTGGCAAGCGATTGCAGCCGCGATGAAGCTGCAACGCGAGATCTACCTGCCGTTGACCTACGTGGAGCGGTTGCGGGGGTTCAACTCCGAGATGGCGCAGGATGCGAGGTTGCTGGTGCGAGCAGCGGCAGAAAAAACCAAGCCCAATGACCAGCGGCTGCGCGAGTTCCGGGATTCCAACCTGGCGTCGCTGGAACAAGCACTGTTCTCGACAGCGCCGATTTACAAGACACTTGAGACGGTGACCCTGGCCAACTCGCTGGCGCAAATGCGTGATGCCCTTGGCGCCAATAACGAGGTCGTGCAGAAGGCGCTGGGAGGGAAGTCGCCGCAGGATGCGGCGCAGGCGATGATCGACGACTCGAAGCTGAACGATGCCGCCTTCCGCAAGCAACTTTACGAGGGGGGCGAGGCGGCGATCGAGGCGTCGGACGACCCACTCATCCGGCTTATGCGCGCGGTGGATCCGCAGGCACGCGCGGTACGCAAGCAGTATGAGGATGAGGTAGATTCGGTCGAGCGCACAGACGGGGCGGTGATCGCGCGAGCCCGCTTCGCCGAGAGCGGGTTCAATCAGCCACCGGACGCGACGTTTACCCTGCGGCTGAGCTACGGCGAAGTGCAGGGTTATACCGAGGCCGGAAAGGAAATTCCTTACACGACTACGCTTGGTGGCGCGTACGAGCACGCGGAGGCAAACGGGAACAAGCCGCCGTACCAATTGCCAGCCAGTTGGGAGCGTGCGAAGGGCAAGCTCAAGTTGAATACGCCGATGGATTTTGTTTCTACGCCTGACATCATCGGCGGCAACTCGGGCAGCCCGACCATCAATCAAGAGGGCGAGGTTGTAGGCATCATTTTCGATGGCAACATCCAGTCACTGGTCTGGAACTTCGCCTACGACGACAAGCAAGGGCGGGCCGTCTCAGTCGACTCGCGCGGTATTCTCGAAGCCCTGCGGGCTGTTTATGGCGCAAGTTACCTGGCCGACGAACTGGTGAGGGGGAAAGCTGGCTCGAGGTGATCGAATCACTGAGACGAAGGGCGAGGCGCCGGAGTTCCTGAAGTTCTGGACGACGGTCAACTCCTACGTGTTTCTGGCCGCGCTGACGTTCGCTTGCCTGCTGCCTTTCTCCGGCCGCGCCTTTCACGTCGATGACCCGTTGTTCGTCTGGGCCGGGGAACAGATTGCTCATTCGCCAGGCAATCCCTATGGCTTCGAGGTCATCTGGGACTACACGCGCGTCCGAATGGCGGACGTCACGCAGAACCCGCCGCTGGCTTCCTACTACATCGCCGCTGTGGGGAGCCAGGCTGGGTTTTCGGAGCGGCCACTGCATCTTGCTTTCCTGGTGTTTGCCATCCTGCTAGTGGCGGGCGTGTATCGACTGGCGCAGAACTTCACCAAGTATCCGCTTCTGGCAGCAATTGCCACGCTCGTGACGCCCGGGGTGCTGGTGTCGGCGAGCAGCGTAATGTGCGACACCATGATGCTGGCGTTCTGGGTATGGGCGCTGGTTTTCTGGGTGGAAGGATTGGAACCGGAGAGAGCCTCTTGCCTGGTGCTCTCGGCCTTGCTGATGAGCGCAGCCTTCCTCACGAAGTACTTTGCCGCGGCGTTGATTGTGCTCATCGCGATCTATTCGCTAGCGCGTTTGCGACGTGTAGGACGCTGGGCGATGTACCTGGCCATTCCCGTAGCCTCTATCTACGCGTATCAGCATTGGTCGGCGGTGATGTATGGCCAGGGGCTCGTAACCCGAGCAGGAATTTTTTCTCAAGGCATGCGAGCTTACATCGATGCCTCGTGGGCAGCGCGCGGGATCATGGTTCTGGGCTTCACGGGCGGATGCACTGTGACAGTGTTCTTCTTCGCGCCGCTAGTTTGGCCGCGGCTCAAGGTTTTTGCCGCGCTTGCAGCGGGTGCACTTTTAGCTGCGGCAATACTGAGCGGCTGGGTGCGGATTGGGCGGACCATGGGTGGCGAAGGTGTACTGCAACCCTGGAAGGACTACGCGCCGCTGCTCGGTTTGCAATGGTCGCTTTACATCGCGGGCGGTCTTGCGGTGCTCGGCCTGGTGATCTCGGAGGGGATACGTGGCTACGATGTCGCTCGTGGTGTGAGCAGCAAGAAGCTGACGAAAAAGGCTGCCCGCAACTTGTGGGAGGAATCTCGAGCCAAGATCGCAGTTTCTGCCTTGCTTGGCCTGTGGATTCTGGGCACGCTGGTATTCGCCGGCTTTGTGAACTGGACGGTGAACGCGCGGTCGGTGCTGCCGCTGATTCCGCCGGCGGGGATCCTGCTGGCGCGTCAGTTTGAGCTGCGCTTCCCGGTACTGACCCGACAACCGATGATCCTGGCGGCAATTGCGCTCAGCGTTTCGGGAATATTTTCTCTGTGGGTTGCTGCCTCCGACGCAGCCCTGGCGAATACAGCTCGTACGGTCGCGACCCGTGTGCGCAAGATGACGGAGCAGGAAGGCCCGCTTTATTTCGAGGGACACTGGGGTTTTCAATACTATCTCGAACAGCTTGGGGGCGAGCCACTCGATCTCAAGCACCCGCAGGCCAAGCCTGGCGATCAGATCGCCATTCCGTTCAACAATGTGTGGACGGCAAACACCCCGCCCTACACGGTGACATCAGAGCAGAATATTTTCATTCCCGTCCATACCGGGGTGACGACTATCGGATGGCCGCTAGGCGCGGGTTTCTACTCATCGTACTGGGGGCCAATGCCGTTTGGGATGGGGCCACAACCGATGCAAGGCGCGCGAGTTTTTCGAGTCGGAGAGAAGAAGGGGCAATAGCAACAACTCAGTTCCGATGCAGGGGTGACGCTCAGAATAAAAGCAGAACCCGCAATCCTGGTCAGCCATTGAGGTCCGGTAGACTCTTGCCATGAAAAAAGATTGGAAGACGAAGCTGATCCACTCGGACGTGCGCGTCCCAGAGGGCTTTCGATCGCTCGCGCCGGCGGTACACCGTGGGTCGACGGTTTTATTCGAGGACGCGGCCCAGGTTAACGATCAGTGGGATCAATACGCGGTGGGCTACACCTACGGTTTGTATGGAACGCCGACGGTGCTAGAGCTTGCGATGAAGGTTTGCGAGCTCGAAAGCGGATTTCGAACGCTGATTACTCCGGGCGGGCAGGCGGCAATTTCGCTGATCAACCTCGCGCTGCTGAAGGCCGGTGATCACATTCTGCTGCCCGAGAGCGTGTACACGCCGAATCGCAAGTTCGCGAGCCGTATTCTGCGCGGCTTTGGGGTCGAGGTTGACTTCTATACGCCGGGGACGGGCGCGGGCATCCGGGAACTACTCAAGAAGAACACGAAGCTCATCTGGTGCGAGAGCCCAGGATCCATCACGATGGAGATCGAAGACATTCCGGCGATCGCGAAGGCTGCCCACACTGCCGGAGCGCTGGTCGTGCTCGACAACACGTGGGCAGCGGGTGTTTTGTTCGATGCGTTTGCGCATGGAGTCGATGTCACGATGCAAGCGGTAACGAAGTATATCGGTGGCCACAGCGATCTTCTGCTGGGGTCGATTACGGTGAAAGATGCTGCCCTCTGGCAGAAGTTGGGCACGGCGCAGCAGTTGGTGGGAATTGCGGCCTCGCCCGACGATTGCAGCCTGGCATTGCGCGGGATGAAGACGATGGCCGTACGCCTGAAGGCGATCGAAGCAGGAGCGCTCGAGATCGCGCGGTGGATGGCGGCGCGTAGTGAGATCAAGACCGTGCTGCATCCGGCGCTGGAGTCGTGCCCGGGTCATGCCATCTGGAAGCGGGATTTCACCGGCTCGGCGGGGGTGTTTTCCGTTGTATTTGATTCGCGGTTCCGCAAGGAGCAGGTGGTTGGCTTCGTGAATTCGCTCGAGTTATTCAAGATTGGCTACAGCTGGGGCGGCGTGACCAGTTTGGCGGTTGCGTATGACTTTGGTCCGAACCAGACGCGGGGCGGATACGGGCATCGGATCGTACGCCTGAGCATCGGGCTGGAGGATCTGGACGATCTGAAGGCGGATCTTGAGCAAGCATCATCGAAGATGGCTGGCATCGGCAAGTAGCAGTTGCAACTTGCATCTAGCCGCTCGAGCGCACCGGCGCTCTAGGTCCGCAGGACGCGAAACGAGCAATCGGGCTCGGTACAGGCGTAGGTGACGTGATTGCGCTGGCGGTCGAGCGAGATGATGAACATGGGCCGCCCGTGGAGTTCGCAGCGCGGTTGCGAGGGGCCGATGTCGGGGACGTCGTTGCGTTTGGGAGTGGCATAGCCGATGCGCTCGCCGAAGCAGCGGCCACAGAATTTTTCAGTACAGCGGAAGAAATCGATGGAATAGTCGGCGCTGTGAGGGGCGAGAACGAGTTCCATGGTGCGGTAATGGCGGTCGCAAAGGGGAAGAATGTCCATCCGCATGCGAAAGCGAGTGTAGCATTTGGGTGGGTAACGGGATGTGTCGGCTCGACTTGCCGGTTCTCAGCCGATGTGGCGCAGACCTTCGACGATGCCGACGTGCGAGGCGCGGTAAGAGGGGATGAGACCGCTGACCACGCCCACCAGTGCGGCGACCAGCATGACCACGACGACGGTCAGCGATGTGAGCTTGAGTTGTGTAGGCAGCGCAATGCCGGGCCGGATCAAGACTTTCATCACCAGCGCGGCGAAGAGGAGCCCTAGCAGGCCCCCGATCAGTGAAATGGCAACCGATTCTCCCAGCAACAACGAGAGGATGCGCTGGCGCGTGAAGCCGAGCGTGCGCAGGACAGCCACTTCGCGGGTGCGCTCGCGGATGGACATGGCCATGGTGTTGGCGCAGACGAGCAGCGTGGTGAAGACGACGGCCGCGCAGATGCTGAGGATGAAAGCTTTCACGTTACCGAGCGTGGCGATGAAGTCGAGCTTGAATGCCTGCTCGCTTTCGCTCTTGGTGGGAGCGGTGGCGTTGTGGAATTCGTCGTCGATGGCGCGGGCGACGCGCGGCATGCTCTCGGCAGAGTCGGTGCGGATGAAATAAAACCCAGCCGTATCTTTGAACCAGTCAACGGACTGGGATAGATATTCCTGATCGAAGTAGAGATTGCTATTGGGCGGATCGATGGTGTAGATGCCACGCAGAGTGAGGTCGAGGTCGGTGGGGAAGATGTTGCCTTGCAAGTGGATATGGTCGCCGATCTTCCAGCCGTGTTTTTCGGCGAGGGTGGTATCGACGATGCAGCCGGCGCGGTCATGCTGCCAGGCGGCGAGCTGGTCGGCGGGCATTTGCTTGTCGGCGGCGACGAGCATGTACTCCTGCGGGTCGGTAGCGAACTGGGCAAAGTAATTTTCGGGCTTATCGTCTCTGTACTTGCCGCCAAACCAGGTCATCGGAACGATATGCGTGACACCGGGAATGGTTCGGATCTTGCCGCGGTAATAAGCCGGCAGGAAGTTTGCGAGCGACGTGCGGTGGCGCGTCATGATGCGGAGCGCCGAGTCGGGAGCGCCTTTGTCGATATAGAAACCCTTCCACAGTGTCAGAAGAAACGTCAGCAGGAACAACGAGACACCAAGGCTGATGACGGTGAGGATGCTACGGCGCCTGTTGCGAAAGGCGCTTTTGGTGACAAAGGTCGTGAGGGTCATAACCTGTCTTCGAACCATTCTAATTTTAGCAACGGACCGCAGTAAGTGACGTTTGTCATGATGACAGGGGCAGGCGGAGAAGCCTCACGGAGAGACTCGTCGCCCGTTGCAGTGCTTTTCGTAACCCGGCTTTAAGCCAGCGTCTTTCGTAGTTCGCGGCGAAGGATTTTGCCCGAGGGCGTGCGTGGCACGACATCCACGAAGCGGACTTCGCGGGGTTGCTTGTAGTGAGTTAGGCGGTCGGAGACAAAGCTCTGCAACTCGTGGGCGAGCTTGTCCGACGACACGTTCCCCGGGCGCAGGACGACAAAGGCACAAGGGATCTCGCCGGCACTGGCGTCGGGTTTGGCGACAACACCGCAGTCGCGCACGGCCGGATGCTCGAGCAACACGGCTTCGACTTCAGCGGGAGCGACTGGGAAGCCTTTGTATTTGATCATTTCTTTGCGGCGGTCGAGCACGTAGAAGAAGTTGTCCTCATCGGTGCGCACGATATCGCCTGAGTAGTACCAGCCGTCCCGCAGGACGGCGGCGGTGGTTTGCGGATCCTTCCAGTAACCAAGCATGAATTGCGGGCCGCGCATGACGAGTTCACCAGCTTCGCCAAGTGCGACTTCACCGTCATTGAGATCGACCACACGGCATTCCGTGAGAGCGAGGGGCTGTCCGATGGATGCTGGGCGATTCATATTGGGTGGAGTGTTGTAGCCGACATGCGTTACGGGCGAGGCTTCGGTCATGCCGTAGCCCTGGTTCACGGTAATGCCGGTGAGATCGGTGAGGCGACGGGCGAGTTCGGGGGCGAGCGGGGCGGCGCCGGACTTGATCCAGCGGACGCAATGTTCTTTGGGAAAGTTTCCGGCTTCGGCGGCCTGGCAAAGCGCGTTAATGGCAGGCGGAACCATGGGCATCATGGTGACGCGTTCTTGCTGCAGCAAGGCGAGCAACTTGGGCATGTCGAAGCGAGGCATCAGCACGAGGGTTGCGCCCAGCGTGAGCGTGAGCGAGAGCCCAACCGTGAGGCCGTAGATGTGGTACAGGGGTAGGAAGCAGAGCATCACATCTTGAGGAACGAATGGTGCGGCATGTGGGCCGAGAACCTGGTACACGTTCGCCACCAGATTGTGGTGTGAGAGCATGACGCCTTTGGGCAGGCCAGTGGTGCCGCTCGAAAACGGCAGCGCGGCGATGGTTGCGTGCGAGGGCTTATCTGGCTGAGGCAGCGAAGCTGTGGTGGGACCGAGCAGATCCGTAAAATCCAGCGTCTGGGGCGCCTTCTGGCGGATGCTAAAAACATGGCGGAGCGCAGGCAGGCCGGCAAGATTGATGTCATGGAGGAGCGGCCCGTCCGTGATGAGGATGGTTGCGTCCGAAGCCTCAAGTTGATAGCGGACCTCGCGCTCCCGGTAAGTAGGATTCAGCAATGTCGGGATGGCGCCGGCCAGCGTAGCGGCGTGGTAGGCAACCGCGAACTCCCAGGAGTTGGGGAGGAAGATGGCGACAACTTCGCCGGGCCGCAGACCGGAAGCGACGAAGCCGCGAGCCAGACGTTCCACGGTGTCACCGTATTCGGCGTAGGTGAAGCGACGACCACTAGAGGCATCGACCAGAGCCAGCTTTTCGGGGTGGCGGCGGCAAGAATCGAGAATCACGTCGTGCAGGAATCGGTTAGAAGGATCGGCGAGGAGTTGAGTGCGAAGCATCGGGGAGCATTGTAGCGCGAGCAAAAGCTGTTCACCACAGAGCGAAGTACGCTCGCCACTGAGATACCGAGTCACAGAGAGAATCCTATGGGGCTGCCGGCGTTGTGAGGAGCGCAGACTGCCGCGGAAAGTATCCAGGTGGTTGAAGCTAGGGGACGGGAATAGCTTCGGGATGGGGATCATCCGCGTGAACGACCCAGAGTTGGCGACCGGGGTAGGCGAAAGTCAGCTCTGCATTGCGCTTTCCCATGTCTCGCGCCCAGATGACGCGGGCGTTCTCCAGGTCCGCGGAGTTGTACACCCATTCGCTATCGAGATTGTGGTGTGGACCGTATTGCACGATGACGAGGTGGCGGCCAGGAGTTGACTCAAGCTGGCGAAGCACGCGGGAACGTAGAAGGTTGCCGCGAGGCCAGGGAAATTCGATTGGGAAATGAGCGGCCGCCGCGCCGATCCGGAAAAGAATTATGACCACGGCGATCGAGAAAACAGCACGCACGCAAGCCGGGCCGATCAGTCGCCGTCGAAAGCGCCATTGCGCCATGTGACGCAAGCCCTGCACGAGCAGCACGTAGAACGCCGCCGTTGCAGGTGCGAAATAGTGCGGCAGAACCCAAGTCTCGGGCAGCAGGCCAAGCAGGGTGACAACGACGACCAGCAGCGGAAACGCTGTTCGCCGGTCCCGGTAATGCAAAAGAAACACGATGAACGGAATGGTCAGCAACGGCCCGAGATAGAAACGCCAGCCTTCAGCGAGCTTGCGTCCGGTGTGGCGCAGAAAGCCAACAAGCGTTTGCTGTTCCTGGAAATCAAAAAGATCACGGCTATAAAAGGCCCAAAGCGCGTAGTGGTTGTAGCCAGGGTCGGGACGAGGCGAACTCCAGAGAAAATAGGGCGCCATTGCATAGGTCGAGCGATTGACCTGGTAGGTCAGACGAAAAGGGTTCCCGGTCACCTCCTGGTAATAGCGGCCCATGGCATACGCTGATGGAATCAGGACGAGCAGAGCTGGCAGCACAAGCTTCGCCAGCAGTGCTTTCGGGGCGGGGCGCGACTGGCTCGCGGTCCAAAAGACCATTGCCATCGCAAACGGCAGGCAATAGATTACTCCCTCGTACGGCCGCGTGTTAGCCAGCAGCGCCACTCCCACAGCCAGTAGAAGTGCGTCGCGCGCCATGAGCCTTTTTTTGATCCGCGGCCACCCACCGAAGACCAGCGCTCCCCCCAGGGCTACGATGGATCCCGCCCAGTAGCCGTTCATCCAGTACGCGAGAATGGCGAGGCGAAGTGCCGCGAGGCATGCTCCGAACAAAGCCCATGGCGCGGGAAGCCAGGCCCGCAAAGCCCAAAGAAGAACCGGGCAGAGCAGGGAAGTCACGAGCAACTGGCCGATCCAAGGATGGCCGAGCTTTTGTCCTGCGGCCAAGGCCAGCGCTTGCCCCGGCGCGTACATGGACTGATACGTAGGCCGCAGAATGATGTGGAAGCTCTCAAAATGCTGCCAGGCTGGAGGAGTGGGATTGGTCAGGCGTCCGTGAGCGAACGTGTCCGCGCCAAGCAGGTAGCTGAACTCGTCATGGGCACCGGGTTGCGGGATACCGAGAAGCGGGATGAGGGCGACGCGGAGGAAAAGGATGCCAAGACCCAAGGCGAAATAACAACGTCGCGGCCGATGTGCGAGCCTTTTGAACCACGGTAGGAACGGCGAAGGAATATCAAATGGGCCGACGAGCAGGCGCGCGGTTACCGCAAGAATCAGCAGGAACTCGATGATCTGCAGAAGCCAGGGGAAGATCCGCGCGTACGTGGAGACCATGCTGAGCGGATTGTCGATGGCGGCTAAGGGAAAGTCAATGAGCGGGGGAAG